>Ga0334882_1000090_pt1 | contig 157219 bp, 142 predicted proteins | sample GraSluR1_MG_5_FD_207226 | JGI IMG/M metagenome (GOLD analysis project Ga0334882, IMG submission 207226) | Sludge microbial communities from methane-producing bioreactor in Wageningen University, Netherlands - Granular Sludge_15_04-R1 | ecosystem: Engineered > Bioreactor > Anaerobic >...
GATCACTCAATCAGCTATAGACGTTGAAAAATTCCTGGAAGGAAACAAATACCTACCAGAATACATCACCATCAACGGAATCAAAGTAAACCAAGCCACCTTCCTCCAACTACTCACACAAACCACCATCAAAATAAACAACACGGACAACACAACCACCCCATTAATAACTGTTAAACAACCCACCACCGGAACCGAAACAACCACACCAGGCACACTCACAAAAAACGAATACCTACAACTAGCCCAAAACATACAAACATTTATAAATAATAATGGTCAGGCACCAGGAACCATCCCCAGCAGCCTAGGAAACATAAAATTCCAATCACTCCTATACCTCTACTCTCGCGCCCTAAACATGCATAAAACCTACGGAGCACTACCCACATTCCTAGCAGTGCGACCCTGGAACAACATACCCATAACCGACACCAACAAAAAAACCATAACCACACAAGACATCACCAACACCGCCACAGAAGTCAAAAACTTCCTAGAATACCACAAATACCTACCAGAATACATCACCATCAACGGAATCGTAGTAAACCAAGCCACCTTCCTCCAACTACTCACACAAACCACCATCAAAATAAACAACAACGACAACACACCACTAAACCTCACCAACACCAAAACACTCACCACCGGAACCGAAACAACCACACCAGGCACACTCACAAAAAACGAATACCTACAACTAGCCCAAAACATCCTAACATACATCAACACCAACAAAAAAGCACCAGCCACTATGAACACAGTTTTAGGAAACATAAAATTCCAATCACTCCTATACCTCTACTCTCGCGCCCTAAACATGCATAAAACCTACGGAGCACTACCCACATTCCTAGCAGTGCGACCCTGGAACAACATACCCATAACCGACACCAACAAAAAAACCATAACCACACAAGACATCACCAACACCGCCACAGAAGTCAAAAACTTCTTAGAATACCACAAATACCTACCAGAATACATCACCATCAACGGAATCGTAGTAAACCAAGCCACCTTCCTCCAACTACTCACACAAACCACCCTCAAAATAAACAACAACGACAACACACCACTAAACCTCACCAACACCAAAACACCCACCACCGGAACCGAAACAACCACACCCGGAACACTCACAAAAAACGAATACCTACAACTAGCCCAAAACATACAAACATTTATAGAAAATAATGGTCAGGCACCAGGTACCATCACCAGCAGCCTAGGAAACATAAAATTCCAATCCGCACTCTACATGTACTGCCGCGTGCTAAATAATTACAAAGATAATGGAGTTTTACCACAACTGGTAACTGTCCGCCCATGGTCTACTTCTAATATTCCTATCCGTGATGAGTTTTTCACCATACAGCAGATCACTAAAACAGCCATTGAAGTGAAAACATTCCTGGAAGGAAACAAATACTTGCCAGAGTACATCACCGTCAACGGAGTAATGATGAACCAATCACAATTCATCTACCTTATCACCACCGCCACCATCCACATCAACACCGGTGATACCTCACTTATATCTCTTATAAATGCCAATAAACCAGGAACTGGCAGTGAAACCATAGCCGGAGGCATTATACTTCAAAATGAATACATTACACTGGCAAAAAATATAAAAAATTACATTGAAAACAATAAAAAGGCACCCAGTCTTGTTTCCACCTCCCTGGGACAAATGAGTTATCAAGCCACACTGTACATGTACTGTCGGATACTCAATCAGTACAACTCATTTAAGGATTTGCCCAGTATGGTTAATGTAAAACCGTGGAAAATGTCTAATATACCTATTTATGATACAATATCATTTACCATCAGTCAAATAACCCAAAGTGCGGTGGATGTTAAAAATTTTGTAGTTGGCAATGCATATTATCCTGAATTAATCACCATTAATGGTGTGTTGGTTAATCAAGCCCAATTCCTGCAGCTTTTGACAACTGCAACAATAAAACTTAACAACAAAGATAACACCGTGATTTATCTCCAGAATGGAATAGTTCCCAGCAGTGATCGGAATGTAATTGCGGCTGGAACCCTGGTTCTCAGTAAGTATGTAGAACTGGCAGGGAATATTAACACCTACTTCATTAATCATGATCAAGAGGGTCCTTCTAAAATGTCAAGTAGTGTTGGAGAAATTAATTTCCTAACGTTGTTGTACACTTATTGCCGAGTTTTATCATCATACCAGAATAACGCGTTGCCAGTTTCTGTGGTTTTATATAAACCGGTGTATATTACCAGTGATAACATATACGATTCAGCTACTGACCAGAATCGGATGAAAACATTAGTATCCATACTTAGAAATGCAGGAGCAGATGCATATGGTTATGGAATAGGTCCAGATACTCAGAACGCTGTGCTTAGAAATAGTAGTGTCCAACAGGGTGCATTGGTAGTTGATATCTACGGGGGTGCTTGTGCTGGGACTATATATGCCATGATCGGCAGTTATTATCAGGGTATAAAGGGAGCCAGGGAAGTTTATTCCATATGGATTTCACCACCTGCATGGAATATAACAGATTTACCAACAAAAGCCACGAATTGTGGTGTGAACTTCTTACCCCGTGCTCATGACGATACTTTTAGTAAGTATCTGCCAGATTGGGGTTATAACTTAAAAGGTGAAGCGACTGATGGATTAAAGAATCCAGATTTATTCCTGAATAGTCATGGATTTAATTTCCTGGTGACCATTGGTGACTTACAGTACATGGCAGCCAAGATTTTATTTGAAGCAAAATCTTAAACATCCTGAAAATATTGGTTTAACCCCACTTAAAAAACCAATATTTACCTACTTTTTTATAATTGAATATTCTTATGTAATATAATCCAATCTACATTTCCAAAATCTATAATCTAAAATAATATTTAAAATCATTTGAAAGAGTAATCGATGGGAGGTATATCATGAATGTTGACCGAACTCTTTCCATAATCATTGGAATTTTCCTGATTATTGGTTTCATTGGAATATTTTACATTAGTTCTACCCCTTATGAAGTTGATAATTTCACAGAATTCTATTTATTAGGTGCAGATGGAACTGCTGGTAATTATCCTACCAATTTAACCAGTGGCGAAACTGGAAAGCTTACTGTGGGCATTGTCAGTCATGAATATTCTAACACCAGTTACTTGCTAAAAATAACTAAAAACAATGAAACTTTAAAAGAAGAAAGTTTTACCCTGGAAAACAACCAAAATAAGAGTATGCCCTTTGAGTTCAAAGCTGAAACAGGCCAATATAAATTCCAATTTGATTTATATAAATTGCCGGACACAGAAAATGTTTACAGATCACTTTTCATTCTGGTTAACGTAAAATAAATAAGATTAAGTTATATTATAGAGGATTATTATGAAAAATAAAAAAGTAGCAGTTACTGGGGGTCTTGGATTTATAGGATCCCACCTGGTGGAGAGACTCTGTCAAGATAATGAAGTGGTGATTGTAGACAATGAAACCACCGGCAGTATAAAAAACATCAAACACCTTGAATTTGATAAAATTAGTCTTGATCTGGGGGATATAACAGAAATTGACTTGGTAAACTCCTTTGAAGGTTGCGACTATGTTTTCCACCATGCAGCAATGGCCAGTGTTCCAGCCAGTGTGGCCGATCCTATTAAATGTAATTTAATTAATATAACTGGTACTCTAAACGTTCTTCTAGCTGCTCGTGACTGTGGCGTTAGAAAGGTGGTTTTTGCATCATCAGCAGCTGTTTATGGTGATAACACTAACTTACCATTATCTGAAAAGACTCTCCTTAAACCAGTTTCACCATATGCCCTTAGTAAATCTGTGGGGGAAATGTACTGCCAGTTATTTACTGATATTTATAAATTATCCACTATTTCCCTCAGATATTTCAATGTTTTTGGCCCCAGGCAGGATCCCAATTCACAGTATGCCTCTGTAATTCCACACTTTATTAGTAGCATCTTAAATGGAGAAAGACCAGTTATTTTTGGTGATGGTGAACAAAGTAGGGACTTTATATATGTTAAGCACATTGTGGAAGCTAATTTAAGAGCATGCCAGTCAAATCATACAGGAGCGTATAATATAGCAACAGGAAAAAAGACAACTATCAATCAGCTTGTTCCTGTAATTAACCAAACACTAGGGGAAGATATGGATCCGATTTACGATGAACCTCGGCCTGGTGATGTAAAACATTCTTTAGCTGATATTTCCAAGTCGGAATTATTAAATTTCAAACCATCCATCAATTTTCCTGATGAACTGAGCGAGACTGTCCATTGGTTTGTTGAAAATCAAGAATTTAAAGAATAATAAACTTTGTAAATATTTGGTGGTACATTGGATCAGGAAAAAAATAATATTTCTATTTTTGATAAGTTAAGGGAAATGTTAAACAAACCTCTGGTTATACTTATCTCAATCACTGTTGTGTTGGTTGCTTATCTTCTAATGATTCAAATTAAAATAGGTGTCCCCTACTGGGATGTTTTCAACTATCTGAACAATGCCTTTCATTTTGCAAATATGGGAAGTAGCGGTGTTGTTAATCATCTACCACCTCTGATTCCCCTATTAACCTCTCTTTTTTTTAGAATGGGATATGTATCTGTTGATGTAATCTTCATTTTAAGTGGTTTAATATTTATTTTAGGCATTATAGGATTATATTTACTTTTAAATGAACGATTCGATTCTACCAAAAGTTTAACTGGTAGTTTAATTTTTATTTCTTTACCAGTGGTCATGGCCTGGGCTGTAAGTGGAGGAATAGATCTTCCAGGAGTTGTTTTTTCAATTTGGGCACTTTATTTCATGGTAATTGGTTTAAAAAAGGATTCAAAATTTTTATATTTGGTCCTGCCGCTCCTGGTTATTTCCATACTCACCAGGTACACTGCAGGTTTGATAGTCCTTCCCATGATCTTCTATATTTTAGCCAATTTTAACCAAGTTAAAAATATTCCCCAAATAAAAAAGGTGATTTTTGGAATCGCTATAGAATTTGGGGTATTATTAACCATTTTCACGTTCTTTATTCTGCAGCTGGATACCAGTGCTCTGTTCGGACTTTTCTTCGATATTGTAACATCCTCATCCTCCGGTGTGGAAGATGTTGCTTACAATTCTAACTTCTTATTTTATCTTCAGAATTCATTGAATTATATTTCTTTAGGACCAATCCAGGGCACATATCGCCAGTTACTAAATCCTTCCGAAGGAATTCCTTCAGTATTAGCATATATCATTACCATGATAAGTGTAATTGGGATTTTTTCTTATATTTACCGGTTTTTAAGCACTGGAAAAGAAAAAAATATTTCACAGGTAAACATTATTAATTTAGGAAAAATAACCATAATTTTAGTCCTCTTCATTGGTTTGGTCCTCAGTTTCTATAATAAATCCCTAATTCTGAGTGAAATTTTCTTATTGGCCCTGGTGTATCTTTCATATAGATTTATGGCCAGGGAAAGATTGGAGATTGATAACAAATTAGCTCTGGATTTGATGTTTCTATCATGGTTTGGTGCCTATTTTTTATTCCATGGTATTTTACCATTTAAAGTGGATAGATATTTTATTACCATGGCCCCTGCTTTCACCTATTTCATAGTTTTAGGTTTAAGCCAATTCATTAATGAACTAAAACCTAGAATTAATGGTTTAAAATCTAAGTCAGGGCTGGTTTATATGGCTATTGCTTTAATATGTTTATCAGTTACCACAGTTACCTATATAGGCCACACACCACAGAAAACTTTTACATTGGACATTGAAGATGCAAGTCAATGGATTAAAGGCTATGATCCAAACTACTACAATAAAATAATCGGTTCTGATTATCCCAATGCAGTCACCTGGTATCTTCATAAAGAAACCACCGGAGCATATCTAAAATATTACAACAATACCGATGAATTCGCTGATTATCTGCAAGAAAATGGGGTTTACTATTATTTTGATTCAAATAAATCCCATCCAACTCTTAAAAGTTATCGTATAATAAAGGAATTCGGAGTGGTGGCAATATATGAGAAAATAACACCATAATAATATTTTATAAAAATATTCTGCCTAAAATAACTAATAATCCTAAAAAATAATTTATACTTCGATTAATTTAATAGTGGTATATGAATTTTTAATTTAACAAGATCAACATTACAAGAGGTATTAATATGAATTGGAAAGATAAAAATGTTCTCATAACTGGTATAGGTGGATTTGCAGGTTCTTATTTAGCTAAAGAACTTGTAAGCCGTGAGGCTAACGTTTATGGGTTGATCCGGAGAAGAGCTGATGGTACAACTGCTAAAAACATTATTGATCGGAGAATTAGTAATGAAGTAAATCTAATTGAAGGAGATCTTATTGACATAACCTCATTAACTAATGCCCTTGATCATTCCCAGCCGGATTACATCTTCCACTTGGCAGCCCAGTCATTTGTTGAACGATCATTTGACAACTCCCAGGAAACCCAGAACATTAACTGTATTGGAACTAGCAACCTCCTGGAAGCAGTGCGAATAAAAGATTCAGACACGAAAATAGTCTTTGCTGGTTCCAGTGAAGAATACGGGCTTGTCCTATCGTCCCAGGAACAGTATGAGAAAGCAAAAAAAGACTACGGAACTATTTTCCCCGAACCAGAGGTAATTCCAGAGGTACCTATAACAGAAACCAACCCCCTGAGGCCAATGTCACCTTATGCTGTCTCCAAAGTTTATGGTGATTACCTCATGAGGAACTATTACCACTCTTATGGTCTGGATACTGTGGTTTCACGTGCCTTCAACCACGAAGGAGCTGGAAGAGGTATAATGTTCGTGACCTCAGTGGTTACCAACCAGATCATGAAACTCAAATCCGGTGAATCTGACCGTATTGTCATTGGAAACCTTAACTCCCTCCGTGACTGGTCCCATGTTAAAGACATAGTTCAGGGATATCTCTTACTAGCTGAAAAAGGACAGGCAGGGGAAGTTTACAATCAGGGTTCCATGAGGACTAACTCTGTGTTGAGCTACATATTGCTGGGTTTGGAAGAAGCTGGATGGGATGTGAACCGGATCGAAACCTTTAAGGGAGACAAACAGATTCAGGATCCTAATGAGATGGATAACAGTTCCATTTATGGAGTTAAATTCCCTAAAACTAAGGTTGACCAGTTAATTTTAGAGGGGCAACTGGAGTACACCCTGGAAGATAAAGGAATTAAGGTTAACACAACCCATGGCGATGTTACCATTGAGTTCAACCCAGACCGTTTCCGCCCTGCTGAGGTGCCAATCCTATTTGCTGACACCAAAAAGATTCAGTCTATAGGCAGCAAAATAGATTACACCCTCAATGATATAATAAAGGATCAGCTTAACTATTTCCTTAAAAAGGAAAATAGAAGCGCTTAAACCCTTAATTATCCTATTTTTTTGATATCCTACTTATTTAAAAGATATCATATTTATTTAAAAAAATATACAATTTTTTTCATTTATTATATGATTCAGGTAACGAAATGTTGAACTGGATCAGGAGATCACCTTGAAAATCTGTATGAAAAATTTGAAGAAAAAACTAGTAACTGATCAGACTGACAAAACACAGATACAACTCTTCAGATACATTTTCACAGGCGGAGCTGCGTTTATTATTGATTTTTCATCACTCTTCATCCTGACTGATTTTTTTGGAATTTATTACCTGGCTTCAGCAGCAATAGCATTCGTTCTTGGATTAATAACCAATTACATGCTGAGTATAAACTGGGTTTTCAACAGAAGAACCATGAGTAATCGGAAACTAGAGTTTGGAGTTTTCGCTCTCATTGGAATTGTGGGTATTCTCTTAAACGAATTGTTTATATGGTTTTTCACCGAAAATTTGCAAATATATTACCTTCTTTCCAAAATTATGGCTGCTGTGATCATTCTATTTTGGAATTTCTTCGCCAGAAAATTCGTTTTATTCAAGTAGAAATTCCATATTTAAAAAACATCCTATTTAAATAATGAAAATAATATTAAAGGTAAAAATTGATATTAATTGTCAAAACCTAATTAATAACTTGACATTATTCTATTGAAATATTAACTATTTACAATCTACTTCATAATGTTATAACTGTATTAACGGGAAATCATGACTGAAACTCCAAAGAAGGCAATTATTATTGGTGCAGGCCCTGCCGGATTAACCGCTGCCTATGAATTACTTGATAAAACTGATATCAAACCAGTTATATATGAATCAACTGATGCAGTGGGTGGCATATCAAAGACAATTAATTACAAGGGTAACCGCATCGATATTGGTGGACACCGGTTTTTCTCAAAGTCACAGATTATTATGGAATGGTGGACCAACATTTTACCTCTTCAGGGAGCCCCAGCAAGTGATGATCGGCTTCTGGGGAGAAAAATACCCTTTAACTCGGAATACAATAAAAGAAAAATAAAATCTGGGAAAAATGTAACTTATTCATCACCAGACCCTGAAAAAACAGATGCAGTAATGCTTAAACGCAGTAGATTATCCCGGATTTTCTTCCTTAGAAAATTTTTTGATTATCCAGTATCATTGAATTTCAACACCTTCTTCAATTTGGGGATCTTGAGAACTGTTAATATTGGTTTAAGTTACCTTAAAACATCAGTTCACCAAATAAAACCTGAAAAATCCCTCCAGGACTTTTTCATCAACCGATTTGGCCGTGAACTTTACCATACCTTCTTTAAGGATTACACTGAAAAGGTTTGGGGCGTTCCCTGTACAGAAATCACTGCAGAATGGGGATCACAAAGAATAAAGGGACTTTCAATTTATAAAACTATTGCCCATGCGCTGAAAAAGAATCTATCCAGGGATTCATCCATATACCAGGAAAATGTGGAAACCAGTTTAATCAAAGAATTCATGTATCCAAAATACGGGCCGGGGCAGTTATGGGAGGAAGTTGCCCGTATTATAGAAAAAAATGGTGGTGAGATACACATCAATCACCGAGTGTGTGGTATAGTTCCTCATAATGATAGCATATCCAGAGTCACTGTGATTGATAAATCAACCAGAACCATTCATGAGGAAACTGCTGATTATTTCATCTCCACCATGCCAGTAAAGGATTTGATTGATTCCTTCCAGTGTAAAATACCAAATAATGTTCTTAACGTGTCTAACGGCCTCATGTACCGTGATTTTATAACAGTTGGACTTTTGATGGATAAATTAAAACTTAAGAATGAAACCAACACCATCACTGTAAACGATATTGTTCCAGATAACTGGATCTACATTCAGGAAAGGGATGTGAAAATTGGCCGGCTTCAAATATTCAATAACTGGAGTCCTTACTTGGTCCATGATCCTAGTAATGTATGGATTGGTCTGGAATATTTCTGTAATGAAGGTGACAAGTTATGGACCATGTCTGAAAAGGATTTCCAGAAATTTGCCATTGATGAACTGTCAGAAATAGGTATAATTAACCCAGAAGATGTTAAAGATGGGGTGGTTATCAAAATGAAAAAAACTTATCCAGCTTACTTTGGAATGTATCCTCAGTTTAATCTAATCAGAGAATTTACTGACCAGTTTAAGAATCTTTTTTTGATTGGAAGAAACGGTATGCACCGTTACAACAACATGGATCATTCCATGTTAACTGCCATGGCCGCAGTTAAAAATATAATTGATGGAATCACTTCCAAGAATAATTTATGGGAAATCAATACTGAGGGAGATTATCATGAGGGGAACTGATTAAAATAACCAGTAGGGTTAAAAAGGTTAATGGTTGCATTGTGAGATTGTAATACATGTTGAAAGAAGAATATTGAACTATTGGACGAAAAGGTGATATCCCTATTAGAATATTATTATCTGTTTACAGTTTATACCCACAGAAACATCAACGATCTTTGAATCATCTGGGCAATAACTACCTCTAATCACTTTAAAAAACCATGGAAAGTTTTTAAAATTCTCAGACTATTTTTAATCATTTTAATTCATTCTAAATAGATTACAAAAGTGTAATGGAAAACATTTAATATATGCCAAGTCAGAGATACTTTATATATAAGTAAAGAGATTAATTGACTTAGAAAAGATTAAAATCTTCTTAATAATTTTATTTAGATAATGATGTGTTAAATCCGGTTCATCAGTTCCATTGCAACCATAAAAAACAATGAACAATGTCAGTAATAACGCATAAGAATTGCCAAGTAAAAAGATTTATATACATAAAGGAGACCACCTATTTATCATGATTATTCATGCTAATGTGTTCATTTATCTTATTGCCCTGGCTGCAGCCCTGATACTCGGGTTGGTTTTAAGGCTTCCTTTACTCCCAAATAAGCCTATTAGGCATTCCTGGACCATCAGTGCCGTTTTTCCAACTGCAGTATTGGCCGTTGGTTTTTACGCCATGGTATATGAGCTAGGTTACCAGGGATATATTGTTGCCTTAATCACCGGGATCATCACTGCTTTATTCAGTAAATTTATTTTAGAAAAGTTAGTTCCCGTACCCCAAAAAGATGGAGAGGAGGAAAGTTCCCATGAATGAAATTTTAGGAATAGCAATTGCCGCTGTTATCTGCTGGGTGAACTTCGTTCTCATTGACACATGGATGGGGCTTCCAGAAGGACCTGGAGTTAAAGGTGCCGATGTAATCGGCAGATCCGTGCAGAAGAGGGGAGGAGACCTGGCAGGAGGATTCTTCCAGGGAAACATAGTATGTTCACCTGACGCATCAGCCGGAACTTTACTGGCTGCAATAGGATGTTATGCCATAGGAATCCCTGAAGGTGGTTTAATAGCTGCAGTTTTGGTTTACTTCGGTAACCGGTTATGTGCCGACCCGGGATATGCAGGAACCACCGGAGCACTCAGCATCACTGTTATAATATTCTTAACCTCATTTATTGGTTTTAAAACTGAATACTTCATTGTGGGTATGGTAATAGCCATCCTTACAATACAGGGCATTTACCATCCCGGAGCCTCACGGCTTCTGGGAAAAATCGCCCATAAGATGGGGAGACACACCAAGTTAACATAGGTGGAAAATCATGTTAATCGAAATATTAGGCATAATTGTGGTGCTCATGGCACTGCGTACACTTGTGGCACAAAACCGATCGGAACGTTTACTGTATCTTAACGTTATCGGCTTTAGTATGTCCGCAATCATCGGTTTATACATACAGACACCCTTCGGAGCAATAATAGCCATCACATTCTTTGTGACATCAACCCTGAGCTCCAATGCTATTGCATATTCCCTGGGAAGGGTGAAAGAAGAGATCATGGTGAAATAAAATGTACCTTGACTTTGTAAACTTAACCACAATATCAGCAGCCCTGGCCTTAATTGGCACTGTAGGGATCATTGCCCTCCCCAAACCACTGGACAAGGTGATCATGTTTGCACTTCTCCAGGGAGGATTTGTAGGAATGATTGTAGCCGCCAAGTACCTGGATGTGGCCATGGCCGCCGCTATCTTCGACCCAATTGCCACCATTATCTTACTGATTGGAATTATTAAGATAAATGAAGTTAGAAAGAAAAACCAAGAATCCCAGGAGGACGGGAACCTTGCTTGATGTTTACATATGGTTCTATACTGGTGTGGCATTGACCATTCTAGGGGGACTGGCAACTGCCATTGGCCCTGGAGTCAAAGATCCAATCGTAAGAACATTGAACACGGAAATCGCTGCAGTGGGTGTTTCGCTAATATTTTTAACCTATAACCATACAATTGCACTGGTAACCTACATTGCAGCCACAACTATCATAACCATGATCCTCTTAAGGGCTATTGTTAGGTTAGAAGAAGTGGGGGCGGAATTATGAGTAGGATTGGCAGACTCTGGAATTCACTGGCCACCCCTAAACGAATCCCTCGATTTTTCTCCATAATACTCGGAGTTTTATTACTAGCGGGTTTTTTGGTGCCCATGGGACTTAACAATGAACAACTGTACCCCCGACCAGCACCACAACTACAAATCAATGAGCAGGACCCCCTGGCACCTTACGATAGAGGCGGTGTGCCCCTTAAAGAACCAGGGATTGTTAAATCACAGTACCCTGAATTTTCAAAAAAAGCAGGGATGGTAACTGGTTATATGTCCCCAATTGCCATTGGAGTCAGCAATACCACCATTTATTATGGTACATCCATCTACTCATCCCCTGGTGGATTAATAGATGAAATATTATATTATTCAAGGGGTTTTGACACCATACTGGAGTCCAGCATACTTATGATGGCCTTTGTGATAGCCTCATGGGTGGCACTTAACTTCACCATGAAAAGGAGGGAAGACGAATGAGTGCCTCAGTACTGGTTCCCAGCGTTGTATCCCCAATAGTTGTTTCATTATTCATACCCGCTGTATTCACTGGTTTGATTGTGGGACTCATCGCCCTGATGGCCATTGCCTACCAGAAAAATGATCTAAGTGCCCTTATATTAACTGATATCGTGGGTATTGGGATGTTGATCCTGGTGGCAGCAGTAGGAACTGACCTGGCAGAAGCCCTGATACTACCGGGACTGGTGGTGGAGCTGGCAGAAATACTGGCCATATCGGAGATATTACTGAGCAGGGAGATGAGAAAAACCGGTAAAACCGCAGAGCTAATTCCTTTACCAGTGTCACTGGACATGGAAGTGATGACCACTGCTCCTACTTTCCTGGCTATAATATTGATAGCTTACGGAGCATTCCTAACTGGATTTACTGGAGGGGCAGTTGCTGGTGGAGGTATATTATTTTACGTTCTCTCCCAGAGGGTGCGCGGAGTTCCATCAGACATGTGGGAAGGTGTGGCTGGAGTGTCCGGTATTGCATGGTGCTTATGGCTGGTAGGATTCCTATTGTTCTTTGTTTTCCCACAGTACTGGCTTTTAGCATTGTTCCTGGCAGCATTCGGAGTTTTCATAAAGGTTGCTTTGAAAGCAGGCCTCATAGGAGTTCTGGGCCGTGAAGAATTCAATAAGAAGTGAAGGAGTAGTAAGGAGTTATTAAAATGGATATAATCATATTGGGTCAACAGTTGCTGGGCTACATTCCATTGGGGGATATTGTCCTTTACCTGGCACCCCTTAACCTGTTCATGTTCGCTGGGTCACTGGCCTTCACTACTCTCATTGCCATAAGCAGGACCGAAACTCAGGTGGAAGCAGGTTTCGGCACCCTTAAAGATAGGGAAGTGAAGGTGGGTAAGAAAGAGTTTAAGATCAGACGATTCCTGGCAATTATCTGTGGACTGGCAACAGCTGGTGCCATGATCACTGGGGATCTGTTTAACTTCACCCTATTCGTGTGTCTCATTGGTATTGTTAACATTGGAATAGTGGCTGCAGTGAAACAGGTGGATGTCCTGGATGCCGCTTTCCAGTATGGTTTGGTGGCCATGATAGCGGTATTACCCCTCTTTGGTGGTGCGGCAATGATCCTGGCATCAACTGGTACCATCAGTTTACTGGAAATCCTCAATATACCTACCACTGCTATGATGATCTTTGGATCCTTACTCCTCTTACTGGGAGTAGCAGGTGAAACCGGTGTAGCACCGTTTTATGCCACTAAAGCAGAAATGTTCAGAACCCCTGGTTCTCCCTTTCTGCTTATAATTCACTTAAGCTCATTACTGGTAATTGTTAGATTAATTGAAATACTCCTAATCATAAACAAACCATTCTAAGAATAGAAATAAAAAGGTTAAAATCAATTTATATGGCAATGTATACTGGTAAACTGTTAAAAATTAAAAGAACACATCAACTGGTGAAATAATGGATAAACTGAAGGTATCAAGCTATTTAATATTTATAATCTCGTTAGCAGGAATCATTTATGGACTCCTGTTCAACCCACCTAGTTGGGTGGTTTACGCAATTTCCATTATATGCATACCTGCCGGAATACTGTCATTTGGATTGATAGTAATGGCCAGAGGTCCCCAGGATGATGAAGAAGAAAAAACCAGGGAGCCTTTTATAGGATATTAACCCATTTGTAAAATATTAACCCTTATTATTGGGGCTAACCGTTACTAAAATATCAGGACTAAAATAATCGGTGATCATATTGAACTTAATGGCAAACATTCTGTTGAACGTCCTCATTGCATTTCTGGTGGGGAGTGTCCTTTTCGGACTGCAGAGGAAGATAATGGCCAGGATACAAATGAGGCCAGGGCCACCTATCATCCAGCACCTCTTACACACCTTAAAATTCTTCATTAAAGAATCATCCTTCCCCAAAACCGCTGCGATGCCATTCTATATAGCCATAACTGCTATGTTATGTGTTATATGGGTTTCAGCGGTTATTGTGGGTCCGGTTACTGAAGGATCATTACTGCTTATCTTTGCAATTTATGCATTACACAAGATTGTGGAACACAATGCAGGATCATCCTCTGGTTCACCCTATGGTAAACTCAGCTGTGTCAGAGCAGTGTTCTCAGCAGCAGCCGAGGTACCATTATTCGCAGTACTCATAATCATTTACTTTGCAACCGGAACCATGAACATCGCCCAGATAGTGAACTTCCAAACTGCAAACGGTCCCCTGATCTACAGTATACCCCTTGCAGCGGCAATGTTCTTCGTTCTGATATTATCCAAAGCCCCTTACTCACCCTTCGCCATAACCAAAGGTAAAGATATCATCTCCGGATACGAAACCGAACACTTTGGATTGCTCCGTGGTTATCTAATGATGTCAGAATCCATTGCGTGGTACATGCTTTTATGGGTGTTTTTAACAGTTTTCATAGGAGGCCTTAGCCCGCTGTGGTACTTAGTGGGTATGGTATCATTATCAACAATTGTGGCCTTTATTAATGCCACCACCCCCATACTAAACCCTAATCATTCTATAATGATGCAGGTTAGTTTTGCCATAATCGGAATCGTGGGTTCCCTCGTGATTCTATTCATATAAAAGGAGAATCAAGAAAATGGAAATACAAGAAAAAGACACACTGTTCTTCATGACCCTGGCAGCCTTTGGAGCTGTTCTGGCCAGTGCCCTGGCCTCTTTCTTACAGTGGATTGTAGTTTTACCACTCACCATAGGAGTGTTCCTCCTGATGATTCTCACCTACTTCCTTAATCAAAAAGGAACAATCCACCTCTCAGAAAACGCCGAAAAATGGGCCATGATCTTAACATTGGTGGCATTCACAGCTGCCTTCATATATCTTTACCGCCCGGTTTAATGGTGATTAAATGAATGAAACAATTTATCTAGCTTACATACTTTCATTTGTACTGGGATCCCTCCTGGGACTGGTCTTAAGTTACCGGAAATACAAAGCACCATATGCCATTGGAAAACTTGATGCCCTAGCAGTGGTGCTAGCCGTATTAGGCTGGACACTAGCCCTTAACAGTACTCTAATCACTTTCATACCCTATTACATCACTGTAACCCTTGGTGTGTTCCTCCTGGCAATGGTCCTGGGAATGAGACCTGGTTATGGGAGAAACGAAACATTTATTGGTATCATAATTGCAGGAGTCATCTGGATTATAAGGACGGTGATCCTTTGAGCAGAGAAGAAATAGGAAAAACTGGTGATATATCCAGTATGGATGAAGACGATATTCTACGGATTATGAAAATGCGAATCATTGAAAGTTATCGTTGGAAACTAGATATCATAAAACCTATTTCCAAGGAATTAGGAATCTCAGAAGACCAACTGGAAGAGATATTAATCAGAAGGTTGGACATGGCCAGTTTAGATGCATTGCATCCTCGTTATGAATCATCAAAACATTACTGTATAAAGGAAAAATTGCATTCTGATTTGAGATTATGCTGGCTTTGTGATGTAATGAATATATTATCTGAAGAAGAATCTGATGAAATTAAGAATAAAATTGCTGCTGAAATATTAACTAAAGGCAAATCATACCAGGAAGCCATGGAAGATGGTAGGAAAGATTTGTTGAAATACCTAATGAGATAAATCGAGGTAAATCAATGTTAGATGCCCTTAAAGATGTTGTAAGGAAAAGTTCAATTCACGTATGCCTTATTAACACTGGAGGATGTAATGGCTGCGATATTGAAGTGGTAGCCCTCCTATCTCCCCGCTACGATTTGGAACAGTACGGTATCTACGTACACAATAATCCGCGGGAAGCCGATGTGATTCTGGTCACCGGACCAGTGACTGAGCAGTGGAAAAAAAATCTGCAAAGAATCTATGCTAAAGCCCCAGAACCCAAAGTAGTGGTGGCCATTGGAAACTGCCCCTTAACCGGTGATGTTTTTAACCAGGAAGGATGCAGTGTCTATGCACCTGTATCAGATTTCATACCTGTTGATGCAGAAATACCAGGCTGCCCACCCAGGCCCTCAGAGATTTTAGCTGCAATTTTAGCTGTGGGTCCTGATGCCATAGCAGCCAAAGGGAGGAAAAAACCATGATACTTCCAATTGGACCCATACATCCCGCACTTAAAGAACCAGTGCGCCTGAAACTTAAAACAGAGGGAGAGCGTGTTATAAGTGCTGAAATTGATTACGGATATGTTCATCGTGGTATAGAGAGGGTAATGGAGGGTAAAACCTGGCAAAAAGGAATATTTCTATCAGAAAGAGTTTGTGGTATATGCTCTTATATCCACACCCAGACCTTTGCGGAGACCTTTGAAAAAATAGCTGGGGAAAGAGTACCACTGCGGGCACAATATCTCAGATCCCTTACCAATGAACTGGACCGGATCCAGAGCCACTTCATTGCCAACTCCACTTATTTCAAAGCAATTGAGCACGAAACATTATTCATGTACATGTTACACCTAAGGGAGCCAGTGATGGATGCCATAGAGTTACTTACCGGTAACCGGGTGAATATGGGATGGAATGTGGTGGGTGGAGTTCGAATGGATGCTGAAGAAAAACACTTAAACAGTATCCACCAGATCATCACTAATTTAGAGGCTGAATACGATAAATACGTGGAAATGTTCGATGAAGGCCCACTTGTTGGCCTCAGATCAAAGGATGTGGGTAAGATGAGCAGGGAAGATGCCATTAAAGGTCGTGCTGTGGGACCTATTGGTAGAGCTTCCGGTTTGAAACATGATGTTCGGGAAAACCATCACACCTACCAGGATGAATTTGACTGGAAGGTTATCTGGAGAAAAGAAGGTGACAACTACGCCCGGACCATGAATCGTTTCGATGAGATCACAGAATCCATAAAGATCATCAAACAGATAATAGAAAACATACCACCGGGAGATGTGCGTAAGAAAATAAACATCCCTGCAGGATACGCAGATTGGAGAAATGAAGCACCACGTGGTGAAGTTACTTACATGGCTGAAACCAATGGAAACCTCATTAAGAAGATCTCCATTAGAACCCCCAGTATAATGAATATCGATGTCTGTGGTAAGTACATGTTACAGGATGTAGCCACAGTGGCTGATGCCGTGGCCACCTATGCCAGTGTTGATCCCTGTGTGGCCTGCACCGAGCGAGTGGTGATCCTGAATGAGAAAGGCGAAAAACAGGTGTTTGATGGACTTCACAAGGTTAAATACCTTAAATAAATAACTACAAATTAAAAATAAATCTTTAAAACAGTTGATGCATTATGTCATCGGTAATCTGGTATCTTTACGAGTTCGCCCGAAAATCCTGGGCTGAAAATTTTGCAGTGGCCAAGACCAACGCCGAAATTGTGGAAGCACCCGACCGTTTCCGTGACTTCCCCCAGGTCATCCCAGAAAACTGCATAGCCTGCGGTGCATGCACTGCAGCATGTCCTGCGCCTCAGGCAATAAAATTGGTTAGGAGCGAAGACACAGCTGATGCGGAAGGGCAAACTTATCCGGTAATTAACAACCGCGGATGTATCCGCTGTGGATTCTGCGCAGAGGTCTGTCCCACTGACCCTAAAACCATTACTTGTGGTGAAAACCATCTTATCCGGGAAGAATTCACCATCGTACCCACTGAAATAATGTATGTAATCGATGATTACCTCTGCATTCGCTGCAAAAAATGTATGAATGCCTGTCCAGTATATGGTGCTATTTACGAAGCTGATAATAAAATCGTCGTTGATCAGTCAGTGTGTATTAGCTGTGGGGAGTGTTTGAACAAGTGTCCGGTGAAGGGTGCAGTTAAAGGTATCTACATTTCCAATGTTCAGGAACAAAAAACCATAATCAATCTTATCGTTAACGCCTTAGAAGAACGTATCGAAGCTGAAAGAGATAATATAACCCATTTATCAGACACTGAAGTCTATAAATTGGATTATCCAATTGAAGATCTGGTAGAAGGTGCCCGATCCATCTTGGCGAACGATGATCTGATCCTGGATACCTTCCAGAAAATCACCGATCGCCTTAAATTACGGATCGTGACCTGGGATGAAGAAAAATGTAAAAAATGCCATTTATGTGTTAATGAATGCCCATCCGGGGCCATAAAGTACGATGAAGAGGAAGATGTGATTAAACGAAACCCAAAAAAGTGTCTCCGCTGCAGCACCTGTTATCAGACCTGTCCTTTTGGAGTGGCCGGTTTCTTTGTCGCCAGGTTCTTACTGGATCCACCATCCCTGGAAGATGGAATTATCCATATCACAATTAAGGCATCACAGTTACCTGTAGGAGCTGATTAAAAATGCCCACAACGACCGATAAAAACAGAAAATCAGAGAAACTTAAAAAGATCTATAAACCACTCCGTGACGTGGAAGTGGAATATGATATAGACCATGATAAGTGCGCCTCCTGCAGTGAAAGACCCTGTCTGGAAGCCTGCCCTGTGGATGCGGTTGGTGAAAATCCCGTTAACAATCACATTGAAATTGACGATAAATGTTTCGGCTGCGTATTGTGCAGGAATGCCTGTCCCTACGATGCTATTCACATGGAAACAACCCTTTCCAAACCACGTAGAGAGAATGTTCCCAATATAAACACCAAGCTATGCAGGCAGTGCGGAGCCTGTGTGGATGCCTGTCGTATGGGAGCCATTCATCTAGTGTCCTCGGGTACCGAGGAAGCACACAGTGAAATTGATGAAGATAAATGTGTGCGCTGTGGATATTGTTCCAGGGTATGTCCCACTGAAGCCATAAAGTACGGTGAAATATTACCCCGATCAGTGGTGGGTGGTAAAGCAATTGTGGTCAACCAGGAAAAATGTATTGGCTGCATGACCTGCACCCGTGTCTGCCCTTCCAAAGGTGCTATTAACGTAGGGAAAACAAGCAAACTGCCCTACATCAATCCATCTTATTGTGCCCGTTGTGAGGAATGTATGGATGTCTGTCCTTCTACTGCCATAAGATATTCATCCCGTAAAAGAGCCTATGAAGGGTACCAAAAGATAAAAACAATGGAAATCGTTTCCGAACTCATGGAAAAGGAAAGTGAGAAATTAGCCCGTGAAACAGTTAAGATCGATTCCATCCTTAACAAGATCACCCGTGAAGTGAGTTACAGCCATAGTGAAGATGAATTCACCCAGGATGTCACTGAACTGGTCACCGCCGAAATCAAGGCACTGGCTGGTGCAGATCTAGAAATTGAAGATCTCAAGGAAATCATAAAGGCCACCCATCCCCACCGGGAGATAATGGTGGATGAAGATAGTTGTATTGGTTGTGGAGCCTGTATAAAAGAGTGCCCGGTAGATTGTATAGAACTGGAGATGCCTTCACCAGTACATATTGGTGATGAGTGTGTTTACTGTGGCAAGTGTGTTGAAACTTGCCCATTTGATTCAATATCACTCAAAGAAGAATCATTCCTAGTGGAAGATAGTCGTATCCTTTTTAAACGACGGAAAATCTCCGGACCAGCTAAGGGAGAAGTTCTAATTGATAGTAATTCCTGTCAAAGGTGTGGTGTGTGTGTTAACAAGTGCCCAGTTGATGCCATGAGCCTGGAAAATGACCAGGTAACTGTTGACCCTGATAAATGCATCTTCTGTGGTGAATGTCAGATTATCTGCCCCACTAGGGCAGTTACACTGAAAAGTGATAGTTAATCACTAGAATGTCTTTGATAGATATGTCTTTGATAGATATTTTAATGGAAAATTATATTTTTTTACGATATGAAATTGATATTCCATTTAAGAATTAGTATTATCTCCAAAAAAGGATCCCTTCCTAGAAAAGATAGGATCCTAACTTGATCTTTTAAGAGTAACAACCTCAAGCTTTTAATAAAATAATTCCTAAAACATATAATTGATTTTAAACGCCCCCAGGAGGATGTAAATTGGGTAAAAAATTTTTTGTTTCTGATTGTGAAGGACCAATCTCTGTTAATGACAATGCCTATGAACTGGCTGGTCATTTCATAGAGGATGGTGAAAAATTTTTCCAGATAGTCAGCCATTACGATGATGTTCTAGCCGATGAAATAAAAAGACCGGGTTACAATGCAGGGAGTACTTTAAAACTAATATTACCTTTTCTAAAAGCATATGGTGCTACTAATCAAAACATGAAGGAGTTCTCATCAGATAATGTTCTCCTCATCCCAGGTGCCCTAGCCACCCTGGGCCTGATGCAATTTATCATGCCCGCCTACATCGTCAGCACCAGTTACGAACCTTATATTAAGGCACTCTGTGATTTAACTAATTTTTCATTTAACCATTGCTACTGCACCCACCTGGATCTGGACAGCTATCATCTGAGTGATGAGGAAAGAGAAAAACTTAGGGAATTCGGTTCATCCATTGTTTCCAACCCGGAATTCAATAATTTGGAACGAATATTCTGGGAAGAGATCCCACGGATGGAAATAGGTTCACTCGTTGAAGAAGTAAAGCCCGTGGGTGGACTAGCTAAGAAAGAAGCTGTGCTGGATATTATGGCCAAAAATAGTTTCCAAGCCAGTGATCTCATGTACGTTGGAGACAGTATCACCGATGTGCAACCATTACAGTATGCTAAAGAAAATGGAGGAATTGCTTTATCATTTAATGGCAATGAATTTGCACTTGATAATGCATCCCTTGCAGTTATAACTGATAACACTGCAATAACATCAACAATTGCTGATCTGTTCAATAGGTATAACAAAGATGTGGTTATGGAATTTGCCATATCCTTTGAAAGAGATCCAGAAAAAGCAGTTAAAGATCATCCAGTAAATCCTCAGCTAGCCTTTAAACTGGCTGAAACCAACACCAGACTGGAAGTGGTCACCAAAGATAATCTGGATGAACTGAAAGAAGAAAGCTGTAAGTTCCGTAAAAAAGTTAGAGGAGAATCAATCGGAGGACTGGGTTAAATGACCACTGAAGATTTATATAAAAAGGTTGAGGACACCTACGCCGAAGCCTTTAACGGAATCTGCTGCAGGGTGATCATCACTGCCGATGATGATGAAACACTCCAGAGGGCAGCCTACGATGCCACCAGCACCCCAGGTACCGTGATTGGCCGGGTGGAAAGTGGAATAGAAGGATGGTTACACGAAGATGCAACCCCCGATGGTAGGAAAGGAGCCATACTCCAGTTCTGGTACAACACCACTGATATTGAGAAGTTCCAAGTGGAATTGTCCTACCGAATTCGCCAGGACATTCTGGTAAAACCCTTCACCTCAGTATTTGATGCATCCATTGATCCGGTGGGTTACATTGACACCATGAAACATGTGGGTCACTGTGGTGATGGATACGAATGGGAGGAAGAATTATACGGTCGACACATGATCGTGGTGCCCATAGCCATACCCGATTTTCTCATTGAACGCAGCTTAGGATACATGGAGGGGATTATGGGTGCCAACTTCTGGTACTACTCAGGGAGTAAGGAAGCAGTCCTGGACGGGGGTAGAGCAGCCCTGAAGGCAATTGGAAATATTGAAGGTGTGATAACTCCCTTTGACATCTGTTCTGCTGCTTCTAAACCTGAAACCAATTATCCTTGGATTGGACCCACCACCAACCACCCCTATTGCCCTACCCTTCAGAAAATACTGGGAGACGAGTCCCATGTACCTGAAGGTGTGAATTACATACCCGAAATAGTTTTAAATGGATTAACCCTTGAATCCCTCAAAAAGGCCATGAAAACAGGGATTGAAATTCTGTTAGAGTATAATGATGTTCTAGGAATATCAGCAGGTAATTATGGTAGTAAATTGGGAGACCATCAGATACATCTTAAAGATTTATTCCCCTAAAGGGATATTCGGTTTATTCCTAAAATGGATAGTTAGAATGAAAATGATTTGTATTAAAAAGCCCCTTTGAGGATTTTAATTCCCCATTATACCAAATTCCTCGTGATAACAATAAATCCATGATTACAAAATTAAATCAAAGGCTCAAAGGCAAAAATGTTTCAAAAAATTGGAAGTGATGTTATTTCTCGGATACTGGATGCAGTAGGATTTGGAGCACTAAACTTGGACCGCCTTTATCGAGTTAATAAAATAGCAGGTAAAGATGAGGAAGCTTATATAACTGAACTTAATGAAAGCTGTGGGGGTTCAGCAGCCAACACCATTATTGGACTGGCCAGACTGGGATTGGCCACTGGTTTTTTAGGGAAGGTGGCCAGTGACCGGGAGGGGGATTTGCTCCTGGAAAACCTTAAAAAAGAAGGTGTTGATTTGGATGGAGTTATACAAAGTCACCATGGCCGTAGCGGAACTGTCCAGGGATTTGTGGATACTGAAGGTGAACGAGCATTGTACGTTGATCCCGGAGTTAATGATGAAATAACATCTCAGGAGATTGACCTGGAATACCTTTCCAACACTCGACTTATTCACCTCACATCTTTTGTGGGGAAAACCATCCAGATACAAAAAGAGCTTCTTGATTCAATTCCATCCAATGTAACCGTTAGCACGGACCCGGGGATGATCTACGCACAAAAAGGAATTAAAACCATGAAGAAACTTCTTAACCGAACCGATATTTTACTATTAAATCAAAAAGAACTGGAACTGATGACACCCCACATCAATCAGGAACATGAGAAGATCAAAAGCCTGCTTGACTTTGGAATTAAAGTAATTGTGGTTAAACAGGGCGAAAAAGGATGCATGGTTACAGATGGTGATGAATCTTATTTCATGGAGGCATTAAATGTTGAATGTCAGGATACCACAGGTGCAGGAGATGCTTTTAACTCCGGATTTCTCTTTGGATATTTGAGGGGTAAAAGTATAGAAAAATCTGCTATTATCGGTAACTTCGTTGCTTCTTGCTGTGTGAAGGAGCCTGGTGCGACCAGTGGCCTCCCCTCATTATCTGAAATAATATCAGTGTATAGTGGGGAAATTAAATGAATTTACCCCATCCACCCCCTAGTATGATGTGAAATGTGGGTATAACTTAATTAGAAGTCATAATATATATTATAAATCAGGGACCGAAAATAAACTAACAAATAGTAAATGCTCATGTTAGTGAATTACATGATGGTGTTAAGATGGATGTAACATTCAAAAAGAAAAAAGAGGTACTGGAGGGAGAGGTAGCACTTAAATCCAGAGACTTGGAAGATAGTCACGAAGGGTTTAAGGGAGAAATTGAGGATTGCACCTTTGAAGATAAATTTATCACTATCTCCCCAGAGTGCGTTCGATGCAATTTATGTGTGGAAGAATGTCCAGTTAATGCTGTGAGTGACTCCACTTCTTCAAGGCCAGCCAGAATACTGGAAAACTGTGTTAAATGTGAGATCTGTGCCCAGACCTGCCCTGTGAAATGTATACATGTCATTGAAAGCACATCAGCTGTCCAGGATGATGTTACTTTTCATTTGAAAGATGTTGAGGTACCCCATCGTAAACTGCGCATGGAATTAATAAAGGTGAACCCGGATAATTGTGATTCATGCGCTACATGTGTCAAGTTCTGCCCCACCGGAGCAATTGCTGTTCCAGAAAGGGAAATTGCCCAGATTGACACTGACGCATGTGTAGGTTGCGGTGCCTGTGCTAATGTCTGCCCCCAAGGGTCCATTGATCTGGTAAGAGAATTGGGACCTGTGATGAAAACCAAAAAGCTCCTGGTGGATCAGGATACCTGTGTTCAGTGCCAGGTCTGCGAGGAAAACTGTCCAGTTGACGCCATTAAAATCGATGGCGACCGGGTGGTCTTAGATCAGGAAAAATGTATTTTATGTGAAGTTTGTTCTACAAAATGCCCGGTAGGGGCTTTAAAACTGGAGATGGTTTAAGATGTTAGTTAAGGAAATGATGGACAAAGATTTTATCGTGGTAACCCCTGATGAAGACCTGGTGGAGGTCTCACTTTTAATGGAGAAAAAAAGGAAATTTACCACTCCTGTAGTTGACGATCAGAAACGTCTAATTGGATGGATCACCTCCCTGGATGTTACCAGGGGCCTGCGAGAAAATCTGAAGGAAGTTAAAGATGTTATGCATGTGAAGGATGATGTTATCCATGTTAAAGATAATGACCCTGCACGTTTAGCAGTTCTGGAAGCATCACAGCACCGAGTGGTTAGCATACCAGTGGTGGATGAAGAAGACGTAGTAGTGGGTGTGGTGCGCACCTTTGATATTGTTAAAACCCTTTCCAGTCTGTACGAGATTAAAGTTTACAAGATATTTGAGGCCATGAACAACGAACTTAAGGGAGTAACCTGGGATGAGCTAATGGAGGCATCAGCCATTGTAACCCGCCGCAGGACTGGTAAAAGAGTCACCGCCCAGGACTATGAGAAAAGGATTCGGGATTCCACATTTGGAGAAGCAATATGGGCCACTGGAGGTTTGGAAAAATTTTTCGTAGGTCTCATTGCCATTGGTGAACTGGTTATCGCCAGGAAAGTGGCTCAAGCACGGAAATAATCATTTATTTCCGTATTATCTTCTTTTTCTAAGTTTCCAATACTCCTTTTTAAGTATCAAATGGCTATTTTTAGGGCGATATGCCGAAAATAGGAATGGTTATAAATGAAAGAGTTTGTGGGGTGGGGTTTTTGACTGATAAAAAAAGGATTGAATTAAAGATTTATGGAGGTATAGCCACTGTTAACTGTTACCTCCTGAAGGTTGATTCTGGTTTTATATTGATTGATATAGGCCCTTCTAGTAAACGTAACAGTCTGGAGGATGAACTGGAAAAGGAGGGCTGCAAAGTAGGAGATCTGAATCTAATTATTATCACCCATGGTGATTCAGACCATACAGGTAATGCAGCCTATTTTCGCCAGAAATACGGCGCCCCGATAGCCTTGCACCCAGATGATGAGGGGATGGTCCAGACAGGGAACATGTCCCATAACCGGAAGGTCAACCTTCTAGTTCGTATCTTATTTGCCTTACCATTCATCAAATTAAAGAAATCCGACCGTTTTAAAGGAGATATTGACGTGTATGATGGTTTTGACTTGGGAGATTACGGGTTGAATGCCAGGATAATACATATTCCCGGCCACTCAAAGGGTTCAATTGGAATAATCACTGCCGATGGTGATTTCTACTGTGGAGATATCTTTTCTAATACTGATAAACCAGTTTTAAATTCAATTATGGATGATTTAGATGCAGCACATTCCAGTATAAGAAAACTAGAAAAATTAGATATAAACATGGTTTACCCTGGGCATGGGGATCCATTTCCATGAAAAAGTTCCAGAAAACAATGCAATGAGAATTAAAGTAATATTTGAGTGCTAATTTAATTATATTTCACACCTTAGGGTAAATTAAAGTGATTATTGAAAATTAATGAAAAATTTTAACTAAAAAACTTCATATCGTAGGTAAATATGTGTTTAATGCTTAAATCATGCTATGAAATATATTTCTAAATTTTCAGGAGTTTTAAAATGGTGAATGAATTAATAATTGTCCGTTATGGCGAAATTGGGGTTAAAAGCCCTAAAGTACGGGGAAGGTTCGAGCGTAAACTAATTGAAAATATTAAAACAGTTATCGGGGGCAATGTGGAATTAAAAGAGGGTAGAATATTCATTTATCCCCATGATCTTTCCAAAGCCATTGAATCTCTTAAAAAAATTGTGGGAATAGTTTCTTACAGCCCAGCAAGTGTGACTAGAACCAATCATGAATCCATAAAGGAACTCATCCAATCCTACATAGGGGAACTGGTTGAGGATGGTATTTTTTCAGGGGAGGATTCATTCGCCATACGATGCAGGAGGGTTGGTAATCATGACTTTTCCAGCCAGGAAATGGCTGCATACTGTGGGTCAGTGGTTTATGGGATAACCAAGTCCAAGGTTGACCTCACCCATCCTGATTTCGAACTATTTGTAGAGATCCGGGGGGATAAAACTTACATATATCATCAGAAAATCAGGGGACTGGGTGGTCTGCCCATCGGGACACAGGGAAGAGTTATATGTCTCATTTCCAGTGGAATTGACTCACCGGTAGCTGCTTTTTTAATGATGAAGCGAGGTTGCAGTGTGACCCTGCTTAACTTCAACACCCATCCCTACACCTCTGGATCCAATGATAAGATCATGAAAATATACCAGAAACTGAAGGAATATTCTGTGGGGGCGAAGCTGAATCTTTATCAGGCGGATTACGGAGAATTCCTCAGCAAGTGTATTGATAAAGGTCCTGAGAGGATGACCTGCGTACTTTGTAAGAATGGAATGTACCAAATAGCTGAAAAGCTAGCTATAAGGGAGAAATGTCTGGCCATTGTTGATGGTAGCAGTTTAGGGCAGGTGGCCTCACAGACCCTCCCCAACATCCTGGCTACCCGCTATTCAACATCCATGCCCATCATAAGCCCATTGATAGGGATGGATAAGGTGGAAATTGAAGACTTGGCCAAGAAGTTAGGAACCTATGAGATATCCATACTCCCTGATAGTGATTGTTCTGCAGTTCCCCGTTATCCTGAGACCAATGCAGAATTACCACTGGTTTTAGAAGCCTTGGAAACTATTGATGCTGAAGAGGAGTTTAAAAAAGTTTTAAAATCTTTTCAACTGATTAGATGAACTATTAATTTGATTAAATGAATTGAAAATTTAAAATAATGCATTAAGTTAATATAAATTCTCAATAATACTTAATTATTTATATCACTGCCCCCCCATTCATCCACTGAAAGATAGTCTGATAGTTTTGGTTGATCTATGGTTTCTATGCCCGGGTAGTGAATTAGGAAAGTGAGTGTCAACCCATGTTAAGAGATCTTCTTATTGATAAAGAACTGTTTGAAACCCTTAGAGGGAAGTTTCTGGAATCTGATGATGGAGGAATGAATACCAATGAAGAGATTGAGCTCCTGGAAAAAGCGGTCTTCAATAGACTGAAAAAGAAAAGATCTGTTAAAAGGTACAAGAAATTAGGTGTCAGTAAAGGGGACCTTAAGGAAATAATCCAACTGGCAGACATCATCAGCTTAGATGCAATAGGTGGACCATCAAACTATGAGTTAGCCAAGGAACATCAGGAATGGTGCACCATTTGTGGAAGATGCTGCAGGGAATCTGAATCCATTTTCATACACAAGGATGAACTCAACCTACTGCTCACCTTCAACCCAGATCTGGAAAAGGGAATTATTCGCAACAAACTCTACCCTGAACACTTTGAACTGAAAGATATCCGCCCCTGCAAATTCATTGATGATGAAACCAACAAATGCGGGATATACAACTCCCGACCACAGGTCTGCAGGAGTTACCCCCTGGTACTCATTGAATCAAATGGTAAAGCCAAGAACATTATCAATTTACGCTCTAAATGTAATTACTCCGTGAATTTGATTCTGGAAAAGTCAATGATACTCTTTGATGAAGCCATCAGGAGACTTAGAGATTAGAAGTAATTGGTAGGTCTGTGAGTTGTAATTTAAGAATACATATTACAAAATATTCTTTTTACATGGACAAAGTTTACCCCAAAAAAATAAATCTCCGCAAAGTTATAGAACATAACAATAATAAAAAATCAGGGGGAAAGGCATATGGCTGAAACATGTATGACCGAAAGTGAAGTTGAAAACTTCGTTGAAAACTTCAAAGGAATGTTATGGGATGATCTGGACGATGCTGTGGCATGTATGTCCAAAGAAGATATGGCAGCTGTAATACGTGCTTTGAAGAAACGTTTCGGTTAAATAACTGATTTATCAATTATTTTTTAAAATAGTATTAACATTATTAAAAATACCTGTTATCTTTATTAACAAATTTTTTCTGGAAAAATAATGATTAAAAAAATGATCTGATGAAAATTAAATAAAAAATCTAAATAGAAATCTAAAAATCAAAGGATTTAATCAATGATTAATCCTCAGCAGATTTTCATGTCTGTTTTTTCCTGTAATCTTCAATGGCTGCCCTTAATGCATCTGCTGCTAAGTTGGAGCAGTGCATCTTCACCGGGGGCAATCCTTCCAGTTCATTAGCCACATCGTTCCGGGTAATCTTCAATGCTTCTTCTATGGTTTTTCCCAGAGCCATCTCAGTTATCATACTACTAGTGGCTATTGCTGCCGCACAACCGAATGTTTTGAACTTTATATCGGTTATAATCTCATCTTCAACTTTGATATAAATGGTCATCAGGTCCCCACAAGTTGGATTACCTTCGGTTCCAACACCATCTGCATCTTCTATCTCACCCACATTACGAGGGTTGGAAAAATGATCCATAACTTTTTCACTGTACATAATCCATCTCCTAATTTTTGATCATTTAATTTCCTTATTTTAGGTAATATTAATTCCCACCGGGACACCAGAGTGGAGACATACTCCTTAATCTTTCAACCACTTCTTTTATGACAACTATGGAGGAATCAATATCTTTAGGGGTGTTTTCTTTTCCCAGGCTAATGCGTAGTGAACCATGGGCATCCACTTCTTCAAGCCCTATAGCCATAAGGACATGGGAGGGTTCCAGTTTATTAGAGGAACAGGCTGATCCCGTGGATGCGTTAATTCCCTTGGAATCCAGTTGCAGTATTAGTGATTCTCCCTCTATACTGCTGAAACGGAAATTAGCATTGTTGGGTAATCTTTTGGTGGGGTGTCCATTGAGAAATGATTGTTCAATACTCCCCAGCACTCCTTTTATAAGCTGATCCCTCAATGATGCCACATACTCCATGTTTTCATACAGATTTTCTTCGGCCAGTTGACAGGCTTTGCCCAAACCTACAATTCCAGGGATATTCTCTGTTCCGGGCCGCACCCCCCTCTCATGACCCCCACCATGGAATAGTGGATCAATCCGCACACCCTTACGGATGTACAGGGCTCCTACCCCTTTAGGTCCGTGGAGTTTATGGGCGGATATTGATAAAAGGTCCACATTCATGTCTTCCACGTTGACTGGTATTTTACCCACACTCTGCACAGCATCCGTGTGGAAAAGAATTCCTTTTTCCCTGGCCAGAGCTCCAATTTCTTTAATGGGTTGAATGGTGCCGATTTCATTGTTGGCGTGCATAATTGTGATGAGGATGGTATCCTCCCTGGTAGATTCCTTTAAATCTTCCATCTTAACAATTCCATCTTCACCCACTGGCAGGTATGTGACCGTGTAACCGATTTTTTCAAGGTATTTGCAGGTTTCTTCCACTGCAGGGTGTTCGATGGCACTGGTAATGATATGATTACCTTTACCCTTCAGTCTGCTGATTGTTCCCTTGATAGCCAGGTTATCTGACTCGGTTCCCCCGCTGGTAAAGTAAACTTCCTCTGCCCTGGCACCTATGAGTGATGCTACTTGTTTTCGTGCTTTTTCCATTGCAGTTCTGGCTTCCCTTCCCAGGGAGTATAATGTTGATGCGTTTCCAAATGATTCTTTAAAATAAGGCAGCATAGCCTCTAAAACTTCCGGGTCAACTGGTGAAGTGGCAGAGTGATCCATATAACTCATGATTATCGCCCCAATAAACTTTTTTACCGAATATTTCATTAGAAAATACCTTAATTTAATTTATTTTATTTCTTGGTAAATTCTATGTTAAGTGTAATATAATATTTCTTCATCTTTTTAGATTCTTTTTATTTTTAAATTTAAGTGTAAAAAGTTATTTCATTTAACCTCCCTTGAATCTTATTATCTTATTCCTAGTAAAATTATCTAATCCATGGTAAATCTTCCTAAGAGTAAACGATGTTAATTTTCCTAAGGGTAACCTATTGGTAAATCTTCAAGGTTAAACCTAAAATTTACAATCCCCCCTTTTTGCTTTATGATTGTTAAAGACAGATAAATTAATGCTTTAAAACACACAACTTTAAACACATGAAAATGTAATTAAGGAGAATATAAAATATAACTATAGTTATTAAATGTTTGGTGATATAAATGACCATGACTGAAGAGATGATGGAAGCAATAGAAAAGGACTTAGTATTTCTGGCGACTGCCAACAATGAAGGAATTCCAAATGTGGTTCCAATAGGCTTTGCAAGGCCCATCGACAGCCAAAGCATATTAATCGCTGATAATTACATGAACAAAACCCATAAAAACATTGAAGAAAACCCTCACGTTTCCCTGGTAACCAAAGACGCTAAAATGAATCCTTACCAATTTAAGGGTACTGCAGAGATATTCGAATCAGGCAAGTTCTTCGATGAAGTGGTGGAATGGGCACAGAATGTGATGACCAAACTCAACCCTAAAGCAGCCATCGTGGTTAAAATTACCGAAATATATTCAGTGCAACCCGGCCCAGAAGCGGGTAAAAAGATTGAATAATGCTTAAATTACTGCATTATTCATTTTATTTTATTTACGGTTATGATTCTAGAAATGAGAATATTAAGATAGAACTGTACCAAAGAAGTCCACTTAGACAAAAAAGTCCAGTTAACACCGAATAAGTTGAATTGATAAATAATTGATGATTATAGAAATAATTGACTATTATAAATTGGTATAATAACTCTATCAAAAAAAATGCCGAGATGACCGAGTGGCTAGGTGCGTGGCTGCAGACCACGATACTCGGGTTCAAATCCCGATCTCGGCCTTTAATTCTGTTATTAAACGATTTTTCAGGGCAAAATTAGTATTTTAGTGAAATAAATAATGTGTGGTAAAAAACTGTGGCTTAGTAAAAAAGCTTAAGAGCTTATGAAAGTAGAAATACTGTTCGCTGTGATAAAATTAGATACCGTGCTCCATTATAAAAAGTAGGACAAACAGTGATCCTATGATTAAAATATACAACACCATGACCCGCAGTAAGGAAGCTTTAAAACCCCTTAAAGGTAATAGGGTAAAACTATTCGTTTGCGGACCTACTGTCTATGATTACTCTCACATAGGTCACGCCCGGTCATACATCGCCTTTGATGTCATAGTCCGCTACCTTAAACATCAGGGTTGCAGTGTTTTTTACCTGCAGAACATCACTGATATCGATGACAAGATCATCAATCGGGCAGCTGAAACTGGAGAGGATCCTCTGGATCTGGCCCGTGAATTTGAGGTTAAATACTTGGAGGATATGGAAACCCTGGGTGTTACCAGTGTTAACCTTTATGCCCGGGCAACAGAACACATCCCTGAAATCATATCCCAGATAGAAACCCTTTTGGATAAGGGATTTGCCTATGAAACTAGAAACGGGGTTTACTTTGATGAGTCCAGTTTTCCTGATTTTGGTAAACTTTCCAATCGCAATCTCCAGGAATTGAACACTCATCGCATCAACCCGGATACTGCCAAGAAAAACCCTGGGGACTTTGCATTATGGAAGAAAAAAGTGGATAACCCCTGCTGGAACTCCCCATGGGGTAGTGGACGTCCTGGATGGCATATCGAGGACACTGCCATTACCGAAGAGTATTTCGGAGCCCAGTATGATATTCATGGTGGTGGTCTGGATTTAATATTTCCCCACCACGAAGCAGAGATTGCCCAAATGGAATCTTCATCTGGCAAGAAACCCATGGTCCGTTACTGGATGCACACTGGATTTTTAAATGTTTCAGGAGATAAAATGTCCAAATCCCTTGGAAACTTCATCACCATCCGGAAACTCCTGGAAACTTATCCTCCTGATGTTTTCCGTTTCTTTGTCCTGTCCACCCATTACCGGAGTCCCATTGATTTCAGCCAGGATACTCTGGAACAATCAGCTAATAGTTTGAAAAGGATTTATAAATTAAATGAACATATAAACCAACTCCTGGAAAGTGAAATTCCCAAAAATGGGAAACTGGATGAAATTCATAGTTGCCTATTACATGAAACCCGTCAAAAATTCATGAACGCCATGGATAATGATTTCAACACCCCCTCGGCTTTATCCGTACTTTTTGAGTTTACAAGAGAAATTAACCGAATCATTAATCATGGCAAACTTTCCAATGAGACTTTGAAGAAAGTTAATATTTTCTTCATAGAAGTGGGAGATATTCTGGGTTTCAACTTCTCCCCAGAAGTATCCCCTGAAAATGATATTACTGGGGAGCTGGTTGATATAATAACTGAGGTGAGGGATAAACTGAGGCAAAAAAAGGACTGGGAACTTTCTGATGAAATAAGAGACAGATTAAGCATACTGGACATACTTTTAGAGGATGAATAATTTTTTTTAATTACATGATCTTGATAGAAGGATACATTAAGATATTACCAATACATTAAAAATTAATCTAAAACTTGAACGTACATTGATATTTTTCCAATGAAAAATTACATTTAGCAAAATTACATTTAAATATTAGATATTCTCAACTGGCATGATAGGAACCATCCTCGAAAAATATTTTAAACTAAGTTTTACTATTATGGAGAATCACACTCCCAATAAATCACCACTCATTATTTAAAATAAGAATGGAAAACATCTAAGAGGTAAATCTGGAATGAAAACCCTTAAAATTAACCAAGATTCATCGCAGCTGGCCAGGGAGATACTGGATGATCTCAGGGCTTCACCAACCTTGGAACTATTTAAATGCATACAATGCGGTATGTGCGTATCCCTATGTCCCGGAGCACGTTATAGTGATTACAACCCTCGAAAAATGGTTAAAAACGTGTTAGAGGGAAATCAGGATATTCTTTCTGATGAGGATATATGGAACTGTTTTTACTGTTATACTTGCCACAGTGTTTGCCCGGTTAACAACAGCCCCAGTGAGGTGAACCAGATACTACGCCAGAAGGCAATAGAAGAAGGTAAAGGCCTTGAAAAAATAGCCGCATTCTTAAGTTACGGTGAAAATTTCCTGGACATTGGAGTGGGCACCATTCCCACGGCATTCTTTGACAAGCTGGTGGAGGATTTAGGTTCAGAATGGTTTGACTTTAAAGTTAACTTGGAAAGCGTGCGGGAGGAACTGGGACTGGGACCAGTTAGTTTACCTGCTGAATCAATGGATGAAATAAATGAAATTCTCAAAATCACCGGGCTCACCCAGAGACTGGAAAACATAAGGCGGTTAGAATGAAAAAAATACCCACTGAAAAACTTTTACTCTTTAAAACCTGTCTGGTGAGTACTGAATATCCTGGAGTGGAATCATCCACCACATTTCTCTTTGAACAACTGGGAATAGAATACCATCGAGACGAACACCAGTCCTGCTGCAGTGGCTTGGGATACTATTATGACCTCTTTGACCAGCTTCCCACCACAGTCCTGGCTGCCCGGAACTTTTACATTGCCCGGGAAACTGGACATCCTTACATTGCAGCCATGTGTGCCACCTGCTATGCTATACTGAAAAAGGCGGCTAAAATCCTGGAAGAAAATGATGAAGCACGAAATCTGGTCAACCAGATGTTAGATGATAGTGGATTGGGTCATATGGCTTATCATAAGGGAGATATGGATCCTCATAAAAAAATTTTCCATACTGCAGAGGTTCTTCACAGCAAAAGGAAAGAGATTGAAGCTTTTCCCAAAATTGATTTTTCACAGTACAATATTGCCACCCACCATGGCTGCCATTACTGTAAAATACATTACCATGATACCATTTGTGGTGTGCGCAATCCCATGCTCCTGGATGAAGTGGCTGCTTCCTGTGGGGTCAGTACTATTGACTGGTATGATCAGAAGAGACTCACCTGTGGTGCTGGTTTCGGTCAGCGTTTCACCAATAATGAACTCTCCCTTAAAGTCACTGCGGAGAAGCTCATGAGCCTCAAGGATAACCAGACTGATATACTGCTCCACATGTGTCCCAACTGTCAGATGCAGTTTGACCGTTACCAGCCAGTGATTGAGAAGAAACTCAACACCAATTTAAACATATTCCACCTGAATATATCCCAGTTTATGGCCCTGGCCATGGGCGCAGACCCATATAAAGTGGTGGGAATCCAAACCCACACTGTACCCGTGGAGCCACTTCTTAAAAAACTGGGGATTGATACTGTCCAAAAATCCCTTAAAAATTCCAAATTAAAGATTAATGAATGATATTCCATTAATTAATGGATTATTGAACTCATGGAAATATATAATATTATATAGGGATATGAATGGAAATCTTTGAAATTAGAATGATTTATTGATATAATGAAAAATTTAAAAATTATATGGTGCATCTAAGTTTTAACCCGATTTATTGGCAATTCATGAAAACTTATGGAAGAATTGACATTAATCTGCATTTTGGAGGAATGTATAATTGACTAGAAACATTTTTACTGCTAACCCTGCCAAGGAAAAGCTTAAGGTGGGTGTTTTTCTATGCCGCTGCGGTGGTAACATATCCGATAACGTGGACATGGATCGATTAAGATCATCGTTGGATGCGGAATTAGTGGAGGAATTTGAGAATTTATGCTCAATAAATGGCCGTAAATTGATCAGGGATTCCATTATTGATAAAGACCTTGATCGGGTAGTGGTGGCCGCCTGTTCACCCATCACCCATGAAAAAACATTCCAGAAATATGTTCAACCCCTAAACCCCTACCTTATGCAGATGGCTAACATCCGTGAACAGTGCTCCTGGGTGCATCTTGACCGGGAACAAGCCACCAATAAGGCTATTTCACTTACCAGCGCTGCTATTGAAAAGGCAAAATATTCAGAACCCATAAATCCTTTACTGCGACGTACCAAGAAGAGTGTAGCAGTTATTGGTGGTGGTATAGCTGGGATTACCACCGCTCTTTCCCTGGCAAGGCAGGGTATAAAAACCCGTATTATTGAAGAAAAATCCACAGTAGGTGGATCCATGGTGAAGATTGGTAAAGTTTTTTCTCCAGAGAAACTGGCCGAAGAATGTGCTATGTGTCTTTTAAATCCACTGGTTAACGAGGCGGTGGAGAATAAAAATATCAAGATCCTAACCAACTCCCGGCTTATAAGATCAGAACGAAGAGCAGGGAATTTCAATTTAATCATAGAGAAAAAACCAGGATTTGTGAAGGAAGAACGTTGCATAGCTTGTGGAAGTTGTGCAGAAGTATGCCCGGTGGAGGTACCCAACTCCTGGAATGAATGCATGACCATCCGTAAAGCCATTTACAAATCTTTTCCCCAAGCAGTTCCTGATGTTTACACCATCGATGCAGAAAACTGTATACAGTGCGGGGAGTGCCAGGAAACCTGTAAAATGGATGCCATTGATTTTTCCATGGAAACCGAAATCTTATCACTCAATGTGGGTTCAGTTATTATCGCCACCGGTCATCAGGGATTTGACCTTACCAAAAGACCAGAATACGGATACGGGCGATTCCCGGATGTGGTCTCCCAGATGGAGTTGGCCAGAATTACGGGTGTAAATGGCCCCACTGAAGGGCAATTACTACGCCCCTCCAATGGAGAAGTGCCCCGCAGAGTGGTGATGATACAGTGCGCGGGTTCAAGGGATGATAAACCAGATGGCATGCCCTACTGTTCCAAGGTCTGCTGTATGATGGCCATGAAACACGCTAATGTCATTAAACATTATTATCCGGAAACCGAGGTTATGATCTGCTACACTGATATGAGAACCCCGGGAATGTACGAAAAATATCTCCGATACGGGCAGAAAAGAGGTATTAAATTAATCAGAGGCCGACCGGGCGAAGTAACATGGAAAAATGGAACACTGGTGGTTCGGGCGGAGGAAAGTCTCAGAAACGAACCCTTAGAAATCGAAACCGATATGGTAGTCCTGTCTGAGGCAATTTTACCTTCTGAAGGAACTAAAGAAGTGGCCAAACTTCTGGATGTGGGTTTAACCGAGGATATGTTCATCCGGGAAAGCCACCCCAAAATAAAACCAGTCAACACCGATGTGGAAGGTATTTATGTTTGCGGAACCGCCCAGGGACCCAAAGACATTACAGATAGTATTTCCCAGGCCAATGCTGCATCAGCTAAAGTAGCTGAGCTTATGAATGGTAACCTGGAAGTTGAACCATTCGTGGCTGAGATCGATTCTGACCGCTGCACTATGTGTAAACAGTGCCTTAATATATGCAAATACAAGGCCATTTACCTGGAGGAAGATCACCTTAAAACTGACCCCATTGCCTGTAAAGGTTGTGGTGTCTGTCTTTCCCAATGCCTGGATGAAGCAATTAACATCCGAGGTAATGCTGATGAAAAATTATTTGCAGTTATCGCAGGCGCCCTTAAAAATAAAAACAAAGGTGAACGCGTTATTTTAACATTTCTGGATAATGTGGGGTACCTCGCAGCAGACAATATGGGTATTAACAAGATCAACTATCCTGAATCAATACGTATCATTAAACTACCCTCTGTGAACCGTTTAATGATGAAACATATTTTATACGCCTTTAAAAATGGTGCCGATGGTATATTCTTAGGAGAATATCCTGATGATATAATGTATCCCCATATAAAAGAAAAGGTGAAACAGTTGAAAAAAGTGTTAGAAGAAAGTAACATCAACCCCAACCGTTTAACACTGCACCGGGTGTACATACCATACTTCAGGGGATTGGCCAATAAATTAACCCTTTTTGACCAGAAAATTATCTCTCTAAATCAGGATCAGTACACTGCTGACTGTGGTGGGGAAAGCTCGGCATGAATTTTAAGAAAAGGAAATTAGTAATATATTTTATCAATCAAAGGAAAGTAAGATTATAAAGGAAATATTGTCGGAAATTTAGTGATTTAAATGAGACCTCCGTGTGAAATAGTAGTGTGGTACGTTATCCCCACCATAAGATCCGAGTTGGCCAAAGAACTCTTAAACAAAGGAATGAAACAAAAAGAAATTTCTGTTCTTTTAGATATAACTCAACCAGCAGTTTCCCAGTACATAAGTGATAAGAGGGGTCATGGAATCAAATTCAACGATGAAACACAATCTTTAATCAGAGAATTCGCTAAAGGACTGGCAAAGGGAGAACTGACCCAGAAGGATTTAATTCCCCATATTTGTGAAATCTGTAAAAAAGTGAAAACCGATGAGGTTCTCTGCCAGTTACACCAGGAAAAGGGTAAAATACCAGATAACTGTAATGCTTGCATGTCAAACCTAAATGAATAATGTATTTTTAATAATAAATTTTAACATAAATTAAAATTTGATAATTCTTAAAAAAACGAGATGAAAAGGAAATATAAAACTTTTCCATTTAATCGTTTACAATCCCCTATAACCAATTAAATCCCCATAAACCAATTAAATCCCCATAAACCAATTAAATCCCCATAAACCAATTAAATTCTATCTTAGGGTTAACAACAATTATTAACCTGATTTTGTCTTCAAATATATGCTAATAGGAGAATAAGTTAACTTCAAAATATTCTTTAAGTATTTGATATCCAAAGATAGTTTTTAATGTCCAAAAAATCAAAATTGGCATTAATCCGTGTAATCATGCTATAATACATTAAAAAGAGCCTAAATAGATGTAACGTTCAACTATAAACTATTAAAAAAAAGGTAATTATTAAAAAAGGGAATTGAATATGTGTGCAATAACCGGTATCATTGGGATTGGGGAAAATATCAATAAAAAACTGTATGATATGTTACTGACCCTAAAACACCGCGGTCCGGATAGTTCCGGAGTTTATGTGGATGGTACAATATCCCGGGGTAAACTAGAGGAATTAACCGTACCACAGGGTAATCTAGGATTGGGCCATAACCTCCTATCAATTGTGGGATCAGAAGTTGCACAACCCTTAAAACATAACGAAATAATCCTTATCTGTAACGGGGAAATCTACAACTATTCCCAACTTTATTCTGAAATTGTAAGGGAATCAAATTATATTTTTAAGACAGACAGCGATTCAGAGATTGTTCTTGCCCTTATTAACCAATATTATAATGGTTCATTATCACCCTGCATCATGAAAGTCATGGAACGTTTAGATGGAGATTACACCTTCGCTGCCTATGATGGGAAGGATCTGGTGGCAGTTAGAGACCCCCTGGGAGTGAAACCACTTTATTATGGGAATGAAAATGGTATATTCGGTTTCGCCTCGGAAAAAAAGGCCCTGTGGAAAGTGGGGATTAATGAAACCATTAGTTTACCCCCTAATTCAATGTTATACTACCAGAAAACCGCATCTTCACACGAATTAGTACCATTACCACCAAGACTATCCTGGAAAGCAGATCCATCCTCAGAAAAATCAAAAACTAAAAATACCCCCATAAACCCTGATAAAGAGCATTTTAAAAGGATTTTAAAGGATCTTATTCAGAAATCTGTGCAAAAAAGGATCAGAGGATTGGATAAAGTAGGAATATTGTTCTCAGGAGGCGTGGACAGCACCCTCCTGGCAGTGATCTGTAAAAACCTGGGAGTTCAAACTGATCTTTATGCAGTTGGTACTGAAGATTCCCCAGACCTAATCTTCGCCCGTAAAGTAGCAAGAGATATGGATCTACCCCTTTATATCCAAATGGTTGATGAGGACATTGTAAGAGAATACACCCCCATGGTATTAAATGCCATAGAAGAATGGAATGTTATGAAATTAGGGGTGGGAATGACTGGTTACTTGGCCGCAAGGATGGCCCATAAAAATAGGGAGAGGGTGATGTTATCAGGTCAGGGTGCCGATGAACTCTTCGGAGGATACCACCGATACCTTGATCTTTACCATCAGAAGGGTGAAGGGGCTCAGGAAGATCTTAAGGGTGATGTGGAAAATCTTTACCACGTGAATCTGGAGCGAGATGACAAGGTGTGCATGGCCAGCAGTGTGGAACTCAGGGTCCCCTACCTTGACCTTCAAATTATAGATATGGCCATGGATATACCCATGACGTACAAGATAAGCAGCCCAGATGACAAAATGCGTAAGTGCATTCTCAGAGAAGTGGCCAGTCAACTGGGTGTGCCCCAGGAGATTTTTAAAAGACCTAAAAAAGCCGCACAATATGGGTCAGGCATTCATAAAATCCTCAGAAAACGTGTTCTAAAAGACCAGGAATACATGGGGCAATTAAAAAAATCCTTTAAATTTATAGATATTTAAGTTCATATGAACAAATAATTCATATAAATTCAATACAGATAATAAGTTAATAACTAGAATTTAATCTGAAAATAGTAATCCAATCAAAATTCTGGGAGTGAAAAAGTTGAAGATTGAAAAAGAGGCTGAAGAGATACTCCAGAGCTTTTCTGATGCACTGAAAGACATACCTGAACTGGAAGAAACCCATTACATGGTGGATAATGTTAACTTATCCCGGGAAGACTGTGCTGAGGACAAGGATTCCTCTAAGATCATGCGTAATGCCCATGTAGATGAAGAGGGTAATCTGATAGCAGAGAAAGGAAAGTGGGTTAAATGAGATTCAACCTTGTACTGGATTTACCAGATGTTCCAGGACAATTATTAGAAGTACTCGAACCAATGGGGAGATTGGGAGCTAACATTGTTGCAGTTATTCACCAGAGAGATGTTAAAACAGAACGCGGAACAGTTCCAGTGCAAATAACCATAGAAGGAGATAAAGAAACCTTGGACAAGGTTATGGATGCACTGGAAGCCAAGGATATTCAGATAATGGCCGTGGATGGTGTTTTAAGGAAGGAACAGATCACCACAGTTCTGGTGGGGGATATTGTGGAAGAAGATGTTAAGGAAACTTTAACCCTGCTAAACCAGCTGGAAGGAGTACGGGTTGCTGATCTGGATCTTAAAATGTCCGATGAACCCAAAAATTCTGCCACCAAAATAGTTATGGAAGCAGATTTCGGACAGAAAAATGAAATACTCAAAAATATCAAAGAAGTTGGGGATCAGAAAGGCTTCCTGGTTATTAATGAAGTTTAAAAAATGGAATATAAACTCTAGAAAACGGTGAAAATTCTAGATAATGGAATATAATTTGGTGATCCCATGAAAATTATTATTTTAGGTTTTGGAGCAGTGGGACAGGGAGTGGCCCGTGTCCTGTCCATGAAAAAAGAGTATTTAAAGAGTACATATGACCTTAACCCCCAGATCGTTGCGGTGACTGATCGCTCCGGGGCTGCCATAAATGTAAATGGATTGGATGAAGAAGTACTCCTTGAAACCAAGAACGAAACTGGTAAAATATCTGCTTACCCAGAATACGGTGTTGCTGGTGTTTCCAGTCTTCAGGTTCTTGAGGATGTGGATTATGATTGCCTGGTGGAAGTTACTCCCACCGATATTGAAGATGGTGAACCAGCCCGTAGCCATATCCTGAAGGCCATGGGAAATGGTAAAGACGTAGTCACATCCAACAAGGGACCCCTTGCATTATCATTCCAGGAACTGGCCAGTTCAGCCCAAGAAAATGAGGTGAAATTTAAATTCGAAGCATCAGTGGGTGGTGCCATGCCCATAATTAACTTTGCCCACGAAACCCTGGCCGGGTGCAGTATAGAATCAGTTTATGGAATATTAAATGGAACCACCAATTATATTCTATCCAGAATGGCCAATGAAGGTTCTTCATATGAACAAACCCTAACTGAAGCACAGGAGATGGGTATAGCTGAAACTGATCCTTATCAGGATGTTGAGGGTATTGATGCTGCCTGTAAAATAGTCATACTTGCTAATTCTGTTTTAAACCTTCCTGTAACCCTTAAAGATGTGGAAGTTGAGGGAATATCTAGAATAACTGCTGAATCAATTGCTTTAGCTAAGAAGGAAGGTTTGTTGATTAAACTTATCGGTGAAGCTTCAGCAGATGCTCTTGAGGTATCACCCCGTCTGGTGCCTAAAGGATCTCCCTTTGCAGTGGAAGGAACTCTTAACGTGGCCACCCTTAAAACAGACCTTGCTGATGATGTGACTGTTGTGGGTAAAGGTGCAGGATCTGTGGAAACTGCCTCTGCTATGTTAAGTGATATTCTGAGTATCTGGAAAATCCGGAAATAAACCAGATTCCTATTTTTTTTTATGACGAAATTAATAGAGTTAATACTATTTATTAAGCAATTAGATGCCTATTTATGGAAAAAAATGCAGTTAATGAATGATATGACAAAAAGATAATAGAGAGCATAGATAACATAAGATCACATACCATTAAAGACCATATATCCATTTAAAATTTAAGTTTAACCGGGAATAGAAGGAGATAATGAATGAAATACGTTGTTGTTATTGGAGATGGGATGGTTGACGAACCATTAAGAGAACTCAATGGGGAAACGCCTCTCCAGAAAGCTAAAACACCCCATATGGATTTTATAGCAAAAAAAGGATCCTGCGGGATGTTGCAGACCGTTCCTCAGGGAATGGAACCCGGATCAGATGTGGCCAACCTATCAATAATGGGTTACGACCCTAAAAAGTATTACACTGGCAGAGGCCCATTGGAAGCAGCCAGTATTGGAGCCACTCTCAAAGATGATGATGTGGCCTTCCGTTGTAATCTCATAACCCAAAAGGATGGTCTTCTTGCGGATTTTAATGCCGGGCACATCAGCACTGCAGAAGCTGCCGAGTTGATTGAAAGCTTAAACCAGGCCTTTTTCCGTTATGGGAAGTTTTATCTGGGGACCAGTTACCGACATTTATTTGTTTACAATGATAAAAAGGCAGCCCTCCTTAAATCAACCCCACCCCATGATGAGGTGGGAGAACCCCTCCAGGAACACTTGCTAAAAGGAGATAATGCTTTGAACCCCTCATCAGAGAATAGGGATGTTTTAAATAATTTATCCTCCAAACTAAACGAATTAATGTATAAATCCTCAGATGTTCTGGAAAATCACCCAATAAACCAAAAAAGAATCGATTCAGGTAAAAATCCAGCTAACATGATATGGTTATGGGGACAGGGCCCTAAACCACACTTACCATCTTTCCAGGAAAAATACAACCTTAAAGGTGCAACCATAACTGGTGTGGATCTCATAAAAGGAATTGGAACCTATTTAGGGTTGACAAATGTCAATGTCCCTGGTGCCACTGGTTTTTATGATACTGATTACTGTGGTAAAGCTAAACATGCACTGGAAGCACTGGAAGACCATGACCTAATTTTCATCCATGTGGAAGCTCCAGATGAAGCAGGACATGCCGGTGATATTCAGGAAAAAATAAGTGCCATTGAACGCATCGACCAACGAATACTGGGAAAACTAATTGAAGAACTCCCATCTATAGATGATTATGCCTTGGCTGTATTACCAGACCATCCTACACCCATAGATATCAGAACCCATACTTCGGATCCTGTTCCCTATGCAGTGTACACTCCAGGTTGCCAGGCCGATGCAACAGAATTATACAGTGAAGTTTCCGTTAGAAAAAGCTTCGAAAATAATTCTAAAGAAATCATGGATGGTTACAAGTTCCTTGAATTCTTCATAAATTATGGGAACAAAGGAAACACCAGATAAAATGGAAGAAATTCGTCTTAATGATTCAAATAGTAACGTTCTAATAGTGGAATTATTGATTTTATAAAATTCATGATGATTTAAAAAGGTGGGATTCAGTATAAGTTATTCAAGATTCAGGTATTATCTGGCAGTGGCCGGAGGTAAATTAGCCTCTTTCGTCCTTCAGAAAATCCTTAAAAGCAGTGCCAGTGCCATGCCTGGTAAAGTGGCCATGAGCATCTACCCCGATATCCTGAAGGTGGTGAATGAACGCTGCCAGAACAAGATCATCATCACCGGTACCAATGGTAAGACCACCACCAATAACCTCTTAACCCACATCTTAAACAGGGAATACCCTTTAGTTTTATCTAATTTGAGGGGTGCTAACATGCCCCAGGGACTGGTGAGTGCCTTTCTACATGACCGTGAAAAGTATTATGATTGGGGAGTTTTTGAAGTGGATGAAGGCTCTTTTAAAAGGGTAACCACGGATCTTAAACCAGACTACGTTCTGGTGACCAATTTCTTCCGGGACCAGCTAGATCGTTACGGGGAGATTGAAAAAGCATTCCAAGATATATTAGAATCCCTGGAACCATTGGATACAACTTTAATCCTTAATGCTGATGATCCTCTGGTTTCAAACTTCCGAAAACTCCATAAAAGAAATATTTACTATGGAGTGGCCCGTAACCAGTACAGCACCCTGCAGCAGGGGATTGTAGAATCAAGATTCTGTCCTGCCTGTAGCAGTTACTTGGAATATGATTATTATAATTATGGGCAGTTAGGAGGTTACCAGTGTCCGGATTGTGGTTTTTCCAATCCTTCCTATGATTACCAGATAACCGGGATTGATTATCAGGATCATCAGTATCATTACCAGTTTAATGATAAGAATCAGGAAGTGCAGGATATTACCTTTGCTTATGAGGGGATTTACAATGCATATAATTGCTGCGCTGCACTGTCCACTGCCCTGGAGGTAGGTTTACCATTAGAGAGAGTTGCCCGTTCCATTGAAGAATTTGAATATCATCTGGGCCGTATGGAAAATTTCCAGTTCCCTGAAAAAATCGTTAAAATTGCCCTGGTTAAAAACCCCATTGGGCTCAGTGAAACCATAAGCAGTGCTTCTTTGGATGAAAGGGATAAATCAATACTTTTCGTGCTTAACGACAACCCCGCAGATGGTAGAGATGTGTCCTGGATATGGGATGCAGAAGTAGAAAAAATGGGTAATGTGAAAAACATTAATAAAATCTATTGCTCAGGTCGTAGGGCGGAAGATATTGCCCTACGCCTAAAATACGCCGGGGTGCCTGTGGAACTAATGGAAGTGGATGATGATATGGATAGTGCTATAGGAAAGGTCTTAAATGAAGAGGTGGAAATTGTTTACCTATTACCAACCTATACTGCAGTATTTCAGGCTCGTGAACTGTTACTAGCGCGTTTAGAAGGTTCTGGTAAAAAAATGTCCCATTTCCGCGAATATTTAAAGAATCTTAAGTTTTCCAGGCGATAGATCTAATTAATTAAACCCTGAATTATTGATTCAATAAAATATATTGAGACCATAATGAAATATCCAAAAATACGACCTATTAAAAAATAAATATTCTAAAAATTTAAAAACAAATAATTTAAATAATAAATCTGGGAATTTGAACATGGACCTGAAAATATATCATATGTACCCTGATCTTTTGAATCTCTACGGAGACCTGGGTAATGTAACCTGCCTCGCCCAGCGATGCCAATGGAGGAATATCAATGTTGAGGTGGTGGGGTTCAGTATGAATCACGAAGTACCCCTGGTTGATGGTGATCTGTTTTTCATTGGAGGCGGCTCAGATAGGGGGCAGAACATTGTTTACTCTCACCTTTTAAAGTACACCCGTGAAATGGGAGATTTAATTGAAGATGGGGCCCCAGTTCTGGCTATATGTGGAGGGTACCAGCTTTTAGGTGAAAAATACATTGATGCTGAGGGAAATGATGTTCCGGGTCTGGGAATATTTGATTATGAGACCCGTAGTGAAGAAGGACGGTTAATTGGAAATATAATCATTAAAAACACTTTAGGACTTTCCCCAGAGACCATGGTGGGGTTTGAAAATCATGGCGGTCGCACCTACCATGACCACCAGGCACTGGGGGAGGTGGTGGTAGGTTATGGTAATAATGGCAAAGACCATAAGGAAGGTATGGTTTACCAGAACTGCATAGGAACCTATCTGCACGGCCCATTACTACCTAAAAATCCGCACTTGGCTGATCATCTAATTTTAAAGGCTATGGAACGGAAATATGGCTTAAATAAGTTACCCTGCCTTGAAGATGGTCCAGAATACAATGCCCATGAAAAAGTTCTAAAATTATATTCCCCATGAGTTCTGTATGTGAATCCTCTAATTTATCAGGAGATCCTTTTTATAGGGTAACCCCCTGATTTATCCCGAGATCAAATGTCCCTTTCGGAAATCTATTTTAATGATATTTACATATAGATAGATGTTCCTATTGGACTTTCATAAATGATGATCATCCATGTAATATAATTCCATGGAACAGAATATTAGGCCTATTATGAGCATTAAATTTGTATTAATAGAGATATTTGATGCTTCATATGTAATTTATAATGTTATAACCGTTAATAATATGTTAAAATCTTTTTAAGGAGATGGTTTATCTGTCTAAATATATTGTGGTCACTGGTGGTGTGGTAAGTTCAATTGGAAAAGGAATAACAGCAGCTTCTATTGGTAGAATTTTAAGGTCGTATGGTGTGGATGTAACCGCCATTAAGATTGATCCCTACCTTAACTGGGACTCGGGTACATTAAACCCCTATCAACACGGTGAGGTCTTCGTGACTGAGGATGGTATGGAAACCGATCTGGATCTGGGACATTACGAACGTTTCCTAGATGTTAACCTCTCCGGAAAGTCCAATATCACCACCGGTAAGGTTTACTCCTCGGTGATTAACCATGAACGTAAAGGAGATTATCTGGGTTCATGTGTGCAGATCATACCCCATATAACCAACAAGATCAAGGACATGGTCCGTAAAATAGCCCAAGAAAGCCAGGCCGAAGTGGTGCTGGTGGAAGTGGGGGGAACAGTGGGAGATATTGAAAGCCAACCCTTCCTGGAGGCCCTGAGGCAACTTAGAAATGAGGAAGGTCATGATAATGTGATGTTCGTCCATGTGACCTACGTACCATACTTACGGGCTGCTGGTGAGTTTAAAACTAAACCAACCCAGCACAGTACCAAGGAGCTCAGGAGCACCGGTATCATACCAGATATGATAATCTGCCGTTCAGAGTTATCCATTGATCAACCCCTAAAAAATAAAATAGCCCATTTCTGTGACGTGGAACGAGAAGCAGTCATAAACACTCCGGATGTGGGGTCCATTTACGAGGTTCCATTGATCATTAACCAGGAAAACGTTGGGGAATACATTATTAACCGGATAAAAATAGATGCCGGTGAACAGGACCTGACTGAATGGGAAAAGGTGGTTGAATCCCTTAAACAGGAAGATTACCAGGTTAGTGTGGGGATCATTGGTAAATACGTGGAACTGGAAGATGCCTATATGAGCATCAGGGAATCTTTAAAACACGCCGCTGCTAATTTAGGAATTAAAGTGAATATTGAATGGATCCAGGCTGAAAATATCATTGATGAAGAGAAGGTAAGCCATCTGGACTCCATTCTAATACCAGGGGGTTTTGGTGAAAGGGGAATTTCTGGTAAACTGGATGCAGTGCGTTATTCCCTGCAAAATAAGGTTCCTCTTTTTGGAATCTGTCTTGGGATGCAGTGCATGGTCATTGAATTCGCCCGTCTGGAGGGTTTTGAAGGAGCACACAGTACTGAATTTGACACCGAAACAGCATACCCAGTTATTGATTTAATGGAAGAACAGAAAAAGATCAAGAACATGGGCGGAACCATGAGATTGGGATCTTACCCCTGCAAACTAAAGGATGGAACTATGGCCCATGAGGCATATGGTGAGGAGGAAGTCAGCGAACGTCACCGTCACCGCTACGAATTAAACAATGATTACCGTGATGTTCTCAGGGAAAAAGGATTGATTATTTCTGGAACATCACCTGATGACTTTCTGGTGGAAATGATAGAACTAAAGGATCATCCCTGGTTTTTGGGGTGTCAGTTCCACCCTGAATTCAAATCAAGACCCAACAAAGCCCACCCTATTTTCGTATCATTTTTAAGGGCTGCACTGGAAAATCATAAACATAAATCAGGGAACTAAAAAGGGCCCAGACTCGAGGATATTAAATGATCATTGACATCCCCTTAATCACCGTCATCATAGCCATAGTAGCCTGTATTTATGCCAGTTACTCGGACCTTAAAAGAGGAATCATACCCAACAAACTCACATTTCCCCTAATAGCTATCGGAATTGCTTTAAACAGCATTTATGCCTTTATGATTGGGGAATTTTTGTTTATCCTGGTTTGTGTGGTGGTTACAGGAGTGATATTTGGTCTGGGTTACCTGTTCTGGAAGATGGGCGCCTGGGCTGGTGGTGATGTGAAACTATTCACTGCCCTAGCTGCACTCATACCCTTCAACCCCCTCCTAATATCCTATCAACTATTTCAAGTGCCCTTCCCGGTTGGAGGAATTTACCCCTTCCCCTTAACCTTGATCATTAACAGTATTCTCTCTATTCTTCCCTTCTTACTGATATACGTCTTCTATGTAGTGGCCAAGCACAAACCACAGCTCATGGGTGAGTTAACCTCCCCTGTGATGGATTACAAGAAGAATATTGTCCTGACCCTGGTGATCACATCAGCAGTTAATATAACCCTGTTCATTACCCAACAGCTGCGTCTGCAGATAATAATAATTTCCCTAATTTTGATCTATCTCCTGTCCCTGCTTATATCCAAACTTCCCAATAGGGTTAAGGCAGTGGTGGTATCACTGGTCACTGTTGCTGCTCTTTTCTATAACTTTCAAGTTACTATCATCAGCGTTGTGGTTTTGTTCATCTCCATTATTATCCTGGAAGTTGTGCGGAAACTTTTAACTTCAGTGAGCAGGGAAGCATTGCAGGATGATATTCCCTTAAATAAACTCAGTGAAGGTATGATACCTGCGTATAATATATACCAGCAGGATGATGATGAGATCTATGTGGATGATAAAAGTTTCACAGATAAGCTAAAGAAATCATTTAAAACCAGGGACCCCAGCATGCTCACCACCACCCCGGGTAAACGTCTGGTTGGAACTCTGGCTGCTGGATTGACCAACGAAGACATAGACCTCCTGAAAAAATTACATAACAAGGGTAAAATTCCCTGTGAATTCCGTGTGAAAAAGGGAGTTCCATTCGCTCCCTCCATTTTAATCGGACTGATCATATCCCTTTTCATTGGAGATTTAGCTTACATACTGCAGAAAATCCTCATTTGGGTAATGTATTAAATAGCAAGATATAACATAAGCAACATAAACGAGTCTGAGGGATATCATTTTCAATTACAATTTCATTATTCACTGAATTGATTAAACAGACCGTGATTATTTACCAAACAATCGCACAAATATTTATATGAATCCTAGGTGAATAGTTTATATTAATAATCATAGTTTATATTAATAACCATAGTGATTAAAATGGAAAACAAAGGACAGGCATCTGCAGAGTATTTACTACTCATAGTTGTGATTATAATTATAATGGCTGCCGTAACCATACCCCTAGTAAGTAATTCTGTAAATTCTACTATGGATGTTTCTAGAGCATCAGATACTAAAAACGCTATACAAAGCATAGCTAATGCCGTAAATCTAGTTTATGCTAACGGACCCGGGGCAAAAAGAACAATTGACATTTACATGCCACAAGATATGAATTTGACATATGATAACAACACCAGAACTATTAATCAACTATTGGAGCTTTCTTCACAAAATAAAACCGTAAGTGCCAATGTAGATTATGGTGTTACATTTACAAATCCTAATCCCATCAAAGGATGGCATCAGACACAAATCGAATGGCCTTTACAAAACAAAACATCCATCCAAGTAGTTTTTTTAACCTAAACCTTGAGGCCCCATCATGTTCCGTAAATTAGGAGAGATCATACTACAATTTTTTTCATTTGTGGGGGCATTAATATTAGCAATTCCCAAAATCCCCCAAAGGCTTCGTGAAATTAAAATTGGGCGTGCAAAAGAAAAAATATCTGAGGAAAATCTAAAAGAACATGTTTCTAAGGTTAGAAATAACTTGGGGATTGATAAAAATTCAAACCCATCTACTGATAAACAACCGGAATTAAAATCCGTGGAAACACTTCCTGATGATAATCATCACCCCCCTCATAAAACAAATTCCACTAAATCTGATCCAGATATCATACTAATTTCCACCCCATTCACATCCAAAGAAAAAGAAGACACTATATTTCGTCTTCAGTTATTGTCTGCAGGATTCCTGATTTTATCAGTGCTTTTCTTGTTTAATTTCTTTTCCATTATCATTTATACAATTTTAGGAATTTTAGTAGGAGGATATATAGTTTATCTCCTTTATAACCGAGTTAAAGTCATGTACGGCTCTGAATTCCCTGCTTATCGGGATTTTTTCTTGATGTACCTGGCCGTGGGCATTATTCTAGTTCTGGTGGGCACCAACACCAACCTGATCATGGCATTTTCATTCAGTTTCTTCCCATCCCTCACCATCCTAATATTTGCAGTTGTAGCCGTTGCAGTGGTTTATCTTATTTTCAGGATACGTTACCATCGTGATTTCACCTACGGGGTTGTAATTGAAACCGGAGAGAAAATGGCCTACGTTAAGGTGGAGTACGATATTCGTTCCAATGTCAAACCAGACATATACGTAGTGGAAAATGGTTATGGTGCAGCAGATGGTGACACCGTGAAATTAAAGACTGAACAAAAGATTTTCAGTAACAGTGGGAACAAACCGATAAGTGTGATGGAAACTGTTCACAAAATCTAGTCATTTTTTTTAGATTTCTGGATTTTTTTTAAGAGGGATTATTTACACATCTACCCTATTAAATCCATTATTAGTAGTTAACTTTTGACTGTTAAAAAATAAATAGGGATACTAAAAAGAAGAATATGATGGAGTATTAAATATGAATGACATTTCACCAACTCACCCCCGTTATCATTCCCTTCTTTTAAGGGATAAAATGGCCCAAGCTTACCAGGAGGGAATCCTGGCTGACACAGCACTAATCGCCCATGGAAGAGGAGAAGCATTTGATTACATTTTGGGCGAAAAAACAAATCCCCCTGCAAATAAAGCTATTATAGTTGCGGCTGCATCCCTATTACTGGCTGAAAATCCGGTTTTATCAGTTAATGGGAACACTGCAGTTCTAGCAGGAGAGGATATGGTGAATTTGGCCAATTTAATACAGGCAAAGGTGGAGATCAACCTATTCTATCGCACCCCCAAACGGGTGATGAAAGTTCAAGAAGTGCTGGAAAGTGCCGGTGCCACGGGGGTTCTGGGCAAAGAAGATGATGATTATCTGCCCCTGGAGGGATTGAAGGGACCACGTTCACGAGCTCATCCAGATGGTGTGCACCAGGCCGATGTGGTTCTGGTTCCACTGGAAGATGGGGACCGGGCAGAGGCACTGGTTGCACTGGACAAGAAGGTCATAACCATTGATCTCAACCCTTTATCCAGGACTGCTCAAAAATCATCAATAACCATTGTGGATAACCTGGTCAGGGCCCTGCCACTAATGATAGCTGAAGTAAAGAAGCTCAAAGGATGTTCCAGGGAGGATCTGGAGAAGATTGTTAATGAATTTGACAATGCTGAAAATATCCACAATACTCTGGACCTTATATCACAACATTTTAAAAGAGATGAAAGATTATGAAGGTAATTGGAGTTACTGGAATGCCGGGATCTGGTAAAAGTGTGGTTTCCAGAGTTGCAGATAGTTTGGGGATGAAAGTGGTGCGGATGGGTGATGTTATCCGCAATGAAGCTCAGAAAAGAAATGAAGCCCCAGGGAAAGTGGCAGTGGAGTTACGTCAGGAATACGGGAAATTTGTAATAGCAGATCGATGCGTGGAGACCATTAAAAACTCTTCAACTCCAAAATCTTCCCATAAATCCGCTGATCAGAAATCCCAGTTATTCCTTATTGAAGGTATTCGCAGCCCCTGGGAAGTGCAAATTTTCAAAAGGAATTTCCCCAATTTCAAGATCATAGCCATACACTCTTCACCAAAAACCCGGTATATTCGGCTTAAAAAAAGAATGCGGTCTGATGACTCTGCAGAAATTAAAGAAGCAAAGAAAAGGGATCAAAGAGAACTGAAATTTGGTATTGGAGAAGTAATTGCCAGTGCTGATTATATGGTGGTTAATGAAGGGGCTAAAGGTAAACTGAAAAACACAGTGCGAGGTATTCTTAAAAATGAAATGTAAAATTATTATTACAGCACCAATCAATCCCACAGAGGATCTGGATAAAATTATAGAAGCATTATCCAATATTTTCGACTACGATGATATTATAATATCTGAAGAGAGTGTCACTGTTACCGGGAATGTTTCATGTCTTTTACCACTAAAAGAGTTCCTGGAAAAAAGACAGATCAGAGATACTGCCCGGATGATGATTCTCAAAGGATGGAATGAGAAATCCGAAACCATTAACATAAAGTTAAGTAAACAGGCCGCATTTGCAGGACTTGTTAATCTGGTGGATGATGATCTGTCCCCACTGGGAGAAATAGAGGTTGAAATCCACACAGAAGATGTGGAAGAGTTCGTAGACTGGTTATGTGCCCATTAAATACAAACTTTACCAAAAAAATACTGGCAATCTTTTAAAATATATATTTCAGGATCCCTTTAAAAACCGGATCCTTTTTTTAAAAAAAAATGTGTTTATACTCTATCTAACCTTTATCAATTAATTCCGCATCTTTAATTACGAGATGTCCATTATCCACATTCCAAACCTTTTCAGTGTCCAGGATATTTAACCTTTTTTTGAATATGGGACCATCTAATACCAGTGTCTCAGCCTCTCCACCTTCAAATGCCATGTGCAGACCATATTTTTCATGAAGTGCCTTTAGTTCTTCCAGTAAATCTTCATCTATTACTCTTCCCAGCCAGGATTCATCCAGGCCTTCGGCAGATACACTGGTGATTATAACCTCAAATCCCAGGTTAACAACTTCCTGCATATACTCCAGTGGGTCTCGATGCCAAAGGGGTGCTATGGATTCCAATCCTATCTCTTTACATAGACCATCAATACGTGATTTCTGATACTCAGAATGTATTGCCCCGGTAAATATTGCTTCAACACCCTTATTTTTAAGGTTTAACATGGCGCGTTTGAGATCCTCCAATTCTTTCTCCTTTTCACCAGGAGTTTCAGCCTGGATCAGGGGTAACTCCATGGCCTGGGAGAGTAACTGGGTGAGGTGAATGTTGGGAACATGGAACATGTAGGAATGCGGATTTTCAGAGTGCATGGAAAGGAGATACTCCACCTTCCAACCATCTTCCATGGCCTTATAAGCGGCCAGGGTACTGTCTTTACCACCTGAGAAAAGTACTGCTGCTTTCATAATCATCTCCATCCTAATACTTATTTTAAGAACATTATTAATTGACTTATCGAGGATTATTGTCTATTCAAATTGATATTTATCTTTAATTCATGATACCATGATATAGGCTAAATTAGAAATATTAACTTATAGATAAACATAAAATACAAATAAACTAAAGAAAATAGAATAGGATTAACCATTATACATGATTAATCATCCTTTTTTTTACGAATTCCTTTCTTAAAGCCTTTTAAACCACTAATAATGGTGTCGATGAACATTCCCACCAACCCTACAATCACACCCAAAAATCCACAGAACAGTATAATATTGTTCTTATTAGGTAGGGTGTTTTTAAGGGTTTGAATTTCTTTCTCCACTGGTCCACTGATATCAGTTACCACCACTTCTCCCTGTGGTAGTTGTTTGACTACTTCATCTACTTTAGATGCATCTACCATCAATTTAACCTGTACTATGCTGAATTTAATGTCAATACCACTTACCAGCACCATCCAGCTTTTAAGTTTCTTGATGACGTCTGTGGGGTCGCTTCCAGGTTTGACTTGTACAATAATGGTATCATCAGAAATTACCTTACCTGATGTGATATTGGTGTTGGCAGTGGTTATACGCGACTCCAAACTACTCCTCCAGACACTGTTTATACCAGTGGTCTTAACGGTGATTTCTCCACTTTCAACACTTTGAACTCCAGGGATTTTGCGAACCGTGTCTATTGCCTGGTTAACGTTGCTGTCAGTGGAAATGTTTAGAGTAATGACTTCAGCCTGATCACTGGTGGTCATGTACAGGGCACGGGCCATATCTGGGAGATCATCATATACCGGGGCTATGAAAAAAGCACCACCAATCAAACCAACCACAAATCCCAAACCAATCACAAATAGAAAATTCTTTTTGCCAATGAGAGGGGTGAGAAGTGCTGTAGAGAATACAAATGCCATTAGCAGGAAAAAGAGTATGATCATTATAATTACAAATAGTGTTTCCATGTTTTTCATCTCGGTTGTCTGTAGGGTCAATACGAAAGAGGGATTATTTAATTCAGTTACAACTTATTAAGTAGTTTTGACTATTTTCCCTGTATTCACATCAACGTAAACTGTTTTTGAGGGCTGACCAAATTTGGAAATTGGAACCATCCATACAACAACAGTTGTCTGGTTAACTACTATTGTCCCCTGAAATGGTTCTGAAGCCTTATATCCTGGGTTTTGGCTTACAGCAATGTTTTTAGCCTGATCTGAATTTATAAAGAAAGTATTGTTTGTACTATTAACAGCAGATGAATTTTCAGAATTATTAGTAACAACAGGAGTTTGAGTGACTGGTATGGATGTATCGGGAGGTATATAATTCTCATTAGTACTTGTTACATTCGCTTTGGGTTGAAAAGGATTATAAGCATATATCACCAGTATAAAAACTACAACCCCAACTACAATCAGTGCCTTTTTTTCCCAGCCATCGCCTAGATCTATGTCCATAGTTTACCCTTGATAATATTTTTAATGCTGTTTAATGGTTAAGAAAAAACTATATTGCCATCTTGATTTTTGATGTTTATTATTTTATCGGTTGTAGTGCTAGTTGTGGTAGTGAATGTTGCGAGATTTTTAGGAATTACTTTAATGCTCACTTTATTATCATTATAAATCATGTCTACGGATTGAGTAGTGCTATTTATTATTATAACAGATGCAGGATTAGTTACATTTGCGGGTATCGTGAAGTTTACAGAATAACCACTTCCAGCTACATTAACGGCATTTATAGCTCCAGCCATTTTTTCGCCAAGAGCTCTTGCTTTGCCCAATTCCCCAGTTTGTGTCTGATTCATTTCACTATTGATTAGAGTAAGGATTCCCCCAATAACAATTAAAAAAATGAATGTTATGAACAGTAATTCTGCACTTGCCTGTCCTTTCTTGTCAAGACCCAATTTTTTCACCATATTTGAATTATTTATTAAACTTAATGTTTCGTAATCTGAAACTCATGAATAAATGATATCTTTTATTAGTTAGGGGTAATCATTGTTATAAGAATTTTTAAGACCAAAAAGTGTTTTGTAATTTGAAGATAGATAAAAAATTGATCCAGTAGGATCACGGAATGGCCTTGCATTACTACCCGTTCCTAAAATTATGTTGGTCCCACTAACTGGAGGACTCTTATAGTAATCAACATCTATTTTAGATATTGTAGCACCTTTATATACATCACTTAAAGGGTCACCTATAACAAAGGTACTTAAACGGGACCCAGCAGGCTCACCATTAATTTTTCCACCCTGCAATCTTTCAAAGAAGTTTAGGCCATTTGGATTTGGGAAATAATAGGACATGGGAGCATAATTTTCAGGATTATCAGTTCCATTTAAACAATACTGTAAATTTTGAATCGAAAGATTATTTATAACAACACTGTCATTAAAGTGATAATCTACCATTCCTAAATAATTTGACTCTTCAAAATAGGGATATTGATATATAGCATTCCTAGTTCTAAATTTACTTTTTATCCAAATATAAGGATCTTCTAAACCCTGAATTGGAGCATAACCCCTAATTTCAGGTAAAGTCCCCTCAAAAACCTGACCACTTTGTACCACTTTTATTGGTACTCCTGCCCTTACCACAACATAAAAACCATATGGATCTGTATTACCATAACCATCAACTTGTTCAACGGTTATATCATCAGTTGTGAAAGTGGTGTTGAAGGTCTGGTTGGTGCTGTTGGCAGGAATAAGAACATTGTTAATATAAATATCTCTTCCAGTTTCAATAGACAGTTTTCTGCATGCATCAATGACATGGGCATTTAGTTGATCAGTTGCTATGTTACGAATTGTTTCTTTACTATTCGGAAGAAAATTCTGACGATCGATTGTTTCACGAGTAGCCATATAAGCCGCATAACGTCCTGAATCACCAGCACCAGCACTAATAGAAGAGTAAATAGATGAAACAGTACCCCCAGTCACATCACTACCAATAGTAATAGTAGAATACTGATTGATCTCGTTAACAATATCTCCGAAGGCCACTGCAAAGATAATTACTGGTATGAGTAGTAAAAATGCCATTGGAGTTATAGTGTAACCTTTTTCATCCATTTTATCAATTCCTATTGTTTCCATAATTCTAATCTTACTGGAACCGAGTTTGGGGTATTACCTGTGTATAAAGCAGATGTATATATTGGAATAGTAGAAGGGATGGGATTGTTATTATGGGACCGCTTATACGTGTCATTAAGTTGCAATATCGCATTTTGTATAGCTATTTCTGGGTTTGGTCCCATTGTAGCTGACCATTCATTCTGAATCTGGGGATTGATTACCACAATCCTGGTACCTGAAAATATTGATGCAACTCCATAGTCTCCATATCCATAATTATCATCACCAGATTCCCAAGCATATCTGGGTCCGGTAACGGAAACTCTTAAATTATATGTTCCAGGTACTAGTGTGTAATTGGTAGCCGTGGAATTGGAGGTGGTGATTCTATTGAATTTTTTCTGGGCATCGATTGATGCTAAATCCAGTGAAAATGTTGAAGGTCCATTATATAATTCCTGGCTTGTGCCAGCATAGGTCACCCTGACATTTCTAGTATTGAGTCCCGTACCTAAAAATAACATAGCCTTCTGACTGTCACTAGTAATTGTAAAAGTTTGGTCCTGTGTTTCAGTGTTTCCACTTGCTTGATGGCTATTGAATGGATAAGTATCCCACTTTACCTTGAAATCACTGGTGGAAAGCACAGTAAAACAATCCTGTAGCCCAACAAGGTCGTAATCAGAGGAGGGAACATCATCCCATGCAGTGATTCGCACCTTGTTACTAGCGCCCTGTCTTAATTCATTACCAATATAAATAATTCCAGGAAGATTTCCGTAACCATCACCCCTATCCGTGTAATCGTTACCATCCAAATCAAAGGAATTGAATACAGTTCGCCAAGTACTAGAATCACTACTCCATACTTCTACCAAAGTTTTATCAGTTGCACCCCAGGTGTTCACCACCACATAAGCATCCAAAATGTTTGAAGTGGAAGGTACAGAAAAGCTTTGTTCCACGCAAACTGCAGATCCTGGGTCGTTTCCAGGAATATTAGTTATAACGAAGGGTATACCATCGGAGTAGATATGATCACGGCCCTTCATATCTGCCCAACTGATTATTCTCGGGTCATTTAAGTTGGAGACCTGGCCGGTTGCAAGGTCATATATTCGACCATAACCAGTTCCATTTCCTAAGTCCACTTCTCTATTTACCGCTAACCCTGCAGCGTTTGGGAATAAAAGCCTGTCTGTGGTTACGTTAATGGGGACAGTTATATTTGTTGTGTAAGTAGTTAAAATGGAGAACCACGGCATATTATAATTGAAATTATTATCAGTCAGGAATCTGACATAGAAATTATTGTTTCCAGGATTTAATGAAGAAATAGGTATGATCCCCTGGTAATTGAACATTCTCTCCGATGAGTCAACTCTTCGATTGAGGAATGTAAACTGATCTGGATTGGTGATTATGGCTGGATTACTGTTAACAACGGTGTTAGTTCCAAAAGCTTGTTGAGTGGTACCCGAATATCTTCTTGTACTGGCAGAACCTTGTATGAAACTAGCATTCAATAAAGTAGCACCGCTGGGTATTGGAAATGTGATACTTGAAGCGCTGCTTCCACCACCCCAGTATAGATTGGTCCTCAAACCAGTTCCACTCCAAGTAGGGAAGTTAGTTAACCAGTTATGGAACATCCAAGCAGTGGTGGTAAGGTTGATCTGTTGATTAGTGAATTCAACTGGCTCAGATTTATACCATGCCCGACCCCACCATCCTTCCTCTGGTCCAGAAATAACCCGCACCCTAGTCACAACATCAGTACTATAGGTCGGCGTTCCTGGTACTCCTTTGTTGTCTGCAGAGACAACTGTTCCAGGATTCATTGTTATTCTATAGCCAATCCCACTGGGTATCAATGTTTGCAAGGATTCGTTTAAAAAATCTGCAGAATCGGAATTAGCAGTTGTTGAGTTGTTCACAGCCATTATAGAAGCATATCTAAGGGTTCCATCCTGTTCCATAGTCTGAAGTGCACTGTCAGCCATTGCCTCCAAGTGCTGGTGATCCTGACCCATGTACATAGGGAGCATAGTATAACTTACCACAGTTACTGTAAATACTATAACCACCACTAAAGCCAGTGCCGCATCCGCAGTGAATATGTAACCTTTTTCATCCATAAAAATCACTTCGTCCAGACATATAAATAGAACATTGCTCGGACCCTTTGAGGACCATAAGGATCAATTAAGCTAATAGGAGTTCCTTTTGGTACTTGAAGAACATAAACATCAGCAGTGTCCCCCGGTGAACCTCTAAGCTGAGTTTCAACCTTATTTGACTGTAAATTAGTCCCATTTTTTAATTTTTGAGTTACAGGATCTATTTCTCTTACTAAAGGTGGAGTTGAAGGAAAATCATTTGATTTAACAATCTGATCATTACCACCAACATCGTTAACCTCTACGAATCCAGAACTTACTGAATCAGAATTGTCAACATAAACATAATAATCGTACATATTAAGATATGCATTATTGGTAGGGAAATATTTTGTGAGAGTTGCTGGTGATCGTGTAAGTCTAATATTTTTAAATTCTGCTACTATATCAAATGCAGATACTAGAACAAGTCGCTCTACCTTCACCACATCTGAAGCATTATTAAAATTAACATTGGTACTACCCGAGCTGGTCATATTAACAATGGTATTGCCACTTGGTACTCCTGTAATTGTTAATAAAAATCCATATTGGCTCCCAAGAATATTATGAATTGCTAATGAATTCAAAGCACCAACTTTTTGGGGTGTTAAAACATATTCTGATGTTAAATGATTATTATAATCGTATTTTGCCAATCCCACAACTTTCAGAGAAGAAGGATTAGTTTCCCAATCATAAGGATCACCAGAAGTTTTAAGTAAAGTATTCGCAGTGTCCGCTGCCACTCGTTCGTTTGAACTACGATAAAGGGTATCCTGGGTTTCATACATGATATTACCCATATTTGCAGTAACCAACCCCAACATGAGGGTAATTGGTATTAGAGCTAGTAACAAATCAAGAGATAATGCATACCCTTTAGAGTCACCTTTAATAATTTTCAGCGTGTCCATCCCCAGATTATTGAATTCACCATATAATCTTTATATTAATTCTTAATTATTAATACATATGAGTTTATTTATATATATCTTTGGAATTATTATTTTATAGGTTTAAATATTAATGTTAAGATATATAAAAGAGACATCACATATTAAAATTAATAATTAGTCATATAAAAAGAAGGATAAATGGTTGATATGGATAATAAAGGGCAAATATCAGTAGAAGTAATCTTATTTGTAGCCATAGTATTATTTATTGTCCTTGCAGTTGGATATTACATTAGTGATCAAAGCGAACAAAACAACATTGCAACTGCAACCCGGCTAGGAGCAGAAAACGCCACCACTTCAATGGGAATCACAAATCCTGGAATGATGCCTGTAAGGGTAGATGCAGTCCAAATGAATGGAGATCATAACATAACTTTAATCATAAACCTTTCATACTCTTCAACCCAAATCAAAAACACCACCTTGAATGGTGTTTATATTGCCCTTACTTCACAGGGGTATTCCCCTGAAAAAGGCATTGGACTCAATAATTACATCCAAAATTTAACCATGAATACTTCCAGACATAATTATACTATCCAAGTTGCATAGTCAAAAACAAAATAATAAATTGATAACATATTGAACTTAAACGCAATAAAGAGGATAAAATGGAAGAAGAAATTAAAATCAGCAAAGCCACAAACTCCAAACCCAAAAAGAAGAAAAATATTAATAGATGGGGCATATATATCAGTATATGTTTCATTGTAATAGGTTTGGTGTGGTATGGTGTGAATTTAGGAGTCATACCCCTTAGCTTCCTTCAGGAACAGGCAGGCCCTATCGTTCTGATTATAATAGGAATATTGATCCTGGTTAAATCATTTTAACCATATCATTTATTTATTTAAGTTAAGGAAATAGAATTCTAAAGTGAAATATGACTCTGTATAATTAAGGAATTTAATAAGTAATAACTTTATTCTGAATTAGAGGAATATATGCTCTGAATTTATCTTTATTTACATTTTATTCTGAATTGAGAGGTTATAAATATGAAACAGATACTTGAAAAACTATCCAATGCTTACGGTGTATCCGGATTTGAAGATGATGTTCGAAACCTGATGATGGAAGAACTAAAGGGACATGTGGATGACTTAGACGTGGACAATATGGGCAACCTCATCGCCACTAAAAAAGGGAAACCAGATGGGAAAAAAGTAATGCTAGCAGCCCACATGGATGAGATAGGCCTTATTGTAAGGTACATCGATAAGGAAGGGTTCATAAAGTTCTCCAAGCTGGGTGGAATCAACGATCAGATGCTCCTCAACCAGGAAGTGTACATTCACAGTAATGGTGAGAAAATACTGGGTGTTATTGGAAGTAAACCCCCTCACCGGATGAAAGCAGCGGAAAAAAAGAAGCCCGTGCAATACGAGAACATGTTCATTGATATCGGAGCTTCCGATAAGGAAGATGCCGAGGAAATGGTGAATGTAGGAGATCCCATCACCATTAAACAGAAATTTGCAGAACTTAAAAATGATCTGGTAATGGGTAATGCCATGGACAACAGGGTGGGCTGTGCCATCCTTCTGGAAGTTATGAAACGGGCCCGTAGCGATGCCACCATCTATGGGGTGGGAACTGTTCAGGAGGAAGTTGGCCTCAAGGGAGCTAGAACTGCCGCCTACCGTATCAATCCGGACATGGCCCTGGCTCTGGATGTCACTATCTCTGGAGATCATCCTGGTATGAAGGAAGAAGACGCTCCAGCCAAGGCCGGTGAAGGACCATGCATAATACTCACTGATGCCAGTGGACGGGGAATCATTACCCACCCTCAGGTTAAGGAACTCCTGATCCAGGTTGCTGATGAAGAGGAAATACCTTACCAATTGGAAGTTAGTGAAGGAGGGACCACTGACGCTACAGCTATCCACCTTACCAGAGAAGGTATTCCTACCGGGGTGATATCACCCCCATCACGATACATTCATACACCAGTGAGCGTTGTAAATATTAATGATGTGGAAAATGCCGTTAAACTAATATTAGCCGTACTTAATAGGCTTTAAACCCATTTAAATTTTTTTTAATGAATTTTAAATGATAAACCGAATTCCAATGTAACATGTAGGAACTTTTCCATTTTAACTTTCAATATTTTAATGATTAGCCATCAAAACTAATAGATTATAAAAATCTAAAGAATAGGAATATATCTATTAATAAAAATTTAAAAAAAGAAACTAAAGAAATAGGGCACATTTTTTAGGAGGAACATCTATGAACAAGCCAATAGTGTTAATAATAATTATTCTATTGATAATAGGTGCGATAGCTGTTAACAAGATAATAAATCAATCTGAAGCAGATAATACACAAATAACTCCTGAAAACACAGAAGTAATAGTAAGTAACCCAGTTCAAGACAATTCCAATAACACATCTAATAGTGATGGTCCAGAAAAACTGAAAACCTATGTTTCACAAAGATAGGGTGAAATTGTAGCGGAATAGATTTTACATGCCTATCGCACTTGAATTTAATAATAGTTTTTTCTTTTTTAAATAAATCTTTTCTAAAATAAAATATGGGGAGTTCAATAACTCATGATGGTATTATCATCAAATTTCATAATACAATTTGTAAGTTATTCTTTACTCTCCACTCCAGAAATAATATCTATCCCATTATTATTTATTTCATAGGTCATGAACTGGGTGGGTGTTTTGGTACTTCTCATTTTAACCACATCCATCACTCTCTCCCTACGGCCAGTATATGGGTTTTCACGTTTCATGAGGCTTATGGCTCCGTAAACAGAGAAGAGTGCAATTTCATTGAATTCTTTAGATGTGGCGCTGTCCAGAATGATGAGGGCAGTTATGTTACGCTCCTTTAATTCATAAACCAGTAAATCAAAGCGATCACGGAATTCATAGGGGGTGAGTTTAGCAGTGAAACTACCTATATTATCAAGTATCACTGTTTCCGTATCTTCTGGCAGATCTCTAAGGAATTTAGAAAAATTCCCTTTCATGGCCCCGACATCAATGCTGATCTCGGCTTCGGTTACCCTGGCTCTGACACCAGCTAGTTCAATGAATTGGAGAAGGCCACTGTCGGTGAATGATTTAATATCCCAGTTGAATGTTTCTCCCTGGGTGAAAAGATCCTTTGAATCTTCTTCAGTAGTTATGTAGACAGTTTTTAGGTTCTGCTGGCAGCTGGTTATGGCAAATTGTAAACCAAATATGGTTTTACCTGAACCCGCATCACCGGTTATTAGTACTGTTTTCCCTCGGGGAAGTCCGCCTGTAAACTGGTCTATTCCATTGATTCCTGTTTTGATTCGTTCCAAGATTAAACCCCCAAACTAGTATGGTATCATTATTTGCACACATAATTGTTAATGTTATTTAATCATGTTCCCATGATATAATAAATTCAAAGGAGCACCCTTTATCTCCATCCAGTAGGCATTGGCTTTGTTCTACATGTCCCTTCAGGGAGGTCCAGGTAAAACTGCGTATAACAATGGCCCTGCATATTAAACAGAATATGGGACTTATATCACCTTCAGCTGCCCAGGGACAGCTTCCGAAGTTTAAATAACTTTTATTCTTATGGACATCGATTTCAGTATCAATACCCAGATTGGACATGAATTCACTAACCCATGACAAGTAACAGCGGAATAATATCATTTTTTCATCATAATTAGTAATTCCAGAATTACTTTGACATTTTTCCATTTCTTCCATGAAAAGGGGTTTTATATTTTTCTCAAACCGATCAGCGAAGCTACGGGCAATGTTATTCCTTACCTGTGGCGGGATGTTAGATGCAAACACCGGCAGGGCGCTGACCATGAAACTGGAAAGTTCTCCCCTGGCTTTATCCTTCAACAATTCTTCTCTTTCTTTGGCTTCCTTTCTACGTTGGGTCACGTCACGAAATACCAGGGCCACCCCAATTATACCCCCATTTTCATCTTTAATAGGAGCACTACTATCGTCAATAGGTATTTTTTCCCCATCTTTATTGATCAAAAGTACCGTGGAGGGTAAATCAATAATAGCATCATTTTCAACCACTTTAACCACTGGATCTTCAATTGGTGTTCCAGTTTCCTCATGAATGATATTAAATATTTTACTTAATGGCTGGCCAATAGCAGCATCATGATCCCAACCAGTTATCTCACTAGCCACCGGATTCATGAATTTTAGTTTCCCATTTTTATCAGTGGCAATTACTGCATCCCCAATACTTTCCAGGGTGGTGGATAACCATTTTTCGCTTTCTTTAAGTTTACTTTCCATTTGATGTTTGTAGAGAGCTACTTCCACTGCACTGTGTAGTTCCCGATCCTCAAAGGGCTTAATAATGTAACCAAATGGTTCAGTGATTTTAGCCCGTTTAAGGGTTCTTTCATCAGAATAAGCAGTTAAATAAACTACTGGTATGTCATAGGAATCTCGTATCTTTTGTGCTGCCTCAATACCATCCATTTCTCCCTTGAGAACAATATCCATCAGCACCAGATCCGGTCGGGTGCCAGCAACATGTTCCAGGGCTTCTTCACCAGAGGGTGTTATGGCAGTGACTTCATAACCCAGACCTTCAGCCCGATGTTTAATATCCATGGCTACTATACTTTCGTCTTCTACAATCAGAATTTTCACTTCAGACATGCCATTCCCCATTCTTCAAATCAGTGGTAATCAATATTAAAATATTATCAACATTATTATCTCTACCCTTATCTTTTTATTTGAACCTTATAAGATTTATGATTAGTTATACCAGATAATCTTAATAACCAATTTATAATCAAATTAATAGTCAATCTTTGATTGGAAGAAAGAATCCATGAATTTTAATAGCTAAATTTCTATTTATACTCTTAACTTCGAATATTTCATCGACAGTAGCATTTTTAATGGTTTCCAAATCACCAAAATGTCTCATGAGGTTCATTTTACGTTTGGGTCCAATGCCTGGAATTTCATCCAGGGGAGAACTCTGGAGATCACGGTTTCTGAGATTTTTATGGTATTTCACAGCAAAACGATGGGCTTCATCACGGACCCGTTGCAGAATATGTAAAGCAGGGGAGGTAGATGGCAAAATAAGTGGAATGGCTACTTCAGGTATGAAAACCTGTTCAAACTCTTTAGCTAAACCTATAACTCCTGTTTTTATACCTAATGAATTTAAAACATCTGTGGCCACATTTAGCTGGCCTCTGCCACCATCAACCACCACCAGATCAGGGGGTGTTTCCCCTTTATCCACTAATTTTTCATACCTTCTCCGGAGTACTTCCTGCATCATAGCATAGTCATCAGGTCCTGGAGTTTCAAGTTTATACTTCCGATAATTTTTTTTTGATGGTTTACCATCTTCAAAAACAACCATGGATGCAACTGCATTCTTACCAGCAAGGTTGGATATGTCAAATGCCTCAATCCGCCGGGGGATCCTTGGTATTTTTAGGTATGTTTTCAGATCGAGTAGGGCTCCCCTGGCTTGTTTATGATGATTTAAAATTATACTGGAATTTTTGGTCACCATTTGCACCAGCCGGTACTCTAATCCCTCTTCAGGCACTCTTATCTCTACTACTGGAGGATTACCGTTATCATATTCACCAATGATAACATCCTTCTCGTCACCATCCCCATAATCTTCATCAGAATAATCCCCATAATTTTTATCAGAATAGATTTTATCGGATAACCACTTCTCAATAAGTTGGCGATCTTCAATCATGACTGGTAGAAGAATTTCTGCAGGTACCTGGCGAGGCCCAGAATAGTATTGCTTTATAAAGGCGGTTAAAATCTCTGGAGGTGAGTTTTCCTGGGCTCCCTCCATTAAAAAATCATCTTTGCCCATGATTTTACCATTTCTTACTCTGAAAACCACCACTACCACTACTTCCCCATCATTGGATGTGGCAATAACATCCTGGTCCAGATTGCGGTTGAATTCCATCTTTTGTTTTTCCATCACCTCTCCCAGGGAAAACAACTGGTCCCTGATGACCACTGCTTTCTCATAATCATGATTCTGGGCAGCCTGTTCCATCTCTTTCTGTAGGAGGTCCATGACCTCTTTTTGCCTGCCTTCCAGGAATAATTTAACCTTTTCCACATTTTCATGGTATTCTTCCCTGGTGACCTGGCCACTGCAGGGTGCAGGGCATAGATCGATCTGGTAGTTCAGGCAGGGACCATCCATACGTTTACAATCCCTGAGCTGGAATACTGGTTTTAGGAGTTTCAGCAAATTCCTTACTGAGGTAACATCAGTGAATGGGCCGTAGTAATGAGAACCATCATCCCGGACATTTCGTGTGATCAAAAGACGAGGGTAATCATCAGAAGTTATCTGAAGATAGGGGTAGCGTTTATCATCCTTAAGACGTATGTTGTAACGTGGTAAATGTTTTTTTATAAGGTTAGATTCTAAAATTAAGGCTTCTTTTTCAGTATCCGTAACCAGGTAATCCAGATGATGGAAGTGGCGCATTAAAACCCTGGTTTTGGGATCTTCCAGGTCTTCTTTGAAGTAGCTTTTAACACGTTTTTTAAGAGATTTAGCCTTTCCCACATACAAAATTTCATCCTGAACATCTTTCAGGAGGTACACACCTGGTTTTTCAGGTAAATCATTGGGGTTGCTAATTGTGGATCGCAAAATTAATCCTCTATAAAATAAATTAACATCATTTGGAAATCTTAACTCTATTTAATCCAGTTTTAACTATAATTAATCCAGTTTTAACTATAATTAATCCAGTTTTAACTATAATTAATCCAGTTTTAAGTCATTTTGGGAGGGGTATGCAACTTCCGGCCGTTTAACTGCAAAGGATTTTTCCAGATCATGGCACATATCCATAGCTATATCCAATGGAATTCCCAGGGCCATGTAATCTGTGGGGAACCAGGAATTACCAGTAGGATCAACCGGACCGATGAAAGCAGCGTTTTCAGGAGTGTTTTGAGCCATATGGGCCGGATAGGTTATCATGGTTGCACAGGCTGGTCCGAAAGGTGCTATTATTGATTGGAATGGATTTTCTGTTCTGAAGTGAATTAAGCTGCACAGGTTACGTATTTGCTGAGCATTTCCCAAACATAGTACTGATCTAAAATCACTACCCTCAGTGTAAAGTTCCTCCTCTGGAAAATCATCACATGATCTTACCACCAAGTATTTCCCAGGTGGAGTTATTTCACCTATTGATTCCTTAAATTTATCAAATATCTCTGGGCTGGCCTTTAAATACTCAGCATCTCCTTCCCTGAAATTTTCATGTCCAGTGGATACAAAGTACCGGATGTAAGGGGAGATTTTCTTAGCGAATCCCAGCCAAGTTATACCACCCATACACACCCCTTTAAGGCAATCCTGCCCCATGTAAAGAGGGGGAATATTTTTATCAGTGGTGGCTAGGAACATGGCTTTAGCAGCACAGGGATCAATGGAAACCATTGGCACCGCATCTTCAGGTATGCTGTTTTGACCATAAACACATAACGGTATGGTTTCAAGCATTCCTGCCCTTTTTAAGGATTCACCTATTTCTTTTATGGTTATTGACATAATCCATCCCTCAAAAATTAATTTACTTAATATTATTTTTTATTATGAAAATGAATTGAATCACCCCATCTATAAATGTGAGGGGATCACGAACGGTTCGTAGATCAGTGACTTATATATACATTGTTTGGAATAGGATAATATAATAAAGTATAGTAAACTGATATAACCTATTTTTAGATTTGACAATGACCTAATTAATATTTTGTTTTTGAATGAGAGGATTGATAAATGAGCAAATTTGAACTTATATCAAATTATAAGGCATTAGGCGACCAGCCCAAGGCCATCAAATCTTTGTCCGATGGAATAAATAGGGGAATGAATCATCAAACCCTTCTAGGAGTTACTGGTTCTGGTAAAACTTTCACCATGGCCAAAGTAATACAAGAAGTCCAGAAACCAACCCTGGTGATATCCCACAATAAAACACTGGCTGCCCAACTCTACGAGGAATTCAAAGAACTGTTTCCCAACAACGCCGTTGAGTACTTCGTCAGCTACTATGATTACTACCAGCCTGAAGCTTACGTGCCCCAGAGCGATACGTACATCGACAAAGAGGCCTCCATCAATGAAGAAATTGATATGATGAGGCACAGCACCACCCAATCACTCCTCAGTAGAGAAGATGTTATTGTGGTGTCCAGTGTATCCTGCATTTATGGTATTGGTGCACCAGAAGACTATGGTAACCTGGTGCTTCAATTGGAAAGGGGACAACAAATAGAAAGGGAGGAAATACTCTCCAAACTGGTTGAAATGCAGTACGAAAGGAATGATATTGATTTCAGCCGGGGAAAATTCAGGGTAAGGGGAGATGTGGTGGAGATCTTCCCGGCCCAGGGAAAAACCGCAATCCGGATAGAGCTATTCGGTGACGAAGTGGATGGACTGTCCTTCATTGACCATGTGAGAGGTCAGGTGAATCGGCAGATGGACAAAATAGTAGTATTCCCAGCTAAACACTTCGTAACATCACCTGAAAAAATGGATAAAGCTTTGAAAGCTATTGAAGAGGAATTAGAGGATAGATTGCGCGTTTTAGAGGCTGAAAATAAATTAGTGGAAGCACAGCGCCTGGAACAGCGCACCCGATTCGACCTGGAAATGTTAAAGGAAATGGGATACTGCCAGGGGATTGAAAACTACAGCATGCATATCTCCGGACGCCAGTGGGGAGAAACCCCCTACAGCTTACTGCGTTATTTTCCTGATGAGTATTTAACCGTTATCGACGAATCCCACGTTACTGTGCCTCAGATCAGGGGAATGTACGCTGGTGACCGAGCACGTAAGGATGTTCTGGTAGATTACGGCTTCCGTTTACCATCTGCTCGTGAAAACCGGCCCTTGAATTTTGAAGAGTTCCAGAGTCTCCAGAACCAGGTGATCTATGTCTCAGCCACCCCTGCCCAGTACGAGTTAAACCTGTCTGAGCAGGTTGTGGAACAGATTATCAGACCCACCGGTCTGGTGGATCCGGAAATAATGTTACACCCGGTGCAGGGCCAGGTAGACCACCTTTTAGGACAGATCCATGAAAAAACTGGAAAAAATCAACGAGTTCTGGTTACCACCCTAACCAAACGAATGGCTGAAGATCTCACTGACTACTATGCCCGGGCAGGAGTCAAGGTACGCTACCTTCACTCTGAGATCAGCACCCTGGAACGGATCGATATCATCGATGACCTGCGCCGGGGGGAATTTGACTGCCTGGTGGGAGTGAACCTACTCCGGGAGGGTTTAGACCTTCCAGAAGTAGGCCTGGTGGGTATTCTAGATGCAGATAAGGAAGGATTCCTCCGCTCACAACCAGCACTGATTCAAACCATTGGCCGGGCTGCGCGTAACGTGGAAGGTCAGGTGGTTATTTACGCCGATAAAATTACTGATTCAGTCCGTAATGCAGTTGATATAACCCACCACAGGCGAGAATTACAATTAAAGTATAATAAGGATCATGGAATCACTCCCCGAAGTACGGAAAGGACATTAAAAGAGAAACCCCAAGAAAAAGACGTTATCCTGAGGGATGATGTGGAGAATATGCCTAAAGATGAACTGCACCTTCTTATAAAAGATCTGAAAGAGGAAATGAAAAAAGCAGCCAAACGTCTGGACTTTGAAGAAGCAGCCAAAATCAGGGATAAAATATTAATATTGGAAGGAGTTAAGAGCTGATTAACGTGTTCCAAGAATTAATAAATAAAAAATGAATTGTTATTTAATTAAAATTACTTAAAATGAATTTAAACTAATAATTGATAACTTAAAATAAGTTTAACTAATAAATGGTACTTAAAATAAATTTAAACCAATAATTGAGTTTAAATGAATTATAATCAATCAATCGATACTTAAAAATAAATTTCAAACTAAAACAGTGTTTAAAAGGAGTTTTAGGCTGATGAATAATAAGAAAGAAGTTATTTTAATAAAAGGGGCCAGGGAACACAACCTTAAAAATATTGACCTGGAGATCCCCAGGGACAAGTTAGTGGTAATTACCGGGTTAAGTGGTTCTGGAAAATCCTCCCTAGCCTTCGACACTATTTACGCCGAAGGACAGAGACGTTACGTGGAATCATTATCTGCCTATGCTAGACAATTCTTGGGGCAGATGAAAAAACCTGAAGTGGATTACATTGAAGGGCTGTCTCCAGCCATATCCATTGACCAGAAGACCACCCGGATGAACCCCCGTTCAACAGTGGGCACAGTCACTGAAATATATGATTATCTCAGACTGCTATTTGCACGTATAGGAACCCCCCACTGCCATCAGTGTGGCCAGCCCATCAGTCAACAGACTGCGGGCCAGATTGTGGACAGCATCTTGCAAAAAGATGAGGGAACCAAAATACAGATACTGGCACCCCTAGTAAGGGACCGGAAGGGTGAACACCAGAAGGTGTTTGAAGACCTGCGACGTAAGGGATTTGTACGGGTGCGGGTTGATGGGGAGGTTCACAGCCTGGATGATGATTTCAAATTGGAGAAAAACTTCAAACACAGTATAGAGGTTGTGGTGGACCGTCTGGTCATCAGATACGACCGTGATTTTGAAAGCCGCCTGGCAGATTCTGTGGAAACCGCCCTGGAACTAGGGGAAGGTCTCTTAATTGGAGTGTACGGTACTGGTGAAAACAGCACTGAGAAGATATACAGTGAACACTTTGCCTGTACTGACTGTGGAATCAACTTCGAGGAGATCAGTCCCCGTATGTTCTCCTTCAACAACCCCCACGGAGCCTGTCCAGAGTGTAATGGATTGGGAAGTAAACTGGAGATTGACGCAGATCTGGTGGTACCGGACCCGGCATTATCCCTGAATGAGGGAGCTATCCTGCCCTGGAGTAAATCCAAACACCGTGATAATTATTATGGGCAGATGTTAAGGTCAGTGGCTGATCATTATGGTTTCAGTATGGACACCCCCTTCCAGGAACTCCCCCAGAAATATCAGGATATCATCCTTTATGGTTCACCAGATAAGATCGAATTCATGTTCCAGAGGAAAAGCCGTTTACATCGGGTTAAACGTTATTTTGAGGGCGTAGTGCGACGTATGGAACGTATCTACATGGAAACCAAGTCCAACTACATGCGCAGCTACATGGGTCAATTCATGAGTGACCATAAGTGTCCTGCCTGTAATGGAACCCGCCTGCGTCCTGAAAGCCGCAGCGTTACTGTAGGTGGTAAAACCATCCCCCAGGTAGTTGAGATGCCCATTAAAAATTCATACCAGTTCTTTGAATCCCTGGAATTATCTGAAAGGGAACAATTTATAGGCCAGGAGGTCTTGAAGGAAATAAAGGAACGTTTAAAATTCTTGAAGGATGTTGGCCTGGATTACATTACCCTGGAGAGATCTTCCGGTAGTTTATCTGGTGGTGAGGCCCAGAGAATACGTTTAGCCACCCAGATTGGTTCGGGACTGGTGGGTGTTTTATACATCCTGGATGAACCCAGTATCGGGTTACATCAGCGGGACAACCATCGCCTTATTGAAACCCTTAAAAAGCTCAGGGACATTGGAAACACCCTAATTGTGGTGGAACACGATGAAGACACTATCTTACACGCTGACCATGTGGTGGATATTGGTCCTGGTGCAGGAGAACACGGTGGCTGGATCACCGCCACTGGAACTCCCCAGGAAATAATGGAAAACCCGGATTCAATAACTGGCCATTACCTATCACGGCAGGAAACCATTCCCATCCCCCCTAAACGTGCACAACCCAATGGTAACTTTTTAACGGTGACTGGTGCCCGTGAACATAACCTGCAGAATATCGATGTTGAATTCCCCATGGGAATATTCACCTGTATTACTGGGGTTTCCGGGTCGGGAAAAAGTACCCTAATTAACGATGTACTTTACAAGGGACTCTACGGAACCTTAAACCATAAACACATGAACCCTGGTAAACATGACTCCATCACCGGAACCGAACATGTGAACAAGGTTATCATCATTGATCAGTCACCCATTGGACGTACTCCTCGCTCCAACCCGGCTACTTACACTGGGGTGTTCACCTACATCCGGGAGATATTCGCCCAGACACCCACCTCTAAGAAACGAGGTTACAAACCAGGAAGGTTCAGTTTCAATGTTAAAGGTGGAAGGTGTGAGGCCTGTACCGGGGATGGGATTATCAAAATCGAAATGCACTTTTTAGCCGATGTTTACGTTCCCTGTGAGGTCTGTAAAGGTAAAAGATACAACAAAGAAACTCTGGAAGTCCGTTATAAAGGTAAAAACATCTCTGAAGTTCTGGACATGACTGTGGAAGAGTCACTGGAGTTCTTTGAGAACATTCCCCGAATCAAGAAGAAACTGCAGACCCTGGATGATGTGGGTTTAAGCTACATTAAACTGGGACAACCTGCCACCACCCTATCTGGAGGGGAAGCCCAACGTGTGAAACTGGCCAAGGAGCTAAGCCGTCAGAGCACCGGCCGCACCCTCTACATACTAGATGAGCCCACCACTGGACTGCACTTTGCCGACATCAGGAAATTACTGGAAGTACTGGGAAGGCTTCGTGATGGTGGGAACACCGTAATAGTTATTGAACACAATCTGGATGTTATAAAAACCGCCGACCACATCATTGATCTGGGACCGGAAGGTGGTGATGGTGGTGGGATGGTGGTTGCCCAGGGAACACCAGAAGAGATTGCTGCCAGTGAATCTTACACCGGAGAATTTTTAAAGGATATTTTAAACGAAGTAGAGGATTTAAAATCCGATAAAGAATCTTTGAATACCGGCATGAAAACCCAAGAAGAAATTGGAGAATCTGGGACAGATAATCAATCCAAATAAATACCAGGGAAAAACAGTGCGATAAATTCACCAATACCCACTTTTTCCCAGAAATTTCTTTTTTAATACTTAATTTCATTAAATATTGATTAAATTGATCAATCAACATTTTTATTAGGTTAGATGAATAAAATAGGCTGAACCTGGTTTTTAAAAGTTGGGATTTAATTTTAAAGGATTAAAAAAATAGTTTTAAATATTCAGGATAGTTATTGGGATTATTTTTTTTTATCCATCCTCTAGTTAATATATAGAAAGAACTGTTTCTGTTGTATGGATATACAAAATCTGGTGAATATTTATAGAAGTTTCTGTTTTCAAGTTTAACAACGAAATATATTTCTATTCCTTGGAAAGAATACCAATAACCCTGATAATCATATAACCCTAATCAAATAATTATACAGTGACTCAATAAGGGAGAATCTAATCCATCTAAAGCCAGTTTTGAATTATACCCCTGGTTATGTAACTTTAAACCATCCCTTAAAACACATCATACAACCCATTTGTGATAATCATCCCAAAGTTGGATGGAATATTTATAAAGTTGTGAATATGGGGTAAATTACATGTACAATGAAGAACATAAATCTTTTAACAATTTAATAAAAAAAGGGGGTAAAATATGGTCCTTAACCCGGTGTTAATTACTTTTTTATACTCCATAGAACCCATGTACAACGTTTTAAACATGTCCCTAAATGAAGATTATTTCCGTCTGTTAATGCTTATTGTGGTAGTAGTTTTGGTAGCTATTCTAGCTGAAAGGATTGAAAAAATAAGAAAACTCAACGAACTTAACCAGAAGTTAAAGATTCAAACTGATAAACTGGAAGATGCCAATCAAGAATTGGAAGCATTTGCCTATTCAGTATCACATGACTTGAGAGTTCCATTAAGGGCTATCGATGGTTTTTCACGTATACTGGTGGAAGATTATGAAGATAAACTGGATGATGAGGGAATAAGGCTCCTGAATATTGTGAGGGATAACACCGCCAAAATGGGACACCTAATTGATGATATCCTCTTACTATCAAGGGCCAGCCGTCAGGAAATGAAACTAAATGAACTGGACATGGGCGCCCTGGCACAGAGTGTTTACGGTGAATTCCAAACAGATGTTGAAGGAAGAAACATCCAGTTCACGGTGGGAAATCTTCCCCATGCCTACGGTGATCGGGCCATGCTGGGACAGGTTTATCAAAACCTCATTGGTAATGCCATTAAATTCACCCGTAATCGGGACCCGGCCATAATTGAGGTGGGTGGCGAAGTAGAGGGTAAAGAAATTGTTTACTACGTCAAGGATAATGGAGCTGGTTTTGATATGAAATATATTAACAAACTCTTCGGACTTTTCCAGAGGCTGCACAGTCCTGAAGAATTCGAAGGAACTGGTGTGGGTCTTTCCATTGTCCAGAGGGTTGTTAGAAGACATGGCGGCCGTGTTTGGGGCGAAGGATCAGTGGATGGTGGTGCAACCATATATTTCACCCTTCCTAAGGATAAACCAAAATAATAAAATAATAATTTTAAAAAAAAGTTTTTAATAATAAAAAGAAAAATAACAAATAAAATAAGATTAAAGACCAATGGAAGGTGTGTTAATGGATTTTGAAGAGGCTGATATTTTACTGGTGGAAGATAATCCCACTGATGCCGAGCTTACCATGAGGGCACTTAAAAGGAAAAACCTGGCCAATCAAGTAGTATGGGTGAAAGATGGAGCTGAAGCTCTTGATTTTATATTCGCCACTGGCCAGTTCGCCCATAGAAATGTTGAAAACTTCCCAAAACTGATATTACTGGATCTGAGAATGCCCAAAGTAGATGGACTGGAAGTATTACAGAAGATCAAAGCCGATGATCGGACCAACAAGATTCCGGTGGTTGTTCTAACCTCCTCCCAGGAGGATCGGGACATAGTGGAAAGTTACAAGTTAGGGGTAAATAGTTACGTTAGTAAACCTGTAGAATTCGATGATTTCATCGAAGCAGTATCTACCCTGGGATTCTACTGGATGCTGATCAACAATCCCCCCTAATAATCTTTAACCAAATTAAGATTCTTAAATGGTCAAATAATTAAATCAACGGACCTATCCCCTATTCATCCAATAAGCAAATGTTAGATTTAATACTGATATTTTGAGGATAATCCGGATATATCGTGGATCGATTCATTAAACATAGTATATCTCATTAGTGATTTTATGGAAGAAGAAATTAAAGTCCTGATCTTGGAAGACGTTCCACTGGATGCGGAGTTAATAGACCGGGAACTTAGAAAAGAAGGATTCAGTTTTACCAGTCATCGTGTAGAACGTGAAGATGAATACCGGAAGGAAGTGGAAGAATGGCAACCCCACATTATACTGGCAGACCATTCCTTACCCCAGTTTGATGGTGTTTCCGCCCTTCACATAGCCCAGGAAAAATCATTCAACACCCCCTTTATATTCGTCAGCGGGAAGATAGGTGAAGAATTTGCAGTTGAAATGCTAAAAAAAGGTGCTACTGACTACGTACTCAAACATAACCTTTCTAAATTAGGGTATGCTGTTCGAAGAGCCCTGACTGAAGCAAAAGAACATATGGAAAGGAAAATAGCCCAGGAAGCCCTATTGGAAAGTGAAAAAAAATACCGGGCTCTTTTTGAGAAAACCGAAAACCCCATTCTGGTGTTTGAAGAGGATGGTACTTTCACAGATTTTAACCAGGCAGCAGTGGATTTCCTGGAAACAGACCCCCATGATCTCCTCAAACACAAAATTCATAATTTTATTCCATCAGAAGCCGAACCAGTCGACATGGAGGATTGGTCCACTGGACATATAGTGGAATTACCCCTTAAAATCAAAGATGAACTTAAGATACTGGAGTTAACCATTACCCCGGTTAAATTGGGTGAAAATAATATTATCTTTGCCACTGGACGGGACCTAACCAAACAAAAAAGGATGGAGAATGCCCTGAAGGAAAGTGAAGAGAAATACCGGCTACTGGTTGAAAATCAAACTGATATGGTGGTGAAATTTGATCCAGAGGGTAAGGTTCTCTTTGCCAGTCCTTCCTACTGCGAAGTTCTGGGACGAACCGAAGAAAGTATTATGGGAACTGATTTTTTACCCCTGGTACACCAGGAAGACCAGAAAAAGACCCATAGAGTGCTGGAAAAACTACGGCGCCCTCCTTATGTGGTTTTTCTGGAACACCGATTGCTTACCATGAATGGTTGGCGCTGGATTGCCTGGGCAGATAAAGCCATAATGGACGAGAATGATGAACTGGAAGCCTTTGTTGGTGTGGGGCGTGACATCACCGAACGGAAAATGGCTGAAGATCGGATAATGAGATCATTAAAGGAAAAGGAATTATTACTCAGAGAAATTCATCATCGTGTGAAAAATAATTTGCAAATAATATCAACCCTTCTAAGTCTGCAATCATCCAAGATTGATGACCAAAGTGTCATAGATTTATACCGTGAAAGCCAAAATCGCATACTTTCCATTGCCTTGATCCATGAAAATCTTTACCAATCTGAAGATTTGACCAATATTAACTTTGCAAGTTATGTGAAAAACCTCATTGACGACCTCTTCCATTCTTATGGTGTGGATCCTGATAAAATCCAGATCACTATGGAAATAAAGGATGTTATAATGAGTATTGAAACTGCAATTCCCGGCGGCCTTATCATAAATGAATTAATCTCAAACACCCTGAAACACGCCTTTCCAAGGGGTAAAGGTAATATATATCTGGAATTAACCGTAAAGGACAATGGAAAATACAAATTAACACTCCATGATAATGGAGAACCATTCCCAGATAACTTCAAATTGGATGATTCCAAAACACTGGGGATGAATCTAATTTCTAACCTGGTAAATCAACTTGATGGTGAAATGACACTGGATAAAACTAATAAAGAATTTAAAATTGAGTTTGAGGAACTTAAATACAAGGAGCGGATCTGATGACCGAATCCCGGATATTAGTGGTTGAAGATGAAGCAATAGTTGCCATGGGTATTAAACAGAAACTGGAAGACTTGGGTCATCAAGTAGTGGATGTTGTTTTCACTGGGGAAAATGCCGTTGAAACAGCCCTTAAAATGGAACCTGACCTAATATTAATGGATATTGTTCTAAAGGGGAATATGGACGGTATAGAAGCTGCTGCTAAAATACGCAACCAGCTGGACATCCCGGTAATCTACTTGACTGCCTATTCAGATGAAGAAGTCCTGGAAAGGGCACGTATGACCGAACCATACGGATATATAATCAAACCATTCAAAAAGAGTGAGTTGAATGCCAACATAGAAATGGCCCTATATAAACATGCAGAAGACCAGAAAAAGAGTGAAAATGTTAAGAAACAGATTCTGGCGGATTTTTATGATTTCATACTCAACTCCATGCCCACCACTGCAGACCAGTCAGATGAGGAAATCAAAAACACCCTGCTGAAAATATTTGCATCACGCCTAGAAGAGGAAATGCGACCCCGATTTGAGCGAGAACTGGGAGATACAGTTGAAGAACAGAATTTAAATGACCTGGAAAGTATTTATAATGCTTACCTTGATTGGGTGGCCCATCTATTCGCTGATTTTGGAGTGCAGACCAAAATCGAACCAAAAGGCCATTTGCATCTATTTAAATTCCTCAACTGCCCCTGGATTGATGATGCCAAGAAAAAACCCATATTCTGCCTAAACTGCCAGGCTATAATGCAACAAACCTATGATTGGACTGGTATGGAAGGTAAAGTAGAGAAAAAAGCCACCATCGCCGATGGTTCGGATATGTGTGTCTTCAAATTTAATGTGCCCTTTATGAAAAAGAATTAACCTAAAACATATCCTATTGAGGGTTACATTTAAAATTATAGTCATTCCCATCCCAGTTTACTACTCCCCATTTTATTTATTAACACCTTGACCAGAAACTATTTTCCATGAAATTTCAATAGATAATCAAATATCCCACCCTACAGAGCATAATTCCATGAAAAAATTGAAACATATAACCAATTCAATATATCCATTCTGAATACACAGGATAAGTTAAGATCAAGATCACTGAACTGGAGAATTGTAATAATATAAAAAAAAAGTTAATGTTATTGGTGATTTAATGAGCCTGATTATGACTTACATTGGAAGTAAAGGTTGTGTAATGGCTGCAGACAAACGCAGCATAGGATTTTTAGGAGACAAAAACCAAAGAGAACTTTTGGAAGAGGATTTATACTCTGGTAAAATCGATTCAGATGAAAAACTCCTTAAAAGGGCGAAAGAACTGGATATAAACCTTAAAATTAGTGACCAGGGCGAAAAAATTCGGAACCTTGGCAAAGTTCTGGTGGGTGAGGTTAAAATTCGAGCCACCCATGAAACTAAACGGAAAAGGATATACGCCACCACCAATGGTTACCACCAGGTTGAGCTCACTGGTTCAGAGATTCAGAATGTTAAAAGTGGCCAGAGTTCAATCGTGATTTTCGGGAATAAAATTACCAAAGAAATTGCAGGGAAAAGTTTAAAAAAACATTTCAAGTCAAAAATTAGCCTTAACGAAGTAGGGAAAATATTTCAAAAAGTTATGGAAGATGTAGCCGAAGCAACACCTTCAGTAAGTTCAGAGCATGATATTTTCATTATCCACCCCCAGATGGATCATAAACAGGCCATGGAACTACTTAGAACCACCATAATCAGTGATGTTAAAGAACTGGAAAAGTGGCGAAATAAACTCAAAGAAGACATGCTGGCGCAAAGGCGGGACATTCAGATGGCCTCCAGGATCATAACCCAGGGAGAAGTGGGACGTGTTAAAAAGGTTGAGGGTGATGTAGTTGAAGTAATCCTATCTGATGGTGTGGAAGCACTGAACATGGATTGGAACGTGCTGGCCAAACCTGGAGATACAATTTTCATGAAAATAGAAAAACCATCCCCGCTAAATCTCGGTGACTTGGTGGTTATTGAGGATGAAAATTTGTGTATTAAAAAGAACAAAACCTCTTTAAGCTGTGATATAATACTATGTAAAGCAGATTGACTGATATAACTTACTTTGAAATTTGTAAAAGATAATAACTATGAAAAGGATATGGAAAATCAATACATAGATTTAAATTGTAATATAAATCAAGGTGGATAACATGAAGCTAACTTTTTTAGGAAGTGGTGGCGGACGCTTTCGCTACTATAACCCAGCGCAGGATGACCGGCGGCTTTAGAATCGACGGTATAGATGGTAAAAACCTGCACCTGGATCCGGGACCTGGGGCTCTGGTAAGAAGTTACCAGTTTGGTGTGAACCCCCTGAAACTTCACGGAATCCTGGTATCACACTCCCACACCGACCATTATAGCGATGCTGAGGTCTTAATAGAAGCCATGACCCGAGGTATGACCCGAAAGAAGGGACTGGTAATAGGAAGTGAGAGTGTTATTAACGGATATCAGAAATGGGGGCCCTGCATATCCCATTACCACCTTTCAAGGCCACAGGTGGAGGTTATGGACGCTGGTGATCATTTTAGAATGGGTGATATTAAAATCACCACAACCCCCACCCAACATGGGGATCCTAAAAATATTGGTTTTCGCCTGGAATGGGAGGACTTCACATTATCCTACACCTCCGACACCGCCTACTTTGAGGAACTTCACCAGCACCATCAGAATGCAGATGTTCTCATTGCCAGTGTGATCAGACCGGGAAATGAGCGAATCAGGGGCCATCTCTGCGCTGATGAATTCCAGCAGTTGGTGGATGAAACCTCCCCAAAACTGGCTATAATGACTCATCTAGGAATGAAACTCATTACTGACCACCCTGTGGAAGAGGCTGACAAAATTACTGGCAAAACTGGTGTTAAAACCATTGCGGCTCATGATGGGATGGTTATAGATCTTGATCAGTTCCATTCCAAACAGCAAACCCTTGATGAATATTAATAGAAATTGCTAAACTTAGAAATGATAAATACTTAAATGACCCCATTTAATAATAGAAAATAGGGGGTCAAATGCCTCGGTGGCTCAGTCTGGTAGAGCGCGTGACTCGTAATCTCGTGGTCGGGGGTTCAAATCCCCCCCGAGGCTTCAATTTCTTATTTTTATAAATAATAATAAATATGAATTATAATACTCAAAAATACATATTAAATATTAATAGTAAGTTAAACATAGTAATACCTAGATACGACCTATTATAGTTACTAAAAAAATCAGATCATAAATAAATATCTTACTTAAAAAATGAATTAACAAAAAAAAAATAATATTCATAAAACCTGAAAGTGGGTGTTGAATGGATTTATCAAGCTTAGTACCAAATTTATTGGTTCAACGATTACTTGGTTTCACACTTGGATTAGTATTATTCTACGCAGCTTTGAAACTGCTTAACGAATTAAAAAATAAAGAAATAGCAATTTCAATGGTTTTTTTACATAAAAACCGGATGATTATCATCTTCTCTTTACTGTTTATCAGTGGCTTATTATCATTTGTGACGGGTTTAATCTATGTTTTTATTGGTAATGGCATATACATTGAACGATTACTGAATATAAATGCTATTGTACTTTTAATATTCGTAGTTTCACTGCAAAGAATAATGAAAGGAGGAAAATAATATGGACACGTTGATCAATGCCATAACAATTATAGTAACTTTTACCGTGTTCTTATTCTCTTTGATGATTTTCCTAAATATGTTAAAATACAAGGAAGCTGCTTTAAGCCTTATATTTAATAAATTAGATGAAAGCATATTAATATTCAAAATATTGGCTATTGCTGCTTTGATTTTCTCCTTCGGGAGATTATTAGACCTTTTGAATATAACTTCAGACTCCCCAATGGTTGATGATGCTGCCACTATTCTAAATCTTACAACCACCATAGTCCTGATCTTCGCATTTTATAAATTATTTAATATAATGAAAATAAAAAACCTTACAGTTTAATAATGTTAACTGAAATTTTATACTTTAAAAAAAATAACTGTCAGTAACTTAAACTATTCATTTTCGAATAAATTACATAAAAAATGAAATTATTCATTTTATTCAATCTACACTAAAACTAATTGAGTGATTACTATGAAAGTACTATACAATGAAGGCAAGGTGATGTGCAGGGAACACTATCACTGCCCCTATGAAAACTGCAAACACTACTCCTGGCACCCGAAAAAGGAATCGTGTAAGAGTCGCCGGTGTCAGAAAATTCGTCAAATGGTTAGTTGTACACCAACACCAATTGAAAAATGATTAAAAAAAATAGTTGAGGGACTGGTTCATACATGCCGAGGGTTGATGAATCCAGATCTTAACATGTGATCCGCCAGTACCATGGCCACTGCTGCCTCGGCCACCGGTGTTACCCTGGGGCAGATGCAGGGGTCGTGCCGGCCTTTGATATGGATCTCGGTTTCTTCCATTTTTACCAGATCCACTGTTTTTTGAACTGTACTTATGGAGGGGGTGGGTTTAACTGCCATTCTAGCAACTATTGGCATACCATTTGATATTCCACCAACTATTCCCCCACTGGTGTTGGTGGTGGTTTTAATCTGTTTTCCTTCCAGGTAATATTCATCGTTGGTTGCACTGGCTGTGGATTCAACTAACTGGAATCCGAAACCAATCTCCACACCCTTCACTGCTCCGATTCCCATTAGGGCCTGAGCCAGGTCGGAATCTAATTTGTCAAAAACAGGCTCTCCCAGGCCAGCGGGAACACCGAAGGCTAGAGTTTCAACCACTCCACCGACTGAGTCTCCTTTTGCTTTGGCTTCCAGGATCTTCTCCTCCATAAGTTTTGCTGCGTTTAGATCAGCACACCTAACCAGGTTTCTGGATGAATATTCTTCAATATGTCCATATGCCACATGCTGGGCCTTCACATCGGCTACCTGAGTTACATGGGAGATAACCTTAATATTCTGGAGTTTCAAGAGTTTTTTAGCAACTGCACCTCCAATCACGTGGCCGATGGTGTTCCGGCCACTACCTCTCCCCCCACCACGATAATCATAGCATCCATACTTGGCAGTCCAGGTGTAATCCCCATGTCCAGGGCGGGGTTTATTTCGGAATGGTTCATAGTCAGATGAATCTGCATCTTTATTGTATACCACAGCAGCTATTGGAGTGCCATCAGTTTTTCCCTCAAAAATTCCGGATAAAACTTCTACCCTGTCTTTTTCTCCACGAGGTGTGGTAATTTTACTGGTTCCAGGCCTTCTTTGATTGAGTTCCTGTTGTATGTCTTCTGTTCTTAGTTCCAGTCCAGCGGGACAGCCATCTACCACTGCCCCCAGGGCTGTGCCGTGACTGGATCCAAAGGTAGTTACTCTGAACATGTTTCCGGTAGTATTTCCTGCCATGAATCCACTTCCTTTTTTTTTAAACCTATTAAATTATGGGTAAAGGTGATAAATAGAATTATGGTATTGATTCTTTAATATTTTAATTTTTATTTCTTTTTTTACTTCAATTTAATCACATTAATGATTTAATCATATTCTTACGATAAATGCAGTTTTTTCCCGCCGATCAAATCCGGATTTTTCATAAAAATGAAATGCCTTTTCATCTTTTCTACTGGTCATTAACATTACCTTGTAACAGTTCTTATCTCCAGCAATTTCCAGAGCCTTCTTTAAAACCAATGTGCCATATCCTTTGTTTCTGTAATCCGGATGGGTGATTACGTTTTCTATTAATCCATAGGGCTTAGCTTCTCTGGTTAAGTTTTTAATTATGGTTATATTACAGGATGAAACTAGCTTATCATTTTCCTCAGCCACCACGTAAAAAAGACTGGGATCCGATAATATGTCATCCCAATGCTTTTTTAAAGTAGAATCTATCTCTAGCTTAGGATCTTCGGGGATAAGGTATTTGTAGAGGGATAACAATTGTTTCAGTTCGCTTTCCTTAATTAAACGTGCTCGCTTTGACATCATATCCTATACCACGCCATTAATTTTTTTCCCATTATTATTCCCTATAATTTTTAGTAATGGCATATAATACCTGGTTGCATATTTTGCCGTTTTTAATACAACTTTTTTCCATAATGCCCTCCAGTTTAAAACCATTTTTTTCAAGAACTTTCCTGGAGGCTGTGTTATGTTCAAATGGTTTGGCAAATATTCTTTCCAGCCCTAACTCCGTAAATCCATAGTCCACAATTCCTTTTATAGCAGAGGATGTGATCCCTTTACCCCAATATTTTTCTCCTAACCAGTAACCGACTTCTGCAGAAATTCTTTCAATATCTTCACCTAAGGTGAGTCCTATACCTCCAACTGCCACATCATCCAATGTTATTGCCAGAAAAAAGTTTTTTCCCGGGGAACTGGTAACCTTTATCCATGATTTACCATCTTCAAGGGTGTAGGGAGATGGGAATTGATCCCGCATATTGAAGGCTATACTGTAATTGTTGGCATTTTCCACCAAACTCTCAACATCACCGGGATTCCACTCCCTCAAAACACATCTATCACATTCAATTCTCATTATATTACACCATTTAACTTATTTCTAATCATCACTTATTAATAATGTCCGATATATTAAGTGCAGGAATAGAGTGAGTAAATAAAGTGAGATTTTATTGGATAAGATAATTCAATGCACATCTAACGAACTGGACAGTGATATAGGAGTCCCACATGAGTGATTTGATTTTAAAAATCTATAGAGAACTTTACAAACTATACGGGCCTCAGGGTTGGTGGCCTTTAATGGATCTGGAGTCGGAGAATTTGAATAAAACTGGAGCCACCCATGGTTACCATCCCTTAAATTATGACCTTCCTGAAACAGAAAACCAGAAATATGAAATTATTTTAGGTGCAATATTAACCCAGAACACCACCTGGACATCAGCAGAAAAGGCTCTCTTAAACCTTAAAGAATTAAATGCCCTAAACCCTGATAAACTCCTTAACCTTGATGAAGATGTACTTAAAGAAGCAGTTCGTCCCGCTGGTTTTCTCAACCAGAAATCAAGATATCTGGTGAATATCACCCGGTTTTTTATATCCCTGGAAGGGGATACACCCACCCGAAACAATATTTTAATGGTGAAAGGAGTGGGAAATGAAACTGCTGATTCCATACTACTTTATGCATATAAACAGCCCGAATTCGTAGTGGATGCCTACACCCGGAGAATTTTCAGCCATCTGGGACTGGTGGATGAGAAGATCAGTTACCTTGATCTTAAAAAGATCTTCGAAGGCAATCTACCAACCGATGTGCCAGTATACCAGGAATACCATGCATTGATAGTTGAACATGCCAAGAGACAGTACCAGAAAAAGCCTTATACTAACATTTTACAGGGAAAAAATTAGATGTAAATATTTTACTAAATTCTTTCTTTGTATTCAAATTCTTTGAATTTTAATCTAAATTCGGTTCCATGACTCCGGTCCAGTGTGATCTCGGCGCCCAGTTGATGGGCAAGGTTGGTAACCAGTTGCAACCCCAGTGATTTCAAGTTTTCAAGGTCCATCTCTTTAGGGATACCAATCCCATCATCACTGACAATTAACTCATAGTCATTTCCTGTAATTTTAAGGGATACTTTTATCTCGCCGGTTCTTTTGTTGGGAAATGCATATCGGAGGCTGTTGGAGACTAGTTCATTAATAATAAGGCCCAATGGAATGGAGGTTTCCATACTCATGGCAAAGTCTTCCATGACTATAATGGGTTTTATCGTATCTCTTTGAACCCCATATGAGTAAAAAATTCCGTAAACCAGTTTTTCAACATATTCTTTGAAGTTTATGTGACTGAGATCAGAGGACTCGTAGAGCTTTTCATGGACCATGGCCATGGATTTAACTCGGGCCTGACTCTCCCCTAAGACCTTTTTAGTTTCATCTTCTTCCACATACTGTTTCTGCAGATTCATTAGACTGGTAACTATTTGCATGTTATTTTTAACCCGGTGATGTATTTCCCGTAGTAACAGTTCCTTTTCATTTAAATTGGCGATGATCTTTTCTTTATACCTTATTCTCTGGATGGCCAGAGCATAATAGGCGGATATTCGCTCCAAAGCCTCAAGGTCCAAGTCATTGTATCCATGGGCAGAATTTGCCAGGGCAATCTGCCCCAATAATTCACCACCACCCACTACCGGTACAGAAATAAAACTCTCTAAGGGTATGTGACCTTCGGGTATTCCCCTTGAAGAGTGATGGGTCTGTGGTGAATTAGTGTAAAATCCAGTTAAGTTGTTAAGGGAATGACCCCAAAGAGCCGGGTAAAAACCATCCACACCACAGGGGAATCTGATCTTATCCTTCAATTTAACCGGACATTCCTCCATCATGGCGGTGTGGGTTTGAACTACCATATCCTTGTTGAGTGGATCAATTGTGGCTACGTAGCCTTTTTGGCTCCCGGTGAGCTTTTTAGACTCTTCTAAAATTGAAATAGCTATGTTTTCCATGGATGACTCTTCAGAAATCATTGGCTTATATATCCTGGAAAGTGAATGGTTTATTTCAAGTTCCCATTTCAGGTCATCCAGATATTCCCTCTGTTGGGTGATGTCCTGTGCCGCACCATAAATACGTAACCTGCCAGGTATTGTATCTTCCACACATCGAACATGGTTTCGAAGCCAGCGTACTTCACCGTTACTGGTGATAATTCGGAAAATGTGAATATTCGTTGAACCGGCATTCAAATCTGAGAGTTGCTGTTGGGCGATGTTTTCATCTTCCGGATGGACGGTGAACATCCAGCAACGGTTTGAAATCAGTTCTTTCTCAGTGTAGCCAGTTATCTTATAAAAAGAATCAGTTATCCAATCCACCTCATATTCACCGGATTCTCCATGCACACAGGAATAGGCAAAATCATTGATTAACTGTCCCACCATCCGGTGCCGGTGTTCAGATTCCATTAATAAATCCTCAGTCTTTTTCCGGGATGTTATATCACGTACTATGGCCTGAGTCAAATATTCATCTTCGATTTTGAGCCGGTTTAAAGTTACTTCAGCATAGAATGGTGTCCCATCATAACGGAGATGTTTCCACTGGAAATGCTGAGGATGACCTTCCAGAGCCTTTTGTACCAGTTCAAAAGATCGATCCTTTGATCTTGCACCATCTGGTTGTAGTTCGGGTGAGAAAACATGAGGTTGTTCACCTATTATTTGATCCAATGTTACACCAAACATTTCAAGGGCCTTTTGATTGCATTCAACAAAACGATCGTTCTTCATTAAAAATATACCATCATCAGCATTATCAAAAAGGGCACGATATTTATTTTCACTCACTTTAAGAGCATTTTCAGTCTCTATACGTTGGGTTATATCCACCATAAGACCGATTAAACCCGCCACATTACCATCTGCATCGTCAAAAGTGGTCTTGTTAAAAAGTACTATATGCCTTGAACCGTCAGCATATTTAACCGGAGCCTCATAAGCCTGCAAATCTCCACTTTCCATTAATTCCTCATCTTTACGATGGTATTTATCTGCCAGGTCCTTTGGAGAGATGTCATAAACTGTCTTTCCAATAATATCATCCTTTGCTAGGCCAATAAATTCTTCAAATGCCTTATTGCAACCAATATAGGCATAATTCTTGTCCTTGTAGAAAAGAGGGTAGGGGATGGTGTCCACCAGGTGCTGCAGGAAATGGTACTGATTGCGTATCTGATTTTGTATTTTCGTTTTCTCGGTAATATCATGGAAATACCACATTCTACCCATGTAATTGTCTTCTGAATCATATAAAGGTGCAGAATATCTATCAAATATTTTACCATCCTTTAATTCAATTTCATCCCTACTTTTTTCAGATTCATGAGAATAAAGATATTCAACCTTCTCCTTGAATGATTGGGGATCCTTTAAATGTTTCAAAGCAAAATCGACAATCTTCTTATCATCATTGGTTGTTAACAGGTTTTTGGGTATATTCCACATTTCAACAAAACGATGATTGTAAAGAATGAATTTACTATTATTATCCACTACCAGAATTCCATCAATGGAAGATTCAAGTTGTGCCTCCAGGAGAGTGTTCTTGAACTCAATTTCCGATTCTTTCTTTTTCTGTTCAGTGATATCCAGGCTGATTCCACTCATCCTCAGAGGCCTGCCCTTTCCATCATAGTATGTGGTTCCCAGGGCACTGATCCAAATTTCATCCCCATCGGGGCGGATGACTCTGTACTCATTTTCCAGGAATTCATGGTTCTCAATGGCCCGATTTATTCTGTCCATGGCTGGTTCACGGTCATCAGGGTGCATTATTTCTAACCATGTATCGAAGGATGGTTCAGCTGTCGAGGGTAGGTCAAAAAGTTCATAAAACTCAGGAGACCAGGTTAACTTCCCAGTGAGCATATCCCAATCCCAAAATCCACTCTTAGCGGCACGTTGAGCAAATGCTAACCATTCATTGGAAAATCGGAGATTCTTCTCACTTTCATGCAGTGCTCTAACCATTTTTTTCCGATCTTTTTCTGTTTCAATAAAGTCTATGGCCATGGAAATATCCATTCCCATCTCCCTTACTAATTCCACTTCTTCTTCATCCGAGAAGAACCCAACTTCTTCTGAATAAATATTAAGAATTCCAATTAAGTTATCCCTAAATTTAACCGGAATCAAAGCTAAAGATTTATAACCTCTTTTCAAAGCTTCTGGACCCCATGCGAGATTTGGTTCATTTTTTATATCTTCAATTACAACCAATTCACCAGTTTCTCCCACTATACTTGCAGGTTTATCCGAGGTTGGTTTTTCATGAATGTTTATGGATATCTTCTCAAGATAACCCTCCTCGTATCCGTAATGACTTACTGGTGTGAGGTTACCGGTGTCATGGTCAATCCTACCCATCCAGGCCATCTTAAATTTACCATAATCAACACAGATTTGACATATTCGTGTGAATAATTCTTCAGTATTATCAATTCTCACCACAGCCTGATTAACCTGGCTAAGTGTAGCATATAACCTATATAATCTATTAATTCTCTCTTCTGCAGTTTTACGTCCAGTTATATCCAGAAGAGAGGCAACACTCTTCTTGGTTCCTGGAATCATACCTACTTCTAAATGAATGTATTTAAGGTTTCTTTCACGGTCAATGAACCTGAAATCATATATTTCTGGGGCACTTTGGGGATCACTTCGACGAAGACGGTGATATTCCCTCATCCTTTCCAGATCATCCTTTAAAACAAATTCTGTCCAGCTTTTTTTACCCTCTAAGTCTTCCAGCCGGTAACCGCTGAGTTTTTCAAATTCAGCATTTGCCAGAGAAATGATGGTATCTTCTTCAATAATCACTGTGGCAGTTCCAGTGTGGTTAAAAATTGCCCGGTAATAAGATTCAGATTTTTCCAATGCCTTTTCCACTTTTTTCTTTTGGGTGATATCACGTATGAAGGCCTCAGTACCCTTTATTTCTCCATTTTCACCATAATAATATTGGGCATTCATGGATACCCAGAATGATGTCCCATCTTTTCTTAAGGCTTCACCCTCCATATTTTCAACTTTACCCTCTGATTTAAGTTTCTCCAGTATGATCTGTCTGTCTTCCGGAGATTTGTAAAGGGAAATGGAAGATATGCCTTTCATTTCCTGAGAAGAGTCAAATCGGTACATGCGCGAAGCAGAGGGGCTGGCCATTACTATACGACCTTCATTATCCCCCCGAAGATATGCATCCTGAACATTTTCTAAAATTGTGCGGTATCTTCTTTCACTTTCTTTTAACGATTCTTCAGCAATCCTACGCTGGGAAATATCTTCAAAAATAGTGGCAAAATAACCCTTCTCTTCACTGTACGCAGTTACCGAATAAAATTTTTTAAATTGCTCGAAATACATTTCGAAAACGTTGCTTTCACCAGTTAAAGCCACTTGCCCACAAAATTCGATTAATTCAGGATTAGTATCTTTAATGTCAGGAATTAATTCGGTAATTCGCTTTCCAATAATATCTTTTCTTTTTAGTTTGATTAATCTTTCAAAAGCTTTATTGATACGAAGGAAAACAAAATCAACTGGAAAGTTTTCATCATCAACAATTATTTGATGGTAGGCAAACCCATTTAACAGGTTTTCAAATAATGAATTATATTTGGATTCACTAGCTTTAAGTTCCTTTTCAGTATTACTTTTATAAATAGCAAGTTCAATACCATATTTTAACTCTATAGCACTATATGGTTTAATTATGTACCCATAAGGACCGGTTATCATTGCTTTTTTAACCATGCCTTCTTCGGAATGAGCTGTTAAGAATATAATAGGTATGTCCAGTTTTTTTATTTCCCGGGCAACTTCAATACCATTAAGATCTCCCTTCAAGACTATATCCATCAAAACTAGATCCGGCATTACTTCATATGCCTTTCTGATGGCATCTTCCCCTTTGCTGGCCACATGGGGAACTGAGTAACCAAAGGATTCTAAAGTTTTTTTAATATCCAGGGCCTCAATGGAATCATCCTCTACCACCAGAATTTTAATATCACCCATTCTTATACCCCATTTAATTATGTTAGATGTTTTATTAATAGTGTATGTCAGGATTTTTAGGATTTTTCCTATGGCCATTTACACCCAGAAAAGATTAAATTAGTATAAAACTATTTTAATGAGCTATATTTTTTTAATTTTTAAAATAACCTTTAATTTAAAAAAGAATCCTGAATGTTGGTATGATGGCTAAAAATAAATATAATTAAATAAAAATTAGGATAATAGTTGAATTAATAAAGGAATTTTCTGGTGAACTTACCAGATTATCCATTTATGACATCCCCCTATTGTTTAAATTTACAGTGGATTAAATATTTTATGAGTTATAATTTAAGTGGATAATCCATAAAGAGTGATCAATCCATAATTTGTTAGTATAAATGGCTGAAACCTGGTGATAAAATGCATTTTCCAAGCCGTCGAATGCGCAGACTACGAAAAACCTTTCAAATAAGGAAAATTCTCCGAGAAACAACCTTAAATGCTGAAGACTTCATTTACCCGTTATTTATAAAGGAAGATCTGGAGGAGGGTGCTGGAGAACATATAGACACCATGCCAGGTCAGTATCGCTACAGTCTGGAAGATGCAGTAGAGGAAGCAAAGCGATTGGAAAAATTGGGCCTCCAATCAGTTCTATTATTTGGGATGCCTGAAGAGAAGGATGAAATGGGCACAGCCGCCTATGCAGAGGATGGAATTGTCCAGCAGACTGTCCGGCGCCTAAAAGCAGAAACTGATCTGGTAGTTATCACCGACGTCTGCCTCTGCCAGTACACCACCCACGGTCACTGCGGAATAGTGGAAAACGGTGAGATCATCAACGATGAAAGCCTGCGCCTGTTAGCTAAAACCGCCCTCTCGCATGCTGAAGCAGGTGCAGACATAGTGGCCCCTTCTGATATGATGGATGGTCGAGTGGAAGCTATTCGTGAAATGTTAGATGACGGAGGTTTCCAGGATACACTGATCATGTCCTACGCTGCCAAATATGCATCCAGTTTCTATGCACCATTCAGGGATGCAGTTTGCTCAGCTCCGTCTTTTGGGGATCGTAAAACCCACCAGATGAACCCGGCCAATGTGGAAGAGGCTCTCCTGGAAGTGGAGTTGGATCTTAAGGAAGGAGCAGATATTATAATGATTAAACCAGCCATGGCATACCTGGATGTGATTCGAGCAGTTAAAGAAGAGTTCAGAATGCCCACCGCTGCTTATCAGGTTAGTGGAGAATATTCCATGCTCCGGGCAGGGATTGAAGCAGAATATCTTACCACTGAAGCTATATATGAGTCATTATTATCCATTAAACGGGCCGGTGCTGATCTAATCATATCCCACTTTACACCAGACTTTTTGGAAGGAAAACTGGATGAAATCTGTTAAAAATTAAATGTTTAATGGAGATTTTCATGTTAAACTCCATAAATCCCTAAAGAAAATTCCACCATATAATGACTCAATCATTATTAAGGTCAATTTTATCGTTAGATAAAGATGTTTAAAGAATGATAAAACTTGAGGTGAAATCCGTTGAATCCCAGTTATGTTTCTAAATGCGCACAAATAGCCTCGGTGCTTGAGGTGAGTGGGCACCCTAAACCAGGTAACGTGCACCGTACCCAGAACTTCCCGGACATGGTCTTTGAAGATTTTCTTCTAAGTGGAATAGCCATTGGAGAAAGCATGGAGAAATCTGCCAGGAAGGGGTTTAAATACAAAAGCAAAACAGAAAAATGGGATAAAATAGGATTGGGAAAGATGATCCTGGAAGCAGTTCGAGAAACTGACCACTGGGTGGCTAACAACACCAATCTGGGTATTGTAATGTTACTCACCCCCATATCTGTAGTGGCAGGAATGTCAGAGGATGAAACTGTTAATTGGGATGTTTTTCGTGATAAAATTGACCAGTTAATACGATCAACAACTTCTGAAGATGCGGTTAACCTTTATCAGGCTATTAACATTGCCGATGCAGGGGGGATGGGTGAGCAGGATGACCTGGACGTGGCTAATGAAAGTTCCCTCCAGAAACTGCGGGACGATAATGTTAACATGTTCCGTGTGCTGGAGATGTCATCGGCCTGGGATAAATTATCCTATGAACTCACCCATAAAATGCCAGTGACATTTGAAATTGGGTATCCTGTTTTTCAACGAGTTAAATCAGAAAAGGGTATAAATGAAGCCACAGTGCAGACTTTCCTCACCATTTTATCCCGGGTTCCCGACACCCTTATCAGTCGGAAGTTCACTGATGCAAAGGCAGGGGAAGTTTCAGCCCGTGCCCAGGCTATACTGGAAGAAGGTGGAATATTAACCAGGAAGGGTACATCTATAGTGGGAAAATTCGACCAGGAACTAATTAAAGGTGGTTTAAATCCAGGGACCACTGCAGATTTCACTGCCTCATCCATCATGGTGGCTTATCTTGATGGTTACAGAGAGTATAAGGCCAAAGTTCATTAGAATAAAAATTTTAAATGAAAGATCCAATGAATATTTGATAAATGATTGGGCTATAATAAATCATTACAACAAAAGAAAATAATGTGGAAATAAAATATGATTATTAAAGATAATAACTAGGGATAAAAAGATTATTTGATTAAGTTAAGGATCCATCGAGGTTTCGAAAAATGCTAGATAAGATCATCAATGAAATGCACCTCTACGAGAAAAAAGTCTTAAAAGCGTTAGGGGAAGCAGGAGGCCCAGCCATACCTGAAGATGTGGCTAAAACTACTGAATTGGATATTAAACAAGTTATGAGTGCCGCTGGAGCACTTGAATCCAAGGGAATCATAGAAATAGAGCGTGACGTGGAGGAAGTGTTAAGTCTGGGCCCATCAGGGTCGGCCTATGCCCAGGAAGGATTACCAGAAAGGAAGATCTTAGAAGCTCTCCATAAAGATCACACCATCCACATGAAGGATCTGGCTCATAAATCAGGGATCGAACCTTCTGAGGTTAAAATAGCCATTGGTTGGATCATGAAAAAGGGATGGGCAGTTCTGGATAAAGGAAACGTCACCATAACTGATGATGGTGAAAAAGCCCTGGCTAAACCAGGTATTGATGAGATCCTCCTCAAAACCATTATGGATTCCACTAAAATGTTAACCCTGGGTGGTTTATCCAATTCCCTTAACGAAGGATTCCAACTTCTGAAAAAGAGGAAGGGATTAATTAATTTAAATAAAAATTCAAGTTACACCCTGGTCACTACTAAAAAAGGCCGGGAAATTTTAGATCATGGCTTCAAGATACGTGAAGAAGCCACTCAGCTCACCCATGAGCATCTTAAAACCGATTCATGGAAAAACTTACACTACCGTGGCTATGATATCCAGGCTGAACATCCCCTGATATTTCCAGGTAAGATGCATCCCCTGCAGCGGACTATTCAGGAGATTCGTCGCATATTCCTGAACCTGGGTTTCACCGAATCCAGGGGAACTGTGCTTGAATCTGCATTCTGGAACTTCGACTGCCTCTTCCAGCCCCAGGACCATGCTGCCAGGGAAATGCAGGATACTTTCTATGTTAAATCCCCACTGCACACCCAGTTACCATCTGATGATCTGGTGGGAAGGGTGGGCCAGGCCCATGAAGATGGTGGTCAAACTGGTAGTGAAGGTTGGGGATACCAGTGGGACGTGGATGTGGCTCGCCAATCAGTGCTCAGAACCCATACCACCTGTGTTTCAGCCCGCCACCTGGCTGAAAATGAACCTCCTTTAAAGATGTTCTCAGTGGGCCGGGTATTCCGCCGGGAAACCATAACATACAAACACCTCCCTGAATTCCATCAGGTGGAAGGAATTGTGGCTGCTGAGGAAATAAACTTCAAAAACCTCCTGGGAATCCTGAAAGAATTTTACCATCAGCTGGGATTCGAGGTCCGTTTCCGTCCAGCCTACTTCCCTTACACTTACCTATCCACCGAGTGTGAGATCTACCTGCCAGAGAAGGAAAGCTGGATTGAACTGGGTGGATCTGGAATGTTCCGTCCCGAGGTACTGGAACCACTGGGAATCGAAACACCAGTAGCTGCCTTTGGACTGGGAATTGAACGACTGGCCATGATACGCCTCGGAATTAAGGATATACGTATGTTATACCAGAGCGACCTGGGATGGCTGCGTAAATTACCAGTAACCCAGACTTACAGTCAAAAATAGGAAAATTAACCGTAAACGATAATTTGAGTTTAACCCTAAACATAAAGATAACTACTCCCTGAAATATCTTACTTTCATGATCCAAGTACTAGGAGGGAATAAATGATAAAACAGTATATTGCCATGGCAGCAATTGCTATTATCATGGTACTGGCCATTGTAATTAGTCTGGATTTATTACCATCCTCCACCATACCACTGGATTCTGTTGAAGTTACAGAATATCAGGGTCAGGAATTATCTTCGGTCAATGATTTCCGTGAAAATTCCATTAAAGGACCCCAAAAGGTGGATATTTCAAGTTATCATCTGGAAGTAACTGGTCAGGTAACTAATCCCCAGAATTACACCTACGATCAAGTTAAAAATTTCCAAAATTATCAAAAAGTGGTTAAACTAGACTGTGTTGAAGGATGGAGTGTTAATATACTCTGGCAAGGTGTACTGGTAAAAGACATCCTTAATGAGGTTAAACCATTACCCACAGCAAACACGGTGATCTTTTACGCCGTTGATGGTTATTCCACATCTTTCCCACTGGAATACATCCAGAATAATCAGATATTAATGGCATACAAGATGAACAATGCCACCCTACCCCCGGAGAGGGGATTTCCATTTCAACTGGTGGCAGAGAGTAAATGGGGGTACAAGTGGATCAAATGGATAAACAAGATAGAACTTTCTGATAATCCTAATTACCAGGGCTACTGGGAGAGCAGAGGTTATTCTCTAAGTGGAAACCTTAATGAAAGTTTCTTTAAATAATTCAAACCTTGTTCATTCAATGGAATGTTTTGGGAGAATATTTATTGTAAATAAGGCTGATGTATAAATGACATCATACTAACCATCTGAGCTGATCACATGGACAGGAAACCCGTTAAAAGAACTGTTCAACTGATTTTGTTGATTCTAATAGTCATAATTATAGTTTCAGGTCTGGGAATAAGTTATTATCAGACTATAGAAGGCATAACCGGAGGTTTGTTAAGTAAAAACCTTTCATTCCAGTTACACACCTATCTGTTTTTACCATTTCTATTTATACTCCTTATTCACATCTTTTTTTCATGGTTGTGGCCTAAAAAAAGTTAGGATAACAATAAAATATAAAACAATTAACCACCTAAACTAATATCATAACAGAGTATGACCATAATTAAGGTAGTTTTTGATCCCTAATATTGAATTTACCAAATGATACCTAACATGATTGTATCCAATTTATTTACAAATGATATCCAATAGGTTGATTCAAGTTTTCCAATGAGATTATACCCCCATTAATCAATTTACAATTTTTAAGATATTTTTTATTAGTTTTTAACTATTTTAACAAATCAACCTTACTAAAAATATTTGCACATTTTGAGGACAAATATGGTTCAAAATAATATTTTAGGTGCTAAAATTCTGGATCTAGCCCTGGAAGTTGAAGATCACCTGATAATATCTGATCTTCACCTGGGATATGAAGAAGCCCTCAATTACCAGGGCATAATGATACCTAAATTCCAGTACCCCAAGATCATCAAAAGAATGGAAGAAATTCGCTCAAGGAGTGATTGCACCAAAATAATTATAAACGGTGACCTGAAACACGAGTTTGGTAAGATTAATCGCCAGGAGTGGGAGGAAACCCTGAAATTCATTGACTACCTTAAGGAACGCTTTCAGGACATAATACTTATCAAAGGTAACCACGACCCCCTAACACCCATAATTGCCCAGAAAACAGGATTAGAAGTATATCCCCATTATTCAACTGGTAATTTTCTGATGATTCACGGAGATAAGATACCTACAAAATGGGATGACATCACGGAAAAAACCATTATAATTGGACATGAACACCCTTCAGTGGGAATAAGAAGTGGTGAGAGGATGGAAAAAATTAAATGTTACCTGAAAGGAGATTTTCGGGATAAAAAAATCATTGTAATGCCATCTTTCAACTTCATTACCGAAGGATCCGATGTTCTCCACGAGAAACTTCTCTCCCCCTTCCTGAAAGAAGCTAATAATAATGCTATGGAGGTTTTCGGTGTTGAAAACTTTGAAACCTTCTACTTTGGCACTATAAAACATCTTTTGAATGTTCAACAGGAACCATACCCCTATGACGCCCATTTTATAGATTTTGACTAAATTCACCTAATTAAATCATCAAAAGAAAAGAACTAATTTATTCATTAAAGAAGGCATAATGGGTATTTTAAAGAAAGTGTAATTGAATAATTTGATAGAAGTCTATGAAAATTAAAGAAAGTATAAAAATCAAATTTACCGATAAGATGATAGTAAAACAGGATAAAAAATATTCTGATAAGGATATTTATAAAATTTTACATCCCTGGGCCAGGAAATGGTTCCAGGGGAAGTTTGAAACCTTTTCCGAGGCACAGCACCAGTCCATTGTGGACATACACCAGGGGAAAAATGTGCTGGTCTCATCACCCACTGGTTCTGGTAAAACCCTCACTGCCTTCCTGTCCATTATCAGTGAACTCACCCGCCTGGCAGACCAGGAAATCCTGGAGGACAGGGTCTACTGCCTTTACATATCACCACTGAAGGCCTTGGATAATGATATTGAGAAGAACCTGGAAGAACCCTTAACTGAGATTGAGCAAATATCAGGAAGGGAACTGGGCATCCGTAAGGCAGTGCGTACCGGGGACACCAGCCAGTATGAACGGTCTAAAATGCTCAAAAACCCCCCTCACATTTTGATTACCACCCCTGAATCTCTTTCCATCCTGCTCTGTGCACCCAAATTCCGGGAAAAGTTATCCAAAATTCGCTACGTTATAATAGACGAGATACACTCCCTGGCTGAGAACAAACGTGGAGTGCACCTCAGTCTCAGCCTGGAGAGACTGGAAAACCTCACCGGCGGTTTTGTGCGCATTGGGCTCAGTGCCACCGTACACCCTTTGGAGAGGATGGCCGAATTCCTGGTGGGTTACCATTATGGCCAGCCACGGGACTGTCTCATTGTGGATGTTAATTACTTGAAACAGTTGGACATGGAAGTTATCTGCCCGGTTAAGGATATAATAGCCACTTCACCTGATGAAACCAATAAGGCCATGTACCGTATGCTCCATGACCTTATCCAGGAGCATCAGACCACACTGATTTTCACCAACACCCGTAGTGGTACCGAGAGTGTGGTTTTCAACCTTAAAAAGAGGTATCCAGATAGTTACCATGACCAGAACATCATGGCCCACCATTCCAGTCTCTCCCGTGAACACCGCCTGGAAGCAGAGAACAAATTAAAGGAGGGAGAACTGAAGGTGGTTGTTTCCTCCACCAGCCTGGAGCTGGGGATTGATATAGGTTATATTGACCTGGTAGTGCTGGTTTCCAGTCCCAAATCTGTTTCCCGGGCTCTGCAGAGGATAGGTAGGAGTGGTCATCAGCTCCATGAGAAATCCAAGGGGCGGATGATGGTGGTGGATCGGGATGACCTGGTGGAATGTGCTCTCATCCTAAAAAACGCTTTAGAAGGTAAGATCGATGAAATAAACATCCCAGAGAACTGTTTGGATGTTTTAAGCCAGCAAATCTATGGTATGGCCATTGAACAACGCTGGGACCTGGACGAAGCCCTCCAACTTATCCGGAGGAGTTATCCCTACCGTGAACTTAAAGATGAAGATTACAAAAGTGTTTTAAGTTACCTTGCAGGGGAGTACACCCGTCTGGAGGATCGTTACGTTTATGCCAAGATCTGGGTGGACTGGGATGAAAACCGTATGGGAAAACGAGGGAAACTGGCCCGTATGTTATATTCCACCAATATTGGAACCATACCCGACCGCAGCGCTGCTGTGGTGAAATGCAGTGGTGAGGTGGTGGGTCGTATTGAAGAGGACTTCATGGAAAAACTGAAAAAAGGAGACAGTTTCGTTCTGGGCGGGCGGATCTACCGTTTCAACTACGCCCGGGGAATGAGCGTTAATGTGAGTCCAGCTTCCGGCCCCCCTACCATCCCCTCCTGGTTTTCAGAACAACTCCCATTGTCCTTTGACCTGGCGCTGTCCATCCAGAAGTTCCGGGGGATTCTGGAGTGGGAGTTTAAAAAGGGCCGGAGTAAGGAGGAGATCATTGAATTCATACACGACTACCTCTACCTTGATCATAATGCTGCCAATTCAATATACCAGTACTTCCGGGAGCAGTACCTCTACGCAGTGGTTCCCAACCTTAAAACCCTCCTTGTGGAGTATTACACCGGTTTTGGTGGCCGTAAGTTCGTGGTGTTCCATTCACTCTTCGGGAGAAGGGTTAACGATGCACTCAGCCGTGCCCTGGCCTACGTTATTGCCCGGAGATACCGGCACGATGTGATGATATCCATCTCCGATAATGGATTTTACCTTTCCAGTGAAGGCAAAATCGGTGCCCTTGAGGCTTTCAAGGAGCTTACCACTGAAAACCTGGAAGAATTCCTTAAAGAGGCAATTGACCGCACTGAAACATTAGCCGGGCGTTTCCGCCACTGTGCTGGACGTTCTCTAATGATCCTCCGGCGCTATAAAGGTCAGGAAAAGTCTGTTGGCCGTCAGCAGGTGAAGGGTAAAATACTCTTAAAGTTCGTTAAGGAACTGGATCCCAACTTCCCCATACTCAAAGAAGCCCGTCGAGAGGTTACCGAAGACTTCATGGATGTTAAAAATGCACGGAAAGTTTTAGAATTGATTGAAAATGGCAAAATGGAGATCAAACAGATAAATACTAAAATTCCATCACCATTTGCCTTTAACTTAGTATCACAAGGGTATCTGGATGTTTTAAAGTATGAAGAGCGAATAGAATTCATCCGCAGAATGCATGAGGCTATAATTAAAGAGATTGATGGGTAATAATTATTAATCAAAACAATTTGATTTTTTAAATAGTTAAATTTTCTTAATTTCAATCCGGACTCATTAAATTTAACCGGACTCATTAATTTCTAACGGACTCATTTTTAATTATCCACCGATAGGACATTAGCAATTTTCATTACAGCTGCCTGAAAAATCATCACAGTTAAATAATCTGAAGTCATAATCATTAATTATAAGGCCATTGGTGACGTTATGAATAAAATAAAAGACATATCAAATTCCCAAATCCGTTTTATACGCGTATTATGGTGTGACAATGCTAATATCATCCGGGCGAAGGCAGTTTGCGTGGACTCGGTGAATGATCAGGAGGTTGCCGTGGGTATTTCCCGTGGTCAGCAGGGAGTTCCAGTGATGTACGACGGTGTTGTAGCCGGATGTGGATTGGATCCTGTGGGAGAAATAACATTGAAGGGTGATATGTCAACTTTAACACCAATACCCTATGCTCCAGGACATGCTCGGGTTATGGGTGACATGTTCATTGAAGACAAGGTTTGGGAGAACTGTCCACGTGGATTTTTGAAAAAAATGATCACCAAACTCCGGAAGGAAGGTTTAGAGGTTAAAGCAGCCTTTGAAAATGAATTTTATCTCCTAAAACAGAAAGGGAATAATAACCATAAAAACATCAGAAATGGTTTATCAGTAGAACCCTCAGATTTTACCCCTTTTTCTTCTTCATTTTCCATGGATTTAAACCACAATATCATAATGGATATAGTTGAGGCCTTAATTGTCCAGAACATAACGGTTGAACAGTACTATCCAGAGTCTGGTCCCGGCCAGCACGAAATAACCGTGGGATACACCGATGCGTTGGGGGCTGCCAGTAATCAGATCGTCTTCCGGGAGACAGTGAAGGCCATAGCCAGTAAGCACAATCTTAGGGGATCATTCCTTCCGAAGATATTCCCGGATAAGGCAGCTAATGGATGTCATCTCCACCTCAGCCTGTGGAAGGATGATAAAAACATTTTACATGACCCTGAATGTAAATATGGCCTTAGCGAAACTGGAAAACAATTCATAGCCGGGATTCTGTATCATTTGCCGGCGTTGATGGCCATCACCACCCCCATCCCCCGATCTTACCGCAGGATACGTCCCCAGATGTGGAGTGGGGCATATCAGGTATGGGGTTTGAATAACCGGGAAGCTGCCATCAGGGTGATCAGGGAGGATGATGGTAAAGTAAGGCATTTTGAACTTAAAACTGTGGATGCATCTGCCAATCCCTACCTGGCCCTGGGGGTAGTGATTGCAGCGGGACTGGATGGTATTCAGGAAAAAATGGTGCTGGAAGAACCTGTGCAACTTGATCCTGCTACCCTTTCAACCAGGGAGATGGATGAGATGGGAGTTAAACCACTCCCAGGGAATATGGGGGAAACACTGGATAATCTTGAAAAGGATGAAGTTATTTTAAATGCCATGGGGGAGGATCTTTCCAGATCATATTTAGCAGTTAAAAAAACAGAATACGAAACCCTGAAAAACTTACCATCTGCCAAAGAAGTTGAATTATTGCTTGAAAAGTATTGAAAAAGAGAATAAATTTAATAATTGAAATTTAAAAGGTGAATTGAGGTTCTTTTGATATGGATTTTATCAATTCCTGGGCAGCTTCCACTTCTACTGATTTTCCACTGACAGCCAGCCATATTGAACCTTCTGCACCGGCAACTCCCCCGGCAGCCACCATTTCTGCATGGGCACCGGTTAAACTGGTCAGGGCTTCTATTTCTGTGAAAACTTCCCCTACCACTGGTAAAAGTCGCGGTCCCTTTGCTCCCGGGGAGTTAAGGCGTAGGGCGAGGTCATCTAGATCATTAGTGACTCGTTTTTCAAGACCAGCCGGGAGGATTAAACGCACCCTGCGACCCACCACTGCCTGTAAAGCCGCCCCAATAGTCCCTCCCTGGGGATGACCAATATAAATGGCAGCTTTTTTATTGGAGACATCCAGGGCATTTGCCCCTTTCAGGATGACATCCCCTTCTTTAAGGTCATCTATAACATCGAATATAGTGAGGCCCTTCTTCCAGACACCATCCACCAGGACCACGTCTCCTGGAAATCCACTTTCATCCTTCAAACGTCCCGATTCACTGGTAAGACCAACTGGAGGTAGTACAATACCTCGGAAGAACCTTTTCCTGGAAAAACCTTCCAGTTGATTGACAGAGGACAGTATCTCCTCAGCCACGTATCCGTTGGTTGTCCCGGCAATGATAACCACGACCCCAGATTTAATGGCATCTTTAATGGCCGAATGATCCTTTAGTGCCCTGGCAATGAGTCTTTTACCTGCTGCCGGAGTGATCAAAAACTGTTTCATCTTTTATCCCCTTTTTAATTAAAATTTTCCCTTACAATAATACAGATATTAGAATTTTCATCATTTCTCATTTACTAATGTTTGTATTTAGTTAATGTTTGGACCATGTTTATGTGTTCAGATGATTGTCCTGGCCGAGTATGGTGGTTCACAAGCACACAGTCAATGATGGAATTCATGGTCAGGGTATACTTACCCCAGAATACGAGGCCGATACAAGAGATCTGCTTTTCCACATACTCCCGGTTAGTGCACGAGGTGATGGGAGCTTTTTTGATATTTACACTTCATCTCCTGAGATTTTCAACAACTCTAACAACAAAAACTATCCCTTTGAAGATATTGAAATTCCAACATTGGTGATCAGTGCTCAAGATGACCCATTAGCGCTCCATGAAAATGCAGATCCTGGTTGAAAGAATTCCCCACTCTCACATGTTGGCTTTGCCTGATAGTGGTCACCCATAACTAGGTCACAATGAAAAAGTTAAATCGGAGATTACACGGTTCCTACGCTTTAATAAGGTCTTAAATAAAATTTATGAAATTAAAGGAGAATAATCTATTGACAGCGTTAAGTCATAAATGTAACAGTCTGATTTTATTTGATTAAAAAAAAATTTATAAAAGACCCTTAAACATCTCCTAAATTTATAACTCAGTTGATATTCTTCTCTACCGTAACTGTAACCATGATCCATTTTCACTGGACATACTGTTTAACATTTTCACGGACAATAGCTGAGGCCCCAAAGCTTTTTATTCCTTTTAACATTTCTGGGAATTTATTTTTGGGTATTAAGACATTAACCTGGGAGAAGCTGCTTCCTTTAACTGCGGTGGGTTCATCAGAACAGTATTCATTGGACATTAGGAAATCCTTTACATTGTCCAGTTTCTGGTTAGCAATGTTAAATTTGACATCGAAGTATTTCCTTGCTTTAATGGCTCCGAATAATTGTTCAAATATAATCCTTGCCTTTTCTGCCTTTTCCTGTGTGCAGCTGGGACCAGCGTATAATCCTGCACTTGATTCCATAATGGTTTCCAGGATTTTGAGTCCTGCTTTCCGGAGGCTGCTGCCAGTTTGGGTGTTGTCCACAACCAGGTCGGCTCCTTTTGCTATGTAAACCTCGGTGGCGCCGTCGGAGTTAATTATCTGGACCATTTCATTGTCCCCATCCCATAGACCACGTACCTGAACTAAAGGTTTGCTTTCACCGAATAATTCCTGGTAACCATCGTTTTCCATGAAGAACTGACGGGTGAGGTTGGGGTACTCGGTGAAACAGAGTATGGGATTTTCCCGACCCTTATTGGCCCTGAAAAATTCAGACAGAGATTCATAAGGATCATCGTTGGGCACGGCCACGATGAGCCTGGTTTGACCGTAATCCAGATCTCCAACTTTTTTTATGAGTTGTTCTTTTAGATTCACTGATTCTTCCCGGACCCAGTCTTCTCCGATAATTGCCAGGTCAAGAATCTGTCGATTGAGTTCCACTGGTGCACTCTGGGGTCTGGTTAGAAATCCCTTAATCTCAGGGTCATTGAGGATGGTGATTTCGTTCTCTTCCTTACCTGGTTCATATCCCCGAACCTCATAACCGGCATCAACAAATAACTGGTAAGTGTTACCCCGGTTAACATTGTTTAAACTTCCTTTAGGAAGGCCGAGTATTATTTTTTCCATTATAAATAACTCCTATTTCGCTTATAATCCTATTTAGGCCTTTTATAATCTGCTTGAACTTAGTTTATAGTTTAACTAAAACATTCTAATATAATTATTCTTCTTATACTTTTACAGGTCCCATTATTATTTAAACAGGGACAGTGCCATTTTATCTCCAGTTTAACCTTATTATTGGTTTTCATCATGGAACTTTCTGGTAAAAAATAAAGGAGATTTTAAAAAATTAGAAGTAAATGGGGGTTTTAACCTAGAACTTAAGACCATAGTTAGTAAAGTTATAGGAATAATTGGTCAGGTTGTAGGTTGCCAGGACTTTATCGTATCCCATGGTATAAACCAGGTAAGCTCCTATTGCCCAGAATATTACTCCAATTACTATATAGGCTATTCCCCAGTATTTGGCCTTTTTTTCTCCCCGGGTTAACAGGTAGATTCCAGAGGCCAGGGTTAAGGGAATGAAAAATATTATACCAATGAATCCCAGGAGTTTGGCTACAAAGTGTGACTTGTTAGTCTCTGGTTCATGTTTTAGTTCGCTTGAGTTTACTTTTTGGCCCTTCTTCCGGTCATTTACCGGAAAGGGGTTCTTTGGATTACCACAAAACTGGCATCGGTCTGAGTTTTCTGGATATTCTACTCCACATTTTGGACATCGCAAATTAGTCACCTTATACTAAATACATATCATCCTTCATTTAATGTTATTGGGCTTACTTCCATTGAATTAATTTCAGTAAAAACCCCAACCTCCCATGTTCATTACATCTATTATAAATCATTAAATACTACATTCAATATTATACTAAATTTGAAACTGGAGTATAACTAAGGAACTATTTAACAGAAAAAAATAACCGGGGATCAAAAAGATGGCATCAATGTGTACAAATCCAGATTGTGGTAATGTCAGACGGGTTGAAGGAGTCTGTCCTGAGTGTGGAAGTCCTGCTAAAGATTTAGGATTCAAAGAAGGCACAGCACTGATAAAACTTAAAAAAGAAAATGAGGAACGTAAAAATGACGAACTTGCTGCCGAAGCCCAAAAAATTATAGACCAGGAAAATGCTGAAGCAGCTGGTAAAATAGGAACCATGGAAACTGGAGATGATGAACCAGGAGCGGAAGTTGTTGAAAGTTCTAAAGGGTGGAAAAGCTCTCTAAAAAATATTCTGGTTTTCATTATATTTGTGATCATATTCTACGTGGTGTTCATTTACATCTTAAATTAACACCTTTTCTTTAATCCGTTCCCATGATTTTAGGTTATGAGGGATTTTAGGCAGATAAAATTAGTATAAAGTCATTTGAAGAGGATATATCTTATGGGTATTTCAAAGACTTTTAGACAGATGATCAAGTCATAGAGTGGGGTGAACTGGAAAGCCAATGATTAAAAGGAATTCCATGATCACAGGGACTTACAGGGTTTTAAGTCCATCTGTTTATGGAAATGATTAAAACAGATGGAACCCTGAATTTGTCCATAAAATTTCTATCCCAATGAAGCAATGTAAATGTAGCCCTGGAAAATAAATAATATACCGTGATATCTGATTTTATTAAAGGGATCACTTTGCAGATGAAGAAAAATTATCGAGGGATTATCTCTTTCAAATTTGACATTGCGCTAATCTGCAAATGGCCATTGAATCTGATTTAATTGGATTAATCAAACAAACATTGAATCCATTATTTCATCATGAATTGCAACATTTTCCATCCATTTAAAATGTTTAACATTATAAGTGACAAGTTTTCCATTTAATTGAAAAGCTGTAGCTCCAATAGAATAATCTCGTGCATTTTCAGCAAAATCCCGTTACCCATAGCAGAATGCGCAGCTTTAATTGCATCGTATCTCCCGAATGGAACAACTGAAATGTTCATCTGTTCTAAAAATGCATCGGTCATGGATTGAGTTAACCCTTTTTTAGAATATTGAACAAGTAGTAATGAACATGAAGTTGGAAAACAATTGGTTTGATGTTAGTACGGTCCCAAATCTAATACAACAATGACAACAATGAAATTTCAATCCCAAAATGGTCTGATATTGTCATTACATAGTATTTTCTTTTTCATTTTCCGAACTGCCCTAAAACTAGAGTTTCTACATAAGATAATAATTAAATTGAAGAGTTAGGACTTCTACTACCACTTAGTTACCGTAAAAATAACTTTAGTCCGCTCTCTTCCTGCTTTTCATTGAAAAATCAAATCATCGGGTATGTTTTAACCTAGATTAAGATTTAATCATCACCTTTGTTTTTACTGGCAATCATATCACTTAAATATATTACTCTATGAAAAGAAACTTTAACTGCATTATCTACTATTGTCCATTTCATGATATTTCCAGGTTGTAAATTGAATTTTTCCCTAATTTCCAAGGGTATAACTGTCATAAAATCTTCTGAAATTTCTGATTGAAACAATAAAACCACCCATTTAATATTATTTATTCAAGTATTTGTATTTTATTATGATTCCTTGGATTAAATAGAATGGAGTTTAATCGTACTAAACAGCGAAGAATGTAATATTACTAAAATAATCATATAAAAATCATCCAGTAATTTAATGAAATCAGAACCTATACAAACTATTAAGTAAATTTAAAGCTTTTTAATGACTTATTTTTCAACAGTAGGACATATTTCCTGACTATTGAGTCTATTTTAAAGCCGGCTTCATGTTTGATCACAACTCTTGCATTGGTTCCATTTCCAGACTATTGAGTCTATTTTAAAGCCATCAATGTCTGTTCTCTGTATAATAGTGGGTTCACCATTTCCAGACTATTGAGTCTATTTTAAAGCTTCCTTAATGCCCTTTGCTTTTCGAGTTTACTGATTTATTTCCAGACTATTGAGTCTATTTTAAAGCAGAACAGAGTCAGTTGATTGAATGGGAGTTAGGGAAATTTCCAGACTATTGAGTCTATTTTAAAGCTGAAAACCCCTTCACAGACTCTTGCAGCCCTAAAAGATTTCCAGACTATTGAGTCTATTTTAAAGCGAAAGTCAAAGCAACTAAAATTAAGGAACTTTTCAAGATTTCCAGACTATTGAGTCTATTTTAAAGCACACACTTCTTTCCTGGCAGATGAGGTCGCCGACTGGATTTCCAGACTATTGAGTCTATTTTAAAGCGCAAACCTCAGTGTTGCAAACCTCAAAAACATAATCAATTTCCAGACTATTGAGTCTATTTTAAAGCTTAACTGTTTAGCCTCCTCTGGAGTGCATTTAATGCTATTTCCAGACTATTGAGTCTATTTTAAAGCTTGCCTTCTTTTGCTAAACTGGCAAGGAACTCCTTACATTTCCAGACTATTGAGTCTATTTTAAAGCGATATGGTTACGGTCATATCAGCGAGACCATCATTGAATTTCCAGACTATTGAGTCTATTTTAAAGCCTTGAAGATATTCACCTTCGCCATCCTATACTATGTGATTTCCAGACTATTGAGTCTATTTTAAAGCGGTAAGCAATCACACACTGATGGATACAACCTAAAACATTTCCAGACTATTGAGTCTATTTTAAAGCCCTGAAAATTCTGTACTGGTGAAAGAATGAAATCTTGATTTCCAGACTATTGAGTCTATTTTAAAGCACCCAAAGAGAGTAGTGAACGGAAGAAACCAAGTCCATTTCCAGACTATTGAGTCTATTTTAAAGCTATTTACTTAATTCTGTATTACATTTTTACACTATAATTTCCAGACTATTGAGTCTATTTTAAAGCTCTGTGGTTCGGATTCCTTGTCACTGTTATCATACATATTTCCAGACTATTGAGTCTATTTTAAAGCCTTCATTTATTCCAGTAGTTCGGCCTTCTCCACTTAATTTCCAGACTATTGAGTCTATTTTAAAGCTTATCCGTGTGATCTCGAGATCTGAAACACACCACAATTTCCAGACTATTGAGTCTATTTTAAAGCAAGCGTCTTTTGCTATGGGTGCATTAGGAGTGATGTGATTTCCAGACTATTGAGTCTATTTTAAAGCTAATTACTCCCATCCAAGATTACTACTCATGATACCATATTTCCAGACTATTGAGTCTATTTTAAAGCGCCAATGATTTCAGGATTTTCATTTTCATCAACAATATTTCCAGACTATTGAGTCTATTTTAAAGCCCAAATGTTGTAGTGTTACCTCCAGATGCCATTCCCAAATTTCCAGACTATTGAGTCTATTTTAAAGCATAAAGGTCGTTTCAGTCTTAAACAATACAATGGAAGATTTCCAGACTATTGAGTCTATTTTAAAGCCCTATCACATTACAAGGTTCGTTCAATTATTATTTCCTATTTCCAGACTATTGAGTCTATTTTAAAGCCGAGTTATGAGGAGTACAACACGTTAATGGGGGAGTATATTTCCAGACTATTGAGTCTATTTTAAAGCCAGTATCTAAATCCTTGTGGAATGCCCCGATGGTATTATTTCCAGACTATTGAGTCTATTTTAAAGCAAAACATATAAGGTACTAACACAAAAAGGAGGTATGGATTTCCAGACTATTGAGTCTATTTTAAAGCCTGGTACTGTTTATGAGTACGGCCTCCATGGAACTCATTTCCAGACTATTGAGTCTATTTTAAAGCGTGGATTTTCGTATTCTTCATGTGGATTAAAGTCAATATTTCCAGACTATTGAGTCTATTTTAAAGCTATCATAGGCGATTATAATGACCTTAGTGAGTTAGAATTTCCAGACTATTGAGTCTATTTTAAAGCCTTTCATAACTCCAGAATTTCTGGTGCTGTTAGATGCATTTCCAGACTATTGAGTCTATTTTAAAGCTGGAAAAGGAACATGGGAAAACTGGGAATGTCATTAGATTTCCAGACTATTGAGTCTATTTTAAAGCCTTGCTTGCACCATTGCTATTGTGCTTATTCTTCCTTCATTTCCAGACTATTGAGTCTATTTTAAAGCCGGGTTAAACGCCATCAACTTCGGAGGGTTGGATAGATTTCCAGACTATTGAGTCTATTTTAAAGCCTGCCTGGAAGTTTGGGGTGTTGCTTATTATCTTACTATATTTCCAGACTATTGAGTCTATTTTAAAGCTTGTAAAACCTGGACAGGATTGTACTTGAAATTGTAAATTTCCAGACTATTGAGTCTATTTTAAAGCAGATCTGCATGACACCCGAAGGACACGAAAACCTCAATTTCCAGACTATTGAGTCTATTTTAAAGCATTTGAACCTTAAAATCAGTGACAAGCATTGGGAGCATTTCCAGACTATTGAGTCTATTTTAAAGCTGTGTTGACCACCATGAAAGCCAAGTTTTTCAGATGATATTTCCAGACTATTGAGTCTATTTTAAAGCACTGATGACGAGTTCACAACAATAGATGGATTGAAAGATTTCCAGACTATTGAGTCTATTTTAAAGCCTGGAAGAGTTTATTATCCCCCCATTCATTCATGAAATTTCCAGACTATTGAGTCTATTTTAAAGCCTAGACATGTTTGAGCGGGGGTCCACAGCGGAGACCCTATTTCCAGACTATTGAGTCTATTTTAAAGCTCATATACCAAAAATATACGGTCTATGATTCTGCTCAATTTCCAGACTATTGAGTCTATTTTAAAGCTTTGATTTAGTTTCAGGATCCACAACCCCGGTAGGAAATTTCCAGACTATTGAGTCTATTTTAAAGCGTAGTTTGTATAGACTGGTTTCCGGTAGAAATCAACATTTCCAGACTATTGAGTCTATTTTAAAGCCCGGGACATGTTTTTGACTTTGAGAGGAATTGAATCATTTCCAGACTATTGAGTCTATTTTAAAGCTCACTAATTACATCATGATCTGGTTTGATGGTGAGAGTTAATTTCCAGACTATTGAGTCTATTTTAAAGCAATATGATGAGCTATACAGGTTCTATGATGGTTATGGATTTCCAGACTATTGAGTCTATTTTAAAGCAGGAATTGAATCTTTTGACCATAATCAGGTTCCAGGATTTCCAGACTATTGAGTCTATTTTAAAGCGAGTTGTTGCAGCAGGCGACGAAGCAGGAGTTGAGGTATTTCCAGACTATTGAGTCTATTTTAAAGCCCTGGTCCAGGCTTGACTCGTTTTCCAACCTCTGAGTATTTCCAGACTATTGAGTCTATTTTAAAGCTCGGAAAGGACAGAAATGATTTCAGTAGGAAGAGTGATTTCCAGACTATTGAGTCTATTTTAAAGCGGACCTCCTGTAAATCCTGCACATGCTTGGCTTTCGGGATTTCCAGACTATTGAGTCTATTTTAAAGCCAAGACACAGACATGGTTAGAGGCTGGAATTGGTGTGATTTCCAGACTATTGAGTCTATTTTAAAGCTTTTTAGGAGTGCCCTTAACCTCTTCACCTTCTTTTGATTTCCAGACTATTGAGTCTATTTTAAAGCCTTGGGCAGCTGGCCTTCTCTGGAACAAATATGTTGTATTTCCAGACTATTGAGTCTATTTTAAAGCATTTTCCCCTACTTTTTACACCACAAAAGTATACACTATTTCCAGACTATTGAGTCTATTTTAAAGCCATCATCCTCCCATGTAATTGTTGAATCAATCTCCAAGATTTCCAGACTATTGAGTCTATTTTAAAGCTATCATTGTATTTTGATACGTATATCTTCATTTGTTCATTTCCAGACTATTGAGTCTATTTTAAAGCAGGGCGGCCAGGTCCCCATCAGCTAGAGGAACCACTAATTTCCAGACTATTGAGTCTATTTTAAAGCGCACAATAACATCTTTGGCATAATTAGCAGCTGATATAATTTCCAGACTATTGAGTCTATTTTAAAGCTTCCTGCTTCTGTGGCTGTGGTTCCTAAATCTGTTCCATTTCCAGACTATTGAGTCTATTTTAAAGCCCTTAAAGTGTAATGTTTAAACCGAGCAATTTTATTCATTTCCAGACTATTGAGTCTATTTTAAAGCCGAGGGTTCCGTCTGTCCAGTTATAAACGGTTTCGGTATTTCCAGACTATTGAGTCTATTTTAAAGCCTTCATCGCTGCGTAGGTTTCCTTCATCATCATGCATATTTCCAGACTATTGAGTCTATTTTAAAGCTGGATATAATTTAGGTATTTTAATTGGACTTTTTGCCAATTTCCAGACTATTGAGTCTATTTTAAAGCTCGCTGTGGTGCTGGTTAAAGCCGTGTCATTCTCTTCATTTCCAGACTATTGAGTCTATTTTAAAGCCAATCTTCTTTTAGTATGGAAGTATCTAAATTAGTTCATTTCCAGACTATTGAGTCTATTTTAAAGCTAGTTATGAGGGAATAAAGGCAACAAGCTATTCTAAGTATTTCCAGACTATTGAGTCTATTTTAAAGCCCATCGAAACCATAGAATCTGCATTCCAAAGAGTTGATTTCCAGACTATTGAGTCTATTTTAAAGCATGGAACTATTGAACATAAAGAGAACCCTGCAAAGGGATTTCCAGACTATTGAGTCTATTTTAAAGCCTATGATCCAGTTGTAGGGGGTCGGTTACTTTGAAAGATTTCCAGACTATTGAGTCTATTTTAAAGCCGTAAGGGGCGAATGGGTTATCCTTATCCCCCACTTATTTCCAGACTATTGAGTCTATTTTAAAGCAAGTAGCGTGGTATTATCACACACTTATGGGGTGATTATTTCCAGACTATTGAGTCTATTTTAAAGCTGTTGATGTTGTTGTTATTGCTGATGCGGGCTGACTGATTTCCAGACTATTGAGTCTATTTTAAAGCAATGTGAAAATTGACCGTAAAATCAGAGAACTACCTTCATTTCCAGACTATTGAGTCTATTTTAAAGCGGTGATGTTACTGTTTTTGATAGTGATTATCATGAATATTTCCAGACTATTGAGTCTATTTTAAAGCGGTGATGAAAGTCCTCCAGGAAATGGGAGAAACAAATGATTTCCAGACTATTGAGTCTATTTTAAAGCAGTTTAACCATTACTGTGGCCAACGGCTCTATTGCTGGATTTCCAGACTATTGAGTCTATTTTAAAGCGCAGTAGGGGAATGAATATGTTTTTGGGTTTGTCGTAATTTCCAGACTATTGAGTCTATTTTAAAGCTTTAAAACATTGAATACTCCCCTCTTCACTGGCCCTGATTTCCAGACTATTGAGTCTATTTTAAAGCGAGTGAACTCAAATGGTGAAACTTGGAAGGGACGTATATTTCCAGACTATTGAGTCTATTTTAAAGCCATACATGCAAACCTTAGAGGTGCAAACCTCAGAAGTATTTCCAGACTATTGAGTCTATTTTAAAGCAGTCGCTTATTTTCTTTGAGGTTTCTTCTCTTTCTTTATTTCCAGACTATTGAGTCTATTTTAAAGCGGAGTAACAACTTCAACAATGGATGTTGGGAACTTTGATTTCCAGACTATTGAGTCTATTTTAAAGCTTATTGAATGCCCCTATTTTGATAAAGTCTTTAATTCCATTTCCAGACTATTGAGTCTATTTTAAAGCAAAAGTTTTTGAAGGGGAAGAAATAGTCGAAAATTGGATTTCCAGACTATTGAGTCTATTTTAAAGCTTCAATTCCATGGCATAACTGCAACTAGGACACATATATTTCCAGACTATTGAGTCTATTTTAAAGCATGTACAAGTCTGTTCTAAGTCCTGATTCGGTTCTTTCCTATTTCCAGACTATTGAGTCTATTTTAAAGCCGCGTCGATTTTTGGGTTATTTTACCAATAAATGGTGCAAAGTTCTCCAATAATAGGGGTGTATTTGTCCGCCCTCAGTAATGTAGTTTACTTATAAAGGCGGACTAGAGAATAAGTTCGATGGGATTTTTTTCAATCCCGATAACTTCTAACTTGAAATTTTTGCGATCTTTAAGATTATAAATCAAAATAGAATCTTTATCTTCATTTGTAATGTCTTTGAGACCAGATTTCAATTTTTTGAATTGAGATATTGAGACTTCACCCTCAAAAACTGAATTCTGCCTCCAGTGAAGGTACATCTTCAGGAATTTATTTACTTTAGTCACCCTATCAACATCTACATCATAAACTATTAACAAGTACACTTACCACCACATCCTGAAGCTCCTGTACTCTTTATCGCCGAGCACATGTTTTATTAATTTGTAACACTCCAATCTCATGAGGTATTTATAGGAAACTTTTCGTTTAATCTCAGGATGCTTAATAGTTGTTTCCAACTTAGCCTGGTACTCTTTTAAAAATATGCGTTTCCCCTTTTCGTTGAGTAAAACACCAACATCATGATTAAAATCCTTTTCTGTCAGCATATTATTGTTAACCAGTTTGAAAATAACCCTTTCAACGATTACTGGTTTGAATATATCTGCGATATCTAAAGCGAGAGAAAATCTCCTTTCAGCAGGTTCATGCAAGTAACTAACTGAAGGATGTAAATAAGTGTGATATATTTCAGAAAGAGCACTGACATACAGTAAAGAATTACCAAATGATATTAATGCATTTATTTCAGTTGTTGGTGGCCGTATTTCTCTTTTATCCATCTCGAAGTTTTTAAGAATTTTGTTGAAGCTCTGGTAATAACTATGCCATATCCTGCCTTCATTACTCATTATCTGAGCTACATCTCCATTTATAACTTCTTTTTCAATATCTTGGATATATGGTTCAACTTCTTTTCCTTTTTTAAAATAATATTTAAGTGTTTTAAGGATATTGTTTTGGATTCCTTCCACCATTTCACTAGCTATCGCAGCCCTTTTTTCAGGATCACTGTAATGTTCAGACTGTTGTACTACCACTAAACCTGAATTAAGTTGCACTCGTGGATAAAGTGAACCTTCATAGTATCCGTACATGTTGAAAAAGTTTACAGGAATCCCTTCTTTCAGTAGGAGAGAAGACGCACCTGATTTTAGGGAAACTTTACCATAACAGTTTATTTCATTAATCCTGTTGATGGGTAGGGCTTTTTTACCTTCCTCATTTACGAAATAAAGAGTGTTACCCTTACGCTGTAAAATACCATGGGAAGTTATATAGAGTGGATCCTTCATTATAGACACCTAAACCATGCAAAGTTCATAATAAGTACACCTCTTACAGTAAGGCTTAATAATCACTGGAGGTGGTAAAGGTTGAGAGACTATTCTTTCAATATCTTCAACAATATTTTCTATTTCCTGCTCTTTTTCAGGAGTTAACGTTAACTTTTCCCTTTTTTTCTCCTTAGGATAAACAAGGACTCCGTCAGCTTCTTTTCCAAGTTTTTTAGCATTCCATAAATAATAATAAAGTTGATAACGAACTGGTTCTTCCAACTTACTCGATTTTTTTATTTCAAAAATAGTATTCTTTTCTCCAGTTTTAACAAAATCAAAAGAAATATTGCCTAGATTAACATTTTTCTTTTCCCTAGAGAAACTTTTCTCATGAATATGTCGTCCTATACTGATATCATCATTATCATAGTTCATATTGATTTGATTTGCAAAAAACCAGAGTTCTCGCTTGCAAGCGATGTAGTATTGAACCATTACGCCTGTGACTCGCATTTAAACCTCAAAATCGATTAAATTATGAAAACATCTTCTTTATCGTTGGTAATGAAACCCGTTTCAATGTCATATTTTCGGTCTAAATCATCTTTATTTAGGTATCCTAACCATTCAGTTTCCTTTACAACTTTACCTATTTTTTTAGGATCAACTGAGACTACATAACTATAAAATTCAGGTTTAATGGTTAAAAACGCAGTTTTCCTTTTAAACCTATCCTTAATTTTTGTAATTTCTTTATATTTTTTCCAGATTTCTTTTGCATCCTTATCGGCTTCAACAAAAACATCAATTTTCTCATAATTTCTTATTAGTTTAAATTCACTTTTAATACACGAAAATTCTAATTTTTCAAGGTAAGCTATCAAATCTAAAGATTTATCCTGAGATCCTCGCTCTGAAACAAATTTATAATAATTTGGAACTGCTGTACTATTAAATTCACGTTCTTCTATTGAATAATTGCAATTAATTACATCAGCGGTGGCATTTATTAACACTGAGTTGTATATATAAGAATAGAAATTCCTAGCTTTATCATCCTTTAAATTCACTACTTCGACTAACCCTTTTCCTTTTTCATTACTTCTGTTGCATCGCCCTGCAGTTTGTACAATACTGTCTAATGGTGCCATATCCCTATATATTAAATCAACACTAATATCAACACCTGCTTCAACCACTTGGGTTGTAACTATAATATTGCGCCTTTTTTCATTGTTATTTATCCTTTTAATCCTTTTTAACCTATGTTTAGGGATTATTAAAGTAGAAATATTCATGATCTGGAGCTTATCCGAGCAAACTATACCTTCCGGTTCTACAGGCAGATCTTCATCAATCATTTCTTTAATATAGTTGTATAATTCTTGGGAAGCATTAATGGTATTTAAAACAACCATAATATCTTTATCAGGTTCAGAAACTATTTTATCCCAAATTAATTTCTTGAAAACATCAAAATCCTGCGGTTCAAGATTAAATTCATATTCTAATCGGTTAAATACGTTGAAATATTTATCTTTGTCCACTAACGATTTAATCTCTTCATTTTCTTTAAAAATAAGAGGTTGAGTGGCTGTCATTAATATAACCCAACAGTTAAATTCTTTAGAAAGATATTTTAAGGAATGATTCACTAATTCCCAGTAGTGATGAGGTATTGATTGAATTTCATCTAGAATAACAATAGAATTAACGATATTATGGAATTTTCTTGCTGCTCTGTTTTTGTTGGTTATTAAACTGTAAAATAACTGTATAAATGTTGTAATGACAATCTCTGAATACCACCCTTCAGTTAATAATTGAGATTGATTGGAGCTGATTTCAAGTTCTTTTCCAGTTTTATAACTTATATCAGACAAATGATGATGTTTTAAAAGCATGTTTGAGAATATTTCTGAATCATCAGCTCCGTGACTTAAAACTTTGGAAACCACTTCTGCATTTTGATCTATGATGCTAAGGAAAGGTAATGAGTATATTAGTCTAGGTAAAAAACCAAATTCAGTTTCAATTTTTTTCCGCAGTTTTAATGAAAAAGAAAAGGCAGATAAAGTTTTACCACAACCAGTTGGTAAATTTATAGATAAAATTCTATCTTTCTCGAGATCCAACAAATTTAAAGAATTAATTACTTCCTCGTAAGATTCTTCCCGTATTAAATTTATTTCACTTTTTTCACCTTCAAAAGCAGCCTTTTTATATTTATCAACAATATTATCAGATATTTCAACGCGGGGAGGTTTGTGTGTCCCGGAAGCATCCATCTTATCTGCATCTAATAACACCGAATAAAAAAAGAGAATTAAAAAGTAGTGATCAAGCCCTTTAGCACGGGTTAGTTTCCTCAAATCTCTTTTTATATCTTTAACAACTTCTTCAAATTCATTTAAAAACTTTGAAATGTCAATATTCCATTTTTCATAGAATCCTTTTATTTCTTCAAAATTGTTTTCTTTAATGTTGGCCAGTTGTCTTCTCACAAGATCTAAATCTTTTAGTTTAGAAGATTCCCCATCAATTCCTTTAATGTTTCGAAGGTTTCCATGATGTTTAAGAACAACAATCCATGATATAGGGGAAATGTGCCAAAGATCTTCAAATTTATTGGATCGAATATAGTTTTTAACACAATAATAAGTAAAAATTGAGGATAATAGACCATGTCTGGCTTTTTCAGTTTTTTCATGATCTATAAGATATTTCTGGAAATAGGTTGTGGATTTGGCGAAATCGTGGGATAAACCAATTAAAAATGCAATCTTTGAATACTGATCCTTGTTGTTGATTTCTTTATCCAAAACGGTTTCTTGACAAAATGTGGCAACATTGGATAAATGAACTTCCAAAGGTTTTGTTGGGTGTGATTTGAGCTTAAAAGAAGATGACATTCATATCACCAATTGAATGATATTGACCATCTACAATAAGCATGGAATCTCCATTTTCTTCATAGTAAAATTCTTGAAATTCGTTTACTATTCGTTCGGCATTTATGAATGAAGGAGACTTAACAGCACCATATTTTTTCCCGGGTTCTATCTTTATTTTAGCCTTTTCAGTTGGAATTATACTATGTACCTTTACATCTTCTCCTGTTACTAAAAGTTCTTCAGGTTCAATAAAACTATTTTTAACAAGTTTAATATTTGCTAGGCACTCCGATATTCCCAAATAAGGAGTGTAAACTGATTTATGGTTTGATAAGTACGTGAAAAGTCCATCCATTATTGAATCATCATCTAACCAAAGACATATCCGGTATTTAACATCTTTAAGAAATTCAGCTGGTAACTGAGTTCGCTGCCCTTTATTGTCTGAAAGAATGAATCCTGTTTTGGTGTCTATCAAGTTCAGGTTTATCCTCATTTTTTTGATAGGATTAATAATTTGCAAGGCGAATGCACTGTTTTTTGGTCCAAACAGATCATAGTAACTATCTCTATCATAACCAAGTATTCCTGAAACAATTCCGGCTAAAGTAGTTCTACTGGGGAACGGGTAAGAAATTGTAGAGGTAGTGGTGTATCCCCTCCGGAAATACCCATAGTCACCCCATATATCGAAAACCACTACTTTGTCAATCATATAACTCCTCAATTTTAGATAGTTAATTCGCTTGCAGGTAATCCCTTTCCAACCAAATATTCAACTAGATCTACTTCGATTGGAACACTATCCCTAAATTTAACCGCAGGATCAAATTTAACACTTATGGAGTCTATTTTATCTAAATCTGATTTTAAAGCAATGATAAGTTGAGAAACATCAATTTGAAGTTCATCAACGCTTCGTAGCTTTTTATCATCTTCAAGATCGTGTTCAATCTTGATTTTTTTATCGAGATCACCTATGAAGTAATTTGCATCGCTGTAAGTAACCTTCAATAATAATCGGGGCATTTGTCCAAATTTAGACCGGGTTATAAGATTTTTAGTACCATTCCAAATTCCTTCAACAAGTAGTGACTCGTCTTCTTCGGCCATCAAAGTCTTTTTAGCTGCATTTTCGTTTATAGCACCATAAAAAGAAATTAATGAGTAGGGGAGAATGTATTCTTCTCTGAAAGTTTTTTGTTTTTTGCCTGCACTTGAAGCAAAAGCTCCTGTACCTTTGATATGTTTCATTTCAACTTTGTGCATTGATCTTCCAAATCGGAATTGAACTGGCCCCGTTAATGTTATTGAACTTTTTCCCTTCTTTTTTATCTCAAGCGGTATGGTACCACCAAAAAGACGAACATCAACGCACTCTTTTAAAATATTATCATACATAATTCTTTTAATTTGGCTCAAAGAAAGATTTTTGTCAGTTATATCCACTTTCTCTCCATTTTCATCAATTAAATAGTCCATAGCCCTTAATTTAGCATCTTGAATATTTCCATTTTCATCCTCAATTTCCTTAACAAAAATTCCCTGGCCTTTAAAATCATGAAGATAATCTCTTATAGTCCGTTTCAGACGCACATCAGTAACTATGTTTAACTCGACATCTTCATCTATTCTGGGTTTGTTCTCATCTAAGGGGTCGCCATTTGGATTTGCATACGATATATCATATAAAAAAACCAGTTCTGATCTATTCATTTTTCACACCTTCTTTATTCTGTTTAAATAGCCCATTGAGGGTAAATCCTAAAACGAAATAAAAACTCGTTTCATCTCCTGAAAGTTTCCAATTTTTATTGGATTTTAATAGATTAACTGATATAAGTTCTTCTAAATCGGGATAAGCTGCTTTGTACTCTCTTAATTTGTTAATTATCATCGGGTACAATTTTTGAATTTTTTTCTGATCTAATGTAAGGCCCCATAACTTTGTCATGAAAGGTGTTGCACCTAATGATCTATACTGTATTGCCGTAAGTTTTTTGGTGATTAAACCCATTAAAAACGCAGCTTTCTTCTCTGGAGTATCTATAAACTCACCATAGACTTCAAAAAATTCTTTTTCATTATCTTCTTCATTATGTGAACCAATCTTCATTTTATCAACACCTTTCAATAAGTTTAGTTCGTTAAAAAACATGTAAAGCATCAATGCTTCTGTTGTTAACAGTTTCATGGAATAATCATTTTCAGGATCAGTCCTATGAGCTTGTTTAATTCTATCCATAAACTTTGAAATCAAAAAATCTTTGTTAACAGATTTACCACCTACAATAAAACCAATTATATCTAAAAAGTATTTATCATATTTTGAAGGGAAAAATTCTCTTAAAAAACCAGCATACCAATTATATTGATTGATGTATCCTTTGCTTTGGGAGCTTCTCAATTTAATGAAGTCTCCTTCAATATTTTTCCCAAAAGTTAGTTTTAAATTGTCTTCTTGGAAAAGAATGTCATTTTTAATGATATCTTGAGTTGTATAAATGTTCTTCATCCAAGAGGGGAGGATGCTTTCAACATAATTTAGGATATCAATAAATTTACCTCCACCTTTGAGATCATAAAATAAAAATTTGAATTCCAGCACGTCATCGGTATTTTTCACAATGGAATAAAGGCTATCTTCTTCCTCAGAATCTTCCTCTTCGATTAACCCTTTCTCGTATTTTTTACCTTTTAAATCAACTACACGTTCATAAAATTCTTCAAACTCTTCATTATCTCCTTTAAACAGGAAATTCGGGATCACGAAAAATTTTAGAGTAAATAAATTGAAAGAAAGGTATTCTTGAACAAATTTTTTACCAGCTTCCAGGAAAACAGCACATTTTCCACAGATAGGTACTTGTTTCCATTGATCAGCCTGTATGAAGTTAGGTACATTTCCCTTTTTATCAGCTGTTGAAAAAGAAAAACCGAAAGCATTGGGGACAAATCCATATACTTCTTTTGATTCATCACACAAGTAACATGTTCCGTTACCACTTGATTCGCCAATAGTCTTTAAATTATGATAACGATGCATGGCTTCTTCTGAAAGAATTTCTCGAAATATAAGATAATTCCCACAGAATTTCTTTTCGAATCCATCTTGGATGGAAATTGTCAGCAAAACATTATCTCTATTTTTTTTATCGATAGATTGAAATTTATCCTCTAAATCTATTGTAACCTGATCTTTGTTTTCAGTTAATTCTTCAGCTATTTTATCGAGAAATTCAGGGTCTTTATGGGTTTTAAACCATTTTAAAACTCGATTTTTAAAAGTAGATTCTGCTTTGCTAGTTATTAGGGAAGCTGGAGTATAATCAACACCGTTAGGTGGGCCCCCTTTGTATAAATACTTATTACTATCCCGTTTATTTAATTCTTCTTCAATTATACCTTTATAAACAAATTTTGTATCGACATACTCTAAATTAATAAGCAAAACTCGTTTTGTTCTGCTTGTTAACTTTGCTGTATCTTGAAAAACGTCAATTTCTTCCAATTTTTTGTGTTCTACAATAAATTTGCCTAAATTGTATAAAGATCCTATCAAAATTCTCACCCCACACTATTAATCATTCCAAATCCTAATGAGTTCTTTTCTCCCAGCCCACAATCCATCAAGAATCTGTAAAATCGTTTATCGTCCATGTTGAATTTTTCCAGGTTTTTCCATAAAGTTCCGATTATGAGGAACATGTTATCTGCTTTCTTAACCCTCACAGCCACTTCTCGATCGTACTCGAAACGGTCAAATAGATTGCCATCGAAATGGTAATTGAGATTATAGTAAGCGTTATATTTTTTAAGAGAATTGTCTTTAAGACGTTCTAAGAAAAAAGAGAAGTCATTGGTATTTTTAAGAGAATAGTAATGATTTTTTCGGTTATCATCATGAAGAACAATGGGAGTACTGGTAATAAAACGGCTCGTCAAAGTTGGATTAAAGGGCTTCGAATTCACTCGCTTCATGCGTAATTTGCCCAGATAAAAATGTTCCTTACTTTCCAAAGAACTTACCAAAGTACGTATAAAACCGGGTTTCGGCGAACTAATAATTAAATTTTTAATTTCACCCTTTTTAAAATCAGAAACAGGGAAAATGTTAGAATAAGAAAAATATTTAAATCCACCAGAATCATGGTAATTAGAATAACCAGTGTCATTTAGTAATGAATATATGAATCCCTGGATAGTGTGCTTGTTAACCGAGTCATAATGAGAATCATTTTCAGGAATAAATTTAAGAATTAATCTCAATTGAACTCCTCCAACATATTGATTTATCTTTATTAAAATCCCCAATACTTAACAAATTATATTGATATTTCATTACAAATATCCGGATACTTATTTTACAGTAAATAATAGCTGAAAGAATATGATTATAATTATATTGGATCAAATAATCATTTTTTGGTGCTTTTAAAGATATTTTAAGTCTTATTCAAACAACCCCCTATCCCGGACCCCTATCAAAAAATAAAATAACCGGAAGTACCTTCAAGTTATTAGGGGAATATTGTTGATAATGCGTATTATTATTATCATATATAAATTTAACTAAAATATTCGACAACCCCACCATCAAGGTTATTATATACATGACAAACATATAAAACTTTCTAAATATCATGACACTTTCATTTTTAATTCAAAGATATAACTTAAACAGTTCATCACTTTGAAATTTATGAAAAAAATCCATACCACCAACTTCGTCATATCAATGTATAGCGAAGTATCTTATTTTCACATAAAACCCACCTTTATTTTAATATAATAGTTGGGCAAATGTAAATCTATAAAATATTAACTGAATACTAAAAACCATTAATTTGATTAATTCCAAAAAATCATAAATATTTAAGATTTTAAGACTTCCAGGGTAAAATATGAGGGTTCCTTCATTAAAACCAGACAAAGAACATAAAGAACAGCCTGGGGAAAAACAGGCCGCATCCAGGGAATTTCGGGATAATTTAAATGAATTAAAAGGAAAATTGAAGATTATAAAAGGTAATAAAAATATTTTCATCCTCGGAGTTCTTTTAATAGTTTCTTTGAGTGCTATATTTGCATTATCATTTAACTGGAGTCCTGCGGCTAACACCACTGGCTCTACCGAGGTATCTTCCACTACCTTAGCCACTACCAATGATTCCACCGTGGTTAAAGAAGGACCTTACGGAAATACCAGCTCCAATATCACTGTAGCCTACATTGTAGGGGTGCACCCCCGTGAATCTGCATCACACCAGGCCATAATTGAATCCATACATGATAGTGATTCATCCCTTGAAAAGAGATATTACCTCTACATTATCAATGCACCGCTTTATCAGAATAATTATCCCCAGGAACGGATGAACGGCCAGTTACTGACCAACAAGTACGTAGTCCCAGATATAATTAACAACAGTTACCAGTTAGCAGTGGATGTTCATTCCAGTAATGGCAGTTACCCGTTTAACAGATTCATATTTGCCCCGGCACGGGGAAATAAATCCATTTCCATAGCCCTGGAACTGGAAGATAAAATATCCTGGCTGAAATATTACTATCCTCCCAATCCATCCAGCATAGAATATGTAACCCTACCCCTGATACAGAATGGTATACCTTCCATTGTCTACGAAGCGTACAAAGATGATTCCAACACCACCACTAAAGAACATGCCCGTGAATTTATAAAAGTAATTGACACCAGCCAGTTATGGGGATGAGGTATAAGAACAATCAAAAAGTAGACCATGTTTCACTCATAACAAATAATTAGATCATATTAAAAAAATCAGGGTAATCTCACCCAATTTCCAATTTCCCCAAAACATCTGTTTTTCAACCAACCAGTATACATGTGGTTAATAATTTAGAGTAATTTCGATGATTTTCCATTAACACCCATAATTCCATACTCTTATCCATAAATAATATTAAACTTATTCTGGAAAACAATCTAGAACTTTAAAACCTGTCGGGATGAGTAACCCTCTTTTTCAAACTGGGAGTTTAAAAATTCCACCTTCTCCATATCCACCCGGATGAGTTTGAGATCCACTGGCAGTGACTTGATGTAATTCATAGTAAGACCCTTCATCTGGATTGCCTGTTCATATTCCACCATATCTTCCACAATAATAGCCTGCCCTGTGATCTGCATACCCCTAAGATTACCCATATCCGTGTAATTATCATATACTGCCACTGACACCATGGGATTGAATAGTAAATTAGCGAACTTCCAACCACCCTCACTTAAAATATAGATATGTCCCTGACTGTACTGATACTCCAGTGGAGTGGCCCGTACCCTACCCTGGGCACTGGTAGCCAATGTACAAGTGTTATGCTCCTTTAAGAACTCCTCAACTTCACTTCGAAGCTGGGAAGATGAAACTTCAACTAAAAGAGTATCCCTAATCCCCATAAGACGTAACGCCAAATCTACAACTTCTTCACGATTGAATAAGTTCATTCCCTGAGATGGTAGTCCTTCCCGGGAAATGTATTCCTTCAGGGCCTGGTAATCCCTTTCGTTTAAACGATCCATCTCCAGGCGACCGCCCAGAACACCCAGTTCAAGAATGTTACCCTTCAGAGTGTCCTCCACTTCCCGGAGAACTCGAAGACCTTCAGATCCATTAAGACACGTGCAGAAGAGGGCTATGTTTTTACCATCTAACCATTCAGCCTCGTTATCCAGAAAAATCTGCATTTTTGGGTGGATCTTCCCATTATAGATGGGTGTTCCCAGTACTATAAAATCATAGCCCCGGTGTTTTTCAGAAAACTGGGATACTGGAATGCGGCGGGAAGGGCCCAATATGAGTGAAATTATATTGGCGGCCTCCCATGTGGATCCGTACCGACTTTCATATAGAATAAGAGTTTTTATCAACTAATAACACCCCCTCCCACGATGGAATTCTTTCCATTGTATGTCTGCTAAAAAAAAGGGAATATACCCTTAAATGGGGAAATATGACCCTTTACTCTACATTGAAGCTCTTGACAATCACATCAAAGTAGGGTTTAACTGCATCAATGTCTGCACCTCCACCAGAGGCAAATAAGAGCAGGTAGAGAGAATTATTCTTTTCAAAGTCGATGAGCCGGCCATAAGTATTGTTTCCAGTGGTGTCTTTTCCAGTGTAACTTATATCACTGGCAGTGACTCCTGCAATGTTTATGGTTGCATTGGTTGCATTCTGACCGGACTGCTGGGCCTGGGTCATTAGCTCCTGCCTGGTCTGTGACATGTTATTATCCCCACTCTTGGATAGTTTAAGGATCAACAAAACACTTCCCTTGGTAGCGTTGCTGGATATAAATTCAGGGCTGGCAACCATTACTTGAGTGGAATTGTTATTTACCTGACTGGAGACATTCCAGGTTTCCGGGTACTGGAAAGACATCCCGCTGGTCGAGAAATTTTTGGTGTTAATGGTTGAGGTAGTGGTGCATCCAGAAATCATGACCACCACTGCTAGTACAGCTAAAATGATCAAATATTTTTTCAAATTATTACCCTCCTCATTTATAAATTAATAATTATAGCTATATATGGTCTTAACAACCATAAATAATGATGGTCCTGAAATAAATATTTGAAATACTATCCACCACAATCAATTTTCGGTGTCACTACCACCCATAATTAATTTTCGGAGTCACCTTATGACTAATGAACATGAGAATAATCCTCAAAAACTTAAACAAAAACTCCTGGAAGAATATCAGGATAAAACCCTGGAAGACTTAGATTACGGGGAAGAAATCGAAACAAAACGCGGTTCATGTTATCGTTTCACCACCCATGAAAAGGTAGAAATAAAAACTCTGAAAGAAAAAAAGGTTAATGAGTGTTTAATCGGTGATTTGAAATTAATCAAAGGAATTGGCCCGTCCAAGGAGCGGAAACTTAAAGAAAACGGTTTCATCACCCTGGATGATCTTAGAGATCATCCCAGTTATGGTACCAGTGCCTGTGAATTACTGGAGAAACTGGAAAGCCGAGATGTGTGTAGCCTTTCTGATTGGATATCAACCAGATATTCTGCTTCCCATCACCTAAACCTCCTCCTATCCTCCCTATCTGGTGCTGAGAAGATGCTTTTCATGGATATTGAAACCCTGGGACTTAAGGATGTGCCCTTGATACTCATTGGTGTTGCTGAAGGAAATAAGGATGGTTTGACTATAAATCAGTACCTTTTAAGGAACTTGAAGGAGGAGAAAGCAACACTGGATGGTTTCTTATCCCATCAGAATAGTGATAATGTTTATGTTACATTTAACGGCCGTAGTTTTGATGTGCCATTCATTAAAAGCCGAATGCGTTTCCATCATATGGATGAGAAGATCAACAGCCAGCATCTGGATCTACTCCACTTTTCAAGACGTCAGTGGAATGACCAGCTCCCTAATTGCCGACTGCAAACACTGGAGAAACATTTTTTCGGTTTTGAAAGATGTGATGATGTTCCCAGCAGCAAGGTTCCTGAGTTCTACTTAACCTACCGTGAAAAAGGTAATATCGGCCCTCTGGTTCCTATAATTGAACACAATCGGGAGGACGTGGTTACCTTGGCCAAAATTCTATCCTTACTTCATCACTGCTCTGATTTGAAAGATTAGTGTATAATTAACTGATCAGTTATAACAACTTTATAATTGGAGAATAGTCAACTAATCAGTTATAACAACTTTATAATTGGAGAATAGTCAACTAATCAGTTATAACAACTTTATAATTGGAGAATAGTCAACTAATCAGTTATAACAACTTTATAATTGGAGAATAGTCAACTAATCAGTTATAACAACTTTATAATTGGAGAATAGTCAACTAATCAGTTATAACAACTTTATAATTGGAGAATAGTCAACTAATCAGTTTTAACAACTTTTTAAGGGAGAAAGTGTTTACAATATCCTTCTTCTCAGCCCAGCCCCGGCGTGCGGTGGCCACCCCCAGTTCCATGAAACTTAGATCATGAGTATGATGACTATCTGTACTCACTGACAACTGGCAACCATATTCTACAGCTATTTTAACATGCATATCCTTCAAATCAAGCCTTTTAGGTTGGGAATTAATTTCAAGAATGGTTTCTGTTTCCCGGGCCTTACTGAATAAATCTTCAATATTTAATTGGTACGGCTTTCTTTCTTTAAGCTTCCGCCCGGTAGGATGAGCTAATATATCCACATAATCATTTTCCAGGGCCATTAGAATTCTTTCATTCATTTTTTCCGGATCCTGGCGAAGATCGGAGTGTACAGCTGCTATAACTATATCCAACTCTTCCAACAAATCCCTCGGCATATCCAGGTTACCATAAGAATTCAGGTTAACCTCCGCACCCTTTAGCAGGGTGATGTCCTCCAGTTCATGGTTTACCCTGTCAATTTCACCCATCTGTTTAATTAATCTATTTTCATCCATACCTCTGGCCACTGGGATGCGAGTATGATCGGTGATGGCCAGGTACTCATAATCCCTCTGGGATGCTTCCAGGGCCATTTCCATGATGCTGCTTTTCCCATCACTCCAGTTGGTGTGTATGTGAAGATCGCCCTTTATATCCCCATAATCCACCAGTAGGGGGAGTTTGCCTTCCTGGGCAGCTTCTATCTCACCGGTGTTTTCCCGGAGTTCTGGTGGAATGTAATCCATACCCAATGCCTGGAAAACATCAACTTCGGTTTTACCAGCCAGTCTTTTTTCACCATGGAATACTCCGTATTCATTGAGTTTCATACCCTGGGATATGGCTATTTTCCTCAGACTGATGTTTAACTCACGAGAACCAGTAAAGTAAACCATTGCTGAACCAAAGTCATCCTCCTTGAAAACCCGGATATCGGCGTCCATTCCATTGAATAGTCTCACTGTTGATTTGGAATGTCCCTTAACTATTACCTCTTCAACCAGATCCATTCGGGTGAAAAAATCCATCACCTCATCCGGATGTTGGGTTACAGTTAGTACGTCGATATCTCCCACTGTTTCTTTTCTGCGGCGGATGGAGCCAGCTATTTCCACCTGTTCCACCAAATCCAGGGCACTTATCCTCTGTTTGATTAAAGATGCCAGGGGTAGAACTTCACCCAGTAACTGTCTTCCCGTGCTTTTACGGGCAAATTCCAAGTTTTGGAGAATTTTAGCCTCTGTTTTAGCACCCATTCCCTTCAATCTGCGAATATGATGCCTTTTAGCCTCTTTCTCCAAATCGTCTAAATTCTTTATCCCCAACTCCTGGTAGAGGAGTTTTATTTTCTTAGGACCCAATCCCTCCACTGACATTAACGCATCCAGATCCAGAGGAAACTCTTTCTTTAAATTTTCCAGGTATTCCAGACTTCCAGTATCCAGTATCTCCTCAATTTTCGCATGAATATGTTTACCTATCCCTGGAAGTTCCTCCAGTTTTCCCTTTTTCTTAATATCATCAATATCCACACTGAGTGTTTCAATGGTGTGAGCTGCTCTGCGGTAGGCTTTGGTACGAAAATCCGGCCCATCCATTTCCAGATAATCCGCCACTCGGTTTAGAATAGATGCCACTTTCTGATTCTGCATAAATAATATTATGTATATCTTGCCCTAAAGTTTTTTTTAAAATATCAGGGTTTATGATTGATTTTCATCCCTATTCCCACCAGCCAGAGAGGCCAGTACCCCTAGAAAACTGAGTAAAGCAAATATTAAAAATGCTATTCTGATGCTGGTAATGAATTCTGGATATACCTGAGGGTTTATGGTGGAACTGCCCATAACCAGGACTAACACCAGTAATACCACTCCCATACCAGACATCTGCCCCAGTACACGCATGGTGGTTACGGTGGTGGATGCCACTCCGTAAAGACGGGATTCTACAGTGCCCATTATGGCATTGGTGTTGGGGGAAGAAAAATTAGCAAACCCCAACCCCAGAAAACCCAATCCAATAATGATGATGATCATACTGGTTTCCTCCCCCAGAAATGCAAATATGGAACAACCAATAGTATTCAGGGACATTCCCAACGCTGCCATCTTTCTCGGTTCGATTATATCTGATGCTTTCCCAGCCAGGGGTGAAAATATAGTCATCATTACGGGTTGCACAGATAGCACAATCCCTGCCCACTGAGGATCCAGTCCTTTGATATACTGCAGATATAAACTTAGAATGAATACAATTGGCGCTGCGGAACAGTAACTGATGAATGCTGCCAGATTGTGGAGAGTGAAGCTCCTGTTTTTGAAAATCTTCACATCCAGAACCGAACTTTCTATCCTGACTTCAACTAGATAAAACAAAGCTAACCCAATTAAACCTCCTAAAATTAGAAAAATCCCGGAGGTTTCTGGTAAAATTGACAGCCCATACATCAGGGTTACCAGAGAAAATCCTAAAATAATTGAACCTAAAATATCAAATGATTTTCCACTGGCTTCAGCCCATTCACCTTCTACCCTGGTTACTGCAATGATGGCCAGGATCCCCAATGGCACGTTAAAGAAAAATATACTCCTCCATCCGAAATATCCAGTTAAGAAACCTCCTAAAACCGGGCCCAGGAAAAGTCCCAGAAATGCTCCAGTAATAGTTATTCCCAGTGCTTTTCCCCGTTCACTGGTGGGAAAAATAGAGGCTATGATGGCAAAGAGGTTGCCGAATATCATGGCACTGCCTGCGCCCTGTAAAACCCGGAATAGTAGGAGCATGTCAATTGAAACGGACATGGTGGCTATGAATGATGATACTGTGAATAATATTATTCCCCAGGTGAAAATCCTTTTTCTACCATAGATATCTGCAAGCCTACCAAATGGAACCAGACAAACTGCCAGGGCCAGTAGATAGGCGGTTGGAATCCAACCCAAAAGTATGGCATTGGCGGCAAATTCATTTCCAATGGAAGGCAGGGCTATATTAATGGATGACCCAACGAAGGGGGTTAAAAAGGAGGTTAAAACAGCCACCATGAGGGCATATTTTTTAGGAGACATGTAGGTTACCGAAAGTGTTATTTCATCTTCAAAAACATAAATATAATTGAGTGTTTATCTTTTTTAGTTGATAAAATATATTGAATAAATCCAAATGTTTATTGAATAAATCCAAATGGCATAGTAAATGAATCTAACTGTTGTGGTGAGATTGTGACTGAAAAAAATAGGCTTATGAAAGCTACTTTTGGTGCTGGTTGTTTCTGGGGTGTGGAAGATGCCTTTCGGAAATTGGAAGGAGTGATTGAAACTGCAGTAGGCTATGCAGGGGGAGATTTTGATAATCCTTCCTATGAAGATGTTTGTTCGGGGGTAACTGGCCATGCAGAGGTGGTTGAAGTTATATACAATCCAGAAATCTTATCATACACTGATCTTTTGAATCTCTTCTGGGAGATCCATAATCCCACCACCTTAAACCGCCAGGGACCTGATATTGGGGCACAGTATAGGTCAGTTATATTTTACCATAACCCTGAACAGGAAAAGTTAGCCAGGGCGAGTATGGGGAAGATGGATTCCTCTGGACGTTACTCTGGTAAGATTGTGACGGAGATCAAACCAGCTCCCACCTTTTGGAGGGCAGAAGAGTACCATCAACAGTACATTGAAAAAACAGGTCGGAAAGGTTGTCATTTTTAAAGGTTTAGATTTTAGAATCTTAAAGGTTAATTTAAGAACCATAATCGCTAAGATTTTAGAACCTTAATCTGTAGATTTCAGTACATTAGTTTAAACTTCTTTTTTAACCTTGATTTGATAAAAATAATCATAATCCCAACAATATCTTTAAATTAATGATCTTACCCTTTTCATTGATAAATCTGGGCGGTATGCTCCTCTGGATGGAACCTTTTATTCCCAACAGTTCTTCCATCTGGGGTGAAACAGCATGGTAAGCCCTGTCTATCTTATTTAACTTTTTTGCACTGATTAAAATTCCTTTTTGAAGTAATTTACTTTTTTCAGGGTCACCTACAACCAGCACCATTTCACCTAGACCTGAATCTCGTTTGGGATGGGAATTATCCGGGTATTTTTTTCTGAACCCCAGGATTTCATTAAGGGAATGTTTTTTAAAATCCAGAATTTCCTTTACCGTGAAATAACCAATTATGTAAAGAGCTTCTGGATGCTCTGATTCTTTTTGAGGAGTAAAGCCAGCATAGAAAACTAGAATGTCACCAGGTTCAAGTTTCAGCAAATAAACTGCCTTACGACCAACATCACCATAGGTAAAGGTGGTAAACTCGGGATCAAAGTGCACTTTACAGTCAGCTAAAGCTTTTGGTAGGTAAATGGAGAGTTTTTTTCCTTTAATTCCAATTAAATCATCATAGGTACGTTTTTCAACTGATTTTTCATCTGATTCGGATAATGGTATATATTCAAAACTTCCATCCGGGAATATGGGAGAGAGAACTCCGTCACTGGATTTGTCAATCCCCACCCTTAACAACATGGCTTTCATGGTTACCTTAAATGTGTCTGTTATCCACTGTGATCTGTTATTGTTATAAACATTTTATTATTATAAAAGGGGAATAATACATTTAATGATTCTTTAATCCAGTGGAAGGTTAGGTTTTTAAAATGGAAAAAATTCTGAAATTCTTTGAAAATGACCGTTTCGCAGATCTAAGTAATATTGAAGTGGTCAGTATTTCCCCGGGAAAGGCCACCACCCAGATGGAAGTGGAGGAGATGCATCTTAACGGAGTGGGAACTGTTCATGGAGGGGCTCTGTTTACTCTGGCGGATTTCACCTTTGCACTGGCAGCTAACTCACACGGAACAGTTACCGTGGCTATTAACGCCAATATCTCATACTTCAAGGCAGTTAGTGAGGGTTTGTTAACTGCTGAAGCTCGTGAGCTCTCCAGTGGAGGTAGGATTGCCAGTTACACCGTGGACATATACGATGAGGGACGTGACCTGGTGGCAGTCTTCCAGGGTATGGCCTATCGTAAGCGGGAGAAGATCAGTGATTTATGAAGGGTATTCCATGGGAGGAGTGTTTAAATAAGAAGGGGGATATCCAATTGAGGATATTTCAAATTAGGAGAGAATATTCTATTGAGATGAGGTGTAATTATGGATACAGAAGAGATAATTGGCCTGTTAAATGAGGATTTCGTGAGAGAATTGGAAGCAACCCTGGTTTACGTGCAGAATTCATTTTTAATGGAAGAATGTGATCCCAGCAGGGTAACTGAAGCCATATCTGTGGATGAAATGCGCCATATGTGGTGGCTGGCAGATCTAATAACCAAAAGAGGTGGTAAGCCCACCATGAAGCATAAAGAACTGGACTTTGGCGGTGAAAACCTGGAAAAAATGCTCCAGCGGCAGATCCAGCTTGAATCAGAAGGTATTGATAGATACACTCATCAGATTGAGATCATTGATGATGAAGAGGTAGTGGGAGTTTTAAAGCACATCAGGGATGAAGAAAGACGTCATCGCAAAGAATTCCGTGAAAGGCTGGATAAACTAATAGATTAATAGCGGATATGGATTAATAGGAGATAATTTATGGATAGGAATTCGTGGATTAAAAAGATGTTAAAGGGTTAATAGGAATGCTCTAAGTACCTGAAGGAGTAATAGTAGTTACTTAGAAGGATTAATCAGAGGAATTATAATATTTAATTTAATATTAGATAGGTGAAAATATGGAACTTACCCCTAGGGAAGTAGAGGAACTTCAAGAGAAATTATTAATTGTTCACCGGTTCATTTCCCAGGAAAAAAGGTTTAAAAACTTTTATTACCAGGGAATAGATGTTAAAGAGAATATCCCTAGTAATGAGGGTATGGTATACAAACTCATGGAACTGGATGATGCTGAAGAACTTTTAAAAAATTGTATAATTGAACTGGAAAATATGAAATATGATGGAAAATCATTCAATCCCTCTGAGTTCCATGAATTCCTCATAGACCAGGATTGGAGTTTTCTATACAAAAAGTACGGGATGAAAACCTCTGAAGATGTGGGTAAGCTCGATTTGGAAAGTCTTTTAGAACTTTTGTAACTGCAATGTTTTTTAGAACCTTGTATTATAAATTAACGACAATAATAAGAGGTTCTGAAACATTTAATAATCCCAACTTTGATTTTAAACTCCGAAAGAATGATATTATTGTTATTTCCCGCGGAAAATCTGTGAGATCATTCAATGAAACTTATTTCATCCCAGGAATATGATAATGGATTAATTATGGATGATATAATATCTGATCCCATAGTTAGAAGTGAATAGTATTCCCCATCATATTTTTAGGTCATCTCCTCCTTTCTTTTACTGGTTTTATCCATGGCATGAGCTATAAATTCATAGAAAGAATTTTATTTATTGCAATATATAGTTTTGAATGGAGATTATAATGATAGAACTGCTTTTCTTTATTCTAATGCTTTTTATAGTGGCAATTCTTTCGCGAAGAATTGATTCAATCCCTTTAACTCCTCAGATGATCTTCATTTTTGCAGGAATTGTAGTGGGATGGTTATTTACTGGTTATGTGGATATTATACAACCCCCAACATCCACCATTATATTGTTAATAGCAGAAATTGCACTGGTACTGGTACTGTTTTCTGATGCATCCCAGATTAGATTGGGTTCAATTGAACTGGATAGTTTAACTTCCCGCCTACTGGTGATTGGCTTACCCTTGACTATTGTGTTGGGAATTGCCACTGCTATTTTTATTTTCACTGATTTAACCTTCTGGGAAACAGCTATCATAGGGGTGGTTTTGGCACCCACTGATGCGGCTCTGGGCCAGGTTGTGGTTCAAAATAAAAGAATACCCCAATTGATCAGGAAATCACTGGAAGTGGAAAGTGGTTTGAATGATGGATTGTGCGTTCCATTTCTACTGGTTTTTGTGGCCATAGGATTAGCAGAGGAGAGTTTCAGCCCAGTTGGATATTTTCTTGAGGTTGCCATCATGCAGATCGGAGTGGGAGTGCTGGTGGGGATTGCTGTGGGAATTGTTGGCTCCAAAATAGTTATAAAATCCAGGGATAAGGGATGGATAACTCCAGAATATCAAAGAATAGCATTTTTAGCCCTGGCACTCCTATCATTTGTCATTGCCGATCAGACTGGTGGAAGTGGATTTATAGCAGCATTTGTAGGAGGGCTAGCCACAGCATATGTTACCCTCGATGCGCGGAAGGTGCTCATGGACTTTGCAGAAGCAGAGGGTCAGTTCTTGAATTTAGCGGTGTTCTTCATATTAGGAATCGTGATATCCGATCTAATTCCCCAGATCACATGGCATATTATTCTCTATGCCATTTTAAGCCTTACAGTTATCCGCATATTGCCGGTGACCCTCTCTCTTATAGGTAGCAATATTAAATGGGATTCAACACTTTTCATGGGATGGTTCGGCCCACGTGGACTGGCATCGGTAGTGTTAGCCCTTATAGCTTTGGAAAGACTAAGCCCTTTCCAGGGTCAGGAGACTTTCATCCTCACTGTTTTCATAACCGTCTTTTTTAGTGTGATTGCCCATGGAATAACAGCATTACCCTTTTCCAAACTTTACCTGCGCCACGAGGATTAAAACCTTAATAAAGGTTAATTCAAGAGATGGAACATTAGAGATTAATATTATCTTTTTCAAAAATTAGTCTCCATCAATTTTAGATCACAGATTCTCAGGCTCTGCCGGGACTAATACTTTTAGATTTGTATATTAATGACCTACATAAGTTCAAGGGATACATAAATATATAAACTGGTTTCAGCCTTAAATTAATTACTTAATTTTTTTTAATATACAGAAGGATTATAAAGGAAAATATAAGGTAAACCCTGATTAACCCAATTTATAAATCTGTATATGTTTAGAAATAGATAATTGACCTAACACAAAAAAATCAGTAATACTATTAAGACGGTTGTGATTTAATATGGCAGGAATAGTAGGATATGGAGTTTACATACCTTCATACCGTATAAAGGTTGAAGAGATTGCAAAGGTCTGGGGAGACAATGCCCAGGCAGTTTCCAGAGGACTGGTAGTTAACGAAAAATCAGTACCAGCCCCCGACGAAGACACCGCCACCATATCAGTGGAGGCAGCTCGTAATTCACTTAAAAGAGCAGGTATTGATCCACAAAAAATCGGAGCAGTTTACGTTGGCTCAGAATCACACCCATATGCAGTTAAACCCACTGCAACCATTGTGGCTGAAGCTGTGGAAGCAAGCCCTGATCTGACTGCAGCTGACCTGGAATTTGCCTGTAAAGCTGGAACTGCAAGTATGCAAATTTGTATGGGGCTGGCAGATGCGGGAAACGTGGAATATGGTCTTGCGGTTGGGGCAGACACTGCTCAGGGAGCTCCCAGTGATGCGCTGGAGTACACTGCATCTGCAGGTGGAGCAGCATATATAATTGGAAAAGAAAACACTATAGCTGACTTTGAAGGAACCTACAGTTTCACCACTGATACACCTGACTTTTACCGTAGGGAGGGAAAACCTTACCCCCGTCACGGAGGACGTTTCACCGGGGAACCAGCCTACTTCAAACACGTGCTCGCCGGGGCTAAAGGAATGATGGAAAAAATGGGCACAGAAGCCTCTGATTATGACCATGCAGTTTTCCACCAGCCCAACGGCAAATTCTATATAAGAGCTGCCAAAAAACTCGGATTCACTGAAGAACAGTACAAAACTGGGCTTTTAACACCGGTAATTGGTAACACCTACTCCGGGGCAACACCACTGGGGCTGGCAGCCATCTTAGACATTGCTCAACCGGGTGAACGTATATTCGCAGTTTCATACGGTTCCGGTGCAGGTAGTGATGCTTTCAGTATCACAGTTAATGAGCAAATAGAAGAAAAACGTAACCTGGCACCTAAAGTTAAGGATATGATCAAAAATAAAGAATACGTGAACTACGCCATATACGCCAAGTTCAAAGGAAAAATGAGGATGGCAGGTCTAACTCCACGTTAAACATTTATGGATAGTATTAATGGAGGAATGTTAAATTGAGAGATGTTGCAATTATTGGAGTTTCACAAACCAAATTTGGTGAAATGTGGGATATATCCTTTAGGGATCTGATTACTGAAGCTGGAATGAAGGCTGTTGCCGATGCAGATATTGAAGGGGGAGATCTGGAAGCCATGTATGTGGGAAACATGACTGCGGGTCTGTTTATACAGCAGGAGCATATAGCCTCTCTTATTGCAGACCATTCAGGTCTAACACCCATACCATGTACCCGGGTGGAAGCAGCCTGTGCATCAGGTGGTTTAGCCCTTAGAAGCGGGATAATGGCTGTGGCCTCTGGTTATCATGATGTGGTCATCTCTGCAGGAGTTGAAAAAATGACGGACGTTGTGGATCCTACTCCGGCCATTGCCACTGCATCGGACCAGGAATGGGAAGCCCAACAGGGAGTTACCTTCCCATCACTCTACGCTATGATGGCCCGTCGTCACATGCACCAGTACGGAACCACCAGGGAACAACTGGCCATGTTCAGTGTTAACAATCATAAAAACGGTGCCCTAAACCCACTGGCCCAGTACCCCTTCGAAATTGGTGTGGATCAGGTTTTAAACTCAACTATGGTGGCTGATCCCCTAAGATTACTGGACTGTTCTCCGGTGACTGATGGTGCAGCGGCAGTTATACTCTGCCCTGCTGAAGACGCCCGTAAATACACTGACACCCCGGTTTATGTTAAGGCCTCGGCCCAGGCTTCCGGAACCATTGCCCTGCATGACCGAAGGGATATAACCACCATTGACTCCACAGTACATGCTTCCCGCACTGCATATGACATGGCCGGGCTGGGACCAAAGGATATACAGGCTGTGGAAGTGCACGATTGCTTTAGCATTAATGGAATCTTAGCCATTGAGGACCTGGGATTTGTGGAAAAAGGACAGGGTGGTCAGGCTGTAGAGGATGGTTTTATCCAGCGTGACGGTGACCTACCCGTGAACCCCTCTGGAGGGCTTAAAGCACGTGGACACCCCTTAGGGGCCACTGGAATCGCCCAGGCTGCTGAGATGGTCTGGCAACTCAGAGGAGATGCTGGTAAAAGACAGGTTGGCGGTATTGAAGTGGGTATGACCCATAACATAGGCGGTACCGGTGGTACTGCTGCCGTGCATATTTTCGGTCGTTAGAAACATTAAAAAATAAATAAGTTAGGGATTAAAGAATCTAATAATATCCCATAACTATTTATTTAAAATTTATTTGAAAGGCCATCCAAATTTTACTTTTTTTTGCTTTTTAGAGCTATTTAAATGTAATTCAATTTATTTAAAAAAAGAATAATCAGTTATAATTACCTTCACCTATTTTAATCTGTATGTTTGGGTTTTTCTAAATACATTATTTATTTAACTGGCAGGCCACAGCTTTCCCAACCCATTATTCCACCAACCAGATTGTATAGGTTTTCAAAACCCAGTTTAACCATTAGATCAGCACCGGCAGCACTCCTCATTCCGGACCGGCAGTAAACCAGGTAGGTCTTGTTTTTATCCAGTTCCTGAACTTTATCCTTGAAGTCTGGTGATTGGTAGTTTAGAAGTTCAGCCCCCTCAAGATGTGATTCAGAGAATTCTCCAGGGGTTCTCACATCAAGAATAACAAAATCAGGGTTGTCTTTATTTTCCATTATCAGTTCATATGACTTTTCAGGGACAATATCATTGATTTTAGAGGTTTTGCTTCCAAACATTTTAAATAAATCTCCAGTTAAGGTTTATATTATGTTGATTTAAGTTTATGTTGATTAAGCCCATAAACTTGACTGTTTCACGGACTGTTCGTTTATTATAATATAATTCCTAAATATCCCTGTTCAATAGATGGGAACCTTGAATTAATTAAATCAAATTTAACGCTTTAAATCTTCAATCGGTAAATTAATTGTTTCAGTGAATATTGGATATCTTCAAAAAAGCTCTTTACAAAGATTAACTCTTTTTCCTGGATTCCACCCAACTTCCATAAAACCAGGTAGTATAAACTTAACCCTAAAATAGCAGTTAAGACTATATCCAATGGTTTATGAGGGTTCAGGATGATTATAATAATACACATTAAGAATCCCGTTAATATACTCTTGATCAAAAACCAAGGGTATAATTCGAGGCGAATATAGTTGCGGGAGTAGTAGAGGGAGATAATGAATGCAAAGATGTATACGGCCAGTGATGTTAGGGCAATGCCCATTATTCCCCAGAAGAATCCAAAGGTAATGTCCATCAATAGATTGGAAACTGCACATATTATCCATATGTTGCCGGTTATGCGGGTTTTCTTTTCTAAAATAATAACCTGGGACATGATCCCGTACAATCCAAAGAAAACACCTCCTAAAGCCAGTATGGGAGTTATGAAATAACCTCCAAAGGCGATCTCCGGATTAGATAATACCTTTAAAATTGGCAGTGAGAGGACTGATAGTAAAAAAAAGAGAGGAATGACTATTATAAGGAAGAGTTTAAGAGAATAATTGATTAGAGTTTTGATCTTCTGGATTCTGCCCTGAGCATGGTAAAGGGCAAGGTTGGGTAACAGGAGGGTGTAGAAGGGGGACATGATAATGGAAATGAGATTACCCAGGAGATAGGCTGCCGAGTAGTAACTGACAAAGGATAATCCCAGGAATAAACCTATTAAATAACGGTCGGTGATGTCCAGTATCCAGAATGAAAGATTGGTAGGGATGGTTGGTAATCCAAAATTTAGATATTCCCTTAAGTTAGAAAATAGGGGTATTTTAAAACCAATTTTTCTCAATATTGGGATGTACATGACAATGATGAGTATTAGTTGACTTATTATTAGGCCTATGATTGCACCGTTAATCCCGTGACCCTTAAAAACCAGTGCAGCCACCAGGAGAACTACAAGGTATGCTTGTATGAATGAAAACAGCGAATATATTTTCATTTCCTGAAATGTTCGGAAAAAATCAAAAAATAGGAGTGTTAGGCCGTTTAAGAATAGGCTGAGGGGTAGAAACATGGCCACAAAGAGGTTGCCATTGAACAAATTTTTAGCCAGGAAAGTTGCACTTAACATAAAAATAATGGCCATTAGCAGACTTCCCATAACTACAGTAAATCCCAGGGAATAGAATACTTCCTGAATTTCTTCCCTACTTTTATGTGGGGATAAGAAACGAACCATGGTGTAGGGTAGTCCTAAAACTGCAATTGCCGGTACTATGGTTATGGTGATTGTGTACTGTACCCAAACACCATACTCTAGAATGCTTAAGCTTTGGGTGAGGATTGGTAGTAAAATTAGCTGATTAAAACTTACCAGGATTGTGGTTATGCCCAGAATTCCTATTTTCTTTAGAAATATTTTGTATTCCTGCAAATGTCGCACCACCATTAATGCGAAGAAACAATGATATTGGTGTCATTATTGATTATGTTAAGAGTATCATTAAACACTTTAGAGATTCTTCAAAATAAAGGACATATAACGAATTAATATCATTCTCAATAATTAGGAGAAAATTAGTTTTTGCGAAATTAAAGAATATTCTTGGATACGTGATAATTCAGATCATCTGAGGCTTTGAATATAATCCAAGAGGATTCCGATATAATCAATCTTAAGGATTCAGATAGTATTTCGAGATAAAAAAAAATAATTTGAATGTTTTTTTCAAAAAAAGAACGTTTCAAAAAAAGTTAAAAAAATGTAAGTCACTGGGGACTTACATCATTGGTGGCATTCCACCAGGCATTCCGCCCATTCCGCCCATGTCACCCATGTCAGGTTCTTTACCTGCACCAGTGGATGCAATGACGTCGTCGATCCTTAGGATCATTTCTGCGGCTTCTGCTGCGGATTGGATGGCCTGTTTTTTGACTCGGTGAGGTTCAATGACTCCGGCACGGTACATGTCGGTGACTTCGCCTGTGAATACGTTAAGTCCCATGTATAATGATTTTTCATGGGCTGCTCGTAGATCCACCAGAGCATCAATACTGTCCAGTCCTGCGTTTTCAGCCAGGGTTTTAGGTACAACTTCCAGTGCTTCTGCAAATGCATTAACAGCTAGTTGTTCACGGCCGCTGATGGTGTCAGCGTATTCTTTGAGTCCTTTGGCGATGGAGATTTCTGCAGCTCCTCCACCAGCAACTACTTTACCGTCTTCAATGGTTGCAGCAACTACACCAATGGCATCTTCAATTGCTCTTTCGATTTCGTCTACCACGTGTTGGGTTGAACCACGGATGAGGAGGGTTACTGATTTTGGGTCTTTGCAGTCTTCCACGAAGATCATTGCTTCGCCGGAGATTTTCTTCTCAGCTACGGATCCAGCCAGTCCCAGGTCATCGATGGATAGGTCTTCTATGTTGGAAACTACTGTAGCTCCGGTTGCACGGGCCAGTTTTTCCATGTCGGATTTTTTGACTCTGCGTACTGCCATAATTCCTGCTTTGGCCAGGTAGTGCTGTGCCAGGTCGTCAATTCCTTTTTGACAGAAGAGTACAGTTGCTCCTGCATCGGCGATTTTGTTTACCATGTCACGGATCATCTGTTCTTCTTGTTCAATGAAGGCCTGCATCTGGGCAGGGTCAGTGATTCGGATTTCAGCGTCCACTTCGGTTTCTTTAACTTCAATGGCACTGTTTAGTAATGCTATTCTTGCATCTTCCATCTTTTTAGGCATGCCAGGGTGTACTGGTTCTTTGTCGATTATGACACCGTTTACGAGTTGGGAGTCATCGATGGTTGCTCCGTCTTTTTTCTCGATTTTGATGTGGTCTTGGTCGATTTCCCCGTCGTCTTCCACCTGTTTGACTGCACCGACCACCAGTTCTGCTAATGGTTCTCGTGCCTTTTCGGTTCCTTTCCCGGTCATGGCTGTCATTGCCACTTTCATGAGGGTTTCCCGGTCTTCTGCATCGATTGATATGACGCTTAAGATTTCCTGGGCTTTTTCAGCTGCTTGCCTGTATCCCATAGCTATTATGGTTGGGTGAATGTCCATGTCCAGGAGGCTTTCTGCTTTTTTGAGTAATTCACCAGCAATAATAACTGCGGTGGTGGTTCCGTCTCCCACTTCGTCTTCCTGGGTTTTGGCTACTTCCACCAGCATTTTTGCTGCAGGGTGCTCGATATCCATTTCTTTGAGGATGGTTACTCCATCGTTGGTTACTACGATGTCACCTAATCCATCTACAAGCATTTTGTCCATTCCCTTAGGACCTAAAGTGGTCCTTACGGTTTCTGCTAAGACTTTTCCTGCTAATATGTTCATTCTCTGAGCATCTCGTCCTAAAACTCTAGAAGAGCCCTCAGGCATTATAATAATAGGTTGTCCTTGTCCTTGTCCTAATTGTGCCACAATAATCACCTCTATTTTTTTATGTAAATGATCAGTAGGTTAGCGATTATATAAATACTTTGCTATTGTCATATTCACCTGGAGTTTAAATGGGATAATTAATACACACCCAATATTTAAAAAGACATGAGGCTCTGGAGATTATTTAAGGAGATTTAAGAGATCCTACCAAACATATCATCGTATTATAAAGTATATAGCTTTTTTAAACCCATATAGCTTTTTAAACTATTATAACCAAAAAAAATAATGTCTTTTTTTAAAATAATGTCTTTTTTAATCCTTATCTAATTTTTCCCAGAATACGTTACCATGACTTTCCCTGGATCGGAAGTAACCCTTCCTTTCCAGGTTTCGGAGGGCGTGTTCAAAGTTTTGGATTGTGAGTTCAGTGAATCCCATATTAATAATCCATTTATAAAGATTATCCAGTGTATCTTCTGAATCTGGGAGTAACAGGTAGACGTTGGATTGGAAGGAAGTTAAATCCTTTTTTGGTTTTTGGGTAAGCAGTTTAAACTGATCCTTAATTTTTTCCAGTTCCTTTATTTTCAGATCCTTTACTTCAAGTTTTTTGACTAATTCCTTGATTTCTTCTTCTTTTTTCTGGATGGATATATCCTGTTCTTTCTGTTGCTCCTGAAGTTTACTGTGCTCCTGAACCAGGGATCTGGAAGATTCTTTCTGGCACTTTTTAAGTTCGATCTTCAACTTACTGATCTCTAATAGGCAGGCCTTAACCAGCTGCCGTAACTGTTCTCTCTCGGTATCCTTCAAAAAGGCCATAGTATCACTTGAATAGTAGAATTTTTATTATGGATATAAACACTAATTCTAATCTTAACTAATTCTAATCTTATTTATGCATCAATCTCCTTTTAAGTTTTGAGATAACAATCCCCATAATCACCATCAATGATTACAATCACCATCATAACCTGAGTAAACAATATCTGGAAAATCCATCACCACCAAAAAACCCAATTACTAAAAATCAAAGAAATATTTTAAAATTGTATTAAATCAAAGAAATAAATTCTTAACATCACCACACAGCTTATAAACAGTGAATTAATCTCTACTGAGTTTATGGACTTAAATTAAGTAAGTTTATGGACTTAAATATCAGGCTGAGTTTATGCAAAAAAAGAAAAATGAATTAAATGATGGCGGTTGTAGCAGTTCCTCCCCAGGGGGCAGCAGTACTTGCAGAGCCCAGAGTTTTTCCACCCTTAGTTATGGAAGCGGTTAAAGTTCCAGAGCCACCCTCTGTTTTACGGGCAGAAATTGTTACAGAACCCGTCACCGGACCTAAATTAGTTGTTTGATCACCAGTACCAGATAATGCACGATATCCAAAGTTACCACTCACATCAGCAGCCCAATTTCCAGGATAACTCACAACAACATTAACATCATTAGAAGCAGAAGCATTGGTAGATGTGTTATTAGCTGACGTGTTGGAACTAGTAGTATTGGACGTGTTATTATTGGAAGTACATCCCGATACTACAACCACCAAACAAACAAGAACCACTAAACAGATCATTTTTTTCGACAAATTCATTATTTAGACACCCTCCTCTAATTTAAGAAAACTTGTGTTAATATTGGTGTTATTATAATAATTAGTTTTCGGAAAGAGGTGAACAGATTCTTAATATTCAACCAAAATCTTCCAGAGGCCAGGTGAATAAAATATGAACCCATTATTTATAATGATCTGGGTTTGTAGAACTTATTAATACAAATAAGATTATTCAAAGCATGGATTAAACCATAATTAGGAATCAATGGGTGAAAAATCATAGAATAAAAAATTAAAGAATAAACTTGAACTATTAAGAGAAAAAGACAGATAAAGAAAAAAAATAATAAGAAAAAAGGAGATATTAAGGGTTCATTAACTATTAACTCTACATTATCTCCGCAATAAGTTCCGCATTAAGTATGGATGCTCCCGCAGCACCCCTAACAGTATTGTGGCCCAACAGAACGTATTTCAGGCTCTGGGGGAATGTTGCATCCTGCCGGAGTCTTCCCACTGTAACGGCCATTCCTTTTCCCATCATGCGATCCATTCTTGGTTGAGGTCGGTTGTCCTCTTCCCGGACAATAACCGGATGTTCCGGGGCAGAGAAAAGGTTCAACTTTTGGGGGAGTGCCTGGAAATTCTGTAGGGATTTTTTAATGTCTTCCAGGTCAAATTCTTCATCCATCTCCATGAAAACTGCTTCGGTGTGACCGTCCACCACTGGGACCCGGTGGCAGGAGGTGCTGACTCCGAAGGTTGCTGGTTCCACATTCTCCCCATCAAAGTCACCCAGAAGGTACAGTGTTTCTTCTTCCATTTTCTCCTCTTCCCCTCCAATAAAAGGCACCAGGTTGTCCAGCATGGCCATGGAAGGCACTCCATTGTAACCTGCTCCGGAAACAGCCTGCATTGTGGACACATATACACGGTTGATATCATACTGGTCGTATATGGGTTTCAGGGTAAGTACCAGTGCTATGGTGGAACAGTTGGGGTTGGTGACAATGAATCCATCCCATCCCCTGTTTTTCTGCTGGGTTTCTATTAAGTCCAGGTGTTCCGGATTAACTTCGGGTATTACCAGGGGTACATCTGGCTCCATGCGCATAGCACTGGCATTGGAAGCAACTTTCATGCCTGCTTCAGCGAATTTAGGTTCTGCAATTAGTGCGTTTTCAGCAGGTAGTGCTGAGAAGACTATTTCCACATCCTTCACATGGCTGGGGTCGGTGTCCACCACCACAGTGTCTTGAACTGCTTCGGGGATGGGTGTATCCATGTGCCAGGTCACTGCATCCTGATATTTTTTTCCAGCAGAACGCTGGGAAGCAGTGAGGGCTGTTATCTCGAATTTGGGATGATCTTCAAGAAGTTGTATGAATCGCTGCCCTACCATTCCTGTTGCTCCTAAAATACCTACATTTACCATATAAAACCACCTTTTTCATATACTGTTTATTAATTACTAATCTAATCTTCCCATTATAATACTATCCCTATTTTCCTCTTGTTAATTACCTGGTTTTGAATAAGTTCCGATAATTATCTGCCTTATTTACAATCCCAGAACATCATCCATATTACTTACTTTGCCCTTTCCAGCACTTACCACGTAACGGATGGACTTAATAACACCATTAACAAATGCCTGTCTGCTGCTGGCGCGGTGTGTGATTTCCAGTCGTTCCCCATCACCGGCGAATAGAACTGTGTGGTCGCCCACAATGTCCCCACCCCGTACAGCGTGGATTCCGATTTCTTCCGGTGTTCGCTCACCCACCATCCCTTCTCTACCATAGACTCCTACTTCATCCATTTTACGGTTTAGAGCTCCGGCTATGAGTTCTGCGGCCTTCACTGCAGTTCCAGATGGGGCGTCTTTTTTGTGTTTGTGGTGTGCTTCTATGATTTCCACATCGTAATCTGTGAGGATTCCAGCCAGTTCTTCCACTACCTTGAAGAAGACATTAACTCCCACTGCCATGTTAGGGGAGATAACTGCCCTGACTTGGTTATGTTCTATTACTGACTGGTTAGATTTCATCTGCTCCTCAGTGAAGCCAGTGGTTCCCACCACAAGGTTAACACCACATTCGGCTGTGGTTTTTATGGTGCTCACTGCTGCCTCCCTTATGGTGAAATCCACAAGAACGTCTGGTTTTTTCTCCTTCAGTGTTTCTGCCAGTTTTTCTGCTCCCACTATTGGCACGTTGATGGGCCCAATCCCCATAACTTCCCCTACGTCCCTTCCGTCCAGTGGTGTGTTAGGGGCTTCAATGGCTGCCACTACATTCAGGTCATCCTGTTCCAGGATGGTGTTGATGATCATGGATCCCATTCTTCCACCGGCTCCGGTTACTGCCACATTTATCATGATATATCATCTCCTAAGATTAATAATCCTTTAAAAAAATAAAATAAGAGAAAAAAATGTTAAAAAGTATTTGTGCCCTGGATCCAGGCAGTTAATTAATAAATAATGAGTATAGCTTAAAAAAGCTTAATATATTTAGATCAACTGCAGGTCCAGGAGTACCTTCCTGAGTTCATCCTGGCTTTCCTTTTTAAGTGGGGCCAGGGGCATGCGCACATGACCTGAAGGTCTACCCATCATGTTAAGTGCTTCCTTAGCAGGCACGGGATTGGATTCCACAAAGAGGACCTTCATAAGATCATATAACTCATAATGGAGATCCTGAGCTCCTTTGAAGTCTCCTTCCAGGGCTTTATTCACCATTTCACTCATGCGTGCCGGGTCAACATTACCCACCACACTGATAACACCTTTACATCCCTGGGAAATCATGGGGAGGGTGAGGTTGTCATTTCCAGACAAGACCAGGAAATCTTCCTGTCCCAAACTTTTCAGTTTATGAATGGTCTGTGAGACCTTGTCCAGGTCGGGGTTTGCCTCTTTAATAGCCACTATGTTATCCAGCTGAGCAACTCGTCCAATGGTTTCCACATCAATATCAGTACCGGTACGGGAGGGGACATTGTAGACGATTATGGGAATATCCACAGATTCAGATAACATTTTATAGTGTTCATAAAGCCCATGCTGTTGGGGTTTGTTATAGTAAGGAGTTATTACCAGTGCGTAGTCTGCGCCTACGTCTTCTGCGTATTTCACCAGGTCAAGTGCTTCCTTGGAGGAGTTGCTACCTGCTCCGGCCACTGCAGCTGCCTTGCCCTTCACTTCATCCACCATGATTTCCATCATCTTCTTCTGTTCATGGTGGGTTATGGTGGCGGACTCACCGGTGGTTCCGGCGGCCAGTAGGCCATTTACACCTCGTTCTAGGAGATAATTCATGTTCTCCCGCATGCCCTCTTCATCCACGGTATCTTCCCGGGTGAAGGGGGTTACCATAGCAACTGTGGTACCTTCCAATTTCATTCCAAGACTCTCCTTACCATTTCATAAGCTCTCTTACCATCATTCCAGTCCACGAATATAACAACTGAAGTTTGACTTGATGAAATTTCCACTATGTTTATTTTATTCTGACGTAAAGGTGCGGTGATTTTGGTGATTATTCCAGGGGTGTCTATGAAATCCTGGCTGTTGACGGTGATCATGGCGATCTCCCGACCCAGTGACAGGGAACTCATATCCGGATTTTTCACCACTACCTCATGAAGGATTTCATGGGCAGCATCAGCCACTGATTTATCAATGAAAAGGGTTATTGAGTTTTGACCGGTGGATATACCATAAATATTGATATCATTATCCTGAAGAGTTTTGGTGAGTTCGGCTAGTATTCCCACTTTGGTCAGCATCTCTTCACCGACCACGGCAATGACTGAAATGGGTTCATTGTTTAGGGTGGTTGATCTTAGCATTTTATCCTTGGAGGGACCCATTATCTCTGTGCCTGGTACTGAAAGATCACCATGTTCAAATCCTATGATTTTAGCGTTGATTTTAGGGTCTTTATAGCGCAGAGCATGGGGGTGTAATACCTGGGCTCCGTGGGTTGCCAGATCCCTCATTTCTTCAACACTGATTTTGTCCAGTTTTCTGGCAGTCTGTAATTTATTGGGATCAGTGGACATTACTCCTCCAACATCGGTGACAATGATCACCTCTTCTGCATGGAGGCAGTGTCCCATCAGGAAGGCAGTTATGTCACTTCCACCCCTTCCCAGGGTGGTGATGTTACCTTCTTTGTCTTTTCCTAGGAAACCGCAGATAACAGGGATGACTCCCTGATCCAGGAGTTTTAAGATCTCCCTGGATCTGATTTCAGTCTCTGCAAAGTCAATTTTGGCATTTAGATAGTTGCTGTCAGTTATAACTGGCCAAATTTCCATGTGAGGATCAACGTACTCTGACTTGACACCCAGGGATTCTATTGTGGACGAAAAAACCCTTACACTGGTTATTTCCCCCATGGATATTATGTCTGCCATTTGTTTTTCAGTGATGGCTTCTCCTATGGATCTGTTTACAATTTCCAGGATGTCATCGGTGGTCTTGTTGATGGCTGAAACCACAACCACCACCTTCTTGCCCTGCATGTACTCTTTAACCACTGCACGGGCTGCTTTTTTGATCCTTTTCCCATCTCCGATGGATGTTCCTCCAAACTTGGCCACTATTATTCCCATAGCAACCAACCTTAGAAGTAATTATTTCTAACCAATCGAGTTACGTAACCTGCGATTTTGTTCCGCAGATGCTTGGTACTTACAGTGGAGAATTCCTGCACTAACTTCTTATTTTCATCGAAATCTGTGGTGAATTTACCGGGATAAGTTTCAATCAGTTCTTTGGATGTTCTTTTAACGAATGATGTTCTAATGTTACCCATGCTTTTTACCTCCTTGTATTTTCTGTTGTTCTTTTTTGCTCAAATCCGTCAGTATCATAGTGATCTGGGTGAGACTGTCTTTATCTATTTCCTGCTCTTTAGCTATTTCTCGGATCTTATGGTGGATAAACTCTTCCCTTTCTGGATCATGAATTTTCATTCCCAGAACAATCTTGGCCTGGTAAATATCAGTGGCCAGGGAAGTTCGCTCTTTTATGAGCTTTATTATCTTTTCATCCAGTAAATCAATTTTTTTCCGAGAGCTTTCCAAGAGTTGTAACGCTTCTGCCCTATCCATGGTCAACCACCTTGGTTCCCATATTATCCGCCTGAGTTAATATTACCCGCCCAGGATACGAACTCCATGCTTCCTGAACACCGCTTATATTCTCTTCAGGAACTATGGCTACAAATGAGGGGCCAGTTCCTGAAAGACCTGCGGCCAGTGCACCTGAATTTAAGGCATCCAAAGCAATTCCAGCATCAAAACTAAGCGCAGCGCTATATAAAATTCCGTTTAATGTCAGAGCTCCATATACGTTGCCTTTGAGTGCTTCCTGGAATGCGAGTTTCACCCAGGGGGCCAGGAGTTTCATCCTACCGACATCAGATTGGGCAGTAGGTGACTTTCTATTGGGCATGTATATTAATATATTTTGCTCCTCCATGGGGCCTCGGTGGAAGATCTCACGTCGAGGATTGTGGGTGATGGTTAGACCTCCGAAAAAGGAGGCACTGGCATCATCAAATGCCCCGGTAATGGTAACCCCTGCCTCCAGAGAGGAATCAATGGCCAGATTAAGTATATCTGAATCATTTAAACTACCCTCAGGTATTAAACCATCATTAATCATGGCCTGGTATGTGGCCAGAACCACTGCATTGGAAGTGGCACTGCTGCTTGATAGTCCCGAGGCCACAGGTAAGGTGGAACTGGTCTTTATTTCTATCCCGGTGTCCACATTAAATTTATCAAGTACATTTCTCACACAAATTTCCATAAGTGTGGTGTCAACATCCTTATCTGCTTTGAATATTCGTTTTGATGACTTTAAACTGGCTTTGGCAGTTACATAAAGTTGGATACCAAATGCAGATCCGCAACCCGTGGATATGGCATTAATTACCGTTGCTGATCCGGGTGACCGGACAATTGCTTTCAAATTATCACCTGTAAAAGTTAACTCCTATGGAGTATTGCACTTATTTTATATACATAGAAATAAAAAGACTAATAAATACATCGATGGAATAAATAAAAAATAGAATATAATTAATATTATAATGTAAAAGTAATAATCAAGAAACACTAGGTAATAATATGAGTAAAGATACCAGACTAGTTTTGGGTATTGTGGGAGGAGGATTTTTAATCCTTCTAGTTCTTTTTATAGCCATCATATCCCTGTTAGGGAGTAGTGACCAGTTCACCAATGGCACCAGCTTCGGAAACACCGTGGCAATTGTACCGGTCCAGGGTGAAATTGCCTACAGCCAATCTAACATTCTGGGAGGAGGAGTAGCATCACCCCAAACCATAACTGAGGGTATTAAACAGGCCGAAAAAGATGGTTCTGTGAGTGCCATTGTCCTAGATGTTAACAGCCCCGGTGGTTCACCAGTGGCCAGTGAAGAGATCATGAATGTGGTTAAAACTGCTAAAAAACCAGTGGTGGTTTGGATCAGTGATATTGGTGCCTCCGGAGCCTACCTGGTTGCCTCACCTGCCGATAAGATCATGGCCAGCCCATCATCCATTGTGGGTAGTATTGGAGTTATACTCAGCCTAACTGATCTTTCTGGACTTTACCAGAAGATCGGTGTTAACCAGTACGCAATTAAAGCAGGGGAGTATAAAGATATGGGTGCTTCCTACCGTAATTTAACCCCTGAAGAAGAGCGGATGTTGCAGGAGATGGTTAATCAGGATTATGAGTACTTCATTAAGCAGGTGGCTGAAAACCGTAAACTGGATTTGGACTATGTGCGGAGCATTGCCGAGGGAAAAATATACACCGGAACCCAGGCCAAGGAATTGAAGTTAATAGATGAAACTGGTGACCGGGAAAAGGCCATTGAATCAGCAGCCCGACTGGGGGGAATAAAGGGAGACTATGAGGTAATAACCATCACCCCTACCGAGACCCTGGCGGATATTATTAAGGGTTACTCCACCAACTTTGCCTATGCACTAGGTAAGGGAATTGGAAGTTTATTGAATGAGGGTTCTGTAGAAAGCTCTGTGGATTACAGTTTAAGATGATAACCGGATCCCTTACCTGGGTTTCCGGTGACAATCTTTTGATTATATAAAAAGTGTAATCCTCAAAAAATCCATCTCGAAATTTATAAAAATAAGATTCCATAAAAAAGAATTTAAATAAATAATCATAGAATTCTAATCAATAAGATTTACTTTCGAACATAGTTTTAAAAAATGAGGTGAAAATATGGTTGTAAAAGTTGAGGTGTTCACATCTCCTTCCTGTCCTTACTGTCCTATGGCTATTGAAGTTGTAAATGAAGTTGAAAAAGAAATGCCTGGCACTATGGAAGTTGAAAAAATTGACATCATGGTTGATCGGGAAAAAGCAGTTGAATATGGGTTAATGGCCGTGCCTGCTATTGCTTTAAACGGAGTTGTGCGTTTTGTGGGCGCTCCATCTAAAGAAGAACTGACAAGTGCCATAGAAGAAGAAAAGAATAAATAATCCCTTATTTTTTTTTATTACCATGGAAGAAAATCATTCCAATTTAAAAGACCAGAATTTATCTTATGCTAATTCTAAACCTGGCAGGGAGAACAATAAATCATCCCCCCCATCTGTTTCTTTACCAGTTGAAAGTGACAATTATGGAATAACCACAGGAAGTGCAGCCACTGCCGCAGCTTTAGCCGCATTACAATCCATAAAAGGGGAAAAAGTTTCCGGGGTTAATATCCAAACACCCCTGGGATGTCTGGATATTTCAGTTAAGAGTTTTCATAAAATAAGTGACCACTCTGGGAGGGCTTCAGTTGTTAAAATGCCTTACCATGACCCTGATGTCACAGTCAATTTAGAAGTGCATGCCGAGGTTCATCTTACAGATAAAACAAGCATAATAATCACTGGTGGGGAAGGGGTAGGCCGGATAACCAAACCAGGATTACAACTACCAGTGGGAGAAGTAGCTATAAACCCGGTTCCAAGGAAGATGATCCAGTCCAACCTGGAGGCTGCACTGCCACCAGGTAAAGGTGCCCAAGTCTTGATCACCATACCTCAGGGTAGGAAAATTGCCCGTAGGACTATGAATCCCCGTCTGGGTATTGTGGATGGCATTTCCATACTGGGAACCACTGGAATTGCCCGTTCCATGAATTCAGAAAGTTTCCAGAAGGCCAAGAAATGTCAGCTGGATGTGGCACTGGCCGAAGGATATCAGGAACTGGTTTTCGTTCCCGGGAATATTGGAGAAAAACTGGCCCGTCAGTTGCTGGATGTGGAAGATGACCAGATAATCCAAGTGGGTAACCTGGTGGGTTACATGCTGGAAGAAGCAAGTAAAAGTGACTTATCCAAATTAATAATCATGGGCCATGCTGGTAAACTGGTTAAAATAGCAGGAGGTATCTTCCAGACAGAGCATCGTCTGGCAGATGGTCGCAGGGAGATAATAACCACCCACACCGGACTAAGAGGTGGGAATAAAAAAGTAATGGGGGAAGTTTTCAACTCCAACACCACCGAGGACATGATTGAAATCCTGGAAAGAGAAGGTATGGTGGATATGGTTTTCAACTCCATAGCCAGTTCCATCAAGGAACGTTGCCAGGACAGGTTTGATTTAAAGCCAGAAGTGATTATTTTAAAGATGGATGGCACTGTACTCAACAGTAATTACCGGGTTGAATTACTTAATCATCAATCCTAACTTCGATGATTAGAACAGATACTCAGATGTTTCGGATTTTTAGATTTTTAGATATTTATAGATTTACGAAAACACATTTTATAAAAGGAATATATGAAATATATTATTTTATTAGTGGATTCAATGATTATATAGTCAATTCAATGTCTTATTTACATTCCAACTCAAAGTTTATGGTGAAATCATGCGTGTGTGCATATTAGGACAATACCCCCCCCATATTGGAGGTGTTTCATCCCACACTTATCTTCTATCTAGGGAACTGGTAAAACGAGGAGATGAAGTTTACGTGTTAACCTATCCCCACCAGGATATTAGGGATGTTGGAGGAGTTAAAGTAGAAACAGCCTCCGCACCCAACATTAAAGGTTTAAGGGGTTTATTCTTTTCCATATCCTCTTTTTTCAAACTGATAGGCATGGTACGCCGTTTAAAGATTGACCTTATCCACGCCCACTTCCTACTACCCCCAGGGCTTATCGGAGTTTGTGTGGGTTCCATCATGGGTAAAAAAACTGCAGTAACTGCCCATGGATCCGATCTCATGATACAGGCTAAAAATCCCCTTCTAAGGGGACTAATCAAGTTTACCCTTAAAAGAGCTGATTATGTACTGGTGGTTAACCAGACACTCCAGGAAAAAGTGTTGGAGTTGGGTATAAATCCGGATAAAATTTACATAACTCCCAATGCAGTGGATGTAGAAAAATTCACCCCCCAGAATATGGAACTCCCCCATGATATAGAGATGAGTTCTGATAAGCCAGTGCTACTATTTGTGGGTAATCTGGTGTTCCAGAAGGGTGTTAAATATCTCCTGGATGCTAAGATATTAATGAATACCCCTGCAGAGCTGGTAGTGGTGGGTGATGGTCCCCTCCGCCAGGAGCTGGAGATGAAAGTTCAAAATGAAGAGATCAGTGACGTGGTTTTCGTTGGTGCCCGTCGTGATGTGGAGAAAATTATGCCATCTGCTGATGTTTTTGTTCTCCCCAGTGTGTCTGAAGGGTCTCCAATCACTATCCTGGAGGCCATGGCCAGTGGTCTGCCAGTGTTGGCCACCAGGGCCGGTGGAATCACCGAAGTTATAAATGAAAGGGTGGGAATGGTGGTTGAACCTGCCAATCCACAAGAAATGGTAACTGCCCTGGATGAAATCCTGGAGAACAGGGAACTCATTAGGGAAATGGGAATGGCTGCCCGTGAACATGCCATGAAATACAGTACCGTAAAGATACCTTATTAATCCACTAGTTATAAGGTTTTAAACTATTTAATTACCGTTCGTTAGTTAACTCTTGATGAAACAATTACAATTACTCTGAAAGTAAATCATAATGGAAATTTCAAGTTTTATTTCAATTTAAATTATTATTTATCACTCGCTCTATCCAACATTATAATAAACAAAGCAAACCATCATACTCTAAGAAATAATTAGAAAATAGAATAATAATTAATAGTTTATCTGAGTTTAAAATCTGGAGATTTTAGAAGAACTTAGGCGTTTAAAATAATTAAAAGGGTTTTGTAAATACATGATAACACACTAATAGATGGAGATGAATGGATATGGATGAAAAAGAATTCACACACCTCACTCAGAGTGGGGTGCACATGGTAGAAGTAGGGGATAAGCCAATCATCAAAAGAACCGCCCTTGCCCAGGGAAGAATAAAACTGCAAAAAGAGACCATTGATCTCATTGAAAAGGGAGAACTTAAAAAGGGTAACGTGCTCACCACTGCCCAAATAGCAGCCATCCAAGCTGTTAAAAATACTCCCCAGATGATACCCCTATGCCATCCAATACCCATCGGAGGGGTGGAAGTGGAATTTGAAGTGAACCCTGAATCTATTGAGGTTACAGTGCAGGTGAGCAGCACCGGGAAGACTGGTGTGGAAATGGAAGCCATCACAGGGGTCAGTGTGGGTCTTTTGACCATCTGGGACATGGTTAAGAGTGTGGAAAAGGATGAAAATGGACAGTACCCTTCCACCGCTATCACTGATATTGAAGTAATCCGCAAGGAAAAAATCGAATTATAATCAACAACGGATTATATAAAATTTAATTTATTAGAAGTTCGAAGAAAAGGAAGGAAATATGAGTCTTGAATCTGTGGATCCAGCTATCAGGAAGATAATAAAGGAGTCTTACCCCCAGATTAAGGAGCTTAACCCTGCCCAGAATGCAGTGGTAGATGCCGGGCTTCTGGATGAAAAGGAAAATTACATCATTGCCATACCCACTGCCAGTGGTAAAACCCTCCTGGGAGTGATGGCCGCCCTCCGGACAATCCTCGATGGGGGTAAAGTGGTTTATGCAGTTCCCCTTTTATCCATCCAGAATGAGAAGGTTAAGGAATTTAAAAAATTCGAAGAACACGGTATCAAGGTGGGTAAACATCCCTCTTCATCGGATTTGGCAGTGATGGTCTTCGAATCCTATGATGCCCTGACCCGTTTCAACTTGAACGCCCTTTCTGATGTGGATCTCCTCATTGTGGATGAATTCCATATGATCGGGGAGTATAGTCGTGGCCCCACCATTGAATGCGCCATCACCCGTTCCCGTATGCTCCATCCCGGGATGAGGTTAATCGCCCTATCGGCCACCCTGCAGAACATGGAGGAACTTTCCACCTGGCTGGGTGCCCGGGTGGTGGAACATGATTATCGGCCAGTTCCCCTTTTTAAAGAAGTTCTGAACACTGAAGAATTCGGTATCAAAAACAAGAATGATGTTATACTTCGAATTCTTAAGGATTCCATGGAGGAATCCAGCCAGGCCCTGGTATTTGTTTCCACTCGCCGTTTCACTGAATCACTGGCCAACTACTTGGCAGGTAAAATAAAAAGGACTCTGCCCGCGGAGAAGAAAAAGGCATTTAAAAGGGTGGCTGAAAAGATCCTGGATGTTCCCAAGAGACGCGGGTCCCTACCCACTGAAGTGTGCCTGAAACTAGCAGAATGCGCGGAGAATGGGATGGCCTTCCACCATGCCGGTTTATTTGATCGTCAGAAGGAGATCATTGAGGAGGAGTTCCGTGCCGGGAACCTTCTGATGATCACCGCCACCCCCAGCCTGATGTACGGGGTGAACCTCCCCTCTAAGAACGTGGTTATCCGGGATTACACCCGCTGGACCAGTCAGGGACCTCAACCCATACCGGTGTTTGATTACCTGCAGATGTCAGGCCGTGCCGGGCGTCCGGGGTATGATAAGGAGGGTTACTCCTACCTGATTGGTAAAACCCTCTCTGAAGCTGAACAACTCCAGTATCAGTACATCTACGGGGAGATTGAAGCCACCAACTCCAAGTTACTGGAAAACCGGGATGCAGTTTACCGCCAGATCATTTCACAGGTGGCAGCTGGGATGGCTAAGAATCTGGATGAACTCCTGGAATTTTTCAAGGACACTTTTTCTGGTTTCCAGATGACCCACTCGGAGTATTCTTCTTTATTTGCCTCGGATACCATTCAGTTTCAGGTTAAGGAGGCACTGGATTTTCTGATGGAACACGGAATGATCCAGGCAGTTCCGGATGGTCTGAGGGCCACTGCCTTTGGTATGTTAATTGCCAAGAGTAACTATGCAGTGCAGACTGCGGTGCGTCTTAAGGAATTTGCCCGTTCTGGTGGGGAAGTGGAAATGTCCCGTTTAGTCTATGAGATATGCCGCACCCCTGATCTGATCCCCATCTCCTTTAAAGGCCGTAAAAGCCGAGACCCGGTCCGGGATCGGCTCAACCGTGCAGGTTTGTTTGTGGTGGATGTGGGTAACGATGAGGCCACTGCTGCCACCCTTATGGAATGGATGGATGAACGGAGCGAGTATGAGATTGAAAATGCCTTCAATGTTTATGCGGCATCCACCCGGAGAGCAGCCTATGAGGCATCCCGACTGGTGAAGTTCCACCGGGAAATATGCCAAGTTCTGGGTGTCTATAGCGGACTAGATTCCATGGAAACCCTCACCGCCAGACTCTATTACGGGGTGAAGGAGGAGTTACTCCCATTGGTGGTGGGAATTAAGCGTCTGGGTCGCAGACGTGCACGGGCACTGGTTGATGCCTTCGGAACAGACCTTCGTTACGTTTCCCGAGAGGAACTACTTCGAATTGAAGGCATTGGTCCTAAAACTGCGGAGAGTATACTTAAAAAGTATCATTCGCATGATTAACCCCCATGGAATATTCTATAAGGAGATTACTGATATAAAGTGGCTATGATTAAGTTAACCCGTTGAGCTGGAGAATAAAATAAAGTAATTGGGAACATGATTATCAAAGAACTGGATTTTTCCCGGGAAATTTCAAAAAATGATCTCCTGAAGGCGTTGAAGGGTGAAGCCAATCATGTGCATATCCATGATTTCATCAAAACCTGCAGCTTCCTCAAGAAGAATATGGAACATGTAAACCCCCATTACAAGGAAGAGTACATTAAAATGTACACCGAAGGGTATTTAAAGGGTTACCGAGATGTTAAAAATGATAAAACATCCTACACCGGACATGTTGATCTTGTTGAGCTGGAAGAATCCATCCAGCTCCTGGAAAAACAGGAAAAAATAATGGAAACAGAGTTTGGTGAAAATAACCGATCATTTAAGCCTTACTTGATCATGTCTCTTTATACCACATTCATACTGGAAGAACCAATCCATCCGATGGGTACACCATTCCCTGGTGGTTTGAAGGTACGCAAAGATAATGATATCTATTACTGCCCAGTAAAAAAGAATAACGAGAACAACCCACTGGCAGTTTGTGGATTTTGCATTGCAGAGCAGGAACCAGATATGTAATTTTTCCAGGAATTTTTTTTTATTTTTAGATTACAGACAAAATTTTAAACCCCACATGCCAATTAATCAAATACAGATGTGATTAAGACTTAGCCCAATAATGAAGGCTTTAACTTAATGATTAAGAATTTAACCTAATGGTTGTAATTTAAGGATTAAATGTAAGGGATAAAATTTATGAATTTGATTAAAAAAACATTGGTAATGATTAAAAAAAAAACCATTTGGGAAGCTAAATATGGTGAAGAAACTGGATGAAATTGATTTAAACCAGGCCCTGAGTAAAAATGATCTATTGAAAGTACTGAAAAAGGAAGCCAGATCCATCTATATACAGGATATAATGAAGGCCTCCCACTTCCTCAGGGAAGATGCCACTTTCATGCCACCCCGTGAAAGGGATGAATATATTGCCAGGTTCACCAGGGCATTTTTCACCCGGATCAAGGATATAAAGGATGACCAATCCTCTTATCAGGGAGAGGTGAACCCGACTAAACTTAGTGAATTTTTAGAAGTTCAGGACGAACAGGCCCTAAACTCAAGCACTGATGATGAGCGATGTTTCCACCTCATAGCCCGTTTGGTTTCTGCCTACACTGCATTTGTAAGGGAAGAATCCATACACCCTATGGGAACCCGGTTCCCTGGTGGTTTCACCCTGCGACTGGTAGGTGGTGTTTATCTCTGCCCGGTTAAGGATAAACAAAAAGAAACCCCCAGTGCACTGTGCAGATTCTGTGTATCAGTCCAGGATAAGAGTGTAGATTGATTAAACCCCAAATTAATCAAAATATTTTTATTCTTATTTTAATAAAATTAATAACAACTAAATAACAAAAAAAAGGATTTAGAAGTTTATTGGAAAGATTATATTAAATTTACATATCTACTGTAATCTTTCCCGTAAATATCCCATTTACAGTCAATACCTGATAATTATTTTGTGGAGAAAAGGGATATGAAGCCAGCATCAGTACTCATCGTGGAAGATGAAATGGTAACTGCCTTGGATCTTAAGGATAAACTGGTGAATGCTGGGTTTATAGTTCCGGCAATTGCGGCCAGTGGTGAAGAGGCAATTGACGCTGCAGCAGAATTTCGGCCCGATGTGGTGCTCATGGATATCGTGCTTCAGGGTGAAATGGATGGAATCCAAGCTGCGCGGAAAATAAGCTCCCTCGACATCCCGGTGGTCTTTTTAACTGCTTATTCTGATGAGGTGACATTGCAGAGGGCTAAATCCACCAGCCCTTATGGTTACATTATCAAACCCTACCCAGATAAAGAACTGCAGTTAACCCTGGAAACCACCCTCCAAAAACATCATGAATACCGTGATAAAGTTGAATCAATCCGTTATAAAGGTCTGGGTGACGGTGTACCTCTAACCAGTTATGAGGATGAGGTCCCATGGGAAGAACGTCCCAAGATATTGATTGTGGAAGATGAGATCATCACTGCCATGGATCTTGCGGCCCAGCTGGAGGATATGGGTTACCTGGTAGTGGATACTGTGGCCAATGGCCAGGATGCTATAAAAAAGGCAGAATTATTCCGTCCGGATCTGATACTTATGGACATCGTCTTGAGTGGAGAACTGGACGGCATCAATGTTGCCGAACATATCCATGACCTGGACATCCCAGTGGTTTACCTCAGTGCCTACACCGATGATGTTACTATAGAAAGAGCTCTTAAAACATCCCCCTTTGGTTACCTGCCCAAACCTTACCAGATTGATGAACTTTACATCACCCTAGAAACCGCCCTTCAACAACACCAATCAGAAACTCAGAGGATAGAAGAGATAGACCATAAGATCACTGTTAAGGAAGGGGAAATGGTTATTGAAAAGACCGCAGTGTTCTTCATCAGTGCCATTATCATTTCATTGATTGTTTACAGTCTGGCCACCAGAAGTATGACCTGGCTTATGTACCTCCTATTCATACCGGCATTTTACAACTTATTCATTATCGCCGTGAGTTTAAAGAAACCTTCACCCCCCGGAGGGACGGAACTACCCTTTATCAGCATTCTTATCCCTGCACACAATGAAGAGCTCACCATCGGGCGTTGTGTTCGTTCCCTGGCGGAGTTAGATTATTATAAAGATGGAAAGCGTAATTATGAGATCATAGTAATTAACGATGGTTCCACCGATAAAACCAGGGAAGTTCTTGGTAATTTAAAGGGTGAATTTAATTACCTGCGTATTGTCACCCGTAAACCACCACGAGCCGGTAAAGGTAAGGGATATGTTCTTAACGATGGGGTTAGGGTATGTCAGGGGGATGTTATCGCTGTTTTTGATGCGGATGCCCGTATAGAATCTGATTTTTTAAATAAAATCATCCCTTACTTGGACGATGATGATGTAGCTGGGGTTCAAGCTAGGGTGCGTATGTACAATGCCGACCGGAACCTGCTTACCAAGATGCAGGAGGTTGAGTTCTCAATTTTTGGCAACGTAATACTCAGAGCACGGGATATCATGGGGAAATCCGGTTTCCTGGGAGGTAATGGTCAGTTAACCCGGAAAAAATTCGTGGAAGATATTGAGGGTTGGGATGGTTTTGCAGTTACCGAAGATCTGAATATGAGCATTAAGCTGATGCTGGATGGAAATAAAATACGTTACTGCCCCGAGGCAGTGGTCTGGCAGGAAGCAGTGCCTGAATGGAAGGCTTTTTTCCGGCAGAGGGTTCGTTGGGCTACTGGTAATCTGGAGACCTTATTCGTGTATCTGGCCCCTATAATTGATGCTAAAATACCACTTTACAAGAAGATTGATTCCATACAGTACCTGGTTTTTCTCCTGTTCACCGTTTTTGTGATGCTCGGTTATATTGTGGCTATTTTAAACCTGGGAAATGTGATAAGGTTTTCAATGGAAGCACCAGTTATTATTGGATTGATATCAACAGCGGCTTTCTTTCCAGGAGTTCTTCTGGGAATGCGGAGGGATAAGGTGGGTATTTTAAGATCTCTCATCAGAGGTGTGGAGTACTGGGCTTACTGCCTTTATCTTATACCCCTCTTCTTTGCAGCCTTCGTTCACATGTTGACACGTAAGGAGAGGAGATGGGCTAAAACCAAGCACACTGGGGAATAAAATTATAAAAAAGAGATATGATCCTCTGAAAATATGTAGCTAATAATTTAACTTTAAAGATTTTCCCATTCATTCCTGTTCAACATCAACCAAGTGTTCCACTCTTTTCAATGAATTCTTAATTGCATCATCATGCATTACAATATTTAAGGCCCCCCTTGGACATATTTCAACACACCGCCCACAAATTCTGCAATCATTCTGGTTTCTTTTTACTTTTCCATTTATTATTGTAATTGCATCCACAAAACAGGTTTCATGGGCACATATTCCACATCCATTGCAAAGTTCCGGGTTGAAGTTTATTTCAACTCCTTCCATTGGGGAGAAACTACTGCTCATATCCTCCGGGAGGTTGGGGGTCATTTTCCACAGACAGCAACACTGGCAACAGTGACAGATTGAGAGTAATTCCTCTTTCGGGCCTGTGCTTAACCAAACACTGTCTATCTTGTTCCTGCCAATGATTGGCACCAGACCTGCTTTTTGACCCCTTTCTACGTGTTGAATTGCCTCAGAAGCTGAAACTGTTCTTCCCAGTTTGGATGATATTCTCTGGGATCCTTTCCCTAAAAATAAACATCCCAGATCATGAGGGTAATCCTGGCAGTTGTTGGAAGTGCGGCAGATGCAGTTATCCATGATAAAATGGTATTTTGACCTTTTGATCATCTCCTTCAATACCTGACTAGGGACTAGTGTATTTTCATTATATGTGGGAACTATGGCATTTACTTCCAGTTCCCTCACATCTCCTGATTGGTAGTTTTTGATTGCAGCATCCCGGGGAAGTACCTGTATATCATCACCCTCAAAGAACATTTTATCTACCATCCATTCTAAGGGAGGGAGTTTCTGACAGGCCCGAGCCAGAATAAAACGGGTGTTAAAGGTTATATTAATAACCCTCACACTAAGATCTGAAAATCTGATTCTTCTCATTAGACATTCTCCATTGCTATAAGATTAGCAAACCCAGTCTTTAAAATCTTTGTAATCTTTAGTTAGCAATTCCCAAATCTTTTACAATCTTTAGGATATCTTAATTCATCCCTCAAATATCTTTTAAGGATATCTTAAGTAATCCCAGGAAATCTTTTATAATCCCAGAAAACCTTTTGTAATCTGGGGATTATTTGACAAAATTCTTTAATGCATCATTCCAACCATAGACGGTATTTAATGTTTCGCTCATATCCCCATATTAGTGCAAAGGTTTATGTGAGGTTAGTGCCATATTATAATGTATGAAATCCGAAAATTTAGTTCCAAAATTGTTTGTTCCAGATGAAGAAAAGGCCATGGATTTTTTA
>Ga0334882_1000091_pt1 | contig 156103 bp, 133 predicted proteins | sample GraSluR1_MG_5_FD_207226 | JGI IMG/M metagenome (GOLD analysis project Ga0334882, IMG submission 207226) | Sludge microbial communities from methane-producing bioreactor in Wageningen University, Netherlands - Granular Sludge_15_04-R1 | ecosystem: Engineered > Bioreactor > Anaerobic >...
TGGTGACTGAAAATCCTTGCGGTTTTCGTTGCTTGGTTATTCAACAACATGGACTGGATGATATTGCATTATCATGCAGAGTCTGATGCATATTTATAAGCTAATTTGCCATTTTGAAATTAGCTCTGAATATTTTTGAATTGTATGGTGAAGAGCTTGATGCTCATATTCAGTTTGCGATTCAAAATGCTACTACAGCAGCAAAATCGTTGGGTTTAATCTAAGTTTCTTGCAGAGGGTCTATCCTCACTAGTAGTGAGGATAGACCCCTCAATCCTTTTATTACTGAGAGAAATATCATGAAAATCAAGACTAATCTGTGTGGTGGCCTTTTTTTTATCCTAGTGGGCGTCGTTTTATTATTACTTATGCCTAAACAAATAATTGTTCAGGATAACATTCCTTTTCTTGAAAGCGCAAAAGCTGCTCCCTTCATTGCTCTCTCGATGATGATAATTGGAGGCGCGATTCTAGTTGTTCAAAGTATTGTATTCAAAAAAGAGCAGATTTTAATTATTGACCTTGCTGTTCAAAAATATGCACTTGCAATAATGGGGATTTTTATTGCCTATGCAATGTTTATCTATCTTGTAGGATTTTTAATAGCTTCTCTCCTTCTAATTTTTGCAATGATTAAATATTTCAAAATTAAGAGTAGAGCGCAAATTATTATAATAGCAATAATAGCTATAGCTGTCTACTTCATCTTTATTAATCTATTTCACATTAGTCTGCCAGAGATTGGAGGAGTTTTTATCAAATGAGTGATTTATCAGTACAAATTTTTACTCAACTCGTTACTGTTCCAAACTTATTGATTGCTATAGGCAGTGTCTTATTGGGAATAGTAATTGGATGTATCCCCGGATTAACTGTTACGCTTGGCATTATTCTATTTGTACCGCTAACGTATGGAATGAATACGATTACCGCATTCATCGGATTATTAGGTATTTATGTTGGCGGTTGCTATGGTGGCTCAATCAGTGCGATTCTTATTAATACTCCAGGTACCAACTCAGCACTTGCTACCACTCTGGATGGTTATCCAATGGCTCAAGCAGGTAGGAAGAACAAAGCGTTGAGTATCTCTTTGTTTTCCTCAGTACTAGGCGGATTTCTAGCAGCCCTTGTGTTGCTTTTTGCAGCACCACCAATTGCGAAAGTTGCTCTAAGATTTAGATCTCCTGAGTACTTCTCATTGGCTATTTTCGGTATGACTGTTATTGCAGGTGTTAGTAATGATAATATTGTTAAAGGACTGATGTCTGCTGCTGTTGGCCTGTTTATTTCCTTCCTTGGACTAGAAAGTCTATCTGGAACACTACGATACACCTTTGATACTATGCTCCTATTTGCTGGAGTAGGCTTGCTTCCAGCTCTTATTGGCTTTATTGCCCTTAATCAGGTGATAATTAAAGCAGTATCGTATCGTGTTGAAATTGATCAAGATAATGTACCAGTAGATAATAATATTAGTGATCCCTCATTAACTATCGTTGAGATGCTAAAATTGATCCCGACGATAATCAAATCCACAATTATTGCTATTATAATTGGTGTAATGCCTGGAGCAGGAGGCGATATCGCTTCATTTGTTGCGTATAACGAAGCTAGGCGTTCTTCAAAGCATCCTGAAAGGTTTGGGAAAGGAACTTCTGAGGGAGTCGCATCAGCGGAATCGGCTAATAATGCTGTCGTCGGATCTGCACTCATTCCTCTGTTAACTTTAGGTATTCCTGGAGATGGTGTAACTGCTGTTCTTCTCGGGGCATTCATCCTCCATGGTTTAGTTCCGGGCCCAAAACTATTTACTGATCAAGCAGTAATAACTTACTCAATTATTATCGGTTTGATTTTCTGCAACATCATTCTGTATGTTTTGGGAAGGCTCTTCACGAAGCAAGTAGCAAAAGTAATAAATTTGCCTTACGGGGTATTAGGTGTATGCATTGTTTTTTTCTGTTTTGCTGGAGCTTTTGCAAATAGTGGAAATATTAATGAAATGTTCTTGATTGTCCCGATTGCAATATTGGCATATGTAATGCACTTGTTTGGTTTTTCTGTAGTACCGACAATGTTAGGATTGATTCTTGGACCAATTCTTGAAGAGAACTTTACTCGGAGTATGATTGTCTCTGATGGAAAACTTTCAGTATTCTTTACGGAACCAATTAGTTGTGGAATTCTCATTTTTTCAGTTGTTTTTACGTATTTGGTGATGCGTATGAACAAGAAGATGTCAGTTTCTCATTGATGATGTTATTCAAGGAGAAACTGATGTCATGAATCAACAAGGAAGAATTCAAATAGTATTAGATCAAATAAGAATTCTAATGACCAATTACGATCATGAGTATCTTCTTGTCGAGAGGCAGGAGAATTTCAGCTGGATAACTGGAGGCCGTGGTTTTATTGGATTAGCTTCAGTTCAGGCCTGTGGCTCAATACTGGTTGGCAAAGAAAAAGCATATCTTATTGCAAGCAATATTGAGCTCTGCAGATTGAAAGAGGAACAGAAGTGTAATTCAGAGAATCTGATTGCTTGTGAATATCCCTGGTATGAGCCTTGGAGAAAGAAGTCAATCATCGACGGAATTATTAATGAGAAACCTTTACTTCTTGAGTTGCATGTTGAAGACCAATTAACATGTCTGAGATCTGTACTTGGCACATCTGAAATTGAGGAATTGCGTGAAGCAGCACAACTGACTGCAAGAGTATTGGAAGAAATTTGTTTTAATCTAAGGTCTGGAATAGATGAATATTCCTTGGCCGGCAAATTGTCTGAAGCATTCTGGGCTCTCAATCTTGAACCTATCACCTTGTTGATTGGCTTTGATGAGAGGGCGTATAAGTACAGGCATCCTGTTCCTACAGGGAAAGTATTGGAGAACTCTGCCTTGGTGGCTGTGTGTACTAGACGTAACGGTTTGGTTTCTAGTGCGACAAGGATTGTAAGTCTCCGAGATGATCCAAAACTTCAGAGTAGCCAAAAGAAGGTTGCATATCTTGGGGCCTTGGCTTCTGCACGGACTGTAGTCGGAAATACAATGATCGATATTTTTCATTCTTTGGTTGAGGGATATGCTGAAGTTGGTGAACCAGATGAATGGAAGAAACATCATCAAGGGGGCCTTTCAGGGTTTCTCGCTCGTGAATTGAAAGCTGATCAACAAGCAAATCACATTGTCAGAGCAAATGAAGTCTATGCATGGAATCCTTCGATAAAAGGAGCAAAAGCCGAAAGTACAATTTTAGTGACAGAACTTGGACATGAGAATTTGACTTATACCGGGAACTTCCCTTGTCATGAGTTTGTGATTGATGGAAAAACGATACAATCAGAAGATTTGTTAATTTTACGCGATTAATACATTGGAAAAGGAGTTGTTATGAAACAGCAGATTAGTCTTGGTTTGGTTTGTCTTGCAAGAACAACCTATGATTATATGGAAGCCAAAAAAATTTTTACCACCATTCAGGAAGCTGTAAAAACGGTGGAAAATGTTGGTTGGAGCATCATCGAAGAACTGGTCATCACCCAGGAAGAGGGTAGTTCTGCTGCCCAGTCGCTAGCGACCAAGCACATAGATGGGCTTGTCTGTATCTCCGGCACCTTCCATCTTGGGCACTTGGTGCTGCAGCTCAAACGGGAGCTTCCGGTACCCATTCTCCTGTGGGGTCTTCCCGAACTTCCCTACAACGGGGGAAAGATCCGGCTCAACTCGGTGTGCGGGGTGAATCTCAACGCTTCCAATCTCTACAAGAGCGGCTATGACGATTATTCGGTAATCGTACAAGATGCGATTGACGAGGATTGGATTGATGCCATCCGAGTCATCAAGGCGATGAAGAGTGCAAAGATCGGCATCATCGGATATCGGGCTGATGGCTTTTTCAATGTGGGTGTGCAGGACAACCTGCTCTTCGGACAGACCGGGGCCTTGGTCGATCACTATGAGCTCAGTGAGGTCCACTCCTATGCAGTCACTGAGGAAGCGGTTGCCGAACGCAGGAAGCAACTGATTTCCACCTTTGATGTCTCCACCCTCAGTGAGTACCAGCTGGACAAGGTTTCCCAGCTCTCTGCGAAGCTGGATGGGTTTTACAAGGAGAAGGGCCTGAGTGCCCTCGCCATCCGCTGCTGGCCTGAGTTTGCCCGTGATTTCGGGGTCTCTCCCTGTGCAGCGATGTCCTTGTTGCAGTCAGAAGGGCTGATTCTTGCCTGTGAAGGGGACATCGATGGAGCGCTCTCCATGATCGCCCACAAGGCGCTTGGGGCTGAGACGCCCTTCCTCTTCGACTTCTCCCAGGTGGATTTCAAGCAAGATTTCGCCTTGTTCTGGCATTGTGGGGTAGCTCCCTGCAACCTCTGGGATGGTACGTGCAACCGAAGCCTGGACACCTACTTTGCCGGCGGAAAGGGCGTGACCGCCGATTTTGTGCTCAAGAGCGGAGAGCTTTCGGTGCTGCGCATCGATTCGGCGAGGGGCGGATATCGCATGTTCCTGCAACGGGGAAAAGCGGTTCCCATGGAAAAGCTGCTCAAAGGAACCTACATGAAGGTGTTGTTCGAACGGCCGGTAAAAGAGGTTCTGGACCTGGTGCTGGACAATGGGCTTGCCCATCACTCTTCGGTGGTGTACGGCTCGTACATCAGGCCCCTTGAGTTGGTGGCCAAGCTGAAGGGCTGGAAAGTCATATCATGATTACTACGATTAGTGTACAAATTTGCCGCATGCAAGAGTCAATCTTGCATGTGGCATATTTTGCTTCTGATGTTTCTACTCTTAATACAGGAACGGAACAGCCTCTTTGAGTGCTGCGCGGGGAACGAAGATCTCGATGAGCTTTACGCTCTCTTTCTTTACCACAAAGAGGATGGTGCTGAGCGTGTTCTTTGCCAGGGAGTAGAAGCCACTCGGTTTCTCGGTCTGCTTGGCGGGAAGGTTGCCCGCCTGGAAGGCTTCGCGATCCTTGGCACTGGCACTGAAGGTGGAGAAGTCCCAAAGCGATGGGTCATAGCTTCCTTCCAAGAGAGCCTCTTCGTCATCATCAAGGCGGTGGAAAAAGTCCAGTCCCGTCAGCTCTTCAACCTCGTCAACGGTGGTGGCGAACTTCTCGAGGCTTTTGCTTGAGCCTTCGTTGGGCAATACGAAGCCTATCGCCTTCAACTCAGGTTCCTCATAGTCAAGAATCACTTTGTAATACTGGTTGGGAACCGAGACTTTGTTCTTGCCAATGGTCTTGTAGGGGCCATCGGTGAGCACCGGACCGGTTACCACGTATACAGCACCCTCTGTATCGGCAAAGTTGCGTACGGTGGCCTCAAGCTTACTCCAGATGCCACGATTGAACTGTCCCTCCTGGGGGCTCATGTTGCTCATATAGAAGGAACCGCTCATGGCTTCCTCACTGAAGGAGAGGTCTGCTGCCGGGATAAGGTGGCCACGGTCATAGCCGCTGGAGCGATAGTCGTCCAAGGTGGCTGAACCGGTGATGATCGAAGGGTCACTGCGAAAATCATCTTTACGTTCGAAACTGCCGTAGAGCTCCTCGCGAGTCAGGTGATAGGCAACCCAGCGAGCCTGCTCATGTTCTTCATCATAGGAGAGTGTGTAACCGGGATGGGAAACCACCAGCTCGGTTTTCTCGAAGTAGGGGAGCTCGAGACCTGGGATAGCCGATCCAGTCGCCTGCGGCAGCTCTGCTTCGCTGGGAGCAAGGACCAGGGTGAGTATCCACAGGACAAGCAGGATTGCCAGAAGTATGAGAAGCTTCTTTCCCCGCTTCTTCGCCTTGTTCACCCGTGTCCCTGCTTTTCGTTTTGCCATTGATTCCTCCCCCTTTCGGTTTGCCGTAGTATACCCAAGCATGCAGTGCTTGGGAATCGGCATCACCTATAGGGAGGAACCACGCTCTTTCAGAGAAGTTACGCCCGGATGATGGTAATGGTACCTTCCTTGGGTTTGCGCCGAGGCGGGTAGTCGCCCTTGACGTGGCCGACTGCCAGGGTACCGGTCACCCGGTAGCCTTCAGGGATGCCGTAGTCGGATAGCTGCGTATCGATGTCGTGGTTGTTGTTGATCCTGTTGCACCAAACCGACCCCAAACCCAGGGCGTGGGCAGCCTGCATCATGTTGGTGAGGGCACAAGCAGTATCTTCCTTCTCATAGGCGCTGCCGAGCTGGATGGAGACCAGAATCAGGGTCGGGGCGTGGTAGAAGAAGCTGTTGTTCGGGCCAACCACCAGCTCATCGAGGGCGCGAAGCTTCTGTGGGTCCTGTAGCGCGGTGAAATGCCAAGTCTCCTGATTCTTCCCATTCGGTGCAAGTCTTCCGGCTTCGAGAATCAGAAGCAGGTCCTCATCGGCGATCTGCTCTTCGGTGAAACTCCGTACACTCCTGCGACTGAGCAGGCTTTCCATATCTGTGTTCATTGCTGCCTCCTTACTCTCCATTGTACCTCTTCCCAGAAGGCCTTCCAATAGGGTATGGTAGCTCCAAATGAAGTACCTAACCCAGCTTGCACTCATCTTCGGAATCTGCCTGGTTGGCGACCTAGTCTCAAGCCTGTTGCCCTTCTCCTTTCCCGGCAGCGTCATCAGCATGATCTTTGTGCTCATCCTGCTCTCCTCCAGGATCCTCAAGGAGGAGCATTTGGGTGAGAGTGCCGACTTTTTACTGCGTAATATGACCTTTTTCTTCATTCCCCCAGGGGTAGGCATCCTCAGGTATGCTGCTCTGGTGCAGTCTATCTGGTGGCAGCTGATATTGGTGAACCTCATCTCCTTGGTTGCCTGCTTTGCAGCAAGCAGCTATACCGTTTTGTTGGTCATGCGCATCCAGCGCCTGATCGCCAGGAGGCACCATGCTTGAGATAGCACATTCCCCCTTGTTCGGCATCATGCTCTCCATCGTTTCGTTTCGCATCGGTCTTTGGGTCAACAAGAAGGTGGGCCACCCATTGGCAAACCCGCTCATCATCGCCATGCTCATCGTGGTTGCGGTTCTGTCGGTGTTTGGCATACCACTCGATGCGTTCGAACAGGGATCTTCCTTCATTGCCATGTTCTTGGCTCCTGTCACCGCAGTGCTTGCTCTTACCATCTATCGCCAGCGCAAGATTCTTGCAGGGGCTTTTTTCCCGGTGTTGTTTGGTACCCTGGCAGGAGCTCTTGCAGCTCTCTCTTCCATCCGCTTCAGTGCAACGCTGTTTGGGTTGAATGAGCAGATGATCGCGAGCTTGCTCTCCAAGAGTGTCACCACCCCTATTGCCATTGCCATTACCGAACAGTTTGGGGGCATTCCCGCCCTGACCATCGCATCAACGGTCATTACCGGCCTGGCAGGGAATCTGCTTGCTCCTGTATTGGGAAAAGTCTTTCGCATCAACGATCCGGTTGCCCACGGGGTGGGCATCGGCAGTTGCAGCCATGCCTTGGGGACAAGCAAAGCCCTGGAGCTTGGGGAAGTCCAGGGTGCGATGAGCAGCATCTCGATCAGTTTGTCAGCTATTTGGACGGTTTTGCTTGCGCCGTTTTTCTTCTAGACGAATAAGGCGGTGCATGGGAACAAACCCTTCTCCGAGCGCCTGGTAGGTTTCATGGACGAACATGAAGGCTTTCGGATCCTCTTCGTGCACAATCCTGGTCAGGTGGTTGATCTGCTGGTTGTGCACCACCGCCATGAGCATGGTGCGCTCCCTTCCGGTGAAGATGCCCACTCCGCTGATGAGGGTTCCCCCATGGCGGAGTTCGGTGATGATACGCTTGCCGATGGCTTCATGCCGCTCGCTGACGATATAGGCCGTCTTTGCGTACTTGGTACCCAGGCTCATCACCATGTAGTTCACCATCTGCCCTGAAAGGTAGAGCGTGATGATGGCAAACAAGGCACGTTCAAAGCCGAAGGCCAGTGCTCCCAATACGATGACTGAGGCGTCACAGAGAAAGAGTGAGGTTCCCAGGTTCAGTGGAGTGTACTTGCTCAGAATCTGGGCGAGGATATCAGTGCCTCCGGTGTTTGCACCGCTACGCAGTACCAGCCCGATGCCGCTGCCAAGCAGTACTCCTCCAAAAATTGCCGATAGAAGGGTGTCCATCCGATCGACATAGGGAAGAAAGCCTTCATACGAGGTCATCTGGCCGAAGAAGCTGACCCAGAGGCTCAAGAGCAGCGTCCCTGCAAGACTCTTTGCCCCGTAGGTACGGCCGAAAATCCACATACCGAGCAGAAAGATGGGGATGCTGATGGCAAGCATCACCAGACCGGTATCCCAACCGGTAAGATGGTAGAGGATTGTGGCGATGCCATTCACGCCACCACTTGCAATCTTTGCCGGAGTGATGAAGGTTGCGATGGAGAAGCCTGCCAACGCAGTGCCTCCGACAAGATAGAGCGCCTCGATGACGAGGCGCTTATTCGGTGTGCTTTGCATAGGTGAAGTATGGCTCAGTGGACGTATTTGCGCAAGGTCTCACGCACAGCACCCTTGCCTGCAAGCAGTTGGCTGAGGTAGTCCTGGACAAGGTCTGCCATGCCGATTGCATTGAGATCCACTCCCCACAGCGTGGTGTCTGAAAGAAGGGATGCAAGCGAGGGGAAGGGGCCCTGCATTCCGATCTTGATATCCACCAAGGAAGCTTGCACCTCAGCAAGGCGGGGGTCTGGACTTGGGGCGAAGGGCCGAAGCTCATCGTTGAGGCCGAGCAGGTAGCGCAGCCAGCCTGCAAACACCAGGGGGATGAGTTTGAGATTCTTCACATCCAGCTCACTGCTGGCCAAATACGCCTTGATGGTCTCACCGAAGCGGATCGCCAGCTTCTGGCTGGTGTCGGTGGCGATTCTCTGGGGGGTGTCGGGCATGAATGGGTTGGGGAAGCGGACATTGAGCACTTCATCGATGAACTGCTTGGGGTTGAGGATCTTCGGGTCGACAACTACCGGCATGCCTTCTGTGTAACCGATTTTCTCAACCAAGGCTTTCAGTTCGCTATCCCGCATCTCATCGCTGATGAGGGTATGACCAAGCAGACAGCCATAGATGGCAAGGGCGGTGTGCAGCGGATTGAGGCAGGTGGTTACCTTCATCCGCTCAACCTGGTTGACCGTCTCGCGGTCGGTAAAGAAGACACCAGCCTTCTCCAAGGCGGGCCGTCCGTTTGCAAACAGGTCTTCGATGACCAGATACTGGGACTCTTCTGCATTGACGAAGGCCGCTGTGTAGGTGTTCTTGTCGGTGATGACCAAGGATGTGTCTTCAAACCCGTCTGCTTTGAGCATTGCCTCCACCTTTGCATCGGGACGCGGAGTGATCTTGTCGATCATGGACCATGGGAACGTCACTTCCTCTTTGAGGTAGGTGACAAAGCCGGGGTCTGCATGGCCGTTTTCCACCCAAGCATGGGCGATGGTCATGACTGCATCCTGCAGCTTCTGCCCGTTGTGCGAACAGTTGTCCATGCTTACCAAGCTGAGCTTGCCGGCCTTTGCCAGATAGCGCTCATGGACAAGTGAGGTGAGCTTGGAGAGGAACATGGTGCTCTTCTTGGGCCCGTTGCTCATGTCGGCAGCTACTGCAGGATAGAACTCACCGTTTCCACCTCGCAAGGAGTATCCTTTCTCGGTGATGGTGAAACTTGCCATCTGAAGGCTCGGCTTTCGGAAGGTCTGCACAAAGAACTCCCACTCTTTCGCAAACTGAGGGTCGCACTTGTATGCATAGGCAACGGAGGCAATGACCTCTTTCTCGATCGATCCGTCACTCTTGAGGGTAACCATGAGGGTGAGGTTGTCGTGCTTGTCGTACACCTTGTCGATGATTTCGTAGTCAAAGCCCTCTCCGACAATGATGCCAGTCTTGGTGAGCTTCTGATTGAGCAGCTGCTGCTGCAAGGCGGCAGGGAAGACACGGAAGATGTTGCCTGCTCCAAAGTGCACCCAGGTAGGATTCTGTTCGGTCTCTTTGAGCATGACCTGTCGGTCAAAGGTAGGAAGGGTATATCCCTTCTGCTGCCACAGTTCTTTTGCTTGCAAACCTTCATTGGTGAGTTTCATGGGGGGACTCCTTTTACTTGGTGGGACGAAGTCGGAGGCCGACGTAGCTGGTCTCCTGTTTGAAATAGTTCGGATAGTGCTGGACCATCAGCTCGGTCTCTTGCAGCAGCTTGGAAAGATGCTTGTCCTCAAGGTTGAGGATGGTCTCCATCTGCTTGGTCTTGAGCGCTTCGACCATGTTGCGATGCTGCTCGATGATATTGGGCAGTACGTTCTTCTCGGTGAAAGAGAGAAGCCGAATCCTGTGATGGTTTCCGCCCTGGTTGGTGATGATATTCCAGATGCGCATCATCCCGATACCACTGAATATCTGAGAGTGGAACTGGTCGTCCGCTTCGATGAACCGGACAAAATCGCCGGAGGCCATTGCATCTACTTGGTCCTCGATCGCACGCTCCATCGCCAGGAAGTGTTCTTCCTTGCTCTGATAGATGAACTTACGGATTGCACTCTCTTCAAGACTCTTGCGCAAGAAGCGCTCCTCCTCAACCTGCTTGAGGTTGATCAAGGAGACGCGGGTTCCTTTCTGGGGGAAGATGTCCACCAGATTGTCCCCACTGAGGCGCATGAGTGCATCCCGCACCGGGGAGCGGCTGACCTGCAGCTGCGTAGACAGCAGCTGCAGATTCAACTCCTCACCAGGTTTGAAGCGCATTGAGAGAATTTCGGAACGCAGCGTCTGATAAATCTCTTCGCTTGCAGTGACTCTGACGATATTGGCCATTTATTTTCCTGCCTTGCTTTTCTGGATTGCCTCATAGAGTCCCAGGATGTAGCTGGCTCCCAAGGCTCGGTCATACAGACCGTAGCCGGGCATGGCCACCTCACCCCAGATCATCCGTCCGTGGTCGGGTCGTGCAGGGCCTTCGAAACCGATGTCATCCAAAGCCTTCACGATTTCGTAAAGATCGAAAGAGCCATCGCTGGAAAGGTGGGCTGCTTCCTCAAATACTCCGGGTTCGAAGTGATGGAGGTTGCGGATGTGTGCAAAATGGATTCTGCCGGGAAGGGCGCGGATGATGCCGGGCAGGTCGTTCTTGGGGTTGGTGCCGAAACTTCCGGCACAGAAGGTAAGGCCGTTGAAGGGTGCATCGACAGCCTGCATGACTTTCATGATCTTCTCTTTGCTGGTGATGATGCGGGGAAGACCAAAGACGGGCCAGGCCGGGTCGTCGGGGTGGATTGCCATCTTGATGCCCCACTTCTCGCAGGTCGGCTGGATGGCCTTGAGGAAGTAGATGAGGTTCTCAAACAGCTTCTCCTCACTCACGCCCTGATATGCCTCGAAAAGCTCCTTCACTTTTGCCAGGCGTTCTGGCTCCCAACCGGGCATGGAAAAGCCATTGGAGTTGGAATTGGTCTGGTCGAAGAAGGTCTGGGGGTCGATGCTGTCGACCACCTTCTGGTCGTAGGCGAGTACGGTGGTACCGTCAGTGCGCATCTTGGCCAGGTCGGTGCGGGTCCAGTCAAACACCGGCATGAAGTTGTAGCACACCGTGGTGATGCCTTCGCTGCCCAGATTCTCCAGGCTTTCGACGTAATTGGCGATATACTTGTCGCGGTCAGCATTGCCGATCTTGATGGCGTCATGGACGTTGACACTTTCAATACCCAGGACTTTGAGTCCTGCAGCTTCTACCTCATCCTTGAGAGCCTTGATCCGCTCTTTCGGCCATACCTGTCCTGCAGGAATATCGTAGAGGGTGGTGATGACTCCCTCCACACCAGGAATCTGTCTGATTTTCTCAAGGGAAACGGAATCGTACTTTGATCCAAACCAACGAAGTGACATATGCATCATGCTCGGTGCCTCCAACTACTGTTTTATACTAATACTCTAGCATACTAATATATTAGTGACAAGTAGGGTCTCTCACCTTTTGCATTTTTCCACATTTTCGTGGCTTGCTGGTCTTGTACGTTTGTACAGAGGAATACTTTTTCTACCTGATGCTCGGCTCAAACACCATAGGCTTGTCAGCCATAAATACCACATAGGAACCGAAGCAATCCATCTTTAGCTCGTCATTCCCGCTATACAGTGTATCTTCCAGATCTGCCAGGTCGGGACCAAGTACGATTACTCTTCCTCCCTCAGGTACCGAGCAAGTAAAGGTCCCCTGATCACTAATCCTTCGCAGAACTGCTTTTTCATTGCCCGCAACGGTAATCGTTTCTGCTTTCCCCAAGGCTGGAATGTCTTTGGTATTCTGGCAGATGTACGAACCGACAAGCAGTTGTCCTTCTTCGTCGAGTTGTGGCGGTGTCTGGTCTCGCAGCGATGGCAAGGTCATCGAGGTTTCTCTTTTTGCAGTAATCGCATAGATCGCATTATCAATGATGAGATGAGAAGGCAACTCATCGATCAGGGAGATGGTGAAGACTGGGAAATAGAGGTCTTGGGTTGGGAAATTTATCGGTATATAGGAGCTTTCGGTAAATGCATGCTCGACCGAAACACCTTGGTCAAATTTGGTCATGGAAATCCCTGCTATGGTGTACGGCCTCCTGATTTCCAGGAGGCAGGGGACTGTATGCAGTGTCTCAAACGTATTCCATGTTCCCTTTTGGTTTTCAAAGATTCCGTCTCCGATGTAGCGAGCGGTATCGGTCTCCACAAAAGTCGATCCGTCATACGTTTCAAAGCGCAGCAATGAAGCGTGTGGTTGGAAGCTGAGTCGTAGGAGGCCCTTTCCTCCGTAGTAGTATCCGCTATACGCTTCGATGTCCAAAGGCAGCGGTTGGGTCTCTTTCGCGGGTGTCTTGTCGGTTTCTGCCTGTACGGGTATTTGGCCGGTTTCCTGCAAGAGAGCGTCAACGATGGGCAGTGTCGTTCCGATGGGGTCTAGATGGCCTGCAGAAAGGAGAACTACCACACTATGCGACTGAGGAAGCACAAAGATCATCGTGGAGTACTCCAGTGTTCCGCCGGTCTTTCCCAATACCTGGACACCTTGCGAGTGGTAGGGCTCCCATGAGACGAAATCCCAACCCAAACCATATGTAAGCAGAGAAGCGTATTTGCTTTGCTGCAGATACGTTGGTGGTTGCATGGCTAGATATTCCGTGATGGTTTCTTGACGGAAAAGGGTGGGTTCGAATGCAAGTGCTGCATACCGACACAGATCCTCGGCTGTTGAGGTGAGGCCACCGGAGCCGCTGATATTTGCATACTCAATGGGTAGTTGGATAGCACGTTCAAGGTACCCATAGGCCATGTTCTCCTCATGAGGCCGGAAGCCTACCGAGGAATCGTTCATGCCGAGTGGACTGAATATGCGTTCTTGCAGGAACTGAGCGAAGGGAAGCCCCGAAAGGTGCTCTACAAGCACTTGAGCGAGGCTAAAGCCATCGTTGCAGTAGGGAGCGAAAGCTCCGGGATCGTGCTTGAGCGATGAAGCGGCATACGCTTCCATCGATTGCTGAAGATACTCGCTGCTGGGCACCTCAGTGAAGGCATTGCGCATATTCGTACCCGGCATTCCTGAGGTATGGTTGAGCAGCATCCGAACCGTTATGTCCTTGTGCCGCTCATCAGCCATGGTGAAGCTTGGCAGCAGGTCGACAATCTTGTCATCGAGGGAGAGCAGACCATCTTCCTGCAGGAAGAGGATCGAGGCTCCCGTAAAAATCTTACTGATCGACCCAATATTGAAACGGGTATGGGAATCGACCGGAAGGTTTTGAATTAGGTCACGTTTGCCGAAGCCCTCGCTGTAGACAATCGTTCCCTCGTGCATGATCGCAATGCTTACTGCACTTACATCTCCGTCCTCGGTGACAAGGGTGTTTCCGATTTGTTGTGCGACTTCCTTGGTTTGGGCTAAGGGTTCTTGCTGAGCCGGTTTGAAGACCGAACAGGAGAACAAGACACCCAACAGCAAACCGATGGTACAGAGCTTGATGATACGTTTCATGTGTATCTCCCTGACTGGTGGATTATTGACCTGATGTATCAAAGGGAAAGAATCCCCTGTCGAACATGTAGAGCATAATACCTGTAGCAGTATACCATGGGCTGTGAGTATGGTCTAATCAATTGAGCCGAGCCGCAGCTGTAAAAATGAGCCATTGAAAAGAAGAATCCTATGGGCATCGGGGTGTTGTATGCATGGACGTGGACCTGCAAACAGAGAAACCCTTACCTGCGGTCACCCATGACCAGCATGGAAGAAGGCCTGTCAAGCAAAAGGGTGCACTCTTTTTTTGTTCTCAGTGCGGAACAAGGTGCATAGACCGAAATCTGGTCATACATGCACATGGCCACAGCACGGGCTTTTCTCTGGTCGGGCACTGAGCAGATCAGATGCTTGGCTTTCAGGATTTGCCTCACCGACATGGTGATTGCCTTGGTGGGAACCTCTGCAAGGGTGGGGAACCAGCCCTCGCTTACCTGCTGGCGTCTGCACCGCTCCTCAAGGTCCACGATGATGTAGGGATCGTTGGTTTCGAAGTTGGCGGGAGGATCGTTGAATCCGATGTGCCCGTTTTCCCCAATCCCCAGGAAGGCCACATCAATCTCTTGGTCCGCAAGCAACGCATTGAGGCGATTGACCTCCGTCTGCAGGTCCTCAGCATCTCCGTTGATGGCATGGAAGGCTCCCAATTTCTGCACTTTTTTCACAAAACGATTGTTCAGGTAGTAGCGAAAACTCGAGGGATGGGTATCGCTGATATCGACATATTCGTTGAGGCCGTACGCCTCAACCTTACTCCAATCGACATCAGACTCCCCTAGATGTGCATAGAGGGAAAACTGGCTGAGGCCGGTAGCAACTACGATGAACGCACGCCCTCTCTTCTCGATGGCTTCCCTGATGATGGCGATACCCAGCTTCGCAGCTTGATATCCCATGTCATGTTTGTCTTCGCAGATCGTGACGCGCATACTCTGTGTTCCTCCCCTGTATCCTTAGTGTATCCGAAGCAGGCTTTTGTTTACAGGGCTTTCAGAGAAAAGCTTCCTCGCTGGATCTGTGGGCGGTATTCCACATCTCGCTCTTGATCACCAGTTGTCGACAGACCGGTTCCGCTCCGTAGGGGGAGAAGAAGCGATCCATCGTGACGGCATCGCCGGCGAGGGTGATGAGAATCCTGGTGTAGTGCAGGCGGGCCATCTGCCGGGAGAAGGAGTCGAAGAGCAGACGGAACAGGCCCAGTCCCCGGTACTCACGCTTGACTGCAAAGAACGGGACTTCCACCAGACCGTTGTCCAGCAGTTCATACGCCAGGAAGGCAGATAAGGCTCCCTCCTGGGTACGGGCAATCTGGAAGTGAGTCGGCTTTGATGTCTCGATGCGCCGTGCGAGCAACAAAGCAGCGATTGCCTCTTCCTCATCTGGAAAGCGATCTTGTTCAAGCAACTCCTGCATGAAGAGAGCAAGATCTTGGGGTGCTTCTCCTTCGACGCTTTCGAACATAAAGTCCTCAAGCAGGATATCCTCGGTGAAATCTTCGCACTCTGCGGGCAGTTTCAAGAGGCCGAGCACCCCTTCCTGTTCGCGGTACCAGGTGATGACCACACGCCTCAGCTGTTCTTCCTTGAAAACGAACCACTTGCGCTCAAGGATCGGGAGTTCCGCAAGTGTATCCTTGAACTTGCGGAACACCCCTTTGCCACTTTGCAAAGCACCCAGCAGTCTGGTTCGGTAGAGTGGATTGCGTACCCGGTTTGCAAACTGTTCCATCAGGTGGAAACCATCCGACGGCTCCCAGTCGGGTATGGACAGAAAGCGTTCCTCGCCAACGCCTTCTTCATCCTGAAGCAGAAAGCGGCGCTCTTCCTCACTGACCAGACACCCTTGCTTGAGGTCCAGAAAGAAGCAATTTTCCTGATCTTCCATGGAGAAGGTGATTGATTCGAGCAACTCTTCGGTCAAGGGTGGCAGGCTGTAGGAGGTTTGTTCGGTATCCATGGGTGGTATCATACCCTGCGAGCGTGTATCTGGCTAGAGCTACCCCCGCTGTGGGTTGGGACAGAGCTTTGGTTGCCTTGACATTAGTGGTAAAAGATACGAATATAAATCTACCGATATTCATTTCGAAATTAGGAGTATATTCATGAGCATTATTGAATTTATCGAAGCCAGGGAGATCCTTGACTCACGTGGTAATCCCACCGTAGAAGTAGATGTCATTCTTGAAGATGGCTCCATGGGCCGCGCTGCGGTTCCCTCCGGCGCATCCACCGGTATCCACGAGGCTGTTGAGCTTCGCGATGGAGACAAGAGTCGTTATCTCGGCAAGGGCGTTCTGAAGGCTGTTGACAATGTCAACAACATCATCGCTCCCGAACTCGAAGGCATGGATGCTCTTGATCAGGTTGCCATTGACCGCGCTATGATCGCTCTGGACGGTACCCCGAACAAGGCGAAGCTTGGTGCTAATGCCATTCTCGGCGTTTCGATGGCTGTGGCTCGCGCTGCCGCCGACTACCTTGGTCTGCCCCTCTACAAGTACCTTGGTGCCTACCATGCTTGCGTGCTTCCCGTACCGATGGCAAACATCCTCAACGGTGGCGCTCACAGCGACAACAAGGTTGACTTCCAGGAGTTCATGGTTATGCCCATCGGAGCTCCCTCACTGCGCGAAGGCCTTCGCTGGACCGCTGAAGTCTTCCACAACCTCAAGTCTGTCCTGAAGGGAAAGAAGTACAATACCTCTGTAGGTGATGAGGGTGGCTTTGCTCCCGACCTGCAGTCCAATGAAGAGGCCCTCGAGGTCATCATGGAAGCCATCAAGAAGGCGGGTTTCACCACCGGTCGCGATGGTGACTTCATGATCGCTCTCGACCCCGCTGCTTCTGAGCTCTATGACGAGAAGACCAAGACCTACACCCTCAAGTGGACCACCGGCGAGAAGCTGACCAGCGCCCAGATGGTAGACCTGTGGGAAGACTGGGCCAACCGCTACCCGATCATCAGCATCGAGGACGGCATGGCTGAGGATGACTGGGATGGTTGGAAGATGCTGACCGACCGCATTGGTGATCGTGTCCAGCTCGTCGGTGACGACCTCTTCGTTACCAACGTAGAGAGACTGAAGATGGGTCTTGAGAAGGGCGTAGGCAACTCCATCCTGATCAAGGTCAACCAGATCGGCACCCTGACCGAGACCTTCGAGGCCATTGACCTTGCAAAGCGCAACGGTTACACCTCCGTCGTTTCCCACCGCTCCGGTGAGACTGAGGACAACTTCATCGCTGACCTCGTAGTCGCACTTGAAACCGGTGAGATCAAGACTGGCAGCATGAGCCGCTCCGACCGTCTTTCCAAGTACAATCAGCTGCTGAGGATCGAGGATTACCTCGGTGATACCGCAAAGTATGCTGGTCGTGACGCATTCCGCGTTCTGTAAGACCGGGTAGCGCACAATGTGCATCTTCAGGGCCATCGCAATTGCGGTGGCCCTTTTTCCCAAGGAGGGCTCGCATGCTGGAAAAACCAAGACACTTGGAGCGAGGGGATACCGTAGCCACCGTGAGCCTGAGTTGGGGAGGTGCTGGTGATCCTGAGTTTCTCTGGCGGTATGAGGTAGGCAAAAGGCGTCTTGAAGATGTCTTCGGCCTAAGAGTGGTGGAGATGGAGCACACCCTCAAGGGAAGTGCATTTCTCAAAGAGCATCCACATCTTCGAGCCCAGGACTTGCACCAAGCCTTCAGCGATCCAAAAGTAAAAGCAGTGTTCAGCTGCATCGGCGGGGATGACAGCATCCGCATGCTGCCCTCCATCAACTATGAGCTGCTTTGCCGAAATCCAAAGATATTTCTCGGCTACAGTGACTCCACAGTCACCCATCTGATGCTTACCAAGGCCGGAATCTCCTCCTATTATGGGCCTTCGGTGCTGGCTGAGTTTGCCGAGAACCTTGCAATCCATCCCTACACCGAAGCGTGGGTGCGAAAGACACTCTTTTCGAACAAGCCGGTTGGCCCTGTTGCTATGCCAAGCCATTGGACTGGCGAGTACTTGCCTTGGACGGAACAGAACAGAACCAAGGCAAAGAGCATGAGTGTGCATGAGGGGGTAGAGGTTTTGCAAGGGGAGGGTGTCATGGAAGGTTCGCTGATGGGTGGCTGTCTTGAGGTGTTGGAGATGTGCATCGGAACCGAAATCTGGCCTGATTGCACCGATTGCCTGCTTTTTTTGGAAACAAGTGAGGAGACCATACCTCCAAAGAGGTTTCACTCTATGCTCAACCGGCTGTTCAGTGCAGGCTTCTTCGATGCTCCCAGAGGACTCCTGTTTGCCAAGCCCTACCAGGGTATCTACCAACAGGAGTATCATGCCATCCTGAAGAAGGCTCTTGCTGAACATGGGCTTTCCGAGCTTCCGGTGGCTGCAAACCTTGCCTTCGGCCACAATGAGCCGATGTTCATCCTCCCCTATGGCGCACAAGGGCATTTTGACTGCAGAACCGGAGTGCTCAGCCTTCCTGAACCTGCGGTGAGCTGAAAGCCGACCTGCAGGCCAACCAGACGAAGAAAAGCCCTGCAACAAGCTGGGCAAGGTCGGTCCAGGTGCCAAGTGCCCGGGTGCTCTCAAACAGGGGCAGGCTGGGTAGCGAAGATCCCTGGTAGTTGCAGATCAGTGCCACAAAGAGATTGTTTGCAGCATGGACAGCCAAAGCTATCTCAAAGCCTCCGCTTTGCAGGCTCAGATACGTGACCACAAAGCCAAAGAGCGCATAATAGCCAAGCACGATGGCTGGGCTCTGGGCTTGTGCAAGTTCGCGGTTGCTCAGATGGGGGAGGGCGAAAAGCAGGGCTGAGAAGAGGCTGGCCAGAAGGCTGTGAAGCTTGCCCACCGCCAAGTTTTTGCCGGTGACGATGCGCACAGGAAGGATGCGGAAAAGCACCTCCTCCGAGCTGGTCTGGATCGGGGTGATCACCAACACCAGGACCAGCATCAGCAGTTTCTGGTGGAAAGGGGCAGGATATAGTTCGATTGAAGCGGGATCGGAGAGAAAGAAGAAAAGCAGAAACAGTGTTGCGGTGAGGAAGTAGGCAACAAATGCCCTGACGAAGAGGGGAAATCGGAAGCGGCTGTGGTCGGTGATGAGCTGTCTGAAGGAGCTTTTGAGCAAGAGGCGCAGGGAAACCACAATGCCAAGGCCCAGGGCGAAAAACGGGGCATTGGCCTGAAGATAGGGGAGGCCTGACGGTGCAAAGAGTTGGATGGCAATTGGTCCGAGCAGGAGCCAAAAGGCACTGATAAGGACCATCGAAAGGGCAAGTGTCAGGCTTTCCCTCTGGTAGGTACGCCGGCTTTGCTCATTTTTCCCTTTCATTTGGTGCTCTTTGTCCATGACGTAGGCTCATGGTACACACAATCATGGTATACTGCAATCCATGAGTGTCCACACAAAGCGTTCGTATGTCCATCAAGCGTTTGAGCAGGGGTATGTCTGTGTGTTTCCTACCGAAGCAGCGGCTCGATCGTACCTGCTTGACTACGCCCTGCAGAGCAAGACGGGGGCAATTTTGAAGGAGCGGGCCATCTCCTTTGATACCTTCCGTTCGTACTTTCTCAGTCGCCATGAAAGTGAGCGTCCAGCCAATGAGCTCATCAGAAGGTTGTTTGTCCACCAAATGCTTGATGAGGGAGCCTTGCTTTCTTCCTTGCTCAATCCTGCTTATCCTGAGGCGAACGGCCGGTTTGCCAGCTATCTTGCCCACCTGCTTCCCGTTCTCTCGGCAGCCTGTGAGGAACAGGTTCTCAGCCAGCTGGATTCTGATCTTGCTCACGATCTGGTAGTGCTCTATCAGCGCTATACCCAGTTTTTGGCTACTCACCAACTCTTTGAACCACGCTATGAAGCAGTGCATGAGCTGCCGCTCTCAGAGCGAGGAAAACAGTACTGCATCCTCTTCTCTGACACCATCGGTGAAGCGCAGAAACTCTATGAGCTGCTGGATCGTCCCCCCTACATCCTTCTCTCTCCAACTCCTGTGGCGCCTGATGTACTACCCCTTGGGGTGTATGACAACCATATCCAGGAAATCCGCTCAGTCATCCGTTCTGTCCGCAGCTTGCTCGAGAGTGGGGTGGGAGCCAACTCGATCACCATCGGCTGTGCCAGGATGGAGGCGCTTTTGCCCACCCTGGCCGAAGAAGCCCGTCGTTATGATGTGAAGCTCTCCATCCGCGAAGGGAAAAGCCCGCTCAGCTATCCCAGTGGAAGATTTCTCTCGCATCTGCAGGAAGTGTATAACCAGCAGTTCAGCCTGGAGAGCCTCAAGTCCCTGTTGCTCGATCCCAGCATCCCGTTCTCCGAGCGGGATCTCCTGCATCGCTTCCTCGCCCGGGCAGTGGAGAAGTCGATCGTAAGGGGTTCGTATGAGAAGCGCGACCAGTACACCGAAATGCTGGGAAATCGGGAGCTGGTGACTTGGTACAAGCTTTTGAAGCAAAGCATCACCTCACTGGTTACAGCAAGTGGCATTGAGGAGCTCAGGCGTAAGCTCAATCACTTCCAGGATACCTACTTTGTGGCTGAACAGTGGCACAAGACAGCGGACGAGGAAGTCTACTCCTTCTGTCTTGATGCCATGCAACAGCTGAAGGCGGCGATGGAGAGTTGCACCCTTGCCACCTATCCCAACATCTTCTCGCTCTTGCTCTCCTACCTCGAGACAAAAACCTATGTGAAACAGGAGCGTGAGCAAGGGGTGGCTGTCTACGCTTGGCCCCAGGTAGCACCTATCATCACCGACCATCTCTTCATCATCGCTCTGGATCAGGAGTCCTCGGTCTGTCTGGATGCACCGCTCTCGTTTCTTCCTGAGTATGTGGAAGAGTCCCTCTGCAAGGGCATCGACACCACCGTGGCAAATCTCCAGGCAGCCAGCCTTGGCCCTGCCTCGGTTCACCTCTCCTGTCATAGACGCAGCTATGAAGGGGAAGCGTTGCCCCCTGCCTACTTCTTGGAACACGATGCCCTCAAGGATGAGACGGTAGAGCTCGACCTTGATCCCTATTACCAGGAACTTTTGCTTCATGCGGGCAAAGCGGAGCGTTCGGTACAGGCGACCAGGAGTCAGAAGCAGTGGTTTGCAAGCGCACGTGCAACGTCCCTTACCCTGAGAAGCGATGATACCACCCGTCATCCTGTACAACCAGCGTTGGTGGGCAGACTCTACAAACAGGAGGATGGAGAGCAGTTTCTTTCCCTCTCTCCTACCAAGCTTGATCTCTTTCTCCGCTGTCCCTATGCATTCCAGTGCCGTCATCTTTTTGGCATTGAGGACCGCTCCTACGATGTGAGTGTGCTGGACCATCGGCAGATCGGAAACCTGCTGCATGAGGTATATCAGCGCTTCTTCTCCGAGATTGGGTTTTTTGATCCCGAAAAGAGAGATGAGTACGAGAGTCGGTTGCTCTCTCACTTCGACCAATGCTTGGTGGATTACTACGCGCAGAGCGGGCCCACTCCCTCGATTCGCAGTTACCTGGAAGCTACCTTCAGAGAGCAAGTGGTGGCCATCCTTGCTGAGGAGGAGCGCCTCTTTGCAAAGACCCGTTCGGTGGCTTTTGAACAGGTGCTCACCCTCAAGGAGGATGGGCTTGAGCTCTATGGGCGCATCGACAGGATCATCAGCCTCGGCGCTGAAGAGGAGAAACGCTTTGCTGTCATCGACTACAAGAAGTCCACGGTAAAGACAAAGAAGGTAACCGATGAGCTGAGCTCGTACCAACTGCCGCTCTACCGCTATCTGGTGGAGCGTGTGATGGAAGGCAAGACAGCCAACGCCTCCTACTACAGTATTGCTGAGGGCAAGTACTACAGCCTCTGGGACACTGAGGACGATGAGAAGGCCCTTTTCTGTGACGAGGCTTTGGCCGAACGCCTGCATCAGATCAAGGAAGCGGTTGCACTTGGACGCCTGATGGCAACACCATCGAAGAAGAGCTGTGAAGGGTGTGCCTACCGATCACTTTGCCGAAGGAGATTTGCAACAGCATGACACGATTTGAAGCTATGCTTGCCCAACAGGGAACCTGTCTTGACCCCGATCAGAAAGCGGCAGTCTATGCTGATGTGAACTGTATCGTCAGTGCAGGTGCGGGCTCGGGGAAGACCACAGTCCTCAGCTACCGGTTTCTGAGGTTGGTTTTGGAGGCTAAGGCGACCGCTTCTGAGATACTCACCCTGACCTTCACCCGCAAGGCAGCGCGTGAGATGCATCAGAGAATCCACAGGCTCTTGCTCTCCTGTAAGGATGACCCGGTCATTGCCGCCCAGCTTGCACAGTTTGACCAAGCTCCCATCTCGACGCTGGACAGCTTCTGTTCCTCCATTGTGCGCAGCAGTTCGGTCTCCTATGGGATCGCCCAGGATTTTGCCATCGATGACGAGCAGAATCTTGCCAACGCACGGCAGTGTGCAGTGCGGCTCCTTGACGATGAGAATCGCTCGGAGGGGGCGAAACTGGTAAGCACGCTCTACTCGCCTGAAGATCTTATCGACTCGGTTTTGGTTCCCTTGCTGACTCAGCACTACTATCTTCCCCAAAAGGTGGATGAGGATGCCCAAACGATCATCATCGAAGCCGTTGCGAGTCGTTATGAACAGCTGAAGGAGAGCTTTGCGGCCCTGTTGCAGCGCTACAGCTTGCTTGGTGACTCATCAAAGACCGTACAGGGGGTACGGGAGGATGCTGTCCTGCTTCTGGATGGCATTGCTTCCTCCTCTGACGAGCAAGAGCTTTTTGCCCTGCTCTCTAGCCCGGTAGGATTTCGGAGCATCAGAGCAGGCAAGAGCGAGGACCTGATGTTCATCAAGGATACCTATGCCTCGTACCTTGAGATGCGGAGGCTCCTCTGTCTGGCTTTGGCCGTATTGAACGGGAGAGAGCAGCTGCAAAGCATCGTTACCTTTGTGCAGCAGTTGGTTGAAGAGTACCAGAAGGAGAAGCGCAAGAGCGGCATGCTCACCTTCTCGGATGTCTCCTCGCTTGCGGTTGAGATTCTCAAACAGAACAAGGCACTGCGAAAGTACTTCAAGCAGCGGTTTCGCTATATCATGATCGACGAGTTCCAGGACAACAACGAGCAGCAGAAAGAGCTGCTCTACCTGCTTGCCGAACGATTGGAGAGCGAAGGGGAGGGCATCCCCAAGGCAAGTGAGTTGGAGCCGGACAAGCTCTTCTTCGTAGGGGATGAGAAACAGTCCATCTATCGGTTCCGAGGTTCCGATGTGCGCGTCTTCAAGCGTTTGTCCGGTGAACTGGCTTCTGTCGGCGGAAAATCGATAGAGTTGGCTACCAACTACCGCAGTGAGCCTGCCTTGATCGAGTGGTTCAACACACTCTTTCCCTCCATCATGGAGAACAATGGGGAGGCGTATGAGGCAAGTTTTTCCAGCTTGAAAACAAGAAAGGCCAGCGAGGGCATCACCAGCACGGCCACCATCCTGATCAAGCCGTATGAGAATGGGGAGCGTGATGAAGAGGAGGAGGAAGAGGAGGCGAAGGATAGTGATGCAGAGGCCTATTGCGTTGCCTGCCTGATCAAGAAGATGCTCACCTGTGATGACTATCTCGTTCCCTCTCCCGATGGACCGAGAAGACCGAAGGCCAGTGATGTCGCACTTCTTTTGCGCTCTACGAGCAACCAGCTGAGTTTTGAGCGGGCTTTCCGCCACCAGATGATACCCTATACCGTGCAATCGGCCCGCTCCTTGATGCTTGAGGCTCTTGCCAGCGACTTTTATGCCATGCTCCAGCTTGCCCTCTATCCTGAGGACCGGCATGCCTATGTCACCGTTCTGCGCAGCCCTTTCTGCAAGATCAGCGATGCCGGACTAGCACTGGTGCTCGACCAGCAGCAGCTGTTCTCCCCCCCTATGGGACTGGAACGGGAGGATGAGCTGAGGCTGCTCAGTACGCAGCAGTTCTATCGCTCTCTGCTGCAAGCGATGGCCAGTGAGAGCCTCAGCCAACTGGTCTTCCGACTCTGGTATGAGAGCGGCTACTACCTCAGCTTGACAGCCCATCCTGAGTATCAGGCGTACCGCGAACACTATACCTTCTTCCACCGGCTCGCCCAAAAGCATGAGCAAGCAAAGCACAGTGTCAGCCAGTTCGTCGACTATCTGAGGCAGAATCTTGCCCAGAATGAGAAGCTTGACGACCTGGAGGTGATCAACGAGGTGGAGGAGGGGGTGCAGATCATGTCGATCCACAAGTCCAAAGGCTTGGAGTTCCCCATTGTCATCGTGGCAAACGCTTCCTCAAAGGGGAGGGGTCGGAAAGAGAAGTTGAGCACGTTCAAAGGTGTGGCGCTGCCTCACTATCTCAACCAGCGGTTCTCCGTGACTGCGACCAAGACCGAGGTCGCCAGACATGCAGGGGCCCTCTTTGACGAGGGTGAAGAGCAGCGTCTTGAGCTGGCTGAGCTCAAAAGGCTCTTGTACGTCGCACTTACCAGAGCGGAGACCCATCTGGTGGTGAGCGGAACCTTCGGCAAGAACAACCGCGCCCTTGGTGAGGGAAAACCGGCCGATACGTTGCTTCTGCTCATGACAAGAAGCTTGGGGCTTGATATCAGCAAAGCCGAGTTCCAAGAAGGGTTGCTCACGGTAGGGCGCATTGCATCCATCAGCGAGGGTTCTCTCTATCAAGGGGAGGGGGAGTCGGAACAAGCGTTTCTCAAGCGCCTTGCAGCTGTCCAGTGGTGGTATGAAACAGCCTCACCTGCTTTGGAGCAAAAGCCTATACGCTATGCAGTAACTTCTTTGGTTTCCCATGAGGAGCATTCGGTTGCCGCCGATCTTCCGCTCTTTGCCAGCGATGAGCTTCTCATGTCCCTCGAGCAGGATTTGACAGCCGCTTTCGGAACGTTCGTCCATGCCCTCTGTGAGCAGATGGTGCTCAAACAGGATCTTGGTGATGTACGTACCTGCATGCCCTCCGAGTTGGTGAAGGCTTTGGGTGAGCGTGAGCTGTCCATCATCGCCGAGGATGGTCTGGCCCTGGCTGCTGCATTCATCAAGAGCGCTTGGTACCAGAGCGAAGTGGAGCCCTATCCGGTTGCATCTGAGGTGGGCTTTTTCAGCACCACTGAGCATGAGGGGAGGAATGTGGTGGTAGAGGGTTCGATCGATCTCTTGGTTGACCGACCTGATCACCTTCTGGTCATCGATTTCAAGACGGACCGCAGAAGGGATGCCGAGGTGCATCGTTTTCAGGTAGAGACCTATATGAGGGCGGTCAAAAGAATCTACCAAAGGCCGGTCAAAGGATGTATCGTATACCTTAGGGATGTAGAGACCATAGAAGTATGGGAAGGAGTGGATGATGATGCGGATACCCTTTGAGCAGGTGCAGCAGATGTGCAAGCGTGTCCTGGAAAGCCGGAACATGGGTGAGGAAGATGCGCTTCTCAGCAGTCGCCTGATTGCAGAAACCAGCTTGGAGGGAGTGTACTCCCATGGTCTGAACCGCTTTCCTTGGATGATGAAAAAGATTGATGCTGGTACCATGTTGGTGGATACGCATGCTCAGAAGGTTGCTTCCTTTGGCGTGCTGGAACGTTGGGACGGGATGCGCGGGGTGGGCAACCTCAATGCCCATACCTGCATGCAGCGCTCCATCGCCTTGGCCAAGGAGCACACCATTGGCTGTGTTGCCCTCAAGAACACCACCCATTGGATGCGCCCGGGAACCTATGGCCTGATGGCAGCAGAGGCGGGGTGCATCGGAATCCTTTGGACCAACACCATGCCCCTGATGCCTGCCTGGGGAGCTGTCAATGCAACGGTCGGGAACAATCCGCTGGTCCTTGCCATCCCGAACAGGGATGAGCCGGTATTGGTCGATATGGCCATGTCCCTCTTCAGCTACGGGAAGCTTGAGACCTATGCGCGTGAAGAGCGCGATCTTCCGGTTCCCGGAGGATTTGATGAGAACGGCAATCTCACCACGGATGCAAAGAAAATCATGGAAATCAGAAGGCCGTTGCCGATCGGTTTCTGGAAGGGTACCAGCTTGGCGCTCGCTCTCGATCTCATCGCAGCAGCGCTCAGCGGAGGAGCCACCACCCGGCGTATCGGCCTTGAGGAAGGGGAGCTGGAAGCCTCACAGGTTTTCATCACCATCGACCTCTCATCCTTCCCGGACCGGTCCCAGATTGAGGAGGAGATAGCCGCCAGCCTTGCGCAGATCAAGGACTCCAAGCGGGAGGATCCAGCTGTTCCGATCCGTTTCCCCGGCGAAAAGCGACTCTCCCTTCGCAAGGAGAATCTGGAGTTGGGCATTCCTGTGGATGAGCGCATCTGGAACGAGATCTGTTCACTCTAGACTGTGCCGAAAAGAAGCGGAAAGAGTACTACGACGACCAAGAACCATACCCCATAGAGAGCGAAGAAGATGCTCTGCATCCTTGCAATGGACTTTCCTCTGAGCATCACAATGGCCAGTGTGCAAAGATTGGCTCCCAAAAGCAGGTTCTCTGAGAGAACCGCAAGCCTGTTGGGAGTGATGCCATAGCTGATAAAGCGCTCAGCGATGGCAAGCAAGGCGACCAGGTCGATGGCCAGTGCCAACAGCGAGGCCAGAATGATCAGCGGATTGTACCAGGAACTGAGATGCTCCTGTTCCCAGAAGTTTGCCGCAAGCAAGATCATCAACAACACCAGAGCAAGCAGAAGATCGATGCCCAGAAGGAGGGTGCGGTCTTCTGTGAAGTTTCCTCTGCCTACGAGCATGGAAAAGAGAAACACTGTCATCATGAGGGTGAAGAGAGGAAGAAAGAGCTTGGCCAAGAGACGCAAGAGCGTTCCGATGCCAAGCTTTCTGGTTCCCAGCAGAAAAAATGCAAGCAGAGGCAGGGCCGGAAAGACAGCAGTCAGGACGAAGCTGGAGACAAACCCTTCCAGATCCATTCCGATCGCCTCGAACAGGAAGAGGGACAACATCATCAGCACCATGACAGCACAGAAGAGCAGGAACGTCAGCAATGCTGCCTCACAGAGGTCCTGCAGATGCTGCGGCCAGGTATTTCTCGGTTTGAGGGGTGAAAGGAGGAGCAGGCACAAGAGCGGCAGGTGCAGGGCACTGAGTGCAAAGCTTTGGCTTGTCGGGCTGATGCGCAGGATGACGGAGAAGATAAGGTAGAGCGCAAGCAGAGCAAGGCCGATCATAAAACGAGTGAGGGAGGCCCGTTGTCCGCTGCCAAGCAAGATTGCGAGCGGGGGAAACACCAGAAAGCTCATGAAGAGGGCATAATAGGGAAGGTTTGCATCGCTTGGGGGAAAGCCGAAGAGGGTGGGAAGCTGGGAGATGACTACTTGGATGGCGAGCAGGATCAGCAGCGTTTTTGTGGAATAGGCTTGCATCGCCTGTTCGACGAGCCTGAACACGGCACCCTGGCGGTGCAGCGATACCAAGGCGGCTTCATCCGGGGGAAGCAGGTTCTCCAGTTCTGCCTGCATGGCCTGTTGCTCCTGCAGTTGTGTGGTGCTCTTGCCTTCCTGCCATTCTCCTACCAGTGTTCTCATACATTTCCTCCACTAGGCAGCTTGCCATGAGAGAAACAAGTCGCTAAGGGTGAGGATACAGAAAAAGAAGAGGTTGGCAGGAAACCTGCCAACCTCCAATGAATGGGTGGTTTGAACCTAGTAGCGACCGTACAGCGGTCCGAACGTTGAGCAAGAGCGGAAGTCAGCACCTTCCTTGTCCATGCCGAGCATCGACCAGGCACTTGGGCGGAAGATGTCCTTCTCGTCGACGTTGTGCATGCACACCGGGATGCGCAGCATCGAACAGAGGGTGATCAGGTCGGCACCAAAGTGCCCATAGCTGAGTGCTCCGTGGTTGGCTCCCCAGTTTGCCATGACTGCATAGACGTCCTTGAAGGGACCATCCTTGCCGTTGGTGCGGGGGACGAACCACGTGGTCGGCCAAGTCTGGTCCGTCCGCTTGTTGATGGTGTCGAACACCTCGTCCGGGACATCGCAGGTCCAGCCTTCAGCAAGCTGCAGTACAGGGCCTACGCCCTTGACCAGGTTGACGCGAACCATGGTGAGCGGCATACCGCCCTCGCTGAGGAAGGTGGAGGAGAAGCCGCCGCCGCGGAAGTAGCCGCAGTTGGCGACACTGAAACGGGTGTTCTCCAAGGTCTTCTTCACATCCTCGGGTGTGATCTCCCAGTAGTGTTTCATCTCACTCTCGCCTGCCTTGTTTTTCATCTGGCCGGCTGCATCGAGGGTGGTCGCCCCGCTGTTGATCAGGTGTATGAAGCCGTCTTTGGCAAGACCGGTGGGTTTCCAGCCGGTAACCCGCTCGACCGACTCGGGGCTCCAATAGGTGCGCACATCGCTGAAGATGGCCGCACGGTTGGTCAGCAGCTTGCAAAAGAGCATGCTGATACCGTTGAGGTGGTCGTTCTCGGTTGCCATCACATAGGGTTCACGGATGCCGTTCCAGTCAAAACTGGTGGTGAGCATGGTTTCCATGAAATCCCCATTCGGCCAATGGTCGGTCCACTGCCGCTGGCCTTGGAAGCCGGCAAAGAGGGCATTGTGGCCCAATGCTTCTTCGCGGAAGCCGTGCTTCTCGAGCTGCTTGTTGCCGATCATCAGATCCCGGCAGATCATCGTCATCTTGGTGCAGTACTCCCAATCCTTGGCAAGTTGCTCATCGCTTCTTCGGTTTTCCGGAGCGTTGGCGGTATCTTCTGCCTGGATGCAGTTCTTGCGAACCCATGCGATGGCCTGCTTGTACTCCTCGGGATCAAAGATGTTTTCGGCAATGCGTCGTTCGATCTCGCACATATCAATGACTTCAGTGCGCATTCCCAAGTAGTCCTGAAGCAGATCTTGGTCGACCAAGGAGCCGGCAATGCCCATCGACATGCCGCCGATGGATAGATAGCTCTTGCCCCGCATGGTTGCCACTGCCAAGGCAGTGCGGGCAAAGCGAAGGATCTTCTCTGCTACATCATCGGGGATGGACGTGTCGGAGTTGTCCTGCACATCGCGTCCATAGATGCCGAAGGCGGGCAACCCCTTCTGGGTATGTGCGGCCAAGACTGCTGCAAGATAGACAGCGCCCGGTCGTTCAGTCCCGTTGAAGCCCCAGACGGCCTTGACTGTAAGCGGATCCATGTCGAAGGTTTCAGTGCCATAACACCAGCAGGGGGTTACCGTGAGGGTGACAGCCACCCCTTCCTTGGCAAACTTCTCAGCACAATCGGCACTCTGCCTGACTCCACCGATGGTGGTATCGGCGATGATGCACTCAACCCTCTCTCCGGTGGTATGGAAGACATGGTCGCTGATCAGCTTTGCAGCAGATTTGGCCATGTTCATGGTTTGGTCTTCAAGCGACTCGCGCACCCCTCTCTGCCTTCCATCGATGACCGGTCGGATACCGATCTTGGGAAGTGAGGAAGCATAGCGCCTCTCAGGACCTATGCATTTCATCTCAGAACTATTTGCCATCCCATCCTCCTTGGTATATGATACGGAATGTAATCGTTTACATCAGGTGCAGTATGGCACACGATATTCGTTAATGCAATCGATTTTGCGCAGGAGAAACCTATGTTGAAGACGCTTTCCCCAATCCTGGGGCCGGAACTGTTGAAGATTCTCATGGAAATGGGGCACGGCGATGAATTGGTCATTGCCGATGGGAACTTTCCCGCAGCCAGCATGAATGAGCGGGTGGTGCGCCTCGACGGCAATGGTGCGGAAGCCGTCCTGGAGGCGGTACTTTCCGTCTATCCGTTGGACAGCTATGCGCCCAACGCCTTCTTGATGGAGAAGGTGCAAGGGGATGCGGTGGAAACCCCGATCTGGGCCTCCTTCGAAGCGATTGCCAAGCAAGGGGATCCTAACTTCAAGGGATTCGGGAACATTGAGCGGTATGCCTTCTATGAACGCAGCAAAAAGGCCTATGCCATCATTGCAACCAGTGAGTCTGCACTGTATGCCAACGTCATCCTCAAGAAAGGGGTGGTCGTTTAGTCATCATTGGGGGTGGTCCACAGTGTCTTGTACTGGCGCGGGCTCATCTGCATGTGGCTTCTGAACTGTCTGGCGAAGTAGTTTGCATCGGAGAAACCCGTCCGCTCGCTGATGCGCTCGATGCTCAGGTTGGTGGTGAGCAGCAGCGTTGAGGCATAGGCGATCCTTCGGTGGATGTGAAAGTCCACCGGGGACCAGCCAGTGGAGAGCTTGAACTGGCGGTTGAGGGTGCTCGCACTCATGTTGGAGATGGAAACCAGCTCCTCGAGGGAGATGCTGCGGTTGAGATGTTTCTCCATGTACGCGATGATACTCTCAAGCCGTGGGTCTTCCTGGTAGATCGTCCCCTTGCGCGAAGTGTAGAAACGGCTGATGAGAATGATCAGCTGCAGCAGTTTTGCATAGGCCATGGCAGCGGCTCCGTTGCCGTAGTCCTGCTTTTCAGACTCTTCCTTGATTGTACCGACCAACGAGAGAAGCTCGGAGAGTTGGTGTCCGCTGAGCCGTACGAGAGGAATGCTGCCGTTCTCCTGGAGAAAGACATCGGCAAAACCGCTGACCTCGCATAAGTCAGCCAGATGGCCGGTGAAAGCCTTCTCTCCGATCAGGATGTCATAGAGAACCAAGCCGTCGATATCCGCATACCCGTGGACGGTTCCCGGCTTGATGAAGAAGACCATCCCCTCCTGCAATGGACGGCTCTCCTGCTGCAGAAGGTGTGTCCCTTTGCCCGATGCAACCACCACCAACTCATAGAACTCATGGCTGTGCAAAGAGAAGGGTATTTCCGGGTCTCGATGCAGGACCTTGAGAGGCAAGCGATTATCCCGGAAGAACATTGAGGCATGCAGAGTGTAGCTTGACATGGTAAAATCGTGCTAGAATTTGACTATTCTGTCAAGGTAAAATACCAAAAAGATGACACACTTACTAGTATATACCAAACTAGGTAACAGGAGGTCTTTCATGTCACCATATGAAACAGCCAAATCACGATATGCACGCTATGGGGTTGATACCGATTCGGTTTTGGACCAGCTGGCAAAGATTCCCATCTCCATCCACTGTTGGCAGGGTGATGATGTCGGAGGCTTCGAACGCCCCGACTCCCAGCTTGCAGGAGGCGGCATCCAGACCACCGGCAACTATCCCGGAAAGGCAAAGACCATTGAGCAACTGCGTCTGGACATCGAAAAGGTTTTGACTTTGGTACCAGGTTCGCATCGCTTGAACCTGCACGCATCCTACGGCGAGTTTGGTCCTGCCTTTGTCGACAGGGACCAGATTGAGGAGAAGCACTACCAAGGGTGGGTGGATTGGAGCCGCAAGGTAGGCCTGCCGCTCGACTTCAATGGAACATTCTTCAGCCATCCACTTGCCGATGATGGATATACCCTGGCCAGCAAGGATGAGCGCATCCGTCGCTTCTGGATCGAGCACGCAAAACGCTGTCGCAAGATAGCCGCATGGATCGGTGAGCAGCAGGGTTCTCCCTGCATCCTGGATACCTGGGTTCCCGATGGTGCGAAGAACTACACGGTGGACAAGTTCGGCTACCGCTCGATACTCAAGGAGAGCCTGGACGAGATTTTCGAGACGGAGTACGATGCTGCGCTCATGCGGGATGCTTTGGAAACCAAGCTCTTTGGCATCGGAAGCGAAGCCTTTGTGGTCGGTTCCCATGAGTTCTACATGAACTATGCTGCACGCAACAACAAGATGCTGTGCATCGACATGGGACACTTCCACACCGAGGAGGACATCTCGGACAAACTCTCCTCGATCCTGCTCTTTGACGATGAGATCCTTTTGCATGTCAGTCGCCCGATGCACTGGGACAGTGACCATGTGGTGCTGTTCAACGACAAGATCAAGATGGTTGCCGAGGAGCTGGTGCGCAGTGGAAAGCTTGAGAACTCCCACATCGGCCTGGACTTCTTTGACGCTTCGATCAACCGCATCGGGGCCTGGGTCACCGGGGTGAGAGCCATGCGCAAGGCCTTGCTGTTCGCCCTGCTCCAGCCAATCGATCTTCTGATCGAGTACGAAGAGGGTGGCAATGGGTATGGCACCATGTCGTTGCTTGAACTGCAGAATGTGCTTCCCTTCGGCCAAGTCTGGGATGAGTTCTGCAGCAGGCACAACGTACCGCTGGAGGATGATCTGATTGGCATCATCTCCGCATATGAGAAGACGGTTCTCAAGGAGCGCACATGAGTTTTCAGCAGCTGGTGGAGCACTCCCGCCGCTACGGCAGTGACCCTGCCTTTGTATTGCTGGGAGGCGGAAACACCTCCTTCAAGGAAGATCGAACCCTCTACGTGAAGGCAAGCGGTCATGCTCTGGGGACCATCGGAGAGGATGGGTTTGTTCGCATGGACCTCGATCTTTTGGAGCAGATCTGGCACAAGCAGCACAGCCAAGACGATGAGCAACGCGAAGACGAGGTGCTCAAGGACATGATGTCTTGCCGCCTGGAAGGGGAGACTGCCCGTCCATCGGTTGAGGCTCTGTTGCATGCTCTCCTTCCGTTTCCGTACGTGGTGCATTTGCATCCTGCCTTGGTCAACGGAGTGACGTGTGCCCAGGATGGCGAAGCTTCTGTTCACCGCCTCTTTGGTGAAGCACTCTGGGTGGAGCTGGTGAAGCCTGGATTCATCCTGGCCAACATCGTGCGTGAGCGACTTATCGCCCACCAAGCGAAAACAGGCAAGGTGTACTCGCTGATCTTCTTGCAAAACCATGGGATTTTTGTCGGAGGGCAGAGCCTTGAGGAGATCGCTCAGATCTACACAGAGGTGCTCTCCACCATTGAGGCCCAGCTGGTCCGCAAGCCGGACTTCACCGAATGTGAGGCAGATGCTGACAAGGTGGAGAAAGTATCGGGTGTTCTGCAGGGGCTGAAGAATGAGAGAATCCTTTTCAGAAACACCCTGGAGTTCAAGCACCTGCTCACCGACCGCTCCTCTTTTGCAAAGGCTGGGTCATCGTTTACCCCCGATCATATCGTATATGCTGGATTCAAGCCGCTCTGGGTTGATGAGGGTGCCGATGTGAGTAAGGCGTTCGTGCAGTTCGAGCGGGAGCATGGAAGTGCTCCGAAGATTGTCTGTGTACAGAATCTGGGGGTCTTCTCCCTCGGAGAGAAACCGCTTCCCCTCTTTTTCGATACCGTAGCGATCAGCGTCTACAGTGAAAGCTTTGGCGGGCCACGATTCATGGACGAGGCGATGATCAATTTCATCCGCAACTGGGAAGTGGAGAAGTACCGTTCCCAAGTCTCTTCCTGAGGCAGGTTCAGAGGATGACGCTTGAGCATCTGAATGTACAGTGCAACAAGGCAATGCCCTTCGTCACCCCCATCGGGGTGATTTTGGGCTTGTTCTTGGGTTCGCGTCTTGCACCGTACAAGGAGCTGAGCACGCTCTTTTTTGCCATTATCACCTTCGTAGGAGCGTTGGGCATCAGCTACCGCCAGTTTGCTCTTGCCCTGCGCCGCATCAAGGATATCCTCTTTGTGCTTGTAAGTGCCCATGTCTTGCTGCCGGTGCTCACGAAGGTTGTTGCTTCGCTGATTTTCAGTGATCCGGACCTGGTCACCGGCTTCATCCTGCTCTCCTCAATTCCTATCGCTGTCTCCTCCTTCATCTGGTGTACCATCTTCGACGGGGATGGCCCCTTGGCCCTCTCCCTCATTCTTCTGGACACCCTCCTGTCCCCGCTCATCACCCCCCTGACCATCCGTCTGCTCACCGACTCCTCAGTCATCTTTGACAGTAGGGGCATCATCACCAGCTTGGTGATCATGATTGTCATTCCCTCGCTGCTCGGGATGCTCTTCAGCCAATATTTCCCGAAAGCATCGAAAACAGCCGTCCCCTATCTCAACCCATTCATCAAGCTCCTGCTGATAGCGGTGGTGGTGATTCATATCGGGCAGCTCTCGGGCAAATTGGAGTTCTCCTGGCTCTACCTTCCTCTTGCTTTGGTGAATCTGCTGGTGATAGCACTCAGCTTCGTGGTAATCTGGTTTTTGGCCACCTATCTCTTGAAGGCGGACCGTGCCTCGGTGGTCTCCATGACTTATACCGGGGGTATGCGCAATATCAGTGCTGCCCTGATTCTTGCGACACAGTTTTTCCCTCCAAGGGTTTCCCTTCCGGTCATTCTGGGCATCTTGCTGCAACAGACTTTTGTAGGGTTTCTCGGCTCATTGCTCTTTTCTTCCAAGCAATCGAAATCAATATAAATCACTATTGCTGTGTTTTCGGTTTGTTTTACCTATTTCTTGGCTTTCGTTTCGGCTTTGCAAGATAAGTGTGAGCAAATCGTGCTAAAAAATGACTATACAGTCATTGCGGAATTCAAAAAAGCTGTCACACTTATATACAACAGAATGTGTCCTTCGATGGCAACATCGGAGTCTGGGAGGTGTGACACAATCTGTGATTCGCTGTTTGCCTTGGCAAGTCCAAGTACAAATAGATTCCGGTATATCCGGGATGATTCAGCAAAAGGAGTGTTATCATGAAAAGAGCGTTGTTGTTTGTACTCATCGCCAGCTTGGTCTTCACGGGCTTGTTCGCCCAGGGAACCAAGGAAGCTGCAGCTGTGAAGGGTGACAAGGAGATCGTCATTCTCGTGAAGAGCATGGGAAACGGATTCTTTGATGCAGTCTTCAAGGGCAGTCAGGAAGCCGCCGGAGAAATCGGTGGAATCAAGACCACGTACATGGGACCCCCGCAGGCAACTGCTGAAGGCCAGATTGAGATCATCGAGACCCTCATCGCACAGCGCGTCGATGGCATCGCCATCAGCGCCAATGACAGTGATGCACTGATTCCCGTGACCAAGAAGGCCATGGCTGCAGGCATCAAGGTCATCAGCTTTGACAGCGGCATCAACGTAGGCGGACGCATCGTCGACCTGCTGCCCAGTAATGCAGAGCTCATCGGCCGCCAGCAGATTCAGCTTGCTGCCGAGCTGACCAACTACACCGGTGATATCGCCGTCCTGTCCGCTTCCGCCCAGGCCACCAACCAGAACCTCTGGATTGACTGGATGAAGCAGGAGATCAAGGATGCGAAGTATTCGAAGATGAAGCTTGTGGAAGTCGTCTATGGTGACGATGCCCCGGACAAGAGCTATCGTGAAGCTGTCTCTTTGATGCAGAAGTATCCCAACCTGAAGGCAATCATTTGCCCGACCACAGTCGGACTCTTGGCTACCGCACAGGCTGTGAAGGATGCCGGCAAGACCGGTGTTGTTGAAGTTACCGGTCTCGGCCTTCCCTCCGAGATGAAGGGCTACATCCTTGACGGCACCTGCCGCCAGATGGCTCTGTGGAACCCGATCGATCTCGGCTACACTTCCACCTACATCCTGAATGCACTCATCGATGGAACCAACAACGGTGCTGTCGGCGATGTCATTCCTGCAGGACGCATGAATTCTGTCAAGGTTGAGAAGGACGGACTCATCTACATGAGCACCCCCTATGTCTTCAACAAGGACAACATCGAGCAGTTCGCAGCAATTTTCTAAGATTCTGAGTTCATCGGCTCCTGCCTTCGGGCGGGAGCCTTCGATTTTCGGTGCAATGCAAGGAGGAACAATGCCAAACGCATTGTTGGAGGTACATAACCTCACCAAAATTTTTCCCGGTATCAGAGCTTTGGATGATGTGCACCTCACCCTCAGAAGTGGGGAAGTGCATGCCTTGATCGGAGAGAACGGGGCAGGGAAGTCGACCTTGGTGAAAGTGCTCACCGGTGTGTACATCCCAACCAGCGGGACCCTCACGTTCGAGGGAAAGGAAGTGGCGTTCCGCAATGCCCTCGATGCCCAAGCATCTGGTATCGTGGCAATCCATCAGGAAGCCTCGATGTTTCCTGAGCTTACCGTGACCGAGAACATCTTCATGGGTCACCATCTTCGCAATCCGCGCACCAAGAAGCTCGATTGGAAGGCGATGACCGAGCAGACCAGGCAGCTGTTGGCCCGCATGCAGCTGGATATCGATCCCGATACCCTGGTCAAGAACCTGAGTGTCGCCAAGCGGCATATGGTGGAAATCACCAAGGCGCTCAGCCTCGATGCCAAGCTGGTCATCATGGACGAGCCCACCAGCGCCCTCACCGGGCGAGAGGTTGAGGACCTTTTCAGGATTGTCCGCTCGCTTAAGGAGCAGGGCAAAGCCATCCTCTTCATCAGCCATAAGTTTGATGAGATCTTTACGATTTGCGACTATTACACGGTTTTCCGTGATGGACAGTATATTGGCGAAGGGAAGGTTGCCGAAAGCAACGAGGATGCCATCATCAATATGATGATCGGGCGCTCGATCGACCAGCTGTATCCCGAACACCAGAAACAGAAGGGCAAGGAAGTGCTCCGTATTGAGAAGCTTTGCCAGCTGGGAGCCTTCAAGGATATCAGCTTCACCCTTCATGAAGGGGAAGTCCTTGGCCTGTTCGGCTTGGTTGGTGCGGGGCGCAGCGAAGTGGTGCGTACCATCTTCGGCATTGACAAGTCAAGCGGTGGCAGCATGCACTTGCTCGGAGAGCCCTTCAAGCCCAAAGGGGCGAAAGAGAGCATGAGACGGGGCATTGCCCTGGTACCTGAGGACCGTCAGAAACAGGGCTTGGTGCTCAAGATGAGCCTGACAAACAATATTTCTCTTCCCGTTTTGAAACAGCTCTCCTTTAAGGGGATGGTAACAAGTGCGGGTAAGGAAAGGACATATGTACAGTGCCATGGCAACCAGATGGAGATCAAATCGGCAGGATATCACGTTGATGCAGAAACCCTCTCGGGGGGAAATCAGCAGAAGGTGGTTCTTGCCAAATGGATAGGGACCAGTCCGAAGATTCTCATTCTTGACGAACCGACCAAGGGCATCGATGTCGCCACCAAGGCGGCGGTGCACCAGTTTGTGTGCGACATGGCCCAAAAGGGAGTAGCGGTGATTCTCATCAGCAGTGAGCTTCCTGAGATCCTGGGAATGTCCGACCGCATCCTGGTCATGCACGAGGGGTACCAGACAGCCATTCTTGATGCGCGGAAAGCCACCGCCGAATCGGTCATGAAGGCCGCTATTGCCACTACCGTGATGGAGGACACCCATGCCTGACCACTCATTTGCCTCCTTTGCCAAGAAAGCTTTTGCGCGAAGGGAATCGACCCTGATTCTCCTGCTCTTTGTCCTGTTGGTTCCCATCTCGGTGCGGAGTCCGCAGTTCCTGTCGATGAAGAACATCTCCACCATACTCAACGACATGGCCATCCTGTCCATCGTTGCCATTGGGGAGTTCTATGTCATTCTCTCAGGGGGAATCGACCTTTCGGTGGGTTCCATCATCGCCTTCTCGGGAATGGCCTGCGGTATGGTCAATGAGTCGTATCCACAGGTGAGCCCGGCTCTGCTGCTCCTTCTGGGAATCGTCATCGGACTGGCCATGGGCTTGGTCAACGGCATCCTGGTTGCCTATGGCAAAATACCGCCTATCATCACTACCTTGGGGACGGTGAACATCTACCGAGGCATGACCTTCCTCTTGAGCAAGGGAACCTGGGTGACTGCCCATGAGATGACACCTGCCTATATCGCCCTGCCCCGAACCACGTTCTTGGGTATCTCCATCCTGCTGTGGATAGCCTTCTTTGTCATTGCCCTCTGCTACTATTTCAGCCGATTCACCCGCACCGGGCGTGAAATCTACGCCATCGGGGGCAACCCGACAGCCGCCAAGTTTGTCGGTGTCGATGAGAACCGTGTGCGTGTGGTGGTCTTTTTGGTCAGCGGAGCCTTGTGCGGTCTTGCAGGAGCCTTGTGGACCGCACGCTATGCATCGGCGGTCAATGAGATGGCAACCGGCTTTGAGATGCAGGCTGTCGCTGCCTGCGTATTAGGGGGTGTGAACTTTTCCGGCGGGGCAGGAGGCATCATCGGCGTGGTCTTGGGTACCCTTTTCCTGGGTGTGGTCACCAATGCGCTTCCTGTCATCTACCTATCGGTTTTCTGGCAGACATGTGTCCAAGGCCTGATCATTCTCCTTGCCTTGACGCTCAATACCCTATCTGACCAACACAAGAACAAGAAGCTGCTTGCACAGAGGAGAGGTTAGCATATGGACGAACAGCGAGACCTGGTGGCAAAAAGCCGCCTCATCAATGAAATGTCGCTGAAGAACCGGCTGATCGAGTTCTTCACCAAGTGGGAAGTGCTGTTGTGCATCATCTTTGCAAGCATGTTCATCTTCTTTACGCTCAGGACCCCGTACTTTCTGGATTGGTTCAACCTGATGAATGCCACCTTCCAGTTCTCTGAGAAGGCGATCATGGCCCTGCCGATGATTTTCATCATCATGTGCGGTGATATCGATATCTCCATCGCTTCCATCATCGCTCTCTGTGCGTACGTGGTCGGTTCTGCAGCCCAAGGCGGGGCTTCGATTCCCTCCATGATCGCCCTGTCGCTTTTGGTGGGAACCTTGGCAGGCCTGTTCAATGGTCTGATGATAACCACCCTGAACATGCCGGCAATTGCGGTTACCTTGGCTACCCAATCCATTTTCCGCGGTATCTCCATCGGTCTGTTGGGTGATCAGGCCCGCACCTCTTTCCCTGAAGGATTCGGATTCTTCGGCCAGGAGTTCATCAAAGGAACCATCATCCCCTTTGAGTTCGTCCTGTATCTGGTGCTGATGCTGCTGTTTGCCTTCATCCTGCACAAGACGACCTACGGCCGAAGGCTGTATGCCATCGGAAACAGTGCCGAGGCAGCCCGGTTCAGTGGTGTCAATGTGAAGCTGACCAGAATCATCAATTTCACCATCACCGGGTTCTTCTGTGGTTTGACCGCCGTTCTTTTGGCAAGCCGCATTCTCTCCGTCCGATCGAATATCGCCACCGGCTGGGATCTGGAGATCATCACCTTGGTGGTCTTGGGTGGTGTAGCCATAACCGGTGGTCGTGGTACGGTCTTCGGCGTCTTCCTCGGCTCGCTTTTGGTGGGGTATCTCAAGTTTGGCATGGGCTTGCTCAAGTTCAGCGGCACCTTGATGACCATCGTCATCGGAAGCCTGCTGATCAGTGCAGTGTTGCTTCCCAGGTTGCTCGACCTCTACAAGGCAAACCGAAAGCTTCGGCTTCAGGCACAGCGATAAGGAGGCAGTGATGCGACAGGCGTTTGTGATGCAATTGAAAAAAGGGTTTGAGGAAGAGTACCAGAAGCGGCATGATGCCATCTGGCCCGAGTTGAAAGCCCTACTCAGTGAGAGTGGGGTGTATGACTACTCGATTTTCCTGGATCGGGAGAGCGGGAGACTGTTCGCCTTCCAGAACGTTCGGGGTGCCAGTGGCTCCCAGGATCTTGGGACAAACCCGATTGTCCAAAAGTGGTGGGCGTATATGGCTGATATCATGGAGACACATCCGGACAATTCCCCCATCTCGCTCCCCCTTGAAGAGGTGTTTCATTTGGAGTAGCACTTTTACTTGATTTATTTATCAAATCATAATAGAATCGAAAGTGTTACGAAAGCAAATAGAAAGCAGGAGCAAATACTATGCTAGGGCTCTCCCCTCGTGAGGAAAAGATTCTCCAGTTGCTGCGCAGTGGAGAAGAGTATCCGGTCACCCGGCTCAGTTTGGAGCTTGGGGTGTCTGCAGTCACCATCAGAGGCGATTTGAGAGACCTTGATGCAAAAGGTCTGGTGGTCCGTTCCCATGGCAGGGTGGTGGTCGCTTCCTCACCCCAGGCTTCGTTTCGGGATGGTTCGAACACTTCCCAGAAAGAGGCAATCGCCAAATGTGCCGCTTCCTTGGTGAAAGACAATGATTGCATCATGATCACCAACGGTTCTACCTGTTCGTTGATTCCCCGCTATCTTTTTGGCAAGCGGAATGTGAAGGTGGTAACCAACTCCACCCTCATCCTTCCCTATGCAAGAGCCAATTCACAGCTCAATGTCACGTTGGTGGGAGGGGAGTACCGCCCCCAAGCTGAAGCGTTGGTAGGCCCTGCCGCAATAAGCCAGATAGAGGATTATCATGTGACAACCACGTTCTTCGGCACCGATGGCTTCACCCTTGAGCACGGGCTCACCACCAGCTTGGTGGAGAATGCCCAGGTGGTGCAGCGCATGTGCAGCCAAGGAACGAGAAGGGTGCTTTGTGTCGACTCTTCGAAGGTCGGCAATCGTGGGTTCGTCAGAATCATGCCAGTTACGGAGATTGATACCATTGTCACCGACAATGGCTTTCCCCATGACCTCATCACCGCGCTCGAGGAGCAGGGGGTTGAGGTCATCATTGCACAATAGAGGAGTATTCAGATGGCACAGCAAGTAGTGATGCCCAAACAAGGAAACTCGGTTGAGTCTTGTATCATCGTCGAATGGAAGGTCAAGGTCGGGGACAAGGTTGCCGTCGGCGATATCCTGTGTTCGGCAGAGACGGATAAGTCCACCATCGAAGTCGAATCCACTGTGGAGGGTGTGCTGCTTGCACAGCTCTATGCAGAGGGTGATGAGGTTCCGGTGATGCAGGGCATTGCCATGATCGGAGAGGCGGGTGAGAACGTCGAGCTTCCGACAGAACAAGTCCAGGAAGAAACCAAGCCGAAAGCTGAGGATGTGGTCGTTGAGACGAAGGCCGCCCCGGTTGCTGCTTCTGTATCTGCTGCGCAAGCAGTGGGCGCAAGCCCTCGGGCCAAAGCACTCGCAGAGAAGGAAGGGATGCTGATCTCCTCTGTGCAGCCATCCGGGCCGAAGGGCAGGATCATCGAGCGTGATGTGCTCGCTGCCAAAGGCCAGCCTCTCTCCCCGCTTGCACGCCAAAAGGCTCTGGATGAGAATCTTGCCGCTCCCCAGCAGGGCAGTGGCATAGGAGGCAGGGTGCTCGCTTCCGATCTGGTTACCTCGACCTCCCCCGTTGCTGCAGCTCCTGTCGACGAAGTTACCGAGATCCCGGTGAAGGGCGTACGCAAGGTGACTGCACGCAGAATGATGGAGTCGATCCACTCCACCTGCCAGCTTACGCTCCATGCCTGGGCGGATGCCAGGGCCCTCAAGCGCCTGCGTGCCGATTTCAAGGCAAGCAATCCAGAACTGGGGCTTGCCGGCATCACGATCAACGATTTGGTCCTCTTTGCTGTTTCCAGAACCTTGCAGCAGTTCCCAGCCTTCAACGCACACTTTTTGGGTGACAAGATCGTGCGCTATGCTCATGTCCATCTGGGCGTTGCAACCGATACGACCAAGGGTCTTTTGGTTCCCGTGCTCAGAAACAGTGATGTGCTCAGTCTCAAGCAGCTCTCTCTTGGGGTCAAAGCCTTGGTTGGCACATGCAAGGACGGAACTATTGCACCCGATGATCTGACCGGTTCCACTTTTACCGTCAGCAATGTCGGTTCCTTCGGCATCGAGGCATTCACGCCGGTGCTCAACGTTCCCGAGGTTGCCATCCTTGGGGTGGGTACGATTGCCCTCAAGCCGGTTGAGGATGAGGATGGGGATGTTGCGTTCATCGAGCACATCGGCTTGTCTCTCACGATGGATCACCAGGCTGTTGATGGTGCTGATGCAGCACGCTTCCTGCGCAGCCTGATGGACAACATAGCTAAGATCGACCTCTTGTTGGCCTTGTAGGAGCGTTTGCATGGAACAGTATGATTTGATGGTAATCGGCAGCGGCCCCGGCGGCTATGTGGCTGCAGAACGGGCCGGAGCCTTGGGCAAGCGGGTGTTGCTGGTCGAGAAGGACCAGTTCGGTGGGGTGTGCACCAATCGTGGATGCATCCCGACCAAGAGCTTGCTCAACAGTGCCAAGCAGTATCGTCATGCCCAGGAAGGGGAGCGCTTCGGGGTGAAAGCCGAAGGTGTCACCTTCAGTCTTGCCGATGCCATGGCATGGAAGGAAGAGACGATCAAGACGCTGAGAAGCGGCATTGAGTATCTGATGAAAGAGAACAAGGTGAGTGTCGTCTTCGGCGAGGCGAAGGTATTGGATGCACATCACATCCAGGTGGGCGAGACCACCTATGAAGGCTCCTATCTGATCCTTGCCACCGGCTCGTCGCCCTTTGTTCCCCCGATTCCGGGCGCAAAGCTTGAGCATGTGCTCACCAGCGACCAGATTCTCTCCCTCGGCGAAATCCCTTCCTCTTTGGTGGTCATCGGAGGAGGGGTCATCGGCATTGAGTTTGCCTCCTTCTTCTCCATGATTGGGACCAAGGTCACCGTCATCGAGATGATGAGTGAGATTCTTCCGATGATGGACGCTGAGTTTGCAAAGCTCATGCGTCGTGAGCTCAAGGGCGTTGACTTCCATCTCGGTTGCAAGGTTGAGGAAATAACAGCGGAAGATGTCCGTTACACCGATGCCAAGGGCGTTAAGCAGGCGGTTCCCGCATCGCTGGTATTGATGAGTGTCGGCAGAAAGCCCAACACCCAGGGCCTGGAAAAGCTGGGACTGGATATCGACCGCAGAGGGGTTGTGGTCGATGACCGCATGCAGACCAACCTCTCCACTGTGTATGCCATCGGGGATGTGAACGGCCGTTCCCTGCTTGCCCACAGCGCTTCGCGCATGGCGGAGGTCGCAGTTGCAAACATCTTCGGCAACAAGAGGATGCGCATGCGCTACCATGCAATCCCCTGGGCTGTCTACGGCAACCCGGAGTCGGCTGGGGCCGGCATGACTGAGAGCGAGGCTGGGAAGCTTGGCATCCCGGTACGCTCCCAGACGGTGCAGATGCGTGCAAATGGACGCTTTCTGGCCGAGCATGGCAAAAAAGCCGCAGGTCTGGTGAAGGTCATCTGCCATCGGGACACCCAAACTATCGTAGGTATCCATCTGCTCGGACCCTACAGCAGTGAGATGATATGGGGTGCTTCGGCGCTCATTGAAGCTGAATTGCGTGTACAGGATGTCAAAGAGATCGTATTCCCCCATCCAAGCGTATCGGAACTGATCAAGGACGCTTGTTTCGCACTCGACCATACCCTCTAACGGGTTACAGATAAGGAGATTTCACATGTCCAGGACCCTTTCATTCGATCCCGCAAAAATCCGGGAAAAACAGATGCTCACCATCGCTCCGATTCCGGTGAACCAATACCAGAGTGATTTCAAGAAGGAACTCAAGCTGTACGGCAAGGATCGCCTGATCCGTGCCTATTACGATATGCTCTTGATCCGCAAGTTCGAGACGATGCTGGACACCATCAAGAAGGAGGGTGTCTACCAGGGAATCTCCTACAACCACAAGGGCCCTGCCCACCTCAGTGCAGGCCAAGAGAGTGCTGCCGTTGGACAGGCGATGGTGCTCGATCCCGAGGACCAGATCTTCGGCAGCCACCGAAGCCATGGTGAGATACTGGCAAAGAGCCTTTCGGCCATCCACAAGATGGAAGATGCTGAGTTGCTCTCCATCATGCAATCCTTCATGGACGGCCAGACGTTCAAGGTGGTGGAGAAACACTTCCCCGCTGAGAGCGTCCGTGAGTTGGCCGAGCACTTTGTGCTCTACGGAGCCCTTGCTGAGATCTATGCCAAGAAGACCGGCTTCAACGCAGGTCTCGGTGGTTCGATGCACACCTTCTTCAAGCCGTTCGGCTCAATGCCCAACAACGCTATCGTCGGTGGTTCGTGTACCATCGCCGTAGGCGCTGCGCTGTATAAGAAGATCAACCGCAAGAAGGGCATTGTCATTGCCAACATCGGTGATGGCTCCTTGGCACGCGGCCCGGTCTACGAAGGCTTGGTGCTCTCTTCCATGGACCAGTACAAGACCCTTTGGGAGGAGAACCCAGGCTATCCTCCCTTCCTGCTCAACTGTTTCGACAACCTGTACGCCATGGGTGGCCAGCCGATCGGCGAGACGATGGGCTACCAGGTGGCTGCACGTGTGGCAGCCGGTATCAACGAACACTCGATGCATACCGAACGGGTCGATGGCTTCAATCCCCTTGCGGTTGCTGATGCAACGGCCAGGAAGAAGGCTCTCCTGCTCAACGGGGAAGGCCCTGCCTTCCTCGATACGCTGACCTACCGCTACAGCGGTCACAGCCCCAGCGACGCCATGACCTACCGCACCAAGGAAGAGGTGGAAGCGTTCCGCAACCAGGACCCCATCGTCTCCTATGGAAACTACCTGATCGAAAACAAGCTGGTCAGCCAAGCCGACCTGGATCTCTTCGACGCAAAGCTTGAGGAAAAGATGAAGAGAACCTTGGAGATCACCGTTGATCCCGTTCTCAGCCCGATGGTTGATGAGGCTTTCATCGAGTCGGTCATGTTCTCCAATGGAAGTGTAGAGAAGTGGGACAGCGCCGAACCTGTCATGCTGCAAAAACTTGAGGAGAATCCCCGCGTTCAGCAGATCGCCAAACGCAGCCGCTATGCGTATGACGAGAGTGGCAAGGAGTTGCCCTCGGCCCGCCAGTACCAATATCGTGATGCGGTCTTTGAGGCGATGGTGCATCGCTTCGCCATCGATCCCACCATGGTTGCCTATGGAGAGGATCATCGCGACTGGGGTGGTGCGTTCGCCTGTTACCGTGGCCTGACAGAACTGCTTCCACCCTCCCGTTTCTTCAACTCCCCGATTTCCGAAAGTGCCATTGTCGGCAGTGGGGTTGGGTATGCAATGGCCGGAGGAAGGGCTGTCGTCGAGCTGATGTACTGTGACTTCCTCGGTTGTGCAGGGGACGAGGTGTTCAACCAGATGCCCAAGTGGCAGGCGATGAGTGCCGGCGTGCTGAAGATGCCGTTGGTGCTCCGTGTTTCTGTTGGCAACAAGTACGGTGCCCAGCACTCCCAGGAGTGGACCAGCATGGTTGCCAGCGTACCAGGCCTGAAGGCGATGTATCCTGCAACCCCCTACGATGTGAAGGGCATGCTCAACTACGCCCTGCGCGGTACCGACCCGGTGGTATTCTTTGAGAGCCAGAAGCTCTACGGCATCGGGGAGATGTTCGTCAAGGAAGGAGTACCCGAGGGCTACTACGAGATTCCCGAAGGCGAGCCTGCGATAAAGCGTGTGGGTAAGGACATCACCCTCATTGCCTTGGGACCAGCCCTCTATACGGCGACCAAGGCGGCCGATGAGCTTGCAAAGCTCGGTCTTGAGGCCGAGGTGATCGACCTGCGGTGGATCAACCCCCTCAAGTACGAGCTTTTGGTGGAGTCGGTGAAGAAGACCGGCCGTTGTGTCCTGGTTACCGACAGCAGCGAGCGGGGCAGTTACCTGCATACCGTTGCATCGAATCTGGGAAGGCTTGCATTCGAAGCGTTGGATGCTCCCCCGATTGTGGTCGGATCGAAGAACTGGATCACCCCGCCTGCCGAGATGGAAGAGTACTACTTTGCCCAGGCCAGCTCCATTCTGGATGCCATCCATGAGCAGATTCTCCCCTTGCAGCAGTATGTGCCCAAGCACAACTATACCGATGGGGAGTTCGCCCGTACCAGCAAGAAGGGAGTGTGACCAAAGCATGGATATCCGATTGTGGGAAGCACAGCTCTCTGACCGCAGCAAGCAAGTACGCTTGGAAGCTGCCAGCCAGCTAGGTAAGGCCATCAGGGAGGGAAGCCTGAGCAGGACGGCTTTGGAGGAAGTGAACAATCACGTGCACACCACCTACTCCTTCAGCCCCTATGAGCCTTCTGCGGCCGCGTATGCGGCCTGGAAGGCAGGCCTGGGTATTGTGGGAAGCATCGACCATGACAGCATCGGTGCAGCAGAAGAGATGCTGCTCGCTTCCCAGCAGCTGGGTCTGGCCAGCACGGTAGGCTTTGAGCTTCGTGCCAGCTTCCTCGACACTCCGCTTTCGGACAGGAAGATCAACAACCCTGACAGCGAAGGCATCGCCTACTTGTGCATTCATGGCGTTCCCCGCCAGAAACTTGATGAGGTGGCTGCTTTCCTCAAACCTTTGCAAGAGGTGCGCAACAAGCGCAACAAGGCACAGGTTGAGGCGCTGCAGGCCCTCGTCGGGCGGTATGGCTTCGATCTCGACTTTGAACGGGATGTCCTGCCCCTCTCTCGTCACGAGGAGGGTGGTTCGGTTACCGAGCGCCATATTCTCTACGCCATGGCAAACCAGAGCATCCAGATGATGGGCAAGGGACAGAAGCTTGTTGATTTTTTGGAGAAGGATCTTGGGCTCTCTCTTCCCGGAACGCTGGCGACCCTCTTGGTGGATGAACAGAACCCTCACTATGCCTACGACCTTCTGGGCCTCTTCAAGAGCTCATTTCTGCCGCGCTTCTTCATCCAGCCCGGCAGGGAGGAGTGCCTTGATGTACGGGAGGTGGTTGCCTTCTCCAATCGCATCGGCGCCATTGCAGCCTATGCCTACCTTGGGGACATTGCACAGAGTGTCACCGGCGACAAGAAGGCAGAGAAGTTCGAGGACGATTTCCTTGAGCAGTTGCTCGACCTCTTGGTTGACATCGGCTTTCCCGCCATCACCTACATGCCTCCCCGCAATACCGAAGCACAGATGAAGCGCCTGCAAGCGCTTGCCAAGGAGCGTGGCTTGATGGAGATCAGCGGTGTGGACATCAACTCAAGCAGGCAGAGCATGAACTGTCCCCAGCTGCTTTTGCCCTCTGCCCGCCATCTGGTGGACAGTGCCTGGGCCCTGGTTGCCCACGAGAAGCTCTCTTCCGTCAATCCTGCCTTGGGCTTGTTCAGCCAAGGCAATCCCCATGCCAAGGCCAGCTTGGAGAAGAGAATCGCCTATTATGCCTCATTGGGGAGGGCGATGGATGCAACCAAGCCTTACTCCCTGATTGAACAGTTTGAAGAGAAGGAGTTGTCATGAAGTTTACCCTACGTCTTGAACAGGAACTGCCTCCCGTCCTGCGGGGACTGACCTTTGATGGCCAGAAGGGCCTGTTTGTCCACCGCACCGAAGGCAAGAAAGTCGACCTGACCCTTCCGGTGGCACGGGTGGGGGACTCAGTCGAAGAGAAAATCGGTCAGTGGAAAGGCCTTCTTGCCGCCTATACCGAGGCGAGGAGACTCTATCCTGCTGTCATCGGCTTTGAAGGGCTTGAGCTGCAGTTCGGCTTGGGCACCAACTACGACGAGGCAGTGAGAGCCGAGGGGGTGAGTGCACTTCCGGTCCTTCCTCCTTCCACCAGCCGCTCTGATGTGGTGCGGGACAAGATTGCCTTGGTCACCGGTGGTGCACAAGGCTTTGGCGAAGGAATGGTGCGTGCGCTCGTCGAGCACGGAGCCTTCGTCTACATCGCTGATATGAATGCAGAAGGTGCGAATAAGCTTGCCGACGAACTGAACTATGAGGCCTGCATCACCGTTGCCAAGAGCATTGCGGTAAATGTCACCGACGAGCTCTCGGTTGAGCAGATGATGGATGAGGTCGCAAGCCAGACCGGGTCTCTCGACCTGTTCGTCTCCAATGCCGGGGTGCTCAGAGCGGGCTCGGTAAAGAGCATGGCCCTCAAGGATTTCCAGTTTGTGACCAATGTCGACTACACCGGCTTTTTCATCTGCACCAAGTTTGCTTCCCAACAGCTGGCCTTGCAGAACCTGGCCTCCAAAACCTATTTCACCGACATCATTGCCATTTCCAGCAAATCGGGATTGGAAGGTTCAAACAAGAACGGTGCGTATGCCGGAGCCAAATTCGGAACGATCGGGCTGACGCAGAGCTTTGCCCTGGAGCTGGTCGAAGACAATATCAAAGTGAATGCCATCTGCCCGGGCAACTTCTTGGACGGTCCGCTCTGGTCGGACCCTGAGAAGGGCTTGTTCGTGCAGTACCTTGCAGCGGGGAAGGTCCCCGGGGCCAAGACGATTGCGGACGTGAGACGGTTCTATGAGGCAAAGGTGCCCATGAACCGAGGGTGCAGGACCGAGGATGTGATGAAGGCGATCCTGTACATAGTCGAACAGACATACGAGACAGGCCAGGCGGTTCCGGTAACCGGCGGGCAGGTCATGCTTAACTAGGAGTAATGCCATGAAAACACGTGCTATCAGGCTGTATGGAGCCAATGACTTGAGACTTGAGGAGTTTGAGCTTCCTCCCATCGCATCGGACGAAATCCTTGCCAAGGTGGTCACCAACAGCATCTGCATGAGCGACCATAAGGCTGCAGAGCAGGGTGCCAGCCACAAGAGGGTGCCCAATGATATCGATAAGAATCCCATCATGCTCGGCCATGAGTTCTGTGGCGAGATCGTGGAAGTGGGTGAGAAGTGGAAATCCAAGTTCAAGGTGGGTTCCCGCTTCTCGATCCAGCCGGCTCTCAACTACCAGGGAACGCTCGATGCACCGGGCTACTCGTTCCGCTATATCGGAGGGGATGCCACCTATGTCGTGATTCCCCACCAGGTGATGGAGCTCGATTGCCTCTTGCCCTATGAAGGGGATGCGTTCTTCCTCGGCAGCCTTGCTGAGCCTGTCTCCTGTGTGGTCGGTACCTTCCATGCGATGTATCACACCACAAACGGCAGTTATGTCCATGATATGGGCATCGTGGAGGGAGGTAACCTTGCCATCCTCGCCGGGGTGGGTCCCATGGGCCTTTCTGCCATCGACTATGCACTGCACAACACCGGACGCAAGCCCGGCAGACTGGTGGTGACGGACATCGACGATGTACGGCTAGCCAGGGCACAGTCCTTGTACAGCCTAGAGGATGCCAAGGCAAACGGGGTGGAGCTGATCTACCTGAACACCAAGGGCCTTGCAGACCCGGTGAAAACGATGATGGAGCTCACCGACAATCATGGCTATGACGATGTGCTGGTCATGGCCCCGGTACGGGCTTTGGTCGAACAGGCTGATGCTCTCCTTGCCAAGGATGGGTGCCTGAACTTCTTTGCCGGCCCGAACAAGACCGATTTCTCCGCCACCATGAACTTCTACAACGTCCACTATGGTTCCACTCACATTGTGGGAACCAGCGGCGGCAATACCGACGATATGCGTGAGTCCCTTGCGCTGATGGAGAAGGGTCTGATCAACCCAGCCGCCATGGTGACCCATATCGGTGGGCTTTCCGCCGTTCCTGAGGCGGTCGTCAACCTTCCCTCCATCCCCGGTGGCAAGAAGATGATGTATACCCATCTCGACTTCCCGCTCACCGCCTTGGATGATCTTGCCGAGCTCGGCAAGGACAACCCTGTATTTGCCCATCTGGCGGTATTGGTTGAGAAACACAATGGTCTTTGGAATGCCGAGGCTGAGAAGTATCTCATGGAGAACTGCACCAAGCGCGTCAAGGAGTAAGGATGAAGAAGCATATTGCCATCGACTTGGGAGCCTCCAATGGGCGGGTCCTGGTTGGGGACCTTTCCAGCTTTGAGGTGGTCCACCGTTTTGTCACCCACAACGATCAGATCCTGGGAGAGTTCTACTGGAACCTCCAGGGCCTGTTCAGTGAGATCAAGGTGGGGCTTCGCAAAGCCTTTGCCCAGTACAGCGAGCAGATTGTCTCCATCGGGATTGATACCTGGGGAGTCGACTACGTACTCACTGATGCAAAGGGCAGCCTGGTCTCGCTGTGCTATCACTATCGTGACGGCCGCACCGATGGCCTGATCGAGGAAGTTTCGCAAGCGTTGGGTGGCAAGATGCGCATCTATGAACAGACCGGTATTGCGTTCCAACCGTTCAATACGCTCTACCAACTGAGGGCGATGCAGCGTGATCGTCCCGAGGCGCTCGCCGCTGCAGCACATTATCTCTCGGTTCCCGATCTGCTTGCCTATTGGCTGACCGGCATCATGAGCAATGAGCGCAGCCATGCATCCACGACCCAGCTCTACAATCCCAGGACAGGGACGTGGGCATGGGAGCTCATCGATCAGCTTGAACTGAATCGGTCGCTTTTTGCTCCGATTGTGGACAGCGGAACAGCCCTCGGTCCTCTGACCGTGGAGGTTGCCCACGAGGTGGGTGCCCCTTCCTCGGTTGTGGTCATAGCCACCGCAGCCCACGATACAGCCAGTGCGGTGGCCGCAGTCCCCTCTGAGGCGGGTGAAACTCCGCTGTACATCTCAAGCGGTACATGGTCGCTTCTGGGTGTGGAACTCGAACAGCCGCGCATCGATGAGCTTGCCCTGCAAAGTGGATTCACCAACGAGGTGGCTGCCAGTGGGAAGATCCGTTTCCTCAAGAACATCATGGGTATGTGGATACAGCAGGAGTGCGTACGCCACTGGGAAAAAGAGGAGGGCAGGGATATCGCCTGGAAGGCCTTGGATGAAGAGACGGTAGAAGCTTCCTCCTATGCCGGATGGATCGACCCCACCGATCAGCGCTTCCTCAAGCCGAATACCCATGACAACCTCATGGTCGACCGCATCAACAGCTGGTGCGATGAGCACGGTCTTCAGCGTCCTGCTTCCAAGGGTGAGTACATGGTTGCCATCTATCGTGGCCTGGCGAAAGCCTATGCAACAGCGATACTCGATCTTGAATCGGTGCTGGGAACAAAGTTCTCTTCGCTCTACATCATCGGCGGTGGTTGCAAGAATGAGATTCTCGATCAGTGGACAGCCACTGAGACCGGCTTGGTGGTGCATGCAGGACCGGTGGAGGCTACCGCCTTGGGAAATCTAGTCGTACAGGCCTGGGCCACCGGCGAGCTTGCCAGCTTGCAGGAGGGACGCGATCAGATCAGGGGCCAAGGACAAGTGAAAGTCTTCCATCCGTGAACGTAGGGACATCAACGCATAAGGCTCTCTTCGGAGCAATGTCATTAAGTTAACGAATTGACATTCCGGTGAGACCCAAACAACAAGGCAATATGTAGCTTCGGCTATGTGTTGCCTTGTTTTTTGCATATTTTATAGTATCGAAACTATATTAATATGATATAATCAAATGGAGGTAAATGATTATATCATGAGGAAATATCTAGAAAACAAAATCATCAAATCCGTATCCCGATTGGACCTTGACCCTGATGATTTTCGGATGCATTTCAGCAATCCAAAAGCCGATTTCACCCGATTCAGGCGTCAATCTTTCAGAGATGTCGTCAAGGTCGGCCTGCTTTCTCCCGGAAGCTGCATGAAGGAGAACCTGAGGCATTGCTTCGGCGTCGGTTCGGACAGGCCCTCAGCGTCGGCATACATCCAGCAACGCGACAAGCTGGGCGTGCAGGCATATCGGGCCCTGTTCGACCATCTCAAGGATCCCGCCGAGGAGTTTACGCTGGTCAAGGACAAGTATCTGCTGGTGGCCTGCGACGGTTCCGACATCAACATCCACCCGAACAAGGATGACGCGGGCACGTTGGTGTACCTCTCGAACAACCCCAACGGGAAGGTCTGCAACCAACTTCATCTCAATGCCCTCTGCGCGGTTCCCGATGGGTATTTCCTGGACTATATCATCCAGGAGCACAGGGAGATGAACGAGGTACTGGCTTGCGAGCAGATGCTGGAACGGCATGCAGCATGCCCCGATTACCCGCCGAGCATCATCTCCTGCGACAGGGGCTACGAATGCTATAGGCTCATGATGAGGATGTCCTCTCTGGGGCTCTATTTCTGCATACGGGCAAAGGACATCAACTCAAGGAGCATCAGCCAAAGGTACCGGGATATGGCAGAAGAAGACGGTCAGATGGATGCCATGATCACCAGGAAATACACACGATGCTATACAGTATTCAAGAACCCAGGATTATATCCTGACTATGTTTATGTCCCAAAGGCCTCGATCAACGAGTTCATCCCTGAAACAAGGAACCCTGCCGGTATGCCGAGGAAGGGCTGTCCGTCCGTCATCGACTTTCTTGAATACTCTTTCAGGCTCGTCAGGCTGAAGCTTTCCGAGAACTCGTATGAGGTGCTGCTGACAAATCTGCCTGAGACGGAATTCTCAACGTCCGACCTCAAGGAGCTGTATCATCTGCGATGGGGGGTGGAGACCGCCTTCCGCCAGTTGAAATATGACGACTGCTCGTCATTCAGCAACACAAGGAAGAAGGTTGCGGCCATCGGCGAGATAATCCTTTCGCTGATCTTCCACAACATGTGCGTATCGGTGATGATCGCCTTCGCCAGGAAACAGTTCCGCAGGCTGGAGAACCGCAAACTCCTCTACAAGGTCAGCTATTCCGACCTGGCAAAGACCTTGAGGCTATACGCCTCGGGAAGGGATCCGACCATCACGATACAAAAAATAGTCAAGGAGCTCGAGATGACTATTCAGCCGGTAAGGAACGAAAGAGTATTTTCCCGAATTCTCAAACCCCGTTCTTTTACCCCGTTCATCTACAGAGCAGCTTGACTTTCTTTATTGTAGTGGATACCCAAGCCTCGCACAATTCAAAATGTTCGCAGGCTCGGATTATCATGCACCTAATAACAACTTCGAGACTGAAAATGAAAGCTATCAAGTCAGAAACGTAGGTTTCTTCATTGATAGCTTCCTTCTACTTTGCTCGGGAGCCTTAACTTAATGATATTGCTCTTCGGAGAGCTTTTTTTCTGTCATCTGTAAAGGTTTACAGTATTCCATAAGGCTCTATTTCCAGCAATTCTTGTACTGAAAGCAAGTATTTGAAAAGAATCGTGTAAACGTTTACATTTTTTCGTTGACAAATGGGAAAACCGATGGGAATATGGATTTGACAAAGGGGAATCTGAAAATCGTTCAAGAAAGCATAAGAACGAAAGATCAACAAGCTAGCCAGGAAGCGTAATCCTGGATAACGGACAAAAGGAGTTTCATATGAAAAAAATGGTGGCTATTCTCTTGGTGCTCGCACTGGTATGTACGGGTATCTTCGCCCAGGGCTCTTCCGAATCGAAGAGTGGTTCGGTAAAAATCGGTGCATTGATCCGCAACCTGAACGAACAGTTCGTGAAGGATTATGCAGACAATCTTCGCAAGCTTGCAGCAGAGAAGGGCGTTGAACTGAACCTTCAGGATGCTCAGGGCGACGTTGCCCGTCAGCTCGACCAGCTGAACACCCTGATCACCCAGGGATACAAGTACTTCGTGATCATCCCCCAGGATACCAGCGCAACTGAGCAGATGGCTCAGCAGATCAAGGCAGCTGGCGGCGGGGCTTCCTTCTCCAACATCCAGCCCTCTGTCGAGGCACTGAAGGTCGGAAAGGATTTCTATCTTGCTTCCTCCCCCGAATTGGTTGCTGGCCAGTACCAGGCCCAGATCATCGACGAATACTTCACCAAGTATCCTGCCAAGGCTCCCAACAAGGTCCTGAACATTCTCTACCTCCAGGGCCAGCTTGGTCACCCCGCTCAGATCAGCCGTGAAGCCGGCCTCATCGATACCCTCAAGAGCCTCGGCTATACCGTGAACTTCATCGCCCGTGATACCGCTGACTGGTCACCGGACAAGGCCCAGGAAAAGATGGACACCTGGCTTGCAGCACATCGTGGCAAGTTCAATCTGGTCGTAGCACAGAACGACGGTATGGCACTCGGCGCTGTTGAGTCCCTCATCACCAACGGTCTGGTCGACAACGATCCTTCCGATGGCACCATCCTGACCTTCCCGGTCATCGGTATTGATGCCACTGCTGATGCTCTCAACTCCATGGATCAGAACAAGCTCTATGCAACCGTTCTGCAGGACTCCGTCGGACAGAGCAGCACCGCATTCGAGTTGGCATACGCAATGGCTACCAAGGGAACTGCCTATGGCATGACCGCTTGGGGTATTGCACCGGCCAAGGAAGTGATCAGCGAGGCTCCGGCTAATGACGCAGCAGTCATTGCACAGTGCTACCTGGTTCCCTTCAAGCCTGTGACCAAGGCCAATTACAAAGACCTGATGTAAGGAAAAATCGTTGATGTGTCTCCTGCTCTGGCAGGAGACACTTCATGAATGCCGTCTTGCTACGTGCTGCGGGAAAACGGAAAAGGAAGAGTTATGAGTGCAACATATGCCCTGGAGATGGAATCGATCACCAAGGTATTCCCCGGAGTTCGGGCCTTGGATGATGTCACCCTACGGGTTAAGCCTGGAACGGTGCATGCCCTGATGGGTGAGAATGGGGCTGGCAAGTCGACGTTGATGAAGTGTTTGTTCGGCATTTACAAGGAAGATGGCGGGACCATCAAGCTCAATGGGGAAGTCTGTCACTTCAAGGACTCCCATGATGCGCTCAAGCGGGGCGTATCCATGATTCACCAGGAGCTCTCCAATGTTCCTGAACGGTCGGTCGCGCAGAACCTGTACCTGGGCCGTGAGCCGCTGAAAAGCTTCGGTATCATAGACCACAAGAAGATGAACGAGGATACGGCGAACCTGCTCAAGCGACTTGAGATAGACATCAAGCCGGAACGTAGGATCGGGTCGCTTTCCATCTCCATGCAGCAGACCTGCGAGATAGCCAAGGCGGTTTCCTACAACTCGAAGGTGGTGGTCATGGACGAGCCTACCAGCTCGCTTACCGACAACGAGGTTGCCCATCTCTTCAAGATCATCCGCCAACTGCGCGAACAGAATGTGGCGATTGTCTACATCTCCCACAAGATGGAGGAGATTTTCGCCATTGCCGATGAGGTGAGTGTCATGCGCGACGGCAAGATGATCGGTACCTACCTGACCGAGGAACTTACCAACGACAAGCTCATCTCGCTGATGGTAGGACGGGATGCAAACCTTCGGTTTCCTGCAGTCTCCAGTGCAATCGGGGATGTGTTGTTGAAAGTGGAGAACCTCTGCTCACCCAATCCCCGTTCCTTCCAGGATGTCTCATTCGAATTGCGGCGGGGTGAGATCCTTGGCATCGGGGGTCTTGTTGGTGCCCAGCGAACCGAGTTGATGGAGGCCATCTTCGGGGTGCGTACCACCAGTGCCGGCAAGATCTCCCTCAAGGGGGAAGAGATCTCTTCCATGAGCCCGAGAAAGGCAATCGAACATGGGATGGGCATGATCACCGAGGACCGCAGAGGGAGTGGGATCTTTCCTTTGATGAACATCTCCTCCAATACCAGCATTGCAAGTCTTCGGGAGTACCTGTCAAAGTTGGGGCTTCTCAAGCACAAGGAGCTGAAGCAAGCTTCGGTGCGCTACAATGAAGCTTTGCGGACAAAGACCCCGACGATGGAGACACTGATCCAGAATTTGTCGGGAGGGAATCAGCAGAAAGTCATCATCAGCCGCTGGCTGATGACACTACCGGACATCCTGATCATGGATGAACCGACCAGAGGCATCGATGTGGGTGCCAAGTTTGAGATCTATCAGATCATGAGCCAGCTGGCCCAGCAGGGGAAGGCCATCATCATGGTCTCCTCGGAGATGCCTGAGTTGATCGGCATGTCCCATCGGGTCATGGTTCTTTGTTCCGGGCGTTGTACCGGTATCCTGGACAAGAGCGAGTGCTCCCAGGAGAATATCATGCGTCTTGCCACCAAGTTCATGTAAGGAAAAGAGGGAGAATCGGAATAATCATGGAAACCAAGAAACTGCTTAGCGATGGCAAGAGGATTGCCAGCCAATATACGACCTGGGTAACCTTCGTGGGATTGCTTCTGCTCCTTTCGATCCTGACAAAGGGCAATGCCCTCAAGTGGAACAGCATTCGCAATCTGCTCATTGCCGAATCGGTACGCTCCTTTGCCGCCCTCGGGGTGGGTATGATCATCATCACCAAGGGCATCGACCTCTCAATCGGGTATGTTGTCTGCCTTACTGCCAGTGTAGCGGCCTCTTTTGCACAGAATCCTGACTACTCTTCCGCCATCTACGCAGGTCAGAGTTTCCCGCTCTTTGTTCCGATTGTTGCGGCAGTGGCAGCAGGCGGCCTTTTCGGTCTTTTCAACGGATATCTGATTGCCTACGGCAAGCTTCCTCCCTTCATCGCCACCCTCGGTTCGATGTCCATTGCCAAGGGCTTGCAGTTGATCTACACCAAGGCAGCCGTTGTAGGCTCGCTGAATCAGAATTTCAAGAACATCAGCCAAGGCAGTGTCGGCCCCGTCCCCAATCTGATCATCTACGTCATCATCGCTGCGTTCATCGTTTGGGTCTTCCTCCGTCACACCCGCCAAGGAACACACTTCTACGCCATCGGTGGCAACTCCCAGGCTGCACGGGTATCCGGCATCAATGTTGAACGTGACCTGATGATGGTTTACTTCTATGCCGGTTTGCTTTATGGTATTGCAGGAACCTTGCTTGCCAGCCGGTTGGGACTCGCCAACTCCCTGACAGCCAACGGCATGGAACTAGATGCCATTGCCGCGGTCACCGTCGGTGGGGTTTCGCAAAGCGGTGGTGTCGGTACGGTAAGCGGCATGATGATTGGTGTGTTCACCATGGGTCTGATCAACTACGGAATGTCCTTCTTGGGTGTAGACAGCTACTACCAACAGCTGGTCAAAGGCTTTATCATCATCGTAGCGGTATACTTCGATATGAAGAAATATGCCCGACGCAACTAGTGGGGGTTTAGGCATGGGCAAGAGTGAGAACGCCACCATCAAGGATGTCGCCAAGCTGGCAGGCGTCTCCATTGCTACGGTAAGCCGGGTCCTCAACAAGCTCGGGGTGGTGAACCCCGAGACAGAACGAAGAGTTCTCAGTGCGGTGAATATGCTGCACTACCAGCGCAATGCGGTGGCCCGTTCGCTCAAACTCAAAGAGACCAAGAGCATCGGGATCATGGTACCTGAGATTTCCAATACCTTTTTCACGGAGATTGTGGAACAGCTGGAGAAACTGCTCGGTCCCTTGGGGTATGCACTTCTGCTGTGCAGCTCGGAGAATTCGGTGGAGGAGGAGAAACGAAAGCTCTCGCTTCTGCTTGAACGCAATGTGGATGCCCTTCTGGTGATACCTGTCAGTGATATCGGCAGTCATTTCTGCTCTCCATCCTTGGACCATACCCCATTGGTCATGCTCGACCGAAAGATTGAGGATCTTGCGTGCGATGTGGTGCTCACCGATAACCGAAAAGGTGCTTATGATGTGACCTGCGCCCTGATCAGAGAGGGGAGGAAGCGCATCGGCTTCCTTGGTGGTGACAATCATGTCCATACGTCAGTGGAACGCTTGCATGGGTTTCTTGATGCGATGCGAGACCACCACCTTGAAGTGGAGAGTGAATTCATCCTCTTGGGCGGGATGACGCAGAAAGCTGGCTATACACTGGCCGAGCGGCTGCTGGATATGCCGAATTGCCCTGATACGTTCTTCATGGTGAACGACATGGTCCATATTGGTGCAACCAGCTACCTGATGAGCCATGCTCCGAAGGAGTTTCGGTCGAATCTGGCCTTCGCCACCTTCGACTACCTCTACTATGCACCGCTGCTCAAGTTTTGCCACTATGCGGTCGGCCAGCCACTGCAGCTGATGGGGGAATCTGCTGCGCAGCTGCTGATCCGGAGGATGGACGGTGATAGGGACGGTTTCCCTGCCACCGTGGTGATCGAGCCGGTCATCCATGTGATGAAGGAGAACGGGGGTGTGGTCACCGATGAGAGGTCCATGGCTTGCTCGTATGCACACTCCCCCCGTTTCGAAAAGGTCTTCAGCTAGGCAGTTCCTCATCAAAACAGACCGCTACCTTTCCGCAAGCTCCACTTGCCATCAACGCATAGGCTTCATCTGCCTTCTCCAAGCTGAACCGATGGGTTATCAGGTCCTCGGGATGGATGTTCCACCGCACCAACCGCTCGACAAGATCCTCCATCTTCCAGATGCTGGTTACCCAGCTGCCATAGATGGTCTTCTGGTCATGCAGCATATCCTCGCTGGGGTTGAAGTGTACCGTACCACCCTCCCCGACAAAGGCGATTCTGCCCCACTTGCGGGTAGCCCTGATGGCCGTAGCTCTTCCAGGGTCGCTTGCTGAACAGTCGAAAGCCCGTTCTACACCATTGCCGCCGGTGAGCGCCTTGATCTGGGCTACGTTCTGGTCGCTGGGGGTAAAGACGTGGTCAACCAAACCAAGCTTTTTCGCCAGTTCAATGCGAGATTGCTCGCGCTCTATGCCGATGAGCATGTTTGCTCCCATGGCTTTTGCCAGCATCAGGGCAGCCAAGCCAACCGGGCCAAGACCGACTACCAGGACTGCATCGTTCCCGCTTACCCCGATTTTCTCAATCGCCTCATACACGGTCCCAAAGCCACAGGCTACTTGGGCACCATCAGCGTAGGTGAGCTCGTCAGGAAGGTAGACGAGGTCTTTCTCATCACAGAGGATGTACTCTGCCATCCCTCCGTCACGCTGCCAGCCGTAGGCTGCGCGTTTGTCACTGGTGCAGCTGATCATGAAGCCTTGGCGGCATTCGTGGCAGACACCGCAACCACTGATGTGGTAGACGATGACGCGGTCTCCCTTCTTGAAGCGCTTGAGGCCCGGTCCTTCCTCCACGATCTGACCGCAGGGCTCGTGACCTGCGATCACCCCCTGATACCCCTCAGGGCCCTTTCCCAGGTGTTCACGGTAGATGCAGCGAATATCGCTGCCACAGATGGTGGTGCACTTGGTCTTGACCAAGACCTGTCCGTGTCCCGGCTTGGGAACCTCATACTCGGCGAAAGCCACCGTGCTGTTGCCCGGGAGCGTTGCCCCTTTCATCATGTGCTTGCTCATCGTACTCCTCCTTTCCGATAGCGTTCGGGGATCGGGATGATCCCGTCTTCGTCCCATAGGTCGTGATAGGATTCAGCGCCTTCCCAGAGAAAGACCTGTCCCTTGATCAGGCGGTTGTTGCAATCGATTGTCCGTAGCAGGGCAAGTTCCTCGCTACTCAGCGGGTCTTCCATGACGCTCTGGAAGTTGCTTCTGAGATTTCGCTCTTTCGTGGATTGGGGAATCGGTACAATGCCGTTTCCCTGTGCCCACTTGAGGCAGATGGCTGCAGGATGGCAGTTGTGCTTGCTGGCAAGTTCCTTGACCACAGGATGGTCCATATCGACCTTGTCCTCGCTGGTGGTATCACGCTCAGGTCGGTTCGGAGAGCCGAGGGGGCTGTACCCGATGGCTCTGATACCCTGCTCCTGCACATAGGAGAGCAGCCCATACTGGCCGAAGAGCGGATGCAGTTCCATCTCGTTTGCAAAGGGTCGGATACTGGCACTTGCGAGCAAAAGCTCCAGCTTTGCCTTGCTCATGTTGCTTGTGCCGATGTGTCGGACCAAGCCTTCCTTGACCAAGGCCTCCATTGCCGACCAGGTCTCCATGAACTGCTCATGAATATAGGGACGGGCATCGGGGCTGCGGCTGGTGACATCACACATCGGGGGGTGGAAGTTGGGGAAGGGCCAATGGACGAGGTACAGGTCCAGATACTCCAACTGGAGGTCTTTCAAGCTCTGTTTTGCCGACGCGATCACCTTCTGGTAGGCATGGCTGTCGTTCCAGACCTTGCTGGTGATCCAGAGCTGATCACGGGGAATGCCGCTTGTTGCGAGCACCTCCCCGATTTCCCGCTCATTGCCGTATACGCTGGCACAGTCGATGTTTCGGTATCCGATTTCGAGGGCAAGCTTTACTGCTTGCGCCATCTCACGATTGCTGATGTGGTCTGAACCGAAGGTTCCCACTCCGATGATGGGCATATCCATGGTACGGCCTCCTTTTTCACTATCTACAGCATAAGCGATTGGAAGAAGAACACAATGCTTGATATGCGAAAAAAGAGTATCATTTTGCGCATAATCTGGTATGATGCAGGTATGGCGATCATCGGTTTGATGCTTCGATTTCAGGATGGCTATGATATGGCGGTTGCAGGGGGTGTGGTTCGGTATGCCCGGACCAAGCCGGAGTGGCAACTCAGGGGCCAAGGCCCCTGGTTTTTCAGCCTTGAACGGGAGGCTCTTGCTTCCTGTGATGGCTTGATCGCACGGATTGAGGACGATGAACAGGCTCGGTTTTGTGCATCTCTGGGAATACCGGTCATCGATATTGCAGGTTCCTCTTCGCTCAAGCTCTTCTCCCAGGTGCGCAATGACGACTACCAGACAGGGGTGAGCGGTGGCACCTACCTCAAGAGTCTGGGCAGCAGTCGTATGGCATGGTGTACGGTAGACCATGTACACTGGGCGCGAGAGCGGTTTGTAGGCTTCCAGACGGCAGTAAGCAAGCGTTCTGAAGAGATTCCTTCCTTCTCAAGGCCGCTTGCGTGGTGGAGGCAGCTGTATGAACCCTGCTCTGATCTCGAATCTTGGCTCGATCAGCTGCCCAAGCCCCTCTCGCTCTTTTGCTGCAACGACCTCTCCGCGATGAAGGTTGAACTGGCCTGCCAGCGACTGGGGATTCACATCCCCGAACAGATCATGGTGCTGGGTGTCGATAACGAGACCTTGCTTTGTGAGCTTGCAAACCCCTCCATCTCCAGTATCCAGCCCGATTGCGCTGCCATCGGATATCAGGCTTCAGCCATGCTGGATGCGCTCTTGGAGAACTCCATCAGTGGCATGCACATCCAGCGGATTGCACCAGGGCCGGTCAATGAGCGTGAGAGCACCCGCTTGGTACTCAGTGAAGACGAGCACGTGGCAAAGGCGATGTCGCTCATCAAGCGGGAGGCAACGGGAAATCTGACTGCCAGTGATGTTGCCGATCAGGCTGCGATCTGCAGGAGATCCTTGGAGATGCGTTTCCGCACCTTCCGCGGCAAGTCCATCTGGGAGGAGATTTGTGAGGAGAAGCTGAATCAAGCAAGCATCCTGCTTCAGCACAGCAAGGAGAGTATTGCCAGTGTGAGTGAGCGGTGCGGTTTTGGCTCCATCCATCGCTTCTACAGTCTTTTCAAGCGACGCTATGGGCAGACTCCCCAAACCTATAGAAAGAGCAAAATACAGCGCTGAGGCTTCCCCCTGCCATCGGTTTGTGGCATGATTGCCCTAAGAGGCTGATTATGGAGTTGATGCTCGATACCGCAAATCTCAAGGAGATAGAGAGGGCGCTCGCCATCTATCCCATCAGTGGGGTGACCTCAAACCCCTCCATCATCAAGGCAGAGGGAGCTGTTCCCTTCTTTTCCCATATGCAGAAGATCAGGGCTCTCATCGGTGATGAGCGCAGCCTGCATGTGCAGGTAATCGGCCAAGATGCCCAAACCATCATCGCCGAGGCTCATAGGATCCTCTCTGAGCTTGGAAGCACTACCTTTGTCAAGATTCCTGTCACCGAAGAGGGCTTGAAAGCTATCCGCATCCTCTCCTCGGAAAACGTGAATATCACCGCTACGGCCATCTATACCACCATGCAGGGCATCCTGGCCATGCTCAGCGGAGCTCGGTATCTGGCTGTCTACTACAATCGGATGCTCAACATCGACATCGATGCTGCGAAGGTCATCAAGGAGCTCAGCTCCCTGCTCTGGGCGAACAGCACCAAGACCCAGGTCTTGGCAGCCAGCTTCAAGAACATCAGTGAGATCACCACAGCCTACGCCCAGGGGGCTAGCTGTTGTACGGTTCCTTACTCGCTTTTGACGACCGGTCTCTCGATGCCCTCCATCACCAAAGCGGTGAGCGATTTCTCCGCCAATTGGGAGCAGGTATATGGCAATCGATCACTTCTTGACCTCTGAATCATCCTTCCTTCCGCTGGTCCACCATGCGTTGTCGGTACACCAGACTGAGGATGGGTACTTTCAGATCAACCGCTTCACCGATGGGCAGAGGGAGGAAGCATCCTCCCATCCCTTGTACAAGGCAATGGCAAACACCGCTGCCGGCGCTTGCCTGAGGTTCAAGGCGCATACTCCCGTACAGCTGGATATCAAGCGCGTCAATCAATCATTGCTCCCCCGTGCAGAAGAGCATGCGCTCGACTTGGCCGCTCTCTATGGCAGGCCGCTGGATCTGAATGAGAGCATCGATGTTGTGTACCAGGACGGAAACGTGGAGTATTTTCCGCTCAAAAGTGGAGCCATTGGGATTGATGCAGGGAAGACAGTAAGCATACATCTTCCGCTCCACCACCAGGTGGAAGTGCGCCTGCGCGGGGAGGTGGAACCTCTTGGCCAGAAGCGTTCTGCTTTTCTGATGATGGGCGATTCCATCATCCAGGGAGTTGGTCTTCATCATCCGTCCCAATCGTTGGGAGCTCAACTGGAAACACTGCTGGATGCCAGCTTTCTCAATCAAGGCTTGGCAGGAAAGCTCATCAGTCCACGTCTGGTGCAGCAGTTGCCACTCTCTCAGCCTCTTCGGGGCATCATCGTGGGATACGGTACCAATGACTGGGTAGTCAGGGAGAACCTTGCCGAGCTCAGGGGAGAGATGTTCGCGTTGCTTGGACGCATCCGCAAATTCCATCCCCAGACGCCGGTGCTTGTCCTCACCCCGCTCTGGCGGTCAGACATCCAGGAGAAGAAGCGTATGGGCACATTCTCTGAGATGCAGATTGCACTCACCCAGGCCACACGATGCTTCCCGAAGGTCAGTGTGGCTGATGGGCTCTCCCTCTCCCTGCGTGATAGCTATGATGATGCTTTCCTGCATCCTGACAGCAAGGCGGTGGCCTTCCTTGCAAAAGGTTTGGCACGTCAGCTGCGGTAACTGGCGAGCAAGAAGTTCACCGCCTCTTCCATCTTCGTAAGGGCTCGCTCTACATTGCTGGTGGGGGTCCCATAGTTCAGCCGCACGAAGTGACGGTACTCCTCTCCTCCGAACCAGGTTCCATCGTTGAACGCAAGTCCTGCCCGTTGGCCGAAGAAGCGTGAGAGCAGTCCGCCCCCAGGGCTCTTCTGCTCATCATAGAGTTCCGGGTGAGCATGTTTGTCCGCTTCGACGAGGTGCATGATGAGGCTGCAGTCGATCAGGCCGATGAAGGAAGCCTCGGGTTTGATGAAGACCAGCTGGGGTATCCGCTTGGCAAGGAACTCCTCCACCAAAGATGAGTTTTTCTGAAGGTAGACCAACAGTGCCTGAAGCCAAGGCAGCCCCTTCTCATAGGAGGCGAGGGCCAAGGTGGTGGCAAAGGTTGAGGTGTCGGCGATGAACAACTGGGAAAGACGATGGATGAACTGCGTTCGCATCGCTTCATCACTGAAGAGGGTGACCGAGTAGTGTTCTCCTGCAATGTTGAAGGTCTTGGAAGGTGCCATGCAGGTGATGGCAGCAGCTCCCACTTCCTTGGCAACCGTATGCAGGCACACATGGTCGGTGAAGCTCAGGTCGGCATGAATCTCATCGCAGAGGATGATCAGGTTGTGGGCCTTGGCTACAAGGCAGAGGCGTGTGAGGGTCTCATGGTCAAAGACAAGCCCGGAGGGGTTGTGGGGTGAACAGAAGATCAGCAGCTTCGCTTTCGCAGCCAGTTCTTCCAGTTTCTCCCAATCCAAGCTGAAGCGGTGGCTTGTCTCATCGTAGAGAAGTGGCCAGGTGAGCAAGTCCCTCTCCAGATTTCTCACAATCCTGATGAAGGGCTGATACGCAGGGAGGGGAACAATGATGCCTTCCCCGGGCGTGGAAAGCTGCTCCACCAAGACCGCCAGCGAGTTGAGGACGCCTTGGCTCACCACTACTTCCCGCTCAGTGATCTCAAGCTGGTGTCTCTGCTTTGCCCAGTTGCAAAAGAATAGTCGTTGCTTATCAGTATGGGGATAGCCGAAGATGGCATGCTCGGCGAGAGCTCGGGCTGCTTGGGCAACTTCGGGAGCAACCGGAAAGTCCATGTCGGCGACCCAAAACGGCTCGGCCTCTGGATTGCCGCAAACAGATTTGATGACAGCCTTGTTCCATTTGACCGAGAGAGAGGTGGAGCGGTCCACCACCGTATCGAAATCGTACTGCATCAGCTTCTGTACTCCTGGTCATAGGTGGATTTGGGATTGGGATATCTTCCCTCCTTGACCTTGTGCTTGAACACAATGGCTTGTGTGGGACAGCGGTGATAGCAACCGAGGCATCCGGTACAGGCTCGGTCAAAGACCGGCTTGCCACCCACCATCTCAATGTTTACCGAGGGGCACATGCGGTAGCACAGGCCGCAAGAGGTACACGCATCGGTTACTGCAAAGTCGAGGGCGGTGTCCATGAACGCGCGATGAATCGGAACCATCAGGTGATTGATCACCAAACGGCTCAGGGGAGGTCTGAAGGGAAGGTGAATCGCCTCGCTCTTGATATCCTCTGCAATGAGGGCAATCTTCTGCTCTGCTTTTGCATAGAGCGTATCTATCTTCTCTTCGGTGGGAGCGTGGAGAAGGGGAACATACCCATCGGGCATCACCACATGGTTTGCATAACTAACCAAGGCTCCTGCTTCCTTGAGCACTATATCCATCGCTTGGAATGTATAGGCCTGGAACAGGTATCGGGTTGCCACCATGAAGAGGTATCTGATGGGAGAGAGGTCCTGCTTTGCAAAGATCTCTTGGATGAAGTGAACCACCAGGTTGGGGGGAAACCCTTTGTAGACGGGAAAGACAAAGCCCACCTGTTCGGTCAGCTCGATCGGATCACCATGCATGAGGTTCGGGATCATCAGGATCTGGCAATCACCTATCTCCTCACACAGGCGTTTGGCGATGTAGTAGCTGTTGCCGGTACCGGAGAAGCAGATAAGGGTTGTTTTCATCTTCATGCCTCTATGTCGAGCGAGGAGAGAAGTGCACAGACTTCGTTTGTATCCTCATCATTGAGATCAAGGTTGGTGACCAGACGTACCATCTCCCCTTCGTTGTTGGCAAGTATTCCGTGAGAAGCAAGGCGCCCTACGACCGTCTTTGCTGAAAGTCCGGGAACCTGGAAGAAGACGATGTTTGTCTGAACTCCCTCGCTGTCCACCTTGGCCCAGCCAGATTTCATCAACGCTTCAGCGATGGCCTTTGCATGAACATGATCATCCTTCAGACGATCCACATGATGGGTGAGTGCAAAGAGTCCTGCCGCGGCAAGGATGCCTGTCTGGCGCATTCCTCCTCCGAGCATCTTCCTGAGGGTAAGGGCTTTGTTGATGAACGCTTCATCGCCACAGAGCATACTGCCAACCGGAGCGCCCAACCCCTTGGAAAGGCAGAAGGTGATGGTATCGGCATATTTGGCATAGGTCTTTACCGAGATGCCGGTAGCAACCTGTGCATTGAAGAGGCGGGCACCGTCCATGTGGACTTTCAGCTGATGGGTCTGGGCGAAGTCCTTGATCCCTTCCAGATTTTCCAGAGGATAGCAGTAGCCGCCGATGGTGTTCTCAACCTCGATGAGGGTGGTGGTCGCCATATCGTAGCTGCCGCTCTTCACTTTGCCGGCAAGATCAGCTGCACTCAGCACACCCCTCGGGACGTCGATGGTGATGGGTAGCACTCCTGCTATGGCGCTGATCGAGCCGATTTCGTGTTGGATGATATGGCTGTTGGAGGCAGTGAGCACCTCGTTGCTTCTCCCTGCCTGGAGGTAGAGGCTGATGAGGTTTCCCATGCAGCCCGAGGAGACAAACAGAGCTTTTGGCTTACCCGTCAGTTCAGCGGCCAAGGACTCGAGCCTTGTGGTCGTGGGATCTTCCCGATAGACATCATCCCCGACTTCTGCACTGGCCATTACTTTGCGCATTTCAAGAGTCGGTTTGGTGATCGTGTCGCTTCTGAGGTCATATTGCTTCATGGTCTTTCTCCTTGGCACTTCGGTAAAACTATACCGAACAGAACTCCTTCAGTCCAGCAAAAAGAAGATCCCCGGGACAAGCCCGGGGATCGGAAAGGCTGATTGTGCACCTACTTGCGGTAGATGTCCTTGACCGGATGGTAATCCATGGTGTTGTTGTGCCATCCACCCCACTTGTTGGTATCGAGCATATTGATCGTTACGTAGTAGTAGAGAGGCATGAGAGCCTGGTCTTCGTTGATCATGATGTCCTCAGCGGTCATCAGGACGCCGTAGCGGTCTTCACCGGCGGGCATTCTGGCTGCTTCGTTGATAAGGATATCATACACTTCGTTGGAGTACTTTCCACCGTTCATACCGGCACCGGTAAGGAACATGTCGAGGAAGGTATTCGGATCCTGGTAGTCACCAACCCATCCGGCGCGTGCAACCTGGAAGTTGCCCTGGTTACGGTTGGAGAGGTAGGTCTGCCATTCCTGGTTCTCAAGAACGACGTTGATGCCGAGGTTGTTCTTCCATTCCTGCTGGATGAACTCAGCAATCTGCTTGTGACCTTCGTTGGTGTTGTACAGGATGGAGACGGTCGGGAAACCAGCGCCGTTGGGGTAACCAGCAGCAGCCAGCATGTCCTGTGCCATCTCAATTGCCTCGTCCTGTGTCTCGAACGGGAACTCAAGTCCGGGATATCCGGCCATCGGGGAAACAATGCCCCAAGCAGGAATCTGACCGGCCTTGGTTACGCCTTCAACCAGAGCTACGCGGTCGACAGCATAGGACAGGGCCTTTCTGACGAGCACGTTGTTGATCGGGGCAACTTCGGTCTGGAACACATAGTAGTAGGTTGCAAGCTGCGGAGCGAGCTGGAAGTCGTCGCGCATCTGTGCAGCGTTGAGCTGATCTGGGGGAACGTTAGTTGCCCAGTCAATCTCACCGTTGAGGTACATGTTGTAGTTGGTGGTATCGCTGTCGGAGGAGTAGAAGATGACCTTGTCAAGCTTCACAGCATCGGCATCCCAGTACTTCGCATTCTTGGAAGCGGTGATGGAGGTCTGTGCAACACGATCGGTCAGCACGAAGGGTCCGTTGCCCACGAAGTTGGCGGGATCGGTCCAAGCGGAGCCGAACTTTTCGATGGCATGCTTGGGAACGATTGCGAAGCTGTAGTGGGTAAGAGCGTCAACAGCATACGGAAGGGGACCGATGAGGTCCATCTGGAAGGTGTAGTCGTCGAGGGCGCGGATTCCGACAGCCTCAGGACCAGCCTCGCCAGCGTTGAACTCGGTTGCTCCGGCAAGGAACATGCAGGGGAACCAAGCATAAGGACCACCAGTTGCGGGATCCAAAAGTCTCAGCCAGCTGTATACGACGTCATGGGCGGTGATGGGAGTACCATCGGACCAGACAGCGTTCTTGCGAAGCTTGAAGGTATACTGTGTTCCGTCTTCGTTTCCTTCCCAGCTTTCAGCAACGCCGGGAACTGCAAGAGCAGTTTCAGGATCGTTTGCTACGAGACCTTCGAAGAGGGCTTCGAAAATCCTGTGCTCGGGTACGCCCTGGATAAGAGCGGGATCCAAGGATTCGGGCTCAGCACCATTGGAGATGCGGAAAACGACTTCTTTGGTTGCAGGAGCAGCGGGAGCTGGGGTTGCTGCTACAGCAGGAGCGGGAGCCGGAGTGGCCGGAGCTGCGGGAGCTGCGGGAGCCGGCGTCGTGGTTGCGGCTGGGGCGGGCGCTTCTTTCTTTCCACAGGAAATGAAGAGTGCGCTTACCAGGAGCACGCAAAGCATGATAGCCAGAAATTTCTTCATAGACATATCTCCTTGTAAATCTAAGTATACACGTTCAACTTAGCTTAAATCACATTAAACCATGAATCAAGAGAAAACGCAAATAGGTTTGCTGTCAAAGAGGCCTATAGTGTATGAAAACAGTGTTTTTATGCAGGTTTTGCATAGGCTTTCCCATGACAGAATGTCAGCTTTCCCCTATAGTATGGCTACCAAAGGAGTGTTGCCGAATGGTCAGACATACCACCTATCTTACAACAAACGGTATATCCTATGCGGTAACCCGCATGTTTCACCTCACCAGCGCACTCTTTACCCTCTTTCTGGCTTGGGGCCTTTGGGTCAATTTGGGCGAGGGTGTGCGTTTGGTTACCATGCCTCATATTCCCCTGTTGCTGTTGCTCAGCCTTGCAGCAGCAACCTATCGCGATACCTGGATTTTCGATGTTTCAGCCAAAACGGTGACCAGCATCTATGGCTTCGGCCCGTTCTGTAAGCGTGAGATACACGCCTTCGATGAGGTGGAGCGGTTGGAAATCACCCATTTTGTTCGTGGAAGCAGTGACAAGGATGCAAAAGCAAACAAACGCAGGCTCAGAGCCATGCTGGTATTTTCGTTGCGACTGTGTGATGAACGTTCCCGTACCATTGAGATCATCGCTGAGAAGACTTCCCAAGGACGTACCGAGTCAGCCATGCAGGCCATCGCCTCCGTGACCGGCTTGCCCTTATATGTCGACCGTCCCCGTGACATGGATCTCAACATCTCATACAAGGATCTGTAGCAAAGAAAAGCCACCCTCACCTTGAGAGTGGCTTCTTGAAGAGCGTGGTCAGGTTTTGGGCTTTGCTGCATCGGCGAGGGCTTCTTCCATGGTGACATTGCTGTGGTCTTCCTTGTCGTAGAGCCAGCATGCAACCTGATGCTTGGGATCGATATCCAGCATCGGGGGCAGGTGGCAGGAGCACCAAGGCATCCGCTTCGGACAGCGGTCATAGAAGTAACAGCCGTTGCGTTCCTTGTCCGGAGAAGGTACGTCACCGGTAAGGATGATGCGCTGCCGTTCCCGCTCGACCTTGGGGTCGGGGATGGGAGCCGCGCTGAGCAGGGCTGTGGTATAGGGGTGCAGAGGATTGTCATACAGCTGCACAGCCTCACTGATCTCCACAATCTTGCCCAAGTACATGACCGCAACGCGTGTGGAGATGTGCTGGATGACCGCCAGGTCATGGGCGATGAAGATATAGGTGAGACCAAACTCTTTCTGCAGGTCCCCGAGCAGGTTCAGGATCTGGGACTGGATTGAAACGTCCAGTGCCGATACCGGCTCGTCTGCAAGGATGATCTTCGGATTGAGGGCAAGAGCCCGTGCAATCCCGATTCTCTGTCTCTGCCCACCGCTGAACTCGTGGGGATAGCGATTCTTGAACGCCTTGTTCAGACCCACGCGTTCCATCAGGTCCTCAACCTTGCGCTCGATGTCCAAGGAGGAGAGGGGTGTTTCCAGAAGCCTACGGGAGTTGTAGATCACCAACGGCTCGGCGATGATGGAACGGACCGTCATTCTCGGGTCGAGGGATGCATACGGATCTTGGAAAATCATCTGGATATCACGCCGTGCCTTGAGCATGGTCCTCTGGTCGGCCTTGACCAGATCGATACCGTTGAAGATGACGCTTCCGCTGGTAGGCTTGTAGAGCTGGCTGATCGAGCGTACCGTAGTGGACTTGCCGCAACCGGATTCGCCTACAATCCCCAGGGTTTCTCCCGGATACACATCAAAGGAGATGCCGTCAACAGCCCTGATGGCACCCACCTGACGCTGTAAGAGCGATCCGCTGGTGATGGGGAAGTGCTGCTTCAGATCCCTGACTTCCAAAAGGGGTTTCTTTGTCGTGCTCATGTTGCCTTCTCCTCTACGTTCGCCTCTGCAAGTGCCTTTGCCTTGGTTGCCTCGTCGGCATAGAGCCAACAGGCCACCTCATGCCCATTCCCCAAATCCTTTATCGGCGGGTAGGCGTGGCGGCACACTTCCATTGCCTTGATGCAACGGGGGTGGAAGGGACAGCAAGGGGGCAAGTCGATGACGTTTGGCGGCTGGCCTTCAATGGAGAAGAGACGATTGCCTTTCTTGGTGGTGTCCATACGGGGGACACTCTTGATGAGGCCCTCGGTATAGGGATGGCTGGGTCTTGCATAGAGATCCTCGGTGAGGGCCTTCTCCACCACACGTCCGGCGTACATGACGCAGACCTGGTCGCACATGCCTGCCACCACCCCAAGGTCGTGAGTGATGAGAATGACTGCAGTTCCCATTTTGGTGCTGAGCTTGTCGATCAGCTCCAGAATCTGGGCCTGGATGGTTACGTCCAAGGCCGTGGTCGGCTCATCGGCAACCAGGACCTGGGCGTTGCAAGAGAGAGCCATGGCTATCATGACTCGCTGGCGCATACCGCCGGAGAACTGGTGGGGATAACTCTGGATACGTTTCTCTGCAGAGGGAATGCCGACAAGCTTGAGCATTTCGATCGAGCGCTTGAGCGCTTCCTGCTTGGTAACATGCTTCTCATGCAGGCGGATGGTTTCCACCATCTGGGTGGAAATCTTGAGGAAGGGATTGAGGCTGGTCATCGGGTCCTGGAAGATCATGGAAATCTTGTTGCCCCGAATCTCGCGCATCTCTTTTTCTGTGAGCTTGAGGATGTCTTCACCCTCAAAAAGCACCTCACCGCCGACAATCTTGCCCGGAGGGGAGGGGATCAGTCGCATGACCGAGAGGTTGGTTACGCTCTTGCCGCTTCCACTCTCGCCAACGATGCCGATGGTCTCGCCTTCGCGGACGGTGAATGAAACACCGTCGACGGCCTTGACGATACCGGCATCAGTCTTGAAATAGGTTTTCAGGTCCTTTACTTCGAGGACAACCTTTGCATTGGGATTCAGACTCATGTGTGTCCTCCTAGAGCTGGTTCTTGCTTTGTGGGTCGAACGCATCCCTCAAGCCGTCACCAAAGAAGTTCATGGCAAAGAGGAAGATGGTCATGGCGATAGCCGGGAAGATAAGCTTCCACGGATAGAGGGTCATGCCGTTCACGGCATCTCCAACCAAAGAACCCCACGATGCATACGGAGCCTGGACCCCGAGACCAAGGAAGGAGAGGAAGGACTCCTGCATGATGAATGCGGGAACCCTGAGTGTTGAATAGACAATGATGACCGAAAGGGAGTTGGGTACCATGTGGCGGAAGATGATGCGACCTGTTGAAGCCCCCATGCTGCGTGCCGCTTCCACGTACTCACTGTTTTTCAGGCTCATGACCTGTCCGCGAACCATTCGGGCGACTGTCAGCCAACTGACCATCGCCAAGGCAACGAAGAGGTTCATGATGTTACGACCGAAGATGGCCATGAAAATGATGACCAGCAGCATGTACGGAAGACCATACATGATATCGACAAAGCGCATGAGGAAGAAGTCAATCTTGCCCCCTGCATAGCCAGCTATGGCTCCCAGTACGATACCGATCAAAACGCTGGTGAGGGTTCCCACCAGACCGATGGCGATGGAGACCTGTCCGCCGTAGATGATGCGGCTTAGCATGTCACGACCACTGTAGTCGGTTCCGAGAAAGTATTGGCGTTCATGCTTCTTGGTTGCAGAGACCTTGGCAGTCAACACTTCGTTTACCGTAATCTCACGGTTGAGGGGGAACTCAACTGCACCGCTTCTGATTTCTGAGCGCAAATCACGCTCCGCCGAGCGGGTTATGGTGGTTTTCACCTTTCCCAGCAGGTTGGTCTTTGCCATGGAAGCGATGCCTTTCTCCCCGAGGGCATCCATTTCCATCTCGAGGTTCAAGGCATACTCCTCGTTGGTCAGGCCAGGGGTGGCAGCCTTGAGGGTGTTGAGGACCTGGTTGCTGATTTCATCAAGCGTCTGCTTCTCGATGACGGCGATATCCACCTTCAAGAGATTGGCGTAGATGCTCTCAATCTCCTTGAACTCCATTTTGGCAAGATTTTTAGCCTTTCCGCTCTCCAGATCTGTGTAGATGATGGTGTCGACGCTGATGAGGAATTCTGTGTCAATCTTTTCCTGCAGACGGTCGATGGTCCTCTGGTCTGTACTATTGAAGGTGAACAGGCCTGCCTCACGCTGGCGTTCTCCCTCGGTGTAGCAGAAGTCCCAGACTTTGTTCGTCTCGTTGTCGGCAATCCATTTCCGGATTTGGGCACTCTGCTCTTCGGTAACCACGAGGCTACCTGCTCTCCAAGCCTTGAAATAGAGATCTTCGAGCCTGGTTTCCATCATCAGCTCCCCGGCTGTCTTGGAAAACGAGGGTCTGAGGTGTTGGTGGTCCAGAATGATCTGGTCATAGGGGTAGATGGGAAGGAACATTGCTGTGGCGGCTAGCAGGGAGTAGACGATGACGATAATCATCCCCACTACTGCCATCTTGTTCTTTTTCAGCCTTCTCCAAGCATCCTTTCCCAGGCTGTTACCCTCGACAACTTGTGCAAATTCGTTGAGGGCCGCATTCGTATTTTTGTTTCTCTTCAGGAACATGGTCCTCTCCTTATTTGTACGTAATTCTTGGGTCTAGCTGTGCGTACACGATGTCTACGATGAAGTTCATCAAAATGAGGATGACCGAGTAGACGATGACAACTCCGACGATCAGGGTGTAGTCACGGTTGAAGGAGCTCTGTACGAAGAACTTACCGAGGCCGGGAACACGGAAGATCTGCTCAACGACGATCGATCCGGTGATGATGCCTGCGAAGGCTGGCCCGAGATAGCTGACGATCGGGAGCATCGCTCCCTTCATGGCGTGCTTGAAGATGATTGTGGTGCTCTTCATGCCTTTGGCTTTTGCCGTTCGGATATAGTCGCTTCTGAGCGTCTCAAGCATGGAAGAGCGGGTAAGTCGTGCAATATTGGCAAAATAGGCAAAGGAGAGCGAGACCGCCGGAAGAATAACGGTCTTCCAGCCCTCACCGGTGGTGTACCACCCACTGGTGGGCAGCCACTTGAGCTTCATCGCAAAGAAGAGCTGCAACACCGGTGCAATGACAAAGAGGGGGACTGAGATGCCGATGACGGCCACCCCCATACTTAGGTAGTCTATCCAGGAGTTTTGTCGTACCGCTGCGATGATGCCTGCCGATATGCCGAACACCAGGGCAAGCAGCATTGCCCAGCTTCCCAGTACGATCGACTTGGGCAGACTGTTGGCGATGTAGTAGTTTACATTATAGTCCTTGTACTTGAACGAGGGCCCCAGGTCCCCGCGCAAGATATCAAACATGTAGCGGCCATACTGCTGGATCATCGGTTCATTGAGGTGGTATTTGGCCTCGATGTTGCGCTTCACAACCTCAGGAAGATTGCGTTCGGTAGCGAACGGCCCTCCGGGTGCGATGCGTACGATGAAGAAACTGAGCGTGATGATGATCAACAGTGTAGGTATCATACCCAATAGGCGGTTCACGATATATTTCGTCATGCATTTCCTCTTGTGAGATTTTTGTTGTATGGTGGAAGTAACGGCGGAAGCCTTGAATCATACAGCATTTCAGATACTATACCAAGAACCTGTTTTATGCAAGAATTACCATAATTATGCAAAATTAATACTTTTTGCAAAGCTATAAGAGATTTGTCCATAAGAAGATAAATCTGAGATGTTCAAATTTTAATTTTACAAGTTTATTTTTGGTGTCAGAGTGTCAATCTGTATGGGGAGGTAGGAAAACCTCACCCTTTTTGGTATTCTGCTTTTCTGCGAAGGATAATGGGAGAAGTGCATGAAGAAACTCTATATGGAAAATCTTGGGTGTTCCAAAAACCAAGTCGATGCCGAGACCTTGATCAAGTTGCTTGCCGATGATCAGTTCGAGCGAACTGAGGATGCAGCAGATGCCGATCTGATCATGGTCAATACGTGTGGTTTCATCGAGTCGGCCCGCGAAGAGTCGATCAACACGTTCTTCTCGCTTCGCGAGGCAAACCCCAAAGCCAAGATAGTGCTCAGCGGTTGTATGGCACAGCGATATGCTGAGGATTTGCGCGTTGAGTTGCCAGAGGCAGATGCCATCTTCGGCAATCATGACCTTGCAAGAATCGGTGAGGTGGTACGAAAGGTTTTCGCAGGAGACCGCGTAGTCTTGGTTCCCTCGTATCCCGCTCCCCAAGCGGAGGTCTATGAGCGCAATGAGTTGCTCTCGTTCCCTGGCAGTGCCTATCTGAAAATCAGCGAGGGGTGCAATCACCGTTGTTCCTACTGCGCCATCCCCCTCATCCGTGGGGGACTGCGCAGCAAGGAGCGGTCCGTCATCCTTGAGGAGGCCAGGAGCCTGATCAAGACGGGCATCAGGGAGATCAACCTCATCGCCCAAGACCTTGCAGCGTACGGTACGGACAGGGATGACAAGGAGAGCAAGTTCCTCTCCCTGTTGGAAGACCTCGTGTCGCTGGAGGGTGATTTTTTCATCCGACTGCTCTATATCCATCCGGATGCCTTCCCCTCTGGACTTCCCTCTTTCATTGCAAACAATCCGAAGGTGTTGCCCTATTTTGACATCCCTTTCCAGCATGCCGACACCAAGGTGCTGCGCAGCATGGGAAGAACCGGAACCAAGGAGAGTTACCTCGCCCTGATACGAAAGATTCGAGAGAGTGTGCCGACAGCTGTGCTGCGCTCCACCATCCTGCTCGGCTATCCTGGAGAGGATGAGAAGGCATTCGCCGAAGTGCTTGATTTTCTCTCCCAGGCCAAACTCGATTGGGTGGGCTCATTCCTCTATAGTAGGGAGGAGGGGACAAAAGCGTATGCGCTTCGAACGGAACGGGAGCACAAGAAAGCACACACCCAGGCATCTTCCTTCCAAAAACAGCTGCAAGCCTTGCAGGCTCCCATCACCGAAGCAAATCTTGCACGCTTTGTCGGCACCCACCACGATGTGTTGATCGAGGAGTTGGTGGAGGGGGAAGATCTTGCGATTGGGCGCATGTATGCCCAGGCTCCTGAAGTGGATGGCTTGACGGTGGTCATGGGACGCGATCTGAAGGCTGGACAAGTCGTTCGCTGCGGCATCCGGGCAGTGAAGGGACTCGACTTTGAGGCGGTTCCGCTCCAAGGAGCGCTGCATGGCTGATATCGACCATCTGGTAGGCCAGCTCAACGAGCAGCAGAAGGAAGCAGTGCTTGAGAACTCCAAGCCGCTTCTGGTCCTTGCAGGGGCTGGCAGCGGCAAGACACGGGTCATCACTACCAAGATCGCCTATGCCATCGAGAAGCTTGGCATACCTCCCTATAAGATACTTGCCGTCACGTTCACCAACAAGGCTGCCAATGAGATGAAAGATCGGGTGAAGATGATGCTTGATGGAAACCCCACAGCTGATGAGTGCAATATCCGCACCTTCCACTCATTCGGAGCGTGGCTGCTCAGGCGCTTCGGTTCTGAGATTGGTCTGGACTCAAACTTCACCATCTATGATGATGACGATTCTCTTTCGCTGCTCGCTTCTTGCTTTCCCACCTACAAGAAGCGGGAACTCGACCCGGTCATGCGCAAGATCTCCTACGCCAAGGACCGGGGCCTTTCCAGTACTGACAACCTGAGCTCTCTGAAGGTCGACTCCACATTCAAGCGGATGTATGAGGCCTATGAGCAGAAGCTCAGGCGGGTGGGGAATGTCGACTTTGCCGATCTGATCGGGCGCAGCATCGAGCTGCTCACCGAGAAAAGCCAGGTACTTTCCTGGGTGCACAACCGATTCTCCATGATTCTTGTCGATGAGTACCAGGACTCCAACGCCGCCCAGTTCAACCTGCTCAAGCAGTTGGTCGGGCCGAACTGTTTCGTCTGTGTGGTTGGTGATGACGACCAGTCCATCTATCGCTTCCGAGGGGCGGAGGTGCAGAATATCCTCAGCTTTCCCTCCCTGTACCCAGGAACCAGGACCGTCAAGCTCGAACAGAACTACCGATCGACGCAGAATATCCTGGAGATTGCCAATTCGGTGATCCGCAACAACAAGGGCAGGCATGACAAGCGCCTGTGGACAGCAAACACCAAGGGCTCGAAGCCCAATGTGCTGTATGTACAGGATGAGCAGGATGAGGCCCTCAGGGTCAGCAACATTTTGCTCGCTGACAAGCAGTTCAACCAAAGTGCTGTGCTCTACCGTACCAATGCACAGTCGGTTGCCTTCGAAACAGTCTTCAAGCGATTAGGTATCCCCTACAAGGTTGTCGGTGCGCTGCAGTTCTATGAGCGTGAAGAGGTGAAGGATGCTCTTGTCCTGCTCTTCCTCCTGACCAATACCAAGGATGAGGTGAATTTCAAGCGCATGATCAACAAGCCCGCCCGGGGCATCGGGCCTGGGGCCTTGGAGACGATTCTTTCATTCTCAAGCCAGACTGACGGCAACCTGTTGACCATGCTCTCCCTTGCCTTGGAGGAAGGCTCCCTCTCTGCGAAGGCGAAGGCCGGCGCGTTGCACTTCCTGAAGATGTACCAGCATGCCCAGGCGATGCTCGAGGGTGGGGAGTTGGTAGACTGCGCCAACTTCTTGGTCCGGGAGTCTGGACTGGTAGACCACTATACCGAGCTGGACAGCCTGAACAGCACCTCCAAAGTGGAGAACCTGGAAGCGCTGGTAAGTGCCCTTGGCTCCTATGACTCCTCACTTGAGGGCTTGCTTCAGTTCTTGGAGCAGCTCTCCTTGGACCCAACCACACTGGGAAGCGAGGATCCCCGTGATAAGGAAGGGGTCACCCTGATCACGATGCACAACACCAAGGGGCTGGAGTTCGATCGGGTCTTTGTAGCTGGTCTTGAGGAAGAGCTTTTTCCCGGTCGCAGCAGCGAAAGTGATGATGATGTGGAGGAGGAGCGCAGGATCTTCTACGTGGCAGTCACCCGAGCCCGCCGCGACCTCTACCTTCTGTGCGCACGAGCACGCAGAATCTGGGGCAAGACAAGCTTCCAGCATCCCAGTCGCTTTCTTGATGAGGTCGATCCTTCCTTGGTGGCCGTGCAGGGCATTCGCCCGGGTTCCTTTGCACAAGGTGGTTACCAAGGATTTTCGAGCCTCGGTGAGAAGCGACGGACAGCAAGTGAGCACACATTTGGGAATTCGGGGGGCAACCTCATCCAGCAGGGCTTCGGCAGCAAGGCAAAAACTTTCACCATGCAGACCACCCATGCCTCGAAAGAGGGTGAGGCGCTGTTCCCTCTGGGTCAGAGGGTGTACAGTGACAGCTATGGGGAAGGGGAGGTTGTGGAAGTGAGGATGAGCGGCGACCGTGAGGTCATCGAAGTTCGGTTCCACACCGGCAGAAAAGCGACCTTCATCAGCAAGTTCGCCCAACTTGAGAAACTTGGAAGTGACTGATATGCAGAGAGAAGGGAAAGAGACTAGACACGAAAGGCCGGAAGGTTATACAATGCCTACCGTTGTCCGCGCGCGTTCGTTCTATCTGTATGATGGATTTGGGGCGCGGTATACCGATTTTTTTCAGAATTATGGCAGAGCCATCCTCGGCCATCGTCCCGAACTGATCCAAAGGTCCATAAAATCTACGGTCAGCAGGGGCTTGGTCAGCGAATACCCTTCGGTATTCACAGGAAGGCTTGAAAAGTTGCTGGCAACGCTGTTTCCGGATTTTCCGGTGATTCGGATCTATTCCGACCACCAGAAGGTCCTGCAGGCTGTTCGTGCGGTCACCGGGGATGCACCCTTCGACCCTGCGACGATGCCTGGACATGCTAGCCGTACAGTGTCCTATTGGCGACCGTTCCTAGGTTTTGGCGGGGCAGATTCCGTGATGCTCCTCCCTATCCTACCTTTCCCAGGGAGTTTCGTACCTCAGGTCGTTTGCCTTAAGGAAGAAGCCTGTACCGGCGATGTTCCGCCCTCAGACGCCGTATCTCCGTTGTTGCTTGATTTGCTCATCAAAACAACAGCGAACCTGATACGTAGCTTGGAGTCGGATGAGACAGTGAAAAGACGCATGGACAATCCCCTGGCGGGGGTGTTCGAGACGAGAGGTCCGTACGGATTAACCGGTCTTTCGCCAACGCGTTATGAAGCGTTCGCTTTGGAGGCATTAGCCCTCAAGGTGGTGCTTCCACCAACTTCGGATGTTCCGTTCATCATTCCCGGCGAGTATGCCAAAGGTGATGTACGCCCCTTCTTGGAGTTGGCTGGTCAGTATGCAATTGCTGTAAGATAGATATGGCAGATATTTCTGTCCATGCACTACACCACACGCAAGGCAGGTCCTTGCAGAACAGGATGAATAGATGAAGACTATTTTTGTGAAACCGCTGACAGTTCAGAAGAAATGGTATCTGATTGATGCAGAGGGAAAGGAGCTTGGCAAGGTAGCAGTTGCCGCTGCACGCATCCTTCGCGGGAAGAACAAGCCCGAGTATGTCCCTCACCAGGACATGGGCGACTATGTGATTATCATCAATGCTGAGAAAGCTGCTCTTTCGGGCAACAAGTACCAGGACAAAATGTATTATCGCCACTCGAACTACCCCGGTGGGCTTCGGCAGACCAACTATGCCGATATGGTAAAGCGCAACCCGGTCTATCCGATGGAACACGCCGTCAAGGGCATGCTTCCCCGCGGACCGCTCGGTCGCAAGTTGTACACCAACATGAAGGTCTACGCCGGTGCCAATCACCAGCAGCAGGCCCAGCAGCCCATCAAGGTTGAAATCTAAGGTAGGAGCGAAAAATGGCAAAGAAAGAAGTTAAGAAAGTTGTGGATCTTGGTCATGGAGTCGGTCGCCGCAAGACTGCCGTCGCTCGTGTCTACCTCCGTGAAGGCGAGGGCAAGATCATAGTGAACGGACGAGACGTTGACTCCTACTTCGGTAACCCGATGTTGGTCTTCATCGTCAAGCAGCCGCTGGTAACCAGCGGAGCCGAAGGCAAGTATGATATCCTCATCAACGTTGTTGGTGGTGGTCCTTCCGGCCAGGCCGGTGCTTGTCGCCACGGTATCGCACGTGCTCTGTGCGCACATGACGAGGCATATCGCCCCGCCCTGCACACCGCTGGTTTCATGACCCGCGACAGCCGCATGGTCGAACGCAAGAAGTACGGTCAGCCTGGTGCTCGCCGCAAGTTCCAGTTCTCCAAGCGCTAAGTGGCATTTGCACGTATCGAAAAGGATCCCTCCGGCGAAGGCTACCAAGCCTTACTCCTGGAGGGTTCCTCTTTTTCCATCACAGCGGATGTTTTTCGCACCCTGAAGCTTTCCCTTGGTCAGGAATTGAGTGAGGATCAGTACCAACGACTCCGAACTGCCCAGCTGGAGCGCAACTGCCGCTCCCAAGCTTTGGTCTATCTTGCGCGCAGGGAGCATACTGCCTTGGAGCTTACCCAGAAACTCCAAGCCAAAGGATTTGACCGCAGCGTGATCACACCCGTTCTTGAAAAGCTGGCAGAAGAAGACTTGCTCAGCGAGTATCGTTATGCACTGCTAACCATCGAGCATCGCCAGCGCAAGAATCCAGAGGGCAGAGCTCTGCTTTCCCAACGGCTCGCATCCAAAGGGGTGAACCGTCAGGATGCCCAGCGTGCCTTGGATGAACTCTTCAGCGAGGAACTTGCCGCCGAGTATGCCCAAAGAGCCTATCAGCTTGCCCTTGCGAAAGGCGGAACGGAGAAAGCCCGCCTCTTGATGAGCAAAAAAGGTTTCTCATCCTATGAGATTCGTCTTGCTCTTGAGCAGGAGTGAATGAGCAGGTAGACTGTTTCTCGTCTGGAGGTATCCATGCTGAAGAAGCGTTCGCTCATCCTGTTCTCCATCCTGCTGATGCTCGCCCCACCAAGCCTCTTCTCCCTCTCATTCTCCTACAATAAGGATCTTTCCACGGTCAGTGATGTGACGCTGGGGCTCACCGCCCTTGCCCCGTCCCTCTTTGTACTTGCAGCACCCCCTTCCGACTATCTTGCCATTGGTGGCAGCTATGCCGGTACCATGGTGGTTGCTTATGCTACCCGTTCGGTTCTCAAGCACACCATTGAGCGTGCAAGGCCGTATGTCGGGGAAATCGTCGACCGCCCGAGCGATACCAGCGAAGACTATGAGTCCTTTCCTTCCGGTCATGCCCTGATGGCCTTCAGTGCTGCTGCCTATACCCAAACCTTGCAGGCTCTCTGGTATCCTGATTCTGCTGCCATGAAAGCCGTAAGCTACGCAACCTGGGGCTTGGCTGCCACCACTGCAGCACTTCGCGTGTTCAGCGGAAACCATCATCTGGGCGATGTGCTTGCTGGGGCAGCGATAGGTTCTGCAATTGGGTTTCTTGGTCCCTATCTGACCAACCGCCTGCTTAGGCATGATGAGCATGCCCCCCAGATCCTGATCGGCCCCACCGTCGGCATGCAGGTATCGTTGTAGGCAAGAGAAAGGACGCACCCAACTGAGTGCGTCCTTCTTGAAAGTCCCTTCTGTCTTACTTCTGCTTGATATGAGCAAGGAACTCCTTGAATCCATTGCTGCTGCTCTGTGGCTCATACTCTACCAAGGGGTAGTTCTCCATGACATAGTCGATGTCCTTGTCACCACGGCCTGAGAGATTTACCAGGATGTTGGTATCCTTGCCAAGCTGCTGGGCCATCTTGATGGCGTGCGCAACTGCATGGCTGGATTCGAGGGCAGGGATGATACCTTCCATGCGACTGAGCCCATAGAACGCTTCCACCGCTTCTCGGTCAGTGGCACTTTCGTAATGTACCCGGCCGATGGAGTGCAGGTAGCTGTGCTGGGGACCGACACCCGGATAATCCAAGCCACTGGCGATGGAGTAGACAGGAAGTGGCTCCCCTGAGTTGTCCTGCAGCAGGAGACTTCTGAAACCATGGAGGATTCCCACCGAACCCTTGGTGATGGTAGCTGCGTGGTCCGGGGTATCGAGTCCCTTGCCTGCAGGTTCCACCCCATACAGCTTCACCTGCTTGTCCTCAAGGAAGGCGCTGAAGATACCCATGGCGTTCGAGCCGCCGCCTACACACGCCACCACAGAGTCGGGAAGCCTTCCGGTCATCTCCTGGATCTGCTTTCGTGCCTCGATGCCGACCACGCTTTGGAAATCACGGACCATCATGGGGAAGGGATGGGGACCGACTACCGAACCAATGCAGTATATCTGGGTCACCGGATCTGAGAGATAGGCTTCAAAGGCAGCATCCACGGCATCCTTGAGGGTTCTGGTTCCCCTTCCTACTGGAACAACCGTTGCACCAAGGATCTTCATCCTGCTTACGTTGGGAGCTTCTTTCTTGATATCGATGTCACCCATGTAGATATCACATTCAAGTCCAAGCAGCGCAGCAGCGGTTGCCAAGGCTACACCATGCTGGCCAGCACCAGTTTCTGCAATGACCTTCTTCTTGCCAAGCTTCTTCGCCAACAGTACCTCACCGATGCAGTGATTGATCTTATGGGCTCCGGTATGGTTCAGGTCCTCACGCTTCAGGTAAATCTGGGCTCCGCCCACCGCTTCGCTGAGGCGTTTTGCATGATAGACAGGAGAAGGGCGCCCCACATAGTGTTTCTGCAAAGTGGATAGCTCGGTAAGAAATGCTGGGTCCTGTACGATTTCCAGATACGCTTGGGTTATCTCGTCCATAACACTCTGAAGCTGGGGCGGCAGGTAGGCTCCGCCGTACTCTCCGAAGCGTCCATCCTGGTCAGGAAGATTGGTGGTGTTGATCTCTTTGGTAAGTGCGTTTTGCATGGTGTTCTCCTTCTTGGGTCCGATGTTACTTTGAATAGAAACGATATGTCAAGCATTTTTCACCAAAAGTTTCTATAAAAAGAAACATTCTTTTTCAGAAGGCAGTTCAGAAAGAAAAAAAATACCCACAGTGAAACATAATCACTGTGGGTCTCAACTGAAAAAGAGTTCTCTTAGATTCCGAGGGTCTTCTTCAGAGCGGCTGCGTCGCGTACGCCGACTGCCTTGTTGATGACTTTTCCGTCCTTATAGAACAGGAGGGTGGGAATGGACTGTACGCCGAAGGTTGCGGCAAGCTCGCCTTCCTCATCGACATTGACCTTTACGATCTTGGCCTGGTCGGCACCCAATTCCTTGTCGAGTTGCTCAAGGATGGTTCCCTGCATGCGGCACGGGCCACACCAAGCTGCCCAGAAATCTACGACAACGGGAACGCTGCTCTTCAAAACTTCTGCTTCATATGTGCTCTTTGTTACGTGTTTGATCATGGTAAACTCCTCTTATACGGTATACTATACTCTCGTTTTTTCTTATCGTACAGTCAAAATACTACTTTTAATTGCTAATGGCAACTACTTGGAGGAACTTTTTTCATGCTACCCATCATCGATTTGCATTGTGATACCATCCATGCCCTGGTTGCTGGAGAGCGCAGCGGGAACCTCAGGGAAAGTGACGCACACGTCGATCTGAGGTGGATGATAGAGGCCGGAAACGTCACCACCTGTTTTGCTTTGTTCGTTGATAAGCTTGCCCATGCCAGTCCATGGAGAAGGGCAGAACAACTGTATGCGCACTTCAGCAAAGAGATGCAAGAAGAAAGTGCTCACATTGTGCAAGTATGCTATCCCAACGAGCAGGGAAACAAAACTTTGCAGCAGGCGATCCTCAGTGTTGAAGAGTTGGGCATTCTTGAAGGAAATCTTGCTCGTGTTGCAACGCTAGCCTCATGGGGAGTCAGGTTGGCTACCTTGACCTGGAACCATGAGAATGAGTTGGGCTATCCCCATCATATGAAGGGTGGCCTGAAGCCCTTCGGCCATGAAGTGGTTGAAGCGTTGGAGGAGAACCGGATTCTGGTTGATGTCTCTCATCTCAATGATGAGGGTTTCTTCTCTGTTGCCGAGATGGCCAGAGCACCTTTCATAGCCAGCCATTCCAACGCACGAGCGCTCACCAATCACAGCAGGAACCTCAGTGACGAGATGATCAAAACGCTTGCCGACAAGGGTGGGGTGATAGGACTGAACTTCTGTCCCTCCTTCCTGAGTGAGGATTGGGGACACAGCAGCATTGAAGCTATGGTTGCCCATGCGATGCACATCCATCGGGTGGGCGGAAGCTCGGTTCTTGCGTTGGGAACCGACTATGACGGCATCAGCGGAGAGCTGGAAGTGGCGCATTATCCTGAGTTGGCCAAGCTGTATGATGCCTTGCTCAAAGCAGGCCTTTCAAACCAAGATCTTGAAAAGATGTGGTATGGCAATGCATTCAGGGTGCTGAGCGAAGCTCCCTGAGCACACGCTTCTCTTCTTCGCTGGGAATGCGTGATTCAATGCACTTCTGGATGGCTTTGCGTCGCACCTCCTCTTGCAAAACCCCCTTTTGCAAGTAAGCAAGCGTCTTTTCCTTCTCTTTGCAATACGCAGTCGCATAGGCCCACCCCAGTGCCATCACCACATAGTAGTGGTTGCTCTGCACCAGACTCCATGCATCAAGCACCTCATCAAACGTAGGGGAATCGAGAAAGTGCAACATCAAGCCCACAATGCCAAGACGCTGTTCATAGGGGTGCGAGCTTTTCAGCAGGGTGAGTAAGAAGGGATAGAGGATATCTGGATAGCGGCAAAGCGGTTTCAGCGAAGAGGCTAACGTGTCATTGGTTGCCCAGCTCTCATTGTAGGGTAGCAGGCGCACAAGATGGGAGAGTCCTTCACCGGATGGAAGAAGAAGCAAACCCAACAGCTTGTAGATGACGATGATCTCTTCATACGAAGGATCCTCGTAGGTGTAGAAATCCGAAAGTGCCTGCACTCCCTCTGTGTTGGCAAGCGAGTTGGCCAGTTTGTTCAGATGGGGAGTTCTCACCCCAAGTATCGTGCGATGGGAGACCTGAAGCTTCTTGGAGAATGCAGCATAAGAAGGCTCAGCCAATTCGCTGAGCCTTCTCACAAGCGTTGCCTGGTTCACAGTCCCATGCGCTTTGCAAAGCGCATCAGGTTGTCAACCGTCTTTTCCATATCCATGGGAGCTCGGGGTTTTGCCTGTTTGAAGTCAATGGCCAAGCGGTTGATCGAGAAGATTCCGCTCACACCCTCATCATAAGCACCCTCGACATCATCGGCGATGTCACCGACAATGGCCAGAACGGGAACATTGGCTTTCTTGGCACGCCTTGCAACGCCGATGACCACCTTGCCGCGCAGTGACTGTCCGTCGATCTTTCCCTCGCCGGTAAGTACCAAGTCGGCCTTGGTGAGCAACTTGTCGAAATTGACCGTCTCCAGCACCGTTTCAATACCCATCTGCAGGCGTGATCCGAAGAAGGCTGCCATGCCACCACCCATACCACCAGCTGCACCACTGCCGGGAATGGACTGTACGTCCATCTTGCAGTCGCGCTCGATGACCTTGGCGATGCTCTGCATGTTTGCATCAAGGATCTTCACCATATCAGGAGTGGCTCCCTTCTGGGGCCCGAAGATGTGGGCAGCACCGGTAGGTCCGTAGTACGGATTGTCGATGTCACACATGGTGGTGATCGTCACATGCTTGAGAGCGGGATCGAGTCCGGAAGTATCGATCTTTGCCACTTTGCCCAATGTGCCCCCGGTAGGGATGAAGGAGTTCCCATCCTTGTCGTAGAAATTGACACCGCAGGCAGCTGCAGCTCCGCAGCCTCCGTCGTTGGTGGCACTGCCACCCAGTCCGACAATGATCGTCTTGCAACCGCTTTTTGCTGCATCGAGAATGAGCTCGCCCACACCATAGGTGGTGGTCAAGTCGGGATGCAACTCATCTCCAACCAGAGGGAGGCCGGCACAGGCCGCCATCTCGATGACTGCGGTAGTCTTCTTCACTACTCCGTAAAAACCTTCCATGGGGAAGGCATAGGGTCCTTGGACGGTGAGTGTTCTTTTCTCGCCTCCGAGTGCCTGAAGGAAGGCATCTACGCTGCCTTCTCCTCCATCAGCTACGGGAATGCTGGTGACCACTGCGTCGCTGTAGTGTTTCTTGATTGCTCTGTCCATGATTGCACAGATCTGTTCGGAACTCATGGTTCCTTTGAAGGAATCGGGGATTAACAGGATGTTCTTCATCGTGGGCTCCTCAATGGTACCGGGGGCCTGAACCCCCGGCTTTTGTACATGTTACAATAAAATGAGGGAAAAAAGCCAGATGAAAATCATACATGCAATACCTTGCAGCAAGGTAACCATGGTTTGGGTGCGATACCCCTCTTCGGGCTTGAGCTTTCCGAAGTTGGTGACAACCCAGAAATAACTGTCATTTGCATGGCTGACAGTCATTGCTCCGGCGCCGATGGCCATGACCGTAAGCACTGCAGCCATGGGACTTGCGAGTCCAAGGGCACTCATCATCGATGAGCTCTCGGCAATGCTTCCCATAATGCCGGCGGTGGTTGTGATAGCCACTGTGGACGATCCTTGGGCAGTCTTGAGGATGGCACTGATGAGGAAGGGGAAGAAAATCCCGACGGTAGCGAGCACCTGTGCATTCTGCTTCATGAAGTCGACGAAACCGGCGCTGGCAATGACTCTGCCCAGCACTCCGCCGGCAGCGGTGATGAAGAGAATGGGGCCGACTACCTTCAGTGTCTCAGTGGTCATGCTGTTGAAATGTTTCAGTGCGTCCTGGAGGACCAAAAGAAGAATGCCGAAGAGCAAGCCGATGGTGAGAGCGATGATCGGGGTACCGATAAAAGCGCTCAGGCTGGCAAGGTTGCCTTGCCACTTCATGGCTGCGGAAAGGGACCCGAGGGCCATGCACAGGATAGGCACGAGAATCGGGGCGAGGGAGAGGAAGCCATTGGGAAGGTTCCCAAAGCTCTTGAGAAGGGTGTCATAATCGACTTCATCCGCATCTTCTACCAGCTCCTCACCACTCTTGATCTTCTTGCCGATATAGTTGGCATAGAAGTAAGCGATGACCAGGGAAGGAATGGAGATGAGTGTGCCGATGACGATGACCATGAACAGGTTGTCACCGATTCCCAGTGTCCCCGCTGCAGCAATCGGTCCCGGGGTGGGAGGAATCAGGACATGGCTGGTATACAGACCAGCCGAAAGCGCAACCGTCATGGCAACCGAACTGAACTGGGTTTTCTTGCGAAGAGCTTTTCTGATGGGGTCAAGGATGACGAATCCGCTGTCACAGAAGACGGGAATGGAAACAACCCATCCCATGATTTCCATGGCGAGTTGGGGATGCTTTTTCCCCACCAGGCGGACGACCATTTCAGCAAGCTTGAGGGCGGCTCCGGTCTTCTCCAAAATGGTACCGATAAGCGCACCGAGGATGATGACAATACCGATGCTGCTGAATATCCCACTGAAACCCGAGCCGATGATGCCAGGGATGTCTTTCAGGGGAAGACCCACAACAAGGGCAAGCAGAAGTGAAATACCCATCAAGGCAAGGAACGGATGAACATTCCATTTTGAGATGGCGACGATCATGATCGCAATGGCGATCACGAACGTGATGATCAAAGCTACTCCAGACATGTCAAACCTCCTGTGATATTTTACAGTAGTATATCACAGGTATTGGACAATCGTATGAAAATGTGTAAGGATCATCGCCGCCAGAAGTGTTTGGAAAAGAGCACGTAGACGGTGAACAACTCGAGTCGTCCTACCAGCATCAAGAAGGAGCAGACCCATTTCAGGTACGAAGGTAGGAAGGCAAAATTGCCGGTAGGCCCCACATCGGCGAACCCGATTCCGATGTTTCCCAAACAGAGGAAAGAGGCTGCAAAGCTGGTCATGACATCAGCACCACTTAAGGAGATGAGAACCGTTCCCACAACACCGGTGAGTATATATACCCCAAAGAAGGTGGAGATGGAGAGCAGGAGGTCGTCACGCATTGAAACGTTGCCGACCCGAACCTGAAACACTCCCCGGGGGTGGATGCGATGCTTTATTTGTGCACGGCCCATCTTGAAAAGGGCGACGATTCGGATGACCTTCACTCCACCACCTGCAGAGCCAGCAGAGCCACCTATGAAGAAGAGCAGAAAGAGCAACACCTGGGTGAACGCCGGCCACAGGACATAGTCTGCGGTGGCAAAACCGGTGGTGGTAAGAATGGAGGCAGTTTGGAACGCACTGTAGCGAAGCGATTGGGCAAAACTTCCATAGGTGTTGGAGACGGTGAGGTACAATGCGGAGACGAACGCCACGAACGCCCAGATGCCGAGATAGACGCGCAGCTCTCCATCCTTGAGCACCGAGGAGAGTTTTCCGCTGAGTGCTTTGAAGTAGAGGGCGAAGTTGGCTCCGCTGATCAGCATGAAGATGGTGACAACCACATCCACATAGGCGCTGGAAAAGGTTCCGATCGAGGAGTTCTTCACACAAAAGTCTGCAGCTGCCATGGTGGAAAAGGTCACCGTCACCGCATCATAAAGAGAAAGGCCCCCCAATAAGAGGAGAATGGTTTCCAATATGGAGAATCCAATGTATATCGACCAGAGAATGAGTGCTGTGTTCTTGATTTTGGGAGTAAGCTTGTCTTTGGTCGGTCCCACGGACTCAGCTCCCACCAATAGCGTCCCGCTCACCCCAAGAGCAGGAAGGAGGGCGACAAAGAGCACGACAATTCCCATCCCTCCGAGCCAGTTCGTCTGAGAGCGCCAGAAGAGGATGGATTTGGGCAGGCTCTCAATTTCAGGGAGCACCGTGGCTCCTGTAGTGGTAAAGCCGCTCATAATTTCAAAATAGGCGCTGCTATAGTTCACATAGGCGTTGCTCACCACCAGCGGGATGGCTGAAAACGCTGTGGCGATCACCCAAGTCAGCGTAACTACCAGGTAGCCGTCGCGGGCGAGGAGAACTTTGGATTCAGGTTTTCTTACAAGGATAAGGGCACTGCTGCAAAAGATTGCAATGGCAAGATAGGCAACCAAAAAGCCCCTGATTGCATCCACTTCCTGATAGTGGAAAGCGAGGGCTGTGGGGATGCCCATCAGCACAGAGAGAAAGAGAACGATGAATGCAAGCAGACGGAGGTCGAGTTTCCAGTTGAGCATGGCTGTCCTACCCAAAAAGTTTTTGGATCATTTCCGAAGAATCCCGCAATACTGCCACCAGGACAGTATCGCCTTCACGCAGGGTCGAGAGTCCAGTAGGAATGGTGCATTCCCCGGAACTGCCGATGATACCAGCAATGATGGCCTTCTTGCGCATATTGATATCCTTCAGCTGCTTGTTGCACACATCACACTCTGTATTGATGATGAACTCATAAATTTCCAGTTGGCCGTTGAAGAGCGAGTGGATACTGGATACGTTTGAACCTCTGAGATACCGCAGGAGCGATTCCACGGTGGTATCGGTTGTGGAAATGACCACATCGATGTCAAGGTAGGAAGCCATGCGCGAATAGTTGTTGTTGTTCTTGATCAGTGCAATCGATCGCTGCACCCCGATTCTCTTGGCGTAACTTGCGGTGATGATGTTCAACTCATCATTGTCGGTAAGGGCGACAAGAAGATCATAGGTGCCAAGCTGTTCCTCCTGCATAACCTCTTCGTCAGTGATATCCGCCTTGATCACCAAAATCTCTCGGAACCGTTCAGAGAAGGCTTTGCAGACCTCCTCGTCCTGATCGACGACCGTTACCTTGGAGCGCATTGGCGGACTCATCCGGTTCAGCAGAGCGCGGGTGATTTTGCTTGCTCCCACCAAAACCATATTGTTCGGTCGTTTCTGCAGCTGGCCAACCGTTTTCAGGATGTCGGTGACCTCCTCCGAATCAGCAACGATGGAGAGGGTGTCCTTTGCTTGGATGGTGGTGTTGCCCGAAGGTACGATCACCAAGCCGCGCCGGTTGATGGATGCGATGACAAACTCTGCATCAAGCTTGGAGCGCATCTCCATGACCGTAGAGCCAACATACGAACTGAACGACTCGATGTAAAAGTTGTAGAGGAGCAGCTTGGTGTTGGAGAAACCGAGCACATTGCCGTTTACCCCCTGCTCAATGATATTGTAGATGGATTTGGCTGTCTCAGCATTTGGGTTGACGATGTAGTCGATTCCCAACAGGCCTTCCTTCAGGCCATCAACCCCGGTGTAGATCAAGGAGCGGATGGCGGCAACTGTTTTTGTCTGGGGGTAGGTGGAACTTACCAGACCGCAGGAGACAAGATTGATCTCATCGCTGTTGGTGACGGCGATGAACGCTTCAGCGTCCTCAATGCCGGCTTCCATCAGCTTGGCGATGTCAGTGCCGTTGCCCAGTACTCCCAGGCAGTCAAGTTTGGAAACAGCACTCTCTACCCGCTCATGGGCGTTGTCTATGATAACTACATCCTTACCGTCAACAATCAGCTGTTTTGCCAAGCCCAGACCACGTCTGCCAGCTCCTAGGATGATGATTTTCTTGCTGATACCAAGCTCCTTTATCCCTCTGCCCAACCTCAGGGTGTGGAAATGCTGTATGCTACCCGTGATGATAGCAGAACCCTCGGAAAATCTGAAGACCCCGTAAACGACAGCTCCCAAACCAAGATATCTAGCATTATGACAACAAAATATGCATAGTCAATGTTTTTCTCGGATGTTGGTTGACAAGGTTTTCCATTTCTCCTATAGTTGGTAAGAAATTCGACGCAGGGTGGAGCAGTTGGCAGCTCGTCGGGCTCATAACCCGAAGGTCGTAGGTCCGAGTCCTACCCCTGCTAAACAGTTGGTCTGATGAATGGACTGTCGATTGCACAAAGGTGCACGGCAGGACGGTGATTCCTGATTCTACCAAGCTTTGGGCAACTTGTTGAGACGGCAATGGTCGTACGGCGGGTTGCCTTCCTTTTGCCCGAATTGTTAGGCTAGCATCTAGTAATGTTCTTGATAAATCACTATATTATCAGAATATGGATGCTGATGAACCCCTGTTGCAAATACTCTACTCCAATCAAGTGTTTCTCCGAGCGTATGCCTATCCCTTTCAGGATGAGGTGCGTTTCACCATCAGTTTGGAGAATGATGAATATGTGCTGGCAAGCGAGCAACTGAAGCCCGTCTTCTGCCCGTTCACCGGGAGGAGAAACAGCCGCGAGGCAGGGGATATGCAGCGATTGCAAGCGGGCATCAGCCTGAAACTCTCCAAAGGCAAGGAGCTTTCTTCCTGCTGCACGCTCAAAGGTTCCGTTCTCAGTTTGCATCTGGGTTCTTCCAGTGCAAGCTTGACATTTGCCTTCGACCCATTGACCGGCCTTGCTGACACTTCGTCCCGTTTGTAGGCTTTGTTCGAATTTTCTCCCTATCCTTGCAATATGAAATACATCGGCTATGATGAGAGAAAACAGGGAGAAGGGGCGTTTTCATGGAAGGACTTCAGCGATGCATCGGAATTTTTACCGCCAGTTTGGATGACGAATACCAGTCGACTCTCTGGCACGCCATCGAACAGGAGGCGAAGAAGCGAAATCTGGGCACCATCTCCTTCATCGGCTCACGCCTGGGTTCCCCGATTGCCAGCGAAGCCTCCTCAAATCTTGCCTACCACCTGGCCGGGAGAGAGAATGTAGATGGGCTGATCATCATCGCCTCCTCCCTGGCTTCCTATTTCACTACAGTCGACCTGAACAAGTTCTTTGCCCCCTGGTCCTCGCTGCCGAGGGTTTCCATCGGCATGCGAATGCAGGGCATGAGCGATATCACCGTTGAGGGGGAAGAGGATATTGCCGCAGTGGTGGAACATCTGATAACGGTGCACCACCGAAGCAAGTTTGCCATCATCACCGGGCCAGAGACCCATGAGGAGTCGATCAGGAGGCTTTCTTCTTGCAGCCAAGTGTTGGAAGAGCACGGGATCGAGCTCGACAAGAGAATGGTCTTCAGCGGAACGTTCACCGATGTCTCGGGAAGGGAGACCGTAGCGGCCCTGGTTGAGCAGGGAATGTCGTTCGATGCGTTGATATGCCTGAATGACTGGATGGCGCTCGGAGCCCTTGAAGAACTCTCCAAGCGGGGGATCAAGGTACCGGATGAGGTTTCTGTTGTCGGGTACGACGGACTTGATCCGTCCCGGTACGCGCTTCCTCCCCTTACCACCGTGGTGCAGCCTTTGCATGAGATGGGTGTCATTGCCGTCGACATCCTGGACAGGATCATGGCAGGCGGGGAAGAGGAGCACATCACCCTTCCCTGTACTACCGTCATCCGTGAATCCTGCGGCTGCAATCCTCATATCAGTTACACCCCGGGTCTGCATGAGATGCCAAGCTACACCAGCCCGAGTGAGCGTTTTGCAGTGCAAGACCTCCTGCTTCTGGTTCGCCGGGGAAACTACCATCAGATGATAAGCCGGCTCAATCGGGCCCTCGATACTACAGCAGGGGAGAGTGGTTCGATGCATCGCTGGAACGAGTACATCTCGGTTGTAGAGTACAAATCGAGTGTGGAAAGCGACTTGAGTCCCAAGACATTGGGGATGCTCATGGCTGCCGCACGAGCCTTGATCGGAGATAAGATCGGGCGCTTCCAAGCGGCCAAACGCATAGCCACCGAGAACTCCTTCGATTCGCTGCGCAAAGTAAGCGCCATGCTCTCCGGTACCTTTGAACTGGATGAGTTTTTTGAGAATCTTCGCCTAAGCTTGAAACTCTTTGGTCTTGACCACGGCTATCTTGTGCGGTTTACCCACACAAAAGGCAAGGTTCGGCTTCTGATGGCGATGGACCAAATGTCGCTATCTGAGCAAACCTTTGATGCGATGGACATCCTTCCCCCCTCGTTGGGCACTGCATGGAAAGCCCAGCGCTGGGTGCTGCTGCCTCTGGTGTATCTGAAAGAGCCGCTTGGGTATTTGCTGGTTCCCTTCCGGAGGGTGATGCCGGCTCTCTACGATGTACTGCAGGAGCAGGTCTCCAGTACCCTCAAGGGGTCGCTTCTACTCGCTCAGATCCGTGAGCATGAGAAGAACCTCGAAACCCAGGTTGCCCATCGTACGCGCGATCTTTCCAATGAGATCAGGCGCAGGACCGAGCTGGAGAAGGAGGTCATGGAGATCTCCACCAAGACCATGGAGCGTATCGGCCAGGAGTTGCATGACGACCTGTGCCAGTACCTGCTTGGGGTCAGCCTGCTTGCTTCCTCTGCAAAACAACACCTTGAGAATCATCAGGGAGTAAAACCGGAAGAGCTTGAGATGATCAGCATGCACCTGAACAAGGCCATAACGAAAGTGAAGTCGATCAGTCGTGGTTTGATGCCGCTGGAACTGGAGAAGCACAGCTTTTTGGAGCAGCTGGAGGCTTTGGTAGGGGACAGCCTCCGTCTGGCGAAGGTTGAGATTGACATCAATGTCGATCCCGAGCTCTGCATCTGCGACCCCATCGTTGAGCTGAACATCTTCCGCATCATCCAAGAGGCTCTCACCAACGCCATCAAGCACTCCAAGGCACAGCATATTGAGATATCCTCTTGCCGCAGTGTGGATGAGCATGCTCAACACGTTTTGATTCTCTCGGTCAGTGATGATGGTACGGGTCTGCCACCCAAATTGCAGAAACAGGGCTTGGGGCTGAAAATCATGCATAATCGTGCAACCATGGCAAACGCCCTTCTGAAGATTGAGAGCAGTGATGAAGGCACTACGGTGCGCGTCATCCTCAAGGAGTAGTGCATGAATCACACGGTTCGGTTTCTGATAGTGGATGACCATCCGCTCTTCCGCCAGGGTCTGGTCAGCGTTATCGAGAATGTGCGTTCCTATAAGGTAGCAGCCCAGGCAACCACCATAGCAGAAGCGCTGACCCTGCTTGAGCAGGTGCAGGTCCAGATGGCTCTCATCGATATCTCCCTGCAGCAGGAGAACGGGCTTGAACTGGTCAAGACACTCAAGGCTACCAGGCCGGAGATCCAGTGCATTGTGGTCTCAATGTATGACGAGATCATCTATGCATCAAGCGCCCTGAAGGCAGGGGCCCGCGGCTATATCATGAAACAAGAGGCTGCATCAAGCCTGCTCGATGCCATCGCCTTGGTGCTCAAGGGAAAAGTGTACCTCTCCCCACCCATGCGCGAGCGCATGCTCGATACCCTGTTGCAGCCTGAGGCCAACGATGAGATTGAGGCAGTGAAGCTGCTCAGTCTCCGTGAGATGGAGGTCCTCCGTCTTTTGGGGCAGGGCTTTGGGGTCTCTGAGATTGGGCAGACACTCAACCTTTCGGTAAAAACCATCAATGTCTACCGGGACAACATTCGCCACAAACTCTCCATAAGCGATGCCGGAGCCCTGCGCAAGTTTGCAATCAAGTGGGTGAAAAGCAACGAACGTTGACAAAGCCTAGGACAAACGTCCTAGAGGATTTCCAGACAAACAACCGGTGGCGTGGGCATCGGCGCCCTTCTAGTATACAGATAAGGGAGCCTGCTTTCAGTACAAGCGTTGTACGAAGTCAGGATTTTCCCCAAAAGTTTGGCACATATGTCTTGGACATATACAACGTAAGGAGGAATCTGTATGAAACGGAACATGCGAATTGTCGTAAGTTTTCTGCTGATCGCCTGTATGAGTTTCTCTCTGTTCGCCGCCGGACAGACCGAAGCTGCAAAGGCACCTGCACGCAAGGTCATCAACCTGTGGAGCTTCACCGATGAAGTCCCCAAGATGATCGACAAGTACAAGGAACTGAACCCCAATTGGGATTATGATGTGAACGTCACCATCATTGCCACCACCGACGGTGCCTATCAGCCCGCACTTGATGCGGCATTGGCAGCAGGTGGGGCAAATGCACCTGACATCTACACTGCAGAATCCGCTTTTGTGTTGAAGTACACCCAAGGTGATGCTTCCCATTTTGCGGCTCCCTACAAGTCCTTGGGCATCGATGTTGCCAAGAAGCTGAAGGAAGCTGACATCGCTCCCTACACCGTTGAGATCGGCACCAACACCAAGGGTGATCTGGTCGGCTTGGGCTACCAGGCAACCGGCGGTGCATTCATCTATCGCCGCTCCATCGCAAAAGACGTCTGGGGCACCGATGATCCAGCAGTCATCAAAACCAAGGTCGGACCGGGTTGGGACAAATTCTTCCAGGCTGCAGAAGACCTGAGAAAGAAAAACTACGCCATCATCAGCGGTGATGGAGACATCTGGCACGCCATCGAAGGCGCTTCTGCGAAGGGCTGGATTGTGGATGACAAGCTCTTCATCGATCCTGATCGCGAGATGTTCATCGACGTTGCAAAGACCATGCTTGAGAAGGGCTATCACAACGATACCCGTGACTGGACTGATGCATGGTTTGCCGACATGAAAGATGCTGGTGCCAAGAAAGTCTTCGGTTTCTTTGGTCCTGCATGGTTGATCAACTACGTCATGGCCGGCAACAGCGGCGGCACCAAGCCCGGTGAAGGCACCTATGGTGACTGGGCAGTTTGCGAACCTCCTGTGGGCTTCTTCTGGGGCGGCACGTGGTTGATCACCAACGACAAGAGCCCTGTCAAGGACGCAGTCGGCGACTTCATCGAATGGGTCACCCTCGACAGCTCCGAGACTGGTCTGCAGTACTACTGGGCCAACGGCACCCTCAATGGGCCCGGCGGAACCAAGGACACTGTTGCCTCCGGTACGGTCATGAAGAAGAGCGACGGCACCCTGCCGTTCCTCGGTGGACAGGATATGTTTGACGTATTCGTACCCGCCGGCGCCTTCGCCTCTGGAAGAAACAAGACCCAGTACGATGAGACCATCAACACTTACTGGCGTGACCAGGTCCGCTCTTACAGTGCAGGCAACAAGAGCCGCGCTGCAGCCATTGCTGAATTCAAGCAGCAGGTAGCTGACAACCTCGCCATCGCAGTCAAATAACCTCTGATTGGTTTTGGGTGCAGGGGGAGCGCAACTCCTCCTGCACCTGCTGTCCTGCTCGCTTCTGGCATCATGAGGATGGAAGTCCTGACTTTGGCTCTGTTCGATGCACGGTAACACTTACTGGAGGATCTGCTCATGCGCAATAAAGGCGTTAACTATGCGAAGTACGGATATATATTTTCCATTCCTTTCGTGCTTACATTTCTGATTTTCTCCCTCTATCCGACCATCTTTACTGCTGTCATTGGGTTTACTGACCTGCGGGGTATGGGAAGAACCGAATTCAATTTCCTCAAGCAGCCCTTTGACAACTTCGTCCTGATTCTGAACAATCCGACCTTCAGGAAGTCTTTGGGGACCACAGCTATCATCTGGTTGATGAACTTCATTCCCCAGATTCTGCTCTCCTTGTTACTGACCGCCTGGTTCACCACCCGTCGCTTCAAGATCAGGGGGCAGGGAGCCTTCAAGGTCTTGCTCTATATGCCAAACATCATCACTGCGGCAACCATCGCCATCCTGTTCAATTCACTCTTCGGTTATCCGAAGGGTCCGGTCAACGACCTGTTCATGCGCTTCGGCTGGCTGGATGCACCGGCGAATTTCCACATGCAGAAGTGGACGGCTCGGGGTGTCGTCGCTTTCATCCAGTTCTGGATGTGGTATGGCAACTCCATGATCGTTCTCATTGCCGGGGTGCTTGGCATCGATCCGACCCTCTTCGAGGTTGCCGAAATCGATGGGGCCACCTCCACGCAGATCTTCTTCAAGATCACCTTGCCCAGGCTCAAGACCATCCTGCTCTATGTCCTGATCACCAGCATGATCGGTGGCCTGCAGATGTTCGATATCCCTCGTCTCTTCTTGTGGGGAGGACCTGATAGTGCAACGCTCACCGCGAGCCTCTTCATCTACAACCAGGCCTTCAGCGGAAGCTACCTGTACAATCGAGCTGCAGCTGCAAGCATGATCATGTTTCTTATCATCGTCGTTCTTTCTGCCGCTCTCTTCCATCTCATGCGGGACAAGGATGAGGCCAAATTCAGAAAAGCAGAGAGACTGCGCATCCGTAATGCAAAGAAGCAGGGGGAGCTCGTATGAAAAGCCTGAAAGCATCCACCAACATCACCAAGACCATCATCTACGTTGTCTGCATCTTTCTTGCAATCCTCAGCGTCTTCCCCTTCTTGGTTATGTTCATCAACGCTACCCGCAGCACCTTCCAGATTCAGCAGGATTCAGTCTCACTGCTCCCTTCCAAATACTTGGCGAGCAACTGGGCTGTTTTCAAAGGAAAGAGTTTCAATCCGGTCGTTGGTTTTGTGAACTCAATGCTGAGTAGCGGCGGGGCAACGCTGTGCGCCGTCTACTTCTCCTCGTTGACAGCCTATGCGCTGGTCGCGTATAGCTGGAAACTGCGTCAGCCGTTCTTCACCTTCATCCTGGCAGTGCTGATGATACCGGCACAAGTGACAGGCATCGGCTTCTATCAGTTCATGTACCGAATTGGTTGGACAAACAGCCTCTTGCCGCTGATTTTCCCGGCGATAGCCTCTCCGTCCATGGTTTTCTTCATGCGTCAGTACCTGATGGCGACCCTCTCGCTCGATATCGTCAATTCAGCCCGTATCGATGGGGCGGGGGAGTTCTATACCTTCAACCGTATCATTCTTCCGATCATGAAGCCGGCGATGGCCACCCAGGCGATCTTTACCTTTGTGTTCAGCTGGAACAGCTTGTTCATCCCGTTGATCCTCTTGACCAACAGCAAGAAGTACACCATGCCGATCATGGTGAGCTTGCTGCGCGGTGACATCTACAAGACTGAATATGGTGCGGTCTATCTTGGCTTGTCCCTGACAGTCCTTCCCTTGTTTGTGATTTATTTCCTCCTTTCCAAGTACATCATTGCAGGTGTAGCCTTGGGAGCTCTGAAGGAGTAAGTGTGTACTCCCCGTGTGGGGGAATTTGGTAAGGAGTTTGAATACATGCAGCAGAATCGAGAGCGGGCCGTTGAGCTCCTGAAGAAGATGACTATCGAAGAAAAAGTCGCCCAATTGGTATCTGCGTGGCTGGAAATAGACTTGGATGGAACCTTTGCTGTACGTGAGTATGGGGCAAAGGAGAGCCTGAAGGGCGATTTGCACAAGCAGGTGCTCGGCAAGGGCATCGGGCAGCTGACCAGACCCTACGGGACGATGGCCAACGATGCGCATCTCCAAGCCAAGGCCATCAACAAGATTCAGCGCTACTTGGTAAAGGAGACTCGGCTCGGTATCCCTGCCATGCTCCACGAAGAGTGTCTTACCGGAGCGATGGTCAAGGGGGCGACGGTTTTCCCGTCCGCCCTGAACTATGGCTCTACATGGGATCCCCAGCTTGTGGGGCAGGTCTCCAAGGCCATTGGTGAGGAGCTGCGCAGCCTGGGTATCCACCAAGGGCTCGCTCCTGTTCTTGATGTCGCTCGTGATGCTCGTTGGGGCAGACTGGAAGAGACTTTCAGTGAAGACCCCTATCTGTGCGGCATGATGGGCATCTCATATGTCAAGGGATTGCAAGGAACCAAGCGGACCCCGTTGGCGACGCTCAAGCACTTTGTCGGCCACTCCTATGGGGAGGGGGCTAGAAACCACGCTCCGGTACACATCGGTCCAAGGGAGCTGCTCAACACCTTTGCACTTCCCTTTGAGATGGTGGTCAAGCACGCTCACCCAGGCTCGGTCATGCCGGCATATCACGATATTGATGGAATCCCGTGCACCAGCAACAAGGCCTTGGTGACGGACTTGCTGAAGAAACAGTGGGGCTTCGATGGGTTGGTGGTCGGCGACTATGAGGCGGTGGTGCAGCTTTTGTATGACCACAGGGTTGCTTCTGATATGGCAGAGGCTGCCGCCCTTGCATTCAATGCCGGAATGGATATCGAACTTCCGGGCTTCACCGTCTTCAAGGAAGGTTTGATCGAGGCTCTCTATCGGGGCTTGGTCTCTGACAAAGCACTCGACGATGCAGTGCTGAGGGTATTGGAAGAGAAGTATCGCCAAGGGCTGTTCGAGCAGCCGTACATCCAGGAAGATGCAATCGACCTGAATTCTGAGAAGAACCACAAGCTTGCGGTTAAGGTGGCAGAAGCTTCAATGGTTCTGCTGAAGAATGAGGGCCTGCTTCCCTTGAAGAGCGGCAAGCGTATCGCCCTTGTAGGCCCGCTCGCTGACCATCCGTATGCCATGTTCGGTGGCTACAGCCCACCGGTGCATCTGCAAGGCTCCCATGGGCCTGAGGAGACGCTGCCTTCCTCGACGATGACGATCAAGGAAGCGCTTGAGCTGTACGCCAAGGAGTGCCAGCTGACCTTTGAACCGGGGTGCATGCTCTACGAGAATCAGGTCGAACGGGCCATATTCTTCCCAGGAGATGTTCAGGAGCAGGATACTCCCTCCTCACATGAGCTGAGCAAGGATACACGCAGGATCAGCAAGGCGGTGGAAGCGGTGCAACATGCCGATCTTGCTGTTTTGGTGGTAGGGGATCTTGCCGGTCTTTTCCAAAACGGAACAGTAGGCGAGGGCTCTGATACCGCAAGCCTGAAACTGCCTGGAATTCAGGAAGAGCTGCTCAACAACGTGCTCGCCACGGGAAAACCTGTTGTGGTGGTTCTTGTAAGCGGAAGGCCCTATGCGATTGAGGAAGCCGTACAGAAAGCTGGTGCCATCCTGGCAACCTGGCTGCCCGGAGAAGGCGGAGGGGAAGCGGTGGCTCGTACTTTAGTGGGTTTGAACAACCCTGGGGGAAAGAGTCCGCTCTCCTTCCCCAAGACAGCAGGTGCGATGCCCTACACCTACAACTATGCCAAGAAGGCAGGGGGGCTTCCCCGGCAGAAACAGTTTGGGGCCAACTTCCCCTTCGGTCATGGGCTGAGTTACACCAGCTTTGCTTGGGATGATTTTGTCTTGGAGAACCCGATGGTGGGCACTGATGGGGAGTTCGTCTTCTCGCTTACCGTGAGGAACATCGGCGATGTTGCGGGAGATGAGGTGGTACAGGTCTATATCCATGACCAGATGGCTTCCATCGTCCGTCCGGTGAAAGAGCTCAAGGCATTTGCACGTCTCCATCTTGAAGCTGGGGAGAAGAAAAAAGTGACCTTTACCCTTCCGGTGGACCTGTTCTCCTTTGTTGGGGAGCAGATGCAGCGGGTCCTTGAATGCGGGAGCTTCGACCTGATGGTTGGAAGAAGCAGTGAGAATCTGGTATTTGTTCGTGAGCTATCGATCCTCGGGGAGTCTGCTGTGCTGGCCAAACAGTGGCATTGCCTCTCCTCGGTGGTCGTTTCGAGTACTGACTGACCGTTTGTTTGATGCTTTTTTTACCTCCACCTCCGGCACCTTGTCTGGTATTCACGCAACCAGGCAGGGTGTCACTTTATTGGCGAAGGTCTCCAACTTCTTGCATTTCAGGTAAACTGGTCTATCATGGAAACCAGACAGAGTAAGGAGATGCCATCGTATGATACGACAAGCCCTGTACGCCGGTTCCTGGTATCCAGCAGAAGCGAAGGATCTGCAAGCATTGGTCGCCCAATCCCTCGAAGAGGCACGAAAGAGAGCCACCTATCAGCGGGGGCCTTATCGGTTTGCTGTCTTGCCCCACGCAGGGCTCTTCTACTCGAAGGCGGGAATTGCTCCATTTTTCAACGCTTCGTACCCTGACCTGGAGCGTATCCTCATCGTTGGTCCCAGCCACTATGCAAACCTCAAGAGCGACCTCCTTGCATCTGCACCCCTTTCTGGATGCCAGACGCCTCTGGGTCTTCTGGAAAGCTTCAACCTGGGTTCAGCCCAGGACAAGTATTTTTCAGCCATCCAAAGCGAGCATGCCCTGGAGATGGTTCTTCCTTATATTGCCAGCATGAGCAATCCTCCCAAGGTGGGTCTTGCCCTGATCTCCCACTTCTCCGAGCCTTCACACATTCACACCATTGCCGATCAGTTGCTCAGTGAATTGGGGGAGGAGCATCTTCGTTCAGGCAACACAGCGGTGATCGCGAGCAGTGATTTCACCCATTACGGACCGCGATTCGGCTATACCCCCTACCAAAATGGAGCTCCCAAGAAGGTACGGGAAGATGATCTTGCACTCTCGCACCTACTGTGTGAGGGAAGGGTGGAGGATGCGTTTTCCTTCTGTGCCGCGCATCGAAGCACCGTCTGTGGGTATGCACCTGCCTTGGTGGTGTCTGAGCTTGCCCACCGCCTGAAGTGCACCGGTTGGGTTGCCGACTACTACACCTCCCAGGACATCAGCTTTTCCGAAGATGCCAACTTTGTTGCATATTCCACCATTCTCTGGAGGTGATGGGGATGACCAAGCAGGTACAGAAAACGTTGCTGCTGCTGGCTCGCGAGGCGATTGCTGGTACGCTTGCCCATGCTGCACAGCCAGTGTATGAGCAGCTGAAGCGAGAGAAGAAGAGCCCCTACACCCAAGAGTTGGGTGCATTTGTCACGCTCCACACCCAAGAAGGGGAGCTGAGGGGGTGCATCGGCAATCTGTGGGGGGTGAGCCCGCTCTATCAGATGATACCCGATCTTGCACGCCAAGCCGCCTTCTCAGACCCCAGGTTCAGGCCGATAAGTGAGGAAGAGCTCCCCTCCTTGGTGCTTGAGATCAGCATCTTGAGCAAGATGCAGGTGTTGCAGGATTGGCGTGACATCCGTCTTGGCAGCGACGGGGTGCTCCTCACCCACCACTATCACCGAGCGGTGTTCCTTCCCCAGGTAGCAACCGAACAGGGCTGGGACCTGGAGACCATGCTGCGGCAGCTGTGCCGAAAGGCAGGCCTTCCAGATCTTGCCTACACCGATGAGCTCTGCCGCTTTGAGGTGTTCCAAGCTGAGGTGTTCGATGAGACTTCAGTGTGACTTCTGTTATCACCATTGCCGTCTGGATGAGGGCGAACGAGGCCTTTGCTCGGTTCGGGAACAGAAAGGCGGGGTGTTGGTCACCCGATCGTATGGGGAGCTTGTCGCCCTCGCAGTAGACCCGGTTGAGAAGAAGCCGCTCTATCACTTTCTCCCATTCACCAAAACGCTCTCGCTGGCCATGTTTGGTTGCAACCTCAGCTGTGCCTTTTGCCAGAACCACCAGATCAGCCAGGCAGGGTATGAGGATGGGCATGTGCATCGGTATGTCGATGCAAAAGCGATTCCCCTTTCGGCCAATGAGATGAGCTGCCCTTCGGTGAGCTTCACCTACAGTGAGCCGCTGGTCTGGCAGGACTACCTGATGGAGGTGGCCACTGCATGTAAGGAAGCATCCCTTGCAACCATCATGGTTACCAACGGCACCTTCAGCGAGCAAGCCCTCATTCGCCTTCCCCCTCTCATCGATGCCTTCAACATCGATGTCAAAGGGGATGAGCCGTTCTACAAAAGCATGTGCAACGGCAGCCTCAAGCCGGTGCTCAGGGGTCTTGAGGTATTGGCGAGAAGCTCAGCGCACGTGGAAGTGACCACCATGGTGATGGAGAGCCGACACACCTTGGAGGACATCCGGACCTTGGCCAAGCGGCTGGGCAATCTAGGCGTGCAGGTCTGGCATCTGAGCCGGTACTTTCCCCGCTATCGGTGTACCGACCCACCTACCAGCGAAGCATTCTTGCAAGAAGCGCTTTCGGTTGCTTCCCTCTCCTCCATACCCTATGTGTATGCGGGTAACTCTTCGCTTGGCCAAGGGACCTATTGCCCGTCCTGCCATACGCTTCTGATCGAAGACAGGATGGCTGGAAATGCAGGTTATGCAAAGCCGCTTGATGGTGGGGTCTGCCCACAGTGCGGGGCTGCAATCTACGGCCGCTTCAAAGCATGACAGAGTCAAGCTTTTCCGATATACTCGGCCTTTCAGGAGAAAGGCGTGGTCAGACTCAATGGCATCAATGTCGCATATGGCGACCGATATATTCTTAGGGATGCGAACGTGCTGGTTCGTACCGGCGATCGCATCGGATTGGTAGGTCCCAATGGGGCGGGAAAAAGCACCTTGCTTCGGGTCATCTGCGGGGAAGAGAAACCAGACAGCGGGGAGGTGCTCACCGAAGGTGGCACCATCATCGGCTATTTCAGCCAGAATGTGGGTGAGATGCAAGGCCGCACTGCCTTGGAAGAGGTAATTGCAGGCTCAGGGGCTGTCTATGAGATTGGGCTCGAACTTGAGAAGCTGGAGCACCGCATGGCCGATCCTGAGGGGAATTTCAGTGATGCGGATATGGATCGGTATGGGGAGTTGCAGAGTGAATACCTCGCCCGTGACGGGTATGACCTGGTCAGCCGCAGTGAGGAGATTCTCACCGGCCTTGGCATCTCCACAGATCGTCATCACCAGATGGTGGAGACCTTCAGCGGCGGATGGAAGATGCGCATCGCCTTGGCCAAGATACTTGCCCTCATGCCCGATGTGCTCTTGATGGACGAACCGACGAATCACCTCGATTTGGAGTCGATCATCTACCTCGAGAATTGGCTCTCCTCCTTCAAGGGCGATCTGGTGATGACCAGCCATGACCGCCAGTTCATGACCCGCATCTGCAGCCGCACCATCGAGGTGTCCAATGCCGAGGTGACCAGCTACAGCGGCGACTATGACTTCTACCTGCGTGAGCGGGAGATCCGCCGTGAGCAGCTCATCGCCACCTTCAACCGCCAACAAGCGCGCTTTGCCAAGGACGAGGAGTTCATCGCCAAGTTCGCTGCCCGGGCCAGCCACGCATCCTTGGTGCAGTCGCGCATCAAGGCTCTGGAGAAGATCGATCGCATCACCCTTCCGCCTGAGACCAAGCTGATGCAGGTGCAGTTTGCACCCTGCCAAAGAAGCGGGGACCAGGTGGTGGTGATGAAAGACCTCGCCAAGGTATGGCCGCTTGCGGGGGGAGGGACTCTTCCCGTTTTCCGTGGTGTCAGTGCAACGGTGATGCGGGGCAACAAGATCGCCCTCACCGGCGTGAATGGTGCGGGAAAGAGTACCCTGCTGAAGACCATTGTGGGCATGACGGAACCGACCGAAGGCATTGTAAGTCTTGGCGCAAGTGTGAACCTCGGGTACTTCAGCCAGTACTCCAGCGACGTTCTCGATCCCGACAAGACCATCTTTGAGGAAGTGTCTGACCGTGTTCCCATGACTACCATCCCTGTGCTGAGGGCGATGTTGGGGGCCTTCCTCTTCAGTGGTGATGATGTGGACAAGAAGATCGGAATGCTCAGTGGTGGGGAGAAGAGCCGTGTCATGCTTGCCTGCATGCTCGCAAATCCGGTGAACTTTCTGGTACTCGACGAACCGACCAACCACCTGGACATCCAAAGCCGCGAGGTCCTGCTCGATGCGCTGGTGCGCTTTGAGGGAACCATCATGATCGTCAGTCACGACCGATACTTTCTCAAGCATCTGGCAAACCGGGTGTTTGAGATGGATTGGGGCAAACTCAATATCTATGAAGGTGATTATTCCTACTACCTGCACAAAAGTGGTCGGGAGTAACGAAGGAGAAACGTATGGACATGCAGTATGTGGAAAAAGCACGCCAGCTGCGCATCAAAGGCTACAACTGTGCCCAGGCAGTAGCCTGCAGTTTCAGTGATGTCGTGGGGCTGGACGAAGCAATCATCTTTTCGATGATGGAAGGGTTCGGCGGAGGGATGGGCGGTCATCAGGCAACCTGCGGTGCCCTCAGCGGGGCTGTTGCCATAGCAGGACTTGTCACCAGCAAGGGGAGCGTGGAAGGTCAGACAAAAGCGCTTACCTACGCCAAGTCAAAAGCCCTGGTCCAAGCGTTTGAAGCACGTTGCAAGAGTCTGGTCTGCAAGGATTTGTTGGGTGAAGAGACAGGCGTTGAGTTGCATAGTTGTGAGCGTTGTGTAGAGGACGCTGTGATTTTGGTGCAGGAAATGTTGCAAAACCGGTAAACATATCTGACACTTGTCGTATGTCACAACAAAAAGATGAGCATTTGTTGCAAAACGACTTGCATAAGCGATTTATTTTCGCTACCGTACGCCTATGCAGACAACACAGAAGAGTATTGTGGCCGTTTTGTTGGGGAGCGAGAGCGACTTGGACCGGGTACAGGGAGCTTTTCAGGTTCTTTCAGAGCTGGGCATTCCCTTTGAGAAGAGGATTCTCTCCGCCCATCGTACCAGCGATGATACGATAGCCTTTGCAGAAACTGCTGCCCAACGTGGCCTGAAAGTGCTGATTGCAGCGGCAGGGAAGGCAGCCCACCTTGGCGGGGTGCTGGCCAGCAGGACCCTCTTGCCGGTGATCGGCATCCCTTTGTCCACCTCGCTTTCTGGCCTCGATGCACTCTTTTCCACCGTGCAGATGCCAACCGGCTATCCGGTGGCAAGCGTGGCCATAGATGGGGCAGCCAACGCAGCTCTGCTTGCCGCCCAGATCCTGGCTCTCCAGGATCCCCAGCTCTCAGAAAAGCTGGCCAAAAGGCGCCTTGCCATGGCTGAGCAGGTAAGAAGTGCAGACGCGCGAATCAACAAGAGCTTTCCCTGATAAACAGGTGAAGCTCTTTTTTAATTGCAAGAGGGAGATGTCATGCAAAAAACACAGCAGCTGTATGAGGGAAAGGCGAAGAAAGTCTATGCAACCGATGAGGCAGGCGTTTACATCGTCTCCTACAAGGATGATGCGACAGCCTTCAACGGGTTGAAGAAGGGCACGATCGAACACAAGGGCAGCATCAACAACAGGGTGAGCAACCATCTGATGCAGCTGTTGGAGAAGCAAGGGATTCCCACCCATCTTTTGCAAGAGCTTTCAGAGTGCGAGACTGCGGTTAGAAAGGTGCGCATCATTCCCTTGGAAGTCATCGTCCGCAACATTGCTGCCGGCTCGCTTTCGACTCGTCTCGGCCTTGAAGAAGGGACGAAGCTAGGTTGTACCGTGCTTGAGTTCTGTTACAAACGGGATGATTTGGGTGACCCGCTGGTAAATGAGTACCACATCAGGGCCCTCGGTCTTGCACGTGATGAAGAGCTTGCCCAGCTCAGCTCCTACAGCCTCAAGATCAATGACATCCTTGGTTCCTACCTGAGGGACCTCGGTATTGAGCTGGTGGATTTCAAGCTTGAGTTCGGCATCACCGACGAAGGCAAGCTGATTCTTGCTGATGAGATCTCACCCGATACCTGCAGGTTCTGGGACACCAAGACCGGCAAGAAGCTGGACAAGGATCGGTTCCGCCGCGACCTCGGCTCGGTAGAGGAAGCGTATCAGGAAGTGCTCTTCCGCTTGCTGGGCATCAACTGATGGCCACTCTTAAGGAAGCGTGCGGGCTGTTTGGCATCTTCTCCGAAGCCGCCGTAGATACCGCCCAGTTCTGCCACCTTGGACTCTACTCGTTGCAGCATCGCGGGCAGGAAGGGTGTGGCATTGCCTGGAATGACAAAGGCTCGCTGACTGTGCAGAAGGACCTTGGGCTGGTTGCCGAGGTATTTCCTGAACCCGTGCAGGTCACATCCACCACCCGGATGGCAATCGCCCATACGCGGTATGGGACCAGCGGGGAACGATCACGTGAGAATGTGCAGCCCTTGCTCATCCGTCACCAGATGGGAAGCATGGCCTTGGCCCACAACGGGAACCTCACCAACGATGTACAGCTTCGCTCATCCTTGGAGCAGCAGGGCTCACTCTTCCACACTACCAGTGATACCGAGGTGATAGCCTACATCATCACCAAGCATCGGCTTTGCAGTGAGAGTGTGGAGGAAGCGATTGAGAAGGCAATGGATGAGCTGAAAGGCTCGTACTCGCTTCTGGTCATGACCGCAGGCAAGCTCATTGCAGTCCGCGATCGGTGGGGTTTCAAGCCCCTGTGCATGGGAAAGCTTGAGGATGGCTATGTATTTGCCAGCGAGAGCTGTGCCCTCGATGCGGTGGGAGCCAAGTTTTTACGGGATGTAGAGCCCGGGGAAATTTGCATCGTCGATGCCAAGACAGGTCAGCTGGAGAGCAAGAAGCGTCATGTAGGGGAGACCAAGGGCAGTCTCTGTGTGTTTGAGCTGATCTACTTTGCCCGCCCTGATAGCGTCATCGATACGATCAGCGTACACCAGGCCAGGCTGCGCAGCGGTGCCTTCCTCGCACTGGAACACCCAGCCCAGGCGGATGTGGTCATCGGAGTGCCCGACAGCGGCATCGATGCAGCCATCGGCTATGCCTGGCAGTCGGGCATTCCCTACAGCATCGGCTTCATCAAGAACAAGTACATCGGTCGCACCTTCATCCAGCCCAAGCAGGGAGAACGGGAGAGCGGGGTGCGCATCAAGCTCAATCCCATCGCCTCCACGGTGGCTGGCAAGCGGGTGGTGCTCATCGATGATTCGATTGTCCGGGGAACCACCAGCAAGCGGATCGTCCGCCTCTTGCGCGAAGCTGGGGCGAAGGAAGTGCACCTTCGCTCTTCCGCTCCTCCCTTCCTCCACCCCTGTTACTACGGAACAGACATCGATTCGCGCAAGGATCTGTTCGCCCACAAGTATTCCCATCAGGAGATGCAGAAGATCCTGGATGTCGACTCGTTGGGATTCCTGCTTCCCGAGCAGGTGCTCAAACTCAGCGACCATCCATCCATCGGCTTTTGCAGCGCCTGCTTTACCGGCTCCTATCCGTGCGAGCCACCACAAGGAGTTGTTGATGCATCCTCAGAGTCACAGTGAACGGTATGCCGAAAGCGGGGTGGATATCCGCCGAGGGTATGAGGCGGTTGAGTTGATCAAGGCCCATGTGGCAAGAACTGCCATCAAGGGGGTTCGCTCGGATATCGGCGGCTTTGGCGGCATGTTCGAGCTCGACCTCTCCGAGTGCCCGAATCCGGTTCTGGTCAGCGGGACCGACGGGGTGGGCACCAAGCTCAAGCTCGCCTTTGCCCTGGACAAGCATGATACCATCGGCATCGATTGCGTGGCCATGTGCGTCAACGATGTCATCTGCTGCGGGGCACGGCCGAAGATCTTCCTCGACTACATCGCATTGGGAAAGCTCGAACCGAAAAAGGTGGAGCAGATAGTGAAAGGCGTTGCCCAGGGCTGTCTTCTGGCAGGTTGTGCCCTGATAGGGGGAGAGACGGCCGAGATGCCGGGTTTCTATGGCTCAGGGGAGTATGACATCGCGGGCTTCTGCACCGCAGTGGTGGACAAGACCAAGATTTTCGATACCGCATCCATCACAGAAGGGGATGTCTTGGTTGGCTTGCCTTCCTCGGGCGTCCACTCCAACGGCTTTTCCTTGGTCCGTTCAATCTTCGACTTGGACAAGCATCCCGAAAACCTTGGGGCATACTATCCAGAGCTTGGATCCACGTTGGGTGCAGCCTTGCTCGAGCCTACCCGCATCTATGTCCAAGAGGTGCTCTCCCTCTCAGAGCAGGTACCGATCAAGGGGGCGAGCCATATCACCGGGGGCGGGTTCTTCGAGAACATTCCCCGCTCCCTCCCACAGGGTCTGGGAGCAAGGATCGAGAAGCAGAAGGTGAGGATCCATCCCATCTTCACCTTGATGCAGAAGCTCTCCTCCATCGATGACCGGCAGATGTTCAACACCTTCAACATGGGGGTGGGCATGGTCCTCATCCTGGATAAGGACGATGCCGCACAAGCGTTGTCGCTCCTGCCTGACGCCTATGTGCTGGGCTCGGTGGAGGCAAGTGACGAGCCTCTGGTGCTGCTATGATACGTATTGCGGTACTGGCAAGCGGAAGCGGTACCAACCTCCAGGCGCTTTTGGACGCTGATCTGCTTCCCGGTGAGGTGGTGCTGGTTGCCAGCGACAAGCCCGATGCGCAGGCCCTTGGGCGCAGCAGGATGAAGGGAATCCCTTCCATCGGCCTCGATCGCAAGACGTTGGGGAGAAAAGCCTTTGAGCAAACGCTCGAAGACCTGTTGGGCGAGCATGCGGTTGACTTGATCGTGCTCGCAGGCTTTCTGACCATCCTCTCTGCACCGTTTGTGAATGCGCATAGGAATCGCATCATCAACATACATCCCTCCCTGCTCCCCTCTTTCGGAGGAAAAGGGTATTATGGGGAGCGTGTCCATGAAGCGGTTCTCAAGCGAGGGGTGAAGATCAGCGGGGCGACGGTCCATCTGGTGACCGAAGAGGCGGACGAAGGCCCGATCCTTGCGCAGCAGGCTCTCAGTGTCGCCGATGATGATACTCCCACATCTTTGGGGCAACGAATCCTCAAGACCATTGAGTGGACCTTGCTGCCCAAGACGGTGCAACAGTATTGCCGGAAATTGGAGGAAGAGATGCAACTCGAAACATATCTGAAAGGTCTGCGCTACCCGGGCAGGGGCATCCTCTGCGGCCTGAGTGAGGAAGGCAAAGCCTTGCTCATCTACTTCATCACTGCCCGCAGTAAGCACAGCAGGAATCGGATGCTTGTCGCCCAAAACGAAATGGTGCGTACCCAAGCAATCGATGAGAGCCTTCTTGTGGACCCTTCTCTGATCATCTACCGGGCGATCGACCGCATCGGCAACGCGTTTGTGGTGGCGAACGGGGACCAGAGTGATGCCATCCTTGCCTCCTTGGCCTGCGGACACTCCTTTGAGGAGGGCTTGGCTGCTGCTACCTACGAGCCGGATGCGCCCAACTACACCCCGCGTATCAGCGCCGTTTTCCAAACCGGGGGGCCCATTTCCTACACCCTTTCCATCCTTCGCAGGAGAGAGGACGGTTCGTGTGAGCATGCCTTTTTCCCCTCTGCAAAGCTGCAGGCAGGAGAGGGCCATCTGATCCATACCTATGAGAAGGAAGAAGAGCCTCTTTCCTCCTTTGCAGGGGAGCCCAGAAAGATGCTTCTCAAAGGGAGCGGGGAAACGTTGGCCCAGGGGGTTTGGCAGAGCCTGGATGAGCGGGTCCGGGTAGGCTTGTGTGTGAAAGAAATCGATCTGGATACCCATGAGGTCCAGACCATCATCATCAATGCAGAAGAGAGGAGATAGCGCGTGGACCGTCTTGAATTGAAGTATGGGTGCAATCCAAACCAGAAACAGGCTGCCATCAGTGTGGAATCAGGGAGTCTTCCCCTCCAGGTGCTCAACGGAAAGGCAGGGTACATAAACCTGCTCGATGCTCTCAATGGTTGGCAGCTTGTCAGCTCGTTGAAGAGGGCAACCGGCCTTGCCTCTGCAGCATCCTTCAAGCATGTGAGCCCTGCAGGTGCTGCCGTAGGACTGGCCCTTGATGAGGTGGAGCGAAGTATGTACTTCATTTCGGAAAGCCAGGAGCTTTCGAGCCTGGCTGCAGCCTATGTACGTGCCCGCGGTGCCGACCGCATGTCCTCCTTCGGCGATTTCATCAGCCTCAGCGATGAATGCGACCTCAGTACTGCAAAAGTCATCAAGGCGGAGGTCAGTGACGGGGTGATCGCCCCCTCCTATACAGCTGAGGCGTTGGAGATCCTTAAGCAAAAGAAAGGCGGTTCCTTCACCGTCCTCGCCATCGATCCCGGTTGGCAAGCCCCGCTTCTGGAGACGCGCTCGGTGTTCGGCATCACCTTCACCCAGGAGCGCAATACAGTGGTATTGGACAGGGGTATCCTCACAGGCGTGGTGACACGCAAGAAAGAGATTCCCGAGGATGCGGTGATCGACCTTCTGGTTGCCCTCAATACCCTCAAGTACACCCAGTCCAACTCCGTCTGCTATGCGAAACGCGGGCAGACAATCGGGGTGGGGGCCGGCCAGCAGTCACGCATCCATTGCACCCGTCTTGCCGGGGATAAGGCAGATCTGTGGCACTTGCGCCAGTGCAAGGCTGTGCTCGATCTTCCCTTCTTGCCCAAGCTCAGCCGCAATGACAAGGACAACGCGGTGGAACACTACCTGCAGGGAGAGCTGGAAGGGTGGCGGCAGTATTTCAGTGAGGAGGTCGTCCCTCTTTCGGCAGAGCAAAAAAAGGAAATCCTTTCGCAGGTAAGCGGGGTCAGCCTGGCCAGTGATGCCTTCTTCCCCTTCCGCGACAATATCGACAGGGCTGCTCGCAGCGGGGTCTCCTATGTCGTACAGAGCGGAGGGTCCCTTCGTGACGAGCTGGTCATCGAGGCGTGTGACGCGTACAAGATGGTGATGGTGTGCAACGCCATCCGTCTCTTCCACCACTAGGATGCGCGTCCTCATCGTCGGTTCGGGCGGCCGCGAACACGCCTTGGCAAAAGCGATTGCAAAGAGTGCTTTGCATCCCGTTCTCTTCGGTATCGGGGTGAATGCCGGCATGTCGGGTCTGGCTGAGATGCAGGACATCAAGCTCTCCGATCATCAGGCCATTCTCTCCTATGCTTGGGACAAGGAGATTGACTTTGCAGTCATCGGGCCAGACCAGCCTTTGGTGGATGGCTTGGTCGATCTGTTGGAGACAGGGGGAATCCGTTGTTTCGGACCCAATAAGCGCGCAAGCAGGGTTGAGGGCAGCAAGGCTTGGGCAAAGGCTTTCATGCAGCGCCATCACATCCCCACACCCGCCTATCGTGTGTTCACCGATGTCAATGAAGCGATGGAGTATGGTGCAACCTGTCCGCTTCCCATCGTCATCAAAGCCGATGGGCTTGCTCTGGGAAAGGGGGTGGTCATCGCTGAGGACCGAAGCACACTCTTCTCGACGCTTACCGGCATGATGGTCGACCATATTCACGGCAAGAGCGGGGAGACGGTTGTCATGGAGCAGTTCGTTACCGGTCCGGAAGTCAGCCTTTTGGTGCTTTGTGACGGCGAACATGCTCTCCCCTTATTGAGCGCCATGGACCACAAGCGGGCTTGGGATGGGGACCAGGGACCCAATACCGGGGGGATGGGCGTGGTTGCACCAAACCCGTACTATACCCAAGAGGTGGCCGATTTCTGCATGCAAAACATCGTGCTTCCGACCATCAGGGGACTCAAGGAGGAAGGCAGCTCATTTGTAGGCTGCCTTTTCTTCGGCCTCATGATCACCCCCGACGCTCCTACGGTCATTGAGTACAACTGTCGTTTCGGCGATCCTGAAGCCGAGGCTGTGCTTGCTCTGCTCGATGATGATTTGCTGGATCTCCTTCTCAGTGCACGCGAAGGTACGCTGGATGCCAGGCATGTACGTTTCCATCCAGGCTATGCCGTTTCGGTTACTGTCGCCAGCAGGGGATATCCCGTCTGTTCTGAGATCGGCAAGCAGATCACCATCGGCAAGATGGCTGACAACGTTGAGGTCCTATATGCAGCGGTAGCTCAAACTGCGAACGGAGAGCTGATTTCCACCGGGGGGCGGGTGCTCCACGTAGTGGGGAGGGGCTCGGGCATACAAGAGGCGAGAGAGGCTGCGTACGAAGCAGTGAAGCAGACGCATTTTACAGGGATGCACTATCGCACTGACATCGGTTTTCGTGCGTTGAAGAGGGAGGAGTCTGATGGTTCATCAGGTGCTGTTGTGTCGTAAGGATGCGTTTAGGAACCAGGATGCCGAGTTGGCCGCTCAGCTTCGAAGCTTGCTGGGCTTGCAAGACCTTCAGGGCTTGCTGATCTGTCTTCGCTATGCAATCGAGGGTCTCGATGCAGGGCAAGCCTCCCTTCTGAGTGACCAGCTGCTGGTTGACAGCACGCGTGACAGGAAACTGGATTGCCTTCCTCAGGATACCTGGAATCTTGGGGTGGAGATGCACAGCGGGCAGTTCGACCAGCGTTCCTATGCTGTCCAGCTCTGCTGCAAGTTGCTGCTTCCCGAAGCGGATATCCAGGTCAGGACAGCTACCTTTTACTGCTTTGAAGGTACCTTCAGTGAACAGGAGAAAGAGCGCGTGCGCTCTTACCTCATCAACGAGGTGGAAGCTCGAGAAGCTTCAGAAACATTGGCCGACCATCTCTTTGAGCACCAAGAGGCTCCTGCCTTTCCTCCAAGTCTCGAGGGTTTTTGTGAGCAGCAGAACCTGAGGGCCCTGCTCGATGAGCACCAGCTTGCCATGGATGAGGATGACCTTGCCCTCATCCAGCGCTGGTTCACCTCCCAAGGTCGCAATCCCACACTTACCGAGCTGAAGGTCTTGGATACCTACTGGTCCGATCACTGCAGACATACGACCTTTCTCACCGAACTGGATGAGGTGGTTATTGATGACCCACAGATCGATGCCATCTATCGGATGTTTCTCAGCGACCGAATGAGACTCGGCGTGAACAAGAGCCTTACCCTCATGGAGCTTGCCACCTTTGCAGCCAAAGTCATACGATCAGAAGGGGGCTTGAAACAGCTCGACCAAAGCGATGAGATCAACGCCTGCTCAGTGCATATCGATGTGGATGTCGAAGGTGAGAAGGTTCCCTACCTGCTCCAGTTCAAGAACGAGACACACAACCATCCGACCGAGATCGAGCCCTTCGGAGGGGCCGCCACCTGTATCGGCGGAGCCATCCGCGATCCCCTTTCGGGACGCAGTTACGTCTACCAGGGGATGAGGCTCTCCGGCTCCGGCGACCCTACCACAGCCTTGGACCAGACACGTGAAGGAAAGCTTGCCCAACGCACCATTGCCCTACGATCCGCCCACGGCTTCAGCTCCTACGGCAACCAGATTGGCCTGGCTACCTCCTTGGTGGAGGAGTTCTATCACCCGGGGTTTGTTGCCAAGCACATGGAGCTGGGCTTTGTCATTGGCGCAGTGCCTCTGGCTCAGGTCAGACGGGAGAAGCCCGAACCTTCTGATGTGGTCATCCTCGTTGGGGGCAGGACTGGCCGGGACGGCTGCGGTGGTGCTACCGGCTCTTCGAAGAGCCATGGCCTGACCAGTCTGGAGACGTGTGCCAGTGAGGTCCAGCGGGGCAATGCACCCCAGGAGCGCAAGTTGCAGCGTCTGATGCGAAGAGCTGAGGTGACCCGCCTGATCAAGCGGTGCAATGATTTTGGTGCTGGGGGTGTGAGCGTAGCCATCGGAGAGCTGGCCGACGGGGTGATGATCGACCTTGATGCACTTCCCACCAAGTACGAGGGGCTGGATGGGACAGAGCGGGCGATTAGCGAAAGCCAGGAGCGGATGGCCATGGTGGTTGCCGAGCAGGATGCAGCAGCCTTTCTTCGCTATGCCGAGGAGGAGAACCTCGAGGCGACGGTGGTTGCCCGGATTACCGAAGAACCTAAGCTGGTGATGCACTACCAAGGAAAGACCTTGGTGAACCTCAGCCGTGAGTTGCTCTCCAGCAATGGAGCGAAAAAGAGGGCGGGCGTCCATGTTCCCCGCTATGCGGACCCGACTGCGAAGCGAGCGCACTTTGGAGAAGCAGAGCTGGATGCATTACTCTGTGATCTCAACTCAGCAAGCAAGCAAGCGTTGTCACAGCGTTTTGACAATACCATCGGTGGAGGCAGTGTGCTGCAGAGCTATGGCGGAGTCACACAGTCAAGTCCGGCGCAGGTGATGGCAGCACTCATTCCGACAGCTGAGGGAAAGACCACAACCACCAGCCTTGCTTCCTACGGCTATGACCCCTATGAATCTGAGGCAAATCCCTTCAGAGGAGCCTTTCTTGCAGTAACACACTCGCTTGCAAAAGTTGCGGCTGCAGGGGGTGATCTTGATCAGACCTATCTGACGTTCCAGGAGTACTTCGGAAAGCTTGGAAGCGACCCTGTTCGTTGGGGCCTGCCGTTCGCCTCCCTCTTGGGCGCTTACAAGGCACAGCGGCTCTTCAGGACGGCCGCCATCGGGGGAAAGGACTCGATGAGCGGCACCTACGGCTCGCTTTCGGTTCCTCCCACGCTGGTAAGCTTTGCCGTAAGCGTGGCAGAGAAGCAGATGCTCGGCAGCAACCACTTTGCACAGGCAGGTTCATCGCTCTACCTCCTTGAAGCAGGGCGGGAAGAAGAGCTTCCCTCCCTTTTCAGCTACGTAAGCACCTTAGTTCGGCAAAAGCGAGTACGTGCAGCGTACGCCTTGGGCTGGGGTGGGTTGGCTCTTGCGGGAATTCACATGAGCATGGGCAATGAGATAGGGTGCATCTTTGCGTGCGAGCTTGATCTTGCCCAGAAGCGGTATGGATCTTTCCTGGTCGAGGTGGAAGGAGCTTTGGAGGTTGGTTTGAAGGTCGGCCGGACAACAGGCGATGCCTCCGTGGTGTTTCCCGCCTGTAGCAGGGACATTGCATCGTTGCGCTCTGCTCTCGAGGCTCCCCTCTCGGCAGTATACTCTCCGATGAAGCGTAAGGGTGAACGAGTACCCAATTTGGATTTTGCTGCGGAGAAACCACTGAAATGCCGCTACCCCAAGGCAAAACCACGGGTGCTCATCCCGGTCTTCGAGGGAACCAACTGTGAGCTCGACAGCCAGAGGGCATGGAAGGCAGTGGGAGCTGAGGTTGAATTGCTTGTGGTAAATACCCTTTCTCCTCGGCAGGTTGAGATGAGTGTCACCCGGATGATCTCCTCCCTCGAGCAGAGCCAGATCCTATTCTTGAGTGGAGGCTTCTCTGCAGCTGACGAGCCTGATGGCTCGGGCAAGTTCATTGCATCCTTTTTGGCCAATCCCCTGATAAAGGCCAGGATCGAGGCCTTGCTTGCCCAGCATGACGGACTGGTGGGAGGCATATGCAATGGGTTCCAGGCCCTTGTACGGCTTGGGCTGCTTCCTCATGGGAAGATGCAAAAACCCAAAGCAGGGGAGCCTATGTTGCTGGACAACCAGGTGGGGCATCATATCTCCCGTCTGGTCAACTGCCGCGTCAGTTCAACCCTTTCGCCTTGGTTCAGTGCCTTCAAGGTGGGAGATGTCCAGCTGCTTCCCGTCTCCCATGGGGAGGGGCGGTTCTTTGCAGAGGAATCGGTGCTTACAGACCTGATCAAGGGCGGCCAGATAGCCAGCCAGTATGTGGACAGCCAGGGGTATGCAACCACCACGTTTCCAGACAATCCCAATGGTTCCCTGTACGCAGTGGAAGCCTTGAGCAGTGTGGATGGGAAGGTGTTCGGCAGGATGGCACACAGCGAACGCATGGTGGATCAGCTGTATCTGAACACCGAGGCAAAGGCTGATGCTGCGCTGTTTTGGGGCGCTGTCCGCTATTTTGGTTGACCGGTGTGTCAGAGAGCGCCCATTCTGGGCTCTCTTTGACCCATATGTGTCGATTTGACCCAATTGATACAATCCGTGGGGCTCATTGCGGGTACTTTGCATCCGGCTTATTTGGTGCGCGCTGGATTGCTTTGGTGTTTGGATGTTATATAAAATAATATGAAATAAAGAATTAAAAACTTTTTAAGAAATTTTCTTCTTTCTATTTAAAAAGTTGGCACGCCTCTTGCATATATGTTTGCATCATCAACGAACGATATGAACACATGGAGGTGTCACAATGAAATATTACGTATCCTACAACCACAGCAACCCGGTGTCAAACTTCGAATCCCTGTTCAACGACCTTTGGTCCGATTGGGGCGCAAGTTCGAGCAAGATTCCACCGGTAGACATTTATGAGACCGAGAAGGCCTATGTCATTGAGGCAGAGCTAGCCGGCTACAAGCAGGATGAGGTACAGGTCAATGTCGACAAGCATGTGCTGAGGATCAGCAGCGACAAGCAGAGCCTCAAGGATGTCGATGGAAAGAAGAGCTTGGTGCGCGAGCGCTACTTCAAGAAGTTCGAACGCTCCTTCAGCCTTCCTGAGGATATCGATGAGTCCGCCATCGAGGGCGAGTTCAGCGATGGTGTACTGACCATCACGCTTCCCAAGAAGGAAGAGGTACTGCCCAAGACCATTGAAGTGAAAATCAAATGAGGTAGCCGAGAGTCGGTTCCCACCCCTTGCACTAAGCAGCCTGCAGATTCAACTGCAGGCTGTTTTGTGCATCAGAATCCAGATAATCCAACGTGATCACCGCTTGACGAACGATCCAGCGATAGAGCGGCCCCCCACCTGCTCGCCAATGGATGGGTTGGATTGTCCGAGTATAGGGAATCCATCACCAGCGCTGTTTTTCAACATAAGTCTGCGGATGATCGAATACGAGCGGTCAGCTGTAATGGAAGCTGACTTCCCTTGAGAGTAAAAAAAGCTATTCGCTGAATCTGGATCAACCGGTGTTTGGTAAGGCTAGTTCATCAAAGGCGAAACAACCCATGTTTCTGAAGACGATTGCATGATACTCTTATGCCCCCTCAATTCCATAATTCTTGTTTCTCAGGACCGTTTTCCACCCTTTGTTCCAAGTTGCTCAGGCGTGCATGTTCCCCCGATCGTTGTTGGGCTAACTTGAAATAACGACTATGAATTTTGCCTCTAATTTCAGAATAGATTTCCATACTGAAGCAGAAAAGCCTGACGACTCCTGCCTTGTACATCTCCTACTTTTTACAGAAGAACAGGCTGGAGTCTTATGATCGATTGGCTTTGGTCCGCACCAAAGGAGAGTATGAGCAATGGATCAGGTTTTTCCTGAGAGCTGTCTCTGAATCCGCACAGGATGCCTATGAGAACATCATTCGCCTGGCAAAACTCCATGATGCTCGCAACCTTCTCACCCAAATCAGCAGATGGACAAAAACAATGAGGCCGAAGCTCCTTGTAGTGAGGCAACGGCCTCTTTCACAATACTCAGTCGAGAATGATCAGGGCGAGGAAGGTCAACGGCTCGTCCTCCTCGTTGCGGATGGCATGGCTTGCACCACCGCCGGTGATGACCAAGTCGCCTTTCTCCACAACCTTTTCCCCATCGGCTTCGGTTACGATGCCGCGGCCACCGGTAATCCAGTAGTATTCGGTTTCGTTTACATGGTCGTGAGTTCCGATGGAACATCCCTTATCAATGCGAAGTTCGGAAAAGAGCCTGCAATGCGCTACAGTCCCCTCGTCGCTGAGAGCCTTAAAGGCCACCTGTCCGGTTCCTCCACGCAATTTTTCCTTGATGCTGACGTTCATTTCATTTGCTTTCTTGATCATGATTGACCCTCCTGCCTTAGTGTGCCAGCTCTGTCCTTCTTGGGCAATACATACTTGACACTCGCCCGAGAGAATTTAATACTGAGACAACCGTGCTTACACAATGCCGATTTTTGTATGGATTCCCACCTTGGTGGAAATTCAGGCCGATTCGTGATGTGATGCACGTAGGTTGAGGAGTAGCAATGAACAAGATTCTATCGAAGCAGAGGCTGTCGCAGGAAGTGTTCAGGATGGAGATCGAGGCGAGGGAAATCGCCGAAGCGCGCAAGCCCGGTCAGTTCATCATCCTGCAGATGGGTGGAGATTTTGGAGAGCGCATTCCTCTCACAATCGCAGATGCCGACCCTGAGAAGGGGTCTATCACCCTGATCTTCCAGGCTGTTGGGGAAACCACACACCGTTTGGCCCTGCTGAACGAAGGGGATAGCATCGAGAACCTGCTCGGCCCCTTGGGCAAACCCACCGATATCAAGAACTACGGCAAGGTCGTTTGTGTAGGCGGCGGAATCGGCGTTGCCCCCCTGTTCCCCATCGTACAGGGCATGAAAAATGCCGGCAACGAGGTGAAGGTCATCATGGGCGCCAGAAACAAGGACCTTCTGATCATGGAAGAGGATATGAAAGCCACCGCCGATGAGGTGATTGTGGTAACTGATGACGGCAGCTATGGACGCAAGGCCTTGGTCACCGAGCCGCTGAAAGAGCTGTGCGAAACCTACAAGCCTGATTGCGTGGTGATCATCGGTCCCCCAATCATGATGAAATTTGCTGCCCTAACCACCAAGCCCTTCGGTATCCATACCATTGTGTCGCTGAACACCATCATGATCGATGGAACCGGCATGTGCGGTGGATGCAGGGTCACCATCGGTGGAAAGACGAAGTTTGTATGTGTCGATGGCCCCGAGTTCGATGGTCATCAGGTCGATTGGGACAATATGTTGCTGCGCCTTGGAACTTACCGGGGCAAGGAGCAGGAAGCCCATCACCGCTGTCACGTCGGATTGCAGATCAAAGAAGGGGAGGCCTAAGCGATGCACGCTACACAAGAAGAGTTGGACAAGCAGGCACAACAGTTGCTCAGCGAGCTTGCTGGAAAGACCCTGAATGCACGGGAACGCGCACAGATTCCCCTCCAGGAGATGCCTACCCAAGAGAGCGCGGTTCGGGTGAAGAATATGCAGGAGGTCGCCCTCGGATACTCCGACAGCCAAGTCAGGGTAGAGGCAATGCGCTGTCTGCAGTGCAAGACCAAGCCCTGCATCGCCGGTTGTCCGGTGGCCATCGACATTCCTGCCTTCATCGCAGAGGCTGCCGAAGGCAACTATGCCAAATCGGTGGAGATCATCAAGGAGAGCAGCCTGCTGCCCTCGATCTGTGGACGCGTCTGTCCTCAGGAGAGCCAGTGTCAGCTCTATTGCACGGTGGGCAAGATGTTCAAGGATGTGGACAAGTCGGTTTCCATCGGCCGTATCGAGCGTTTTGTCGCTGACTATGCCCGTGAGCATAATTTGGAAAAAGTCCCTGCCATCAAGGCAGAGACTGGCAAGAAAGTGGCGGTGGTGGGTACTGGTCCCGCAAGCATCTCCGCTGCAGCTGACCTGCGCAGGGAAGGGCATCAGGTAGTGATGTTCGAAGCCTTGCACAAAGCAGGTGGCGTATTGGTCTACGGAATTCCGGAATTCCGTCTTCCCAAGAAGATCGTGGAGCATGAGCTGAACAATTTGGTGGAGATGGGCGTTGAGATCAAGCGCAACTATCTGGTGGGCAAGACCCGAAAGATCAGCGATCTGATGGATCGTGATGGCTTTGATGCAGTATTCGTAGGTTCGGGTGCCGGCCTTCCCAAGTTCATGGGGATTGAGGGGGAGAACTACATAGGTGTTTTCTCTGCCAACGAGTACCTGACCCGCAGCAACCTGATGAAGGCGTATGCGGTGGGAGAAGCGCTTACCCCGCTCTTCGATTCGCATAAGGTTGCGGTCTTCGGAGGTGGCAACGTTGCCATGGATGCTGCAAGGACGGCAAAAAGATTGGGTGCGGAGCAGGTGACCATCGTCTACCGCCGAACCGAGGTGGAGATGCCTGCCCGAAAGGAAGAGGTTGAGCACGCCAAGGAAGAGGGAGTTGAATTTTTGTTCCTCCATGCTCCGCTCAAGATTACCGCCAACGAGAAGGGCAGGGTGAATGGTGTTGAGCTGATCACCTGCAAGCTAGGTGAAGCTGATGCATCAGGCCGCAGAAGCCCGGTGGAGATTCCCGGTAGCGAACAGATGTACGAGTATGACACGGTCATCGTCGCCATCGGCAACGACAGCAACCCGCTCATCAAGGCAACTACCGATGGCATCGAGGTGAACCGGAGAGGCAACTTCCTCGTCAACGAAGAGACTTGTGAGACTACCCTCAAGGGTGTGTGGGCAGGGGGAGACATCGTGCTTGGAGCTGCGACAGTCATTCTGGCCATGGGCCAGGGACGCAAAGCGGCAAAGGCGATGAACAGCTACTTATCAGAACGCTAAGTACAAGAGAGGGGGTGGGCCGCCTGAGACAGCCCACTCCGCCTTGAACCAGATTCCTCGTTTGTGTATAGTACAGAAGTGGATATTCAACATGATTGCCAATCGGTGATCTGTCAGCTTCAGTCAAAAGAAAAGACCCAGGCCATCCTGGAAGTGATAGATTCCTGTTCAGTATTTTCCTCTCTCCCCGACCTCGAGCGGTTCAAGCGCGGGGTGCTTCGTCGTGAGCGATTGCAGTCCACCGGGATCGGACACGGGGTTGCGATAGCACACGGAAAGATACTCGGGCTGAATGAGGTGCATATTGCCCTGGGTATCAGCCGTGAGGGCCTCGAATATGGCAGCAGCGACGGAATGCCGGTGCATCTGCTCTTTGTCATCGCCTCTTCCCCCTCCATCCAGATGGAGTACTTGGGAGCACTGAGCTCCATTCTCCGAAGCGTCCGTACCGAAGAGATGCGCACCCACCTTTTGGATATACATCTGAGCAAGAGCGATGAGGCTTGCCGACGGTTCTTTGCCATGATGGCAGAACAACGCTTTGTCTGGTTCTGCAAGGATCTTCAGTAGAACACTCCCGCACACAATACGGCATCGACTCGCTTGTCATGTGCCTCCACAGGGAGGGACCGCACAAGTTGATGGCTCCTGCATATGCCCAAGGTAGGGCAACTGGAGTGCTTTGCCAGATACCGGTCATAGTAGCCTTTCCCTCTTCCCAATCGCTGTCCCTGTACGGTATAGGCTACTGCTGGAACGAGCAGGAGATCTTCCTTGGTGGGGAAGAGTTCCTCTGTGGCTTGGGGTTCTGAAATGCCATAGCGGCCAACGTGCAACAGTTCAAGGGAACGTGCCTGATAAAAGTGAAGGCTTCCCTCTCTATCGCTGACGGGAAGTGCCAGCACCTTGTGTGCCAGTGCATCTTTGAGCACCATGGAGAGATCGACCTCATCGCCAAGTGGAGAGAAGGCGAAGATACATCTGGCCTTTGTATATGCTGAGCTGGAAAGCAAACTGATGCAACTTTTGGCATCCTCATCGCGGAAGTCTCTGTATGCCTGTGCTCTGATGGCATTGCGCAGCGCCTGTTTTGTTTCCATTGGCTGATTATAGCACGAGTGAGCCGGCGGCAATGAGAGTCGTGAATGTCAGGAGCATAAAATCTGATGCGCTGTAGGGCAACCCAGGACGCTTTCTGCTTGGGTCGAAGTTGCGTGCCTCCAAGGCGAGGGAGAGTTCCTGCGCCTTGTCCAGAAGCAAGCTGAATATGGAGGAGGAGAGGGAGGTGATGGCCCTGTACGGGTTCTTCCTTCGCTCAAGACGGGCCTTTCTGGCTGTCACCACTTCCAACGAGGCATCGAAGATAAGGGGCAAAATGCTCAAAGTCAGCTCAATGGTGCTGGCAACTACCGCCCCATGTACGAAGGGGATACGGTCGAGCAGGTTTCCCAGGGCACGGGCCAGATCATCCGGGGCTGTTGCATCGGCGATGAGCATGCCGCACAGGATGATGCAGAAAAACCGCAGGGCTGCTGTTGCCGATAGCAGGAGGTCCTGATGGGCAAGATACTCGGTGAGGAGGATCATGGCCATCAAAAGGGTAAAGAAGCGAAGTTCCCGCTTGTAGTGCGTGATGGGAAGTTTTTGCACTCCTGCACCGATGACCAGGGAGAGCATAATCAAGAGAACACCACCTAGCGAGGCGCGGATGAGTGCAAGGCAAAGGATGAGTACGGCCAGAAATTTGATTACCGGATTTGCGCGGCAGAGCAGGGTGCGTTGCTCGCGGTAGTGGAAGATCAGCGCTTCAGCCATGTCAGGTCCTCTACTGCTGCTCCCTCGGGTAGGTAGATGCCATGCAAAGACAGGGTGGGCAGCACTTCCCTTGGTGACCCTGATGACACGATGCGTCCAGCCTCAAGCACCAGCACCTGGTCTGCATGGCTGAGGGTCTTGTCCACCTCGTGACTCACCAAAATGATGGTGTGGCCTTCTTTCTGGAGCTTGAGCAAGGTGGAGAGCACACTCACCACCGAGCGATAATCCAGATTGGCAAAGGGTTCGTCCAGAACCAGGAGCTTGGGATCCATCACCAGCACCCCTGCTATGGCAAGGCGACGTTTCTCTCCTCCGCTGAGGGTGCGTGGCCGTTGGCTTCGTTGCGATGCAAGATCAAGCAACTGGAGCACCTGCTCCAATCTCAGGTTCTGCTCTTCCAGATCAAGTCCAAGGTTCTCCATGCCAAAGCGAATATCTTTCTCCACCGTCTGGCCCACCATCTGGGTGTCTGCGTCCTGAAAGACCAGACCGATGGTTTGCATTCGTTTTTTCCTGTCCTTGCTCACATCCTTGCCATCCAGCACAATGGTGCCTTCCTGCATCTGCTCAAGGCCTTTGAGGCATCTGAGCAGTACACTTTTTCCCGACCCATTGGGGCCGCACAGCAAGGTGAAGGAGCCTTGGGGTACAGAAAAACTGACATCCTTGAGGATGTGTTTTTCCTTGGATAGGGAGAAGTTGAGTGCTGTGACACTGAGGAGCTCAGGCTGGTTTGGCGTCATATCGGTTTGACTGTACCAGATGGTAGGTCTTTGGGCAAGATTCCTGATTTTCACAATAGGTGTTGACAAGAATTCACCATTTAGGGTATACAAGAGGACGTTGACGCCGCTTTAGCTCAGTTGGTAGAGCAAAGGACTGAAAATCCTTGTGTCCTCAGTTCAATTCTGAGAGGCGGCAAAACAGAGAGCTCCCCTTCCTTCTGGATGGGGAGTTTTGCTTTGTATGGGGTCCTTGCCATAGTCCATGAAGACAGGTATACCGCTTTGTCGAGGAACTGGTATCCTTTCAGTTTTAAATCTTTTCTTGACGTGTCTCTCTTCATCAGCGATATCTACGGTAAGGGGGACCCTCATGCAAGACCTCTATCCATACATCTTCAAGCGCAAATCCTTCCATCGGTTCGAGCCTTTTGAGCCCTTAAGCCAGCAAGAGAAGGAATCTCTGGTTGGGCTCTTTGCCTCTGTTGCTCCCTTGGATGCTTCAATCGAAACCAAGTTCTTGCTCGTTCCAATCGAGGAAACCACCTGTAAGCGCGGCGAGTACTGCATCCTGATCTACAGCGAGCAACGGGGAACATATTTGGAGAACGCAGGCTACATGGGAGCCCAGCTCGACCTTCTTCTGGCAAAACAGAATATCGGATGCTGTTGGTATGGTGTGGGAAAGCCTATGCAGGATGTGTGCGACGGACTTCGGTTTGTCATCATGCTTGCCATCGCCAAACAGGAGCCTTCCTCGTTCCGCAAGGACTACACCAAATCCAAACGAAAGCTGGTTGGTGAAATCTGGAAAGGGGAGGCCATGCCTTCCGTAGCTGAGGTGGTGCGCTATACCCCCAGTGCCTGCAACACCCAGCCCTGGCTGGTACGGAAGGAAGGTCAGCACCTGTTGGTATTCAGGGTATCTGGAAAGCGTGGCATCATGAGCAAGGCTTTGGTCGGGTACTACAACCGAATCGATGTGGGCATCTTTCTATGTTTTCTTGAATTGTGTCTTGACCATGAGCGTGTATCCTACACACGCTCCCTGGTATATCATGACCCAACAGGTACAGGACCGTTCGTGTGCGCTGAATACACTATCGGCTAGACATTGGACAAGTTTTGTTGCAATTTCTGTGAGTTTTCATATAGTATGATACCGAAATACTGTGCATTATCACCTCAGGTGGAACGATCGCTGCAGGAAGGAGCAGGATGCGTAGCGCGCGAAAACTCGTTTCGATCAAGAGTAGGCTGATCATCCTCTTTACTGCCATTCTCGTGGTTTTATTGGCAGGAATCGGAACGCTTACGTATCTTCGGTGGGCCTCCTCTGCACGGATTACGATGCAGAACATCAGCGATACCCTCAGCAACTCCTTGCAGGACCAAATCCAAGCTTTTTTCCAAACTCCCTTGGAAGTGAATCAGGTAAGCCACACCTTGATTGAGAAAAAGACCGTTGATCTTTCTGACCCGCAGATCCGGGATACCTATTTTGCCAGTCTTCTCTCTTCCATTGAAGGACCCATCTACAGTCTCAGCATCGGAACCAAAGAGGGGTACTACTATGGGGCCCGAAAGAACGTGGAGGCTGTGGTGGAGCTCATGCACAATGATATCCAAACCGGGGGAAAATCTTGGTACTATGCGTTGAACGACGATTTTTCTGCAGGCCAGCGTGTCGTGGAAGCAGGGCTTTTCGACCCAAGGACCCGACCTTGGTATCAGGCAGCAGCAGAAAGGAAAGCCCCGGTTTTCTCTCCGGTTTACAAGCACTTCATCATGAATGATCTTACGATAAGTGCAGCGACTCCCCTCTACGACAAGGATGGGGAGTTGCAAGGAGTCCTGGGCACCCATCTCTTGCTTACCGACCTTGGTTCCGCTCTTGCAGATGCCGTTGCTCTTTTTGACGGGCAGGCAATCATCGTGGAAAAGGAAACTGGCTTGCTCATAGCCAACTCTCTTGGGCTGGACAGCCATGTTGTCTCAAGTGATGGTCAACTGCACCGAAGCCACATTTCCGAATTGCCTACAGCAGCCTTTGCTCTTGCATTCGAAGAGGCTGTCTCCCAGCCTGCGACAAATCTAATGCAACGAAGGGAGTATGAACGCTACCAAATCACCACCCAAAGCCTATCCTATCCGGGTATCGACTGGCTGGTGATTACTGCCATTCCAAACTCCTTGCTCTTTTCTCACGTGCAAGAGACTCTTGTGGTCACCATCCTGCTTACGCTGCTCGCCGGTTCCCTTGCGGCAATGACCTATCAGGTGTTTATCGGACATCTGCTCAGGCAGGTTGATGCGCTTCTCAATGTCTCAGAAGCATTGGCTGCAGGAGACCTTACCAAACGAGTGAACGTCACCAAGGATGATGAAATCGGGTCTATTTCCCACAGTCTCAATCACGTTGCCGATGCGATGCAGCTGTTGATCAACAACCTTGAACAACAGGTGGAGGAGCGCACCAAGGCACTGCATCAGGCAAACCGAAGCTTGGAAGAGAACACCCTGCAGCTTGAGTTGTTGCTCAACTCCACAGCTGAAGCCATCTATGGGATCGATTTGCAAGGGAAGTGTACATTCTGCAATCGCAGCACGCTTCAGATTCTCGGTTTTCACTCCATAGACGAAGTACTGGGCAGAAACATGCACCAGCTCATTCATCACAGCAAAGCTGACGGCACACCCCTGTCGATAGAGGAGTGCAAGATTTCCCATTCCATGCACCAAGGAGCGGGCATCGAATCTGAGAATGAGGTGTTCTGGAAGGCAGATGGGACCAGCTTCAACGTCTCCTATCACTCCTTCCCACAGATCCGTGAGGGAATCGTAGTTGGTGGGGTGGTCTCCTTCATGGATATCACCGAACGCAGGCGAAAAGAGGACCAAATTGCCTATCTGGGCAATCATGATGCTCTGACCGGCTTATACAACCGCAGCTACTTTGAGAAGGAGTATCCTCTCTATGACACTTCTGAGCATTGGCCCCTTTCCCTCATCTTTGCCGATATCAACGGCCTGAAGATGACCAATGATATTTTTGGTCATCAAGCAGGGGATAAGCTGATCAAGAAAGCTGCAGAGATTCTCAAGAAGAGCTGTTCAGACCATGATGTGGTTGCACGCACCGGTGGGGATGAGTTCATCCTGCTGCTCACCAAAACCACGCATGAACAGGCTGAAAAAGTCATTGCGGACATTCGTTCTGGCTTCGCCAATGCCCGTATTGAGGCAATCAAGTGCAGTATCTCCTTGGGCAGTGAAACGAAGCATGCTGAGGGAATGAGCCTAGAGGAAGTCATGGCCAATGCCGAGAACGCCATGTACCGCGACAAGAACGGCAATCGTGTCGCAGTACAGAATGATCTTATCAATACACTGCAAGAGACGTTGCATACGCGAAGCAGACGTGAAGAAGAACACTCTGCTGCAGTGCAAGACCTCAGTTGCAGACTTGCCCTTGCATTGGGGGTATCAGAAGCTGAGCTCAATACCATAAGCCGGGCAGCTTACCTGCACGATATCGGCAAAATTGCGCTCAGCGAGGAGCTGTTGCACAAAGAACAGTTCACCTCAGATGAGTACGAGCGCATGAAGCAGCATCCGGTGGTCGGCTTTCGCATCCTCACCCTCTTTGATGATACCCTCGACTTGGCAGAGGCTGTCTACAGTCACCATGAGAAGTGGGATGGTAGTGGCTATCCCCGTGGCCTGAAGGGAGAGCAGATCCCCTACCTTTCCAGGATCATGGCGGTGGTGGAAACCTATGATAGGATACTCAATCGAACGAATCTTCCGACTCATCTGCGCAATGCCCATGCCCTTCAGGAAATTCGGGAAGCATCTGGCTCGCAGTTCGATCCTGCCATCGCCCAGGCCTTTCTTGAGATGATGCAACCAAACCAGGTCAAGGAGCGTTGATGATGTCCAGGACGGTGCTTCTTCTTGTTTTGCTTTTGGGTACGCTTGCCAGCTTGGGTGCTGAGATAGCACCTGAGGAGTACCAGAAGATGCAACTCAGCTCTGAGGAGCATCTGGAAATCCTGGTCCGCTCGGTTTCAAAAAAGTCATGGCTCTTCAGTCGGGAGACCAATGTAACCGTGAACGCTGAGGTTATGGTTGTTCACCGCAGCAGGACCGGCCTCAGGGAAGGTGACCAGATTACCATAGCTTATACTCATTCCAAGCTTCGCAAGGGGTGGGCGGGTCCGCGGCCGATTCCCATCCTCAAGCGCAAGAGCGAAACTTCGGCCTTCCTTTCCTTCGATGAGCGAAAAAAGGTCTATGTGCCCTCAGCACGGGGCTATTCGTTCGAATCGCTGATCATACCCCCTCTCTTCTGAGGGCCTTTTGGGGATATGTTTTGCCTTTTGCCAGTTCCTTCAGTATCATGAAGGGAGGAGGAAGCCATGTTTGAAGAACTGAAAGCACGATATGAAAGTTTGGGTACAGACGCAAGCGAAGAGCAGATCAGGCTCACCAAAGAGGCTTTGGGTCGCCGGCAGTACATGCCAGTGCTCCTTCTCCCTATCCGTGATTTTTTCTCGTTTACCAAGGCCGATATGCTTGCCGAGTTCGAACGGGTCGTGGCATTGCCGCAAGAGAGCGAGGAGTTGAAGGCTGTAGTAGGCCTGAAAAGTGGGAATGAGGTGAAAGAGAAACATCTGCTCACACTGCTCAACCAGTATGAGATTCTGCGCGGCCTTCGCACCGGTGATGGTGATGCATGGGCTCTGGTGAACGAACTCTACGAAGACGATTGACGCCATGATCCACTGCACAGCTTGTGCTGATGGCACCTCTCCGTGCCTCCATCATGTACCGATATTTGCACATTTGGAACCACAACAGATCCATCAGGTTCAGCAACTCATCATTCAGCACCAACTTTCTGAGGGAGAGGTGCTCTTTCGTGAGGGTGATGCCTGCCAGTCTTTGTATATTATTCGCACGGGCTCGCTCAAATTGGTGCGGTATGGCAGTGACGGGAAAGAGTATCTCTTGGATACCCTCTTTCCCGGTGACTTCTATGGAAGCGACCAACTATTGGGCCTGGGCGAGGTACGCGAAAGCGGCATTGCAGAGCAAGAGGTGGGTATTTGTACCATCCGCGGAGAAGACCTGAAGAAATTGATGCTGCAGCAACCGGAGATTGGGGTGAAGATGATGCTCTATCTGAACTCCAAGCTGGAGCAGTACCGCCTCCAGTTGGAGATGCTCTCCACCAAGGATGTGGAGAAGCGCATCTGTATGTACCTTGCTGAACGAGCAAGGAAAACCAGTTCACTCTCCCTATCGCTGACGCAGGAGGATATCGGCAATGCCATCCACCTTACCAAGGAGACGGTGAACCGAAAGCTTGCAATCCTCCAGCAAGAGGGTATTGTGGAGGTCTCGGGAAAGAAAAAGATTGCCATCCTGGACCTTGGTTTGCTCAAGAGGCGTGCTTTCTGAAAAGATTTGGGCAAAATTGATTTGAATCATATCCTGTACTCTGTTCCTCGCCTACACTTGGCTCATACAAGATGGACGAGGAGACGACCTGTTCCATCAGATGTCGGTAGGTGAGCCCACCGCCCACCTTGAGGCAACCCATCATCGCGGTGAGTGTATGCTGTTCATTGGTATCGATGCAACGCTAGCCACCATACTTTCGGTGCTTTATACTTGCCACAAGGATGCGTTGATTACGGCATTCCCCCTGATGAGGGAGAAAGCCACCCCCGCTTCACTGGCAAGGCTGGAGGCTTTGGGAGCAGGCCATGAGGCTGGCGATGTCAAAAAGTGCTTGGTTGAGGATGGATTCCTGCACATCTGCAAGGAAAGAAACATCCTCTTTCCATTCTATGAAATAGGAGCAACATGATGAAACGGACGGTAAAGAACAATGTGTCGTGGATCGGAAGGATCGACTGGGAGTTGAAGACCTTCCATGGGGATGACTATTCGATCAACCATGGATCGAGCCAGAATGCGTATCTGATCGAAGAGGAGAAGACCGTCCTCATCGACACCATCTGGAAGCCCTATGAGAAGGAGTTCCGTGACAACTTGGAGAAAGAGATCGATCTCTCCAAGATTGACCTGATCGTCATGAACCATGGGGAAGTCGATCACAGTGGGGCGCTTCCCTACCTGATGGAGAAGATTCCCCAGACCCCGATCTACTGCACTGCCAATGCAGTCAAGTCCTTGGTTGGCCAGTACCACCATCCTGAGTGGAACTTCAAGGTGGTGAAAACCGGGGATTCGGTGGATATCGGCAACAACAAGAAACTCGTGTTCGTGGAGATGCGCATGCTGCACTGGCCTGACAGCATGGCCACCTATCTCACCGAGGACAATATTCTCTTCTCCAACGATGCCTTTGGGCAGCACTACGGGGTGGAGGAGCTATTCAACGACAAGGCCGACCAATGCCTGCTTGCAGAAGAGGCAATGAAGTACTATGCCAACATCCTCACCCCCTTCTCTGTCTTGGTGAAGCGAAAGATTGAGGAGATTGTGAAACTCAATCTGCCGATCGACATCATTGCTCCCAGCCATGGAGCCATTTGGCGGGACAATCCGCTGCAGATTGTGGAAAAATATGCCGCTTGGTCAGATGCCTACCAAGAGGATCAGATCACCATCATCTACGACACGATGTGGGACGGCACCAAAAAGCTTGCTCATGCGCTTGCAACAGAAATACAAGCGCTCAGTCCTGATACGGTGGTGAAGGTGTTCAATATCAGCCAGACGGACAAGAATGACATCATGACCCAAGTCTTCAAGTCCAAGGCTATCGCTCTTGGATCTCCAACGGTTGGGAAATCCATCCTCTCATCGGTAGCTGGTTGGATTCACTTTCTCTCAGAACTGCAGTTCAAGAAGAAGAAGGCAGCAGTCTTCGGCAGTTACGGCTGGAGCGGGGAAGGCAACTCGGTATTGCGCGAAGAGCTCACCAAGGCAGGGTTCTCAGTGGTGGGGAGCGAGGTGAAGGTCAACTGGACCCCTACCGAAGAGCATCTGAGCGAAATGCAGACTATTGCACGCGAGCTCGTGTAAGGCCCAGATCAAGGTAGCGGTACAGATACCGGCAGGCGATCGAGCAATAGGGACTCCAGAGTTTTCCTCGTTGTCTGATCGCTTCCTCTTTGTCTGTTCCATAGACCGACACGAAAGCCTGCCTCAGTGCTCCATCCTCATAGGGGAGAATGTCAGGTCGGTCGAGCACGAAAAGCAGATACATCTTGGCAGTCCAGGCCCCTATACCCTTGTGCTTCGTAAGCTCTTTCATGCATTCGCCATCGCTGAGTGAGCCAAGCTGTGACAGGGCCTCTTCGTGTGTGCTGAGGTAGGAGGCGAGCTCCTTGATCGTCTGCGCTTTTCGTCCGGACAGGCCGCATCCACGCAACGCTTGCTCGTCTGTCATGTTCAGTGCCTCCGGCTTGGGTTCTCCCCCGACCAGGTTCCGCACTCGCTTGGCGATGGTGTCTGCGGCCTTGGTGGAGAGCATCTGTCCGATGATGGCCTCTACCAAGAACGCGAACCCATCTGTTGCAAGGTGGTGGGGAAGCGGTCCAACTGCTTCCATGACGTTTGCGAGGAGTGGGTCTGCTGTTTTCAGATATGCTGTTTCCCTTTCCATATGCTCCCAAGCATAGGGCCTGGAGGGCTCTCTTTCAATGGTGCCGTGCCTTTTCCCTGTCCGGAAAGTGTGGTACAGTCAGCTTGAAATGCATATGGATGCCATAGCTCACCAAGCCCTCAATTTTGAAACCCTGCTCAACTGCCTCGGTGGATCGGAGGCGAAAGCTCTGGAAGCTTTTGCCAAGGCGGAGAGGCAGCAGCTCGTGCAGGAACCCCTCTCTTTGCATATCGATGCCTATGCACAGCTGCTCGGCCTCGATGCAGATGCTGTCAGCCGAGCCTATTGGCGTTGTCGACCCTTGTTTGAATCGATGGATGAGAAGACCATCATTCTTGGGTGGGACAGTCCGGCATGGCCGAAGATGGTGGATAGTTTCGCCTTCCGCCCCCGGTTTCTCTATGTGCAAGGCAGAGTACAGCTGCTCAGTGAGCCCTCGGTATCGGTCATCGGCACCCGTTCTCCCTCTCTGGAAGGAAAGAAGCTTGCCCTGCAGACCTCCCAGGCTCTTTCCAAGGCTGGTTATATTGTGACCAGCGGTCTTGCCCTCGGCATTGATGGGGTTGCCCACAAGGCTGCTCTGGCGTCCGGGTCTCCCACCATAGCGGTAATCGGAACCCCACTCTCTTCTGCCTATCCTCCAGAGCACGCAGAACTGCAGGCCCAGATTGCGAAGTCTGGGGTGGTCGTAAGTCGTTTTGCACCTTCCACCACTACCCAGAAGTGGCACTTTCTCTTGCGCAACCGCCTGATGAGTGCACTATCGGTTGCTTCCATTGTGGTGGAGGATCGTGATGGGGGAGGGGCGGTGAGACAAGCTTCCTTTGCATTGGAACAGAAGAAGTACCTTTTCCTCTACCAAAGCAGTGTGGACAACCACGCCGTTCTTTGGCCGAGACAGTTTTCCAACAAGAGCCGGGTGTTCACCATCAAGAAGCCTGAAGACCTTCCCCGGGTTCTCACCCAAGCAATGAAAGATCGGCTTTCCCTTGGCAAGAAGAGTGAAAAGCCGGTGCAACTGGACCTCTTCTCCGCTCCTTCTCCTTGACATGAAATCGAGTAGGGGACTACTATCGGGTATTATGAAAAAACAGCTCACCGCCAACGAATTACGGCAAAAATTCATTGACTTCTTTGTATCCAAGGATCACGTGCAGATCAGTGGTGCTTCCCTGATCCCGGAGAATGACCCGACTGTGCTCTTCACCACCGCTGGCATGCACCCGTTGGTGCCCTACATCCTGGGCAGTGACCACCCCTCGGGCAAACGGCTCACCGACTACCAGAAGTGCATCCGCACCGGTGACATTGAGGCCGTAGGGGATCCGCACCATCTCACCTTTTTTGAGATGCTCGGAAACTGGTCCTTGGGCGACTACTTCAAGAAAGAGGCAATCGCCTACAGCTTTGAATTCCTCACCGAGGTGCTTGGTCTGGATATCGACCAGCTCTCGGTGACAGTATTTGCCGGTGATGATCTGGTTCCCCGGGACGAAGAAGCAGCATCAGCGTGGGAGAGCTACGGAATTCCTCGTGAGCGCATCTATTTCCTCCCCCGTGAGGACAACTGGTGGGGACCTGCCGGTGAAACCGGTCCGTGTGGCCCGGATAGTGAGATGTTCATCGACACCGGCCGACCCTCCTGCGGTCCTGATTGCCGGCCGGGCTGCAAGTGCGGCAAGTATTTTGAGATCTGGAACGATGTGTTCATGGGCTACAAGAAGAATGCCGATGGATCCTACTCTGAGATGGAGCGCAAGTGTGTTGATACCGGTATGGGTATTGAGCGCACCATTGCTGTCCTGCAGGGCAAGAAATCGGTCTATGAAACAGAGGTTTTCACCTCAATCATCGCCGGCATCGAACGCCTCTCCTCAAAAGCGTACGGCAAGGATGAGGAGACCGATATTTCGGTTCGCATTCTTGCAGACCATGTGCGGACGAGTGTTTTCATCCTCGGCGACCAGCGAGGTGTCGCTCCCTCGAATGTGGGACAGGGCTATATCCTGCGCCGCTTGATCAGGCGTGCAGTACGCCACGGTCACAAGCTCGGCATCGAAGGCTCGTTCCTCGGTGAACTTGCTCTGGTAGTGCTTGATCTGTATGGCAAGCCCTATCCAGAGCTTCTGGAGAACAAGGAGTTCATTCTCAAGGAACTTGCCCAGGAAGAGGCAAAGTTCAGTGAAACCCTTGCAAAGGGTGAGCGTGAGTTTGAGAAGATGCTCCCCAACCTCCTGAAGGGCAACAGCAGGCAGATCAGCGGCAGAACCGCGTTCAAGCTCTATGATACCTTCGGCTATCCCATCGAGCTGACTCGTGAGCTTGCCGGTGAGCATGGCTTCACCGTGGATGAGCAGGGGTTCAAGGAAGCGTTCGAGAAGCACCAGGAGATCAGCCGCAGCGGTTCAGAGCAGCAGTTCAAGGGAGGTCTTGCCGATCACAGTGACAAGACCACCGCACTGCACACTGCAACCCATATGCTGCACAAGGCGCTTCGCACCGTGCTCGGCGAGCATGTCGGCCAGAAGGGTTCGAACATCACCGTCGACCGGCTGCGCTTCGATTTCACCCACCCATCTCCGATGAGCTCTGAGGAGATCCAAAAGGTTGAGGACATGGTCAACGAGCAGATTGAGCGCAATCTCGAGGTGACGTGCGAGACCATGAGTTTGGAAGAAGCCCGACAGAAGGGGGCCATCGCTTTCTTTGACAGCAAGTACGGTGAGCAGGTCAAGGTCTACTCAGTCGGCGACTACTCCAAGGAAGTGTGTGGTGGACCTCATGTGCAAAATACCTCCGAGATGGGACACTTCAAGATTCTCAAGGAGCAATCCTCCTCCGCTGGGGTACGAAGAATCAAGGCCATTCTGGAGAAGTAAGTGTAAGCTTCATCAAATGCTGGCTGTTTTGTAGGGGAAACCCTGGGAAGCAGCCGGTTTTTTTTGTAGTCGCATGATGCATGCAGAAAGACACCCCCAAGGTGTGGGGGTGCATTCGGCTATGGTCTGTCAAAGAAGGTATGGCTCGGGTGCTTCCAAGCTCAGCCTACTCCTCGTCCTCCTCATCAACCATGAGCTCGTATTCCAAGCCCTTGTTGAGCGGGACGGCAAGCTGGCCGCAGGCCCCGTTGATCTCCTGGCCGCGGGAACGGCGACGGGTGTAGTTGACGTGCAGGCGATCGAGCAAAAGGGTGAAGTGGTCGATCTCCTCTTCGGTCGGACTCTGGAAGGGAAGCTCCTCAGCGGGGTTCCAGGGGATGAGATTGACGATGACATCCATGTCCTTGACATAGGTGGAGAGCTTTTTGGCGCTGAACTCGTCGGTGTTGACACCGCCAAGCATGCAATACTCGATGGTGAAACGTTTTCCACCAAGGCGTTGGTAGTGTATCAGGGCTCTCTTCAGGGCCATGATGTCCCACTTCTGATTCACCGGCATGATGCGGTCACGCGTGCGGTTGTCAGCAGTCACCAAAGAGACGGCAAGCTTGACGGGAAGTTTCTGCTCAGCAAGTTTGAGGATGCCGGGCACCACACCACAGGTGGAGATGGTGATGCGCCTGAGACTGATGTTGTAGGCATCCTTTTCGTGGAAATAGCGGATGGAGCGGGTGACTGCTGCGATGTTGGCAAGCGGTTCGCCCATTCCCATATAGACGATGTGCGTGATGGGCTGGTCGCTCACCCCAAGCAGATGGACATACTGCTCAATGATCTCTTCTGCACTGAGATTGCGCAAAAGGCCCATCGTGCCAGTTCTGCAGAAGGTGCATCCCATTGCACAGCCTACCTGGCTGGAGAGGCATGCAGTGTGCCGTCCCTTCTTGTCGATGAGCAGCACGCATTCGACAATTTTTCCGTCATGCAGGCGGATGCCCATCTTGGTCGCCCCACTCTCGTCGCTTTCGCTGGACTCGATGGTGGAGGATGAGGCCGAGCTCATCAGAGACGAAAGCCGTTCGCGTTCACTCTTGGGTAGGTTGGTCATCTCTTCGAAAGAGGAGACCCCTTTCACGAGCCATTGATATATCTGCTTCCCATAAAAGCTCTTGGGAAGCGAAAGGACTTCTGTCAGTGTAGGGGCATCGAGCCCATAGAGGGAGAGGGGTATGTTCTTTTTGTTTTCCATACGGCAAGTATACCTATTTGAGCATGGAAATGATAGCAATCGCCACACCGGTGATGCCTTCACCTCCAAGCAAGCCGCTGGCCACCAGTCCGCTTTGCTGCCCAAGCTCCTCTTTGCTCCATTTGCTCTTGAAGATGCGCTTGATCAAAACTGAGAGCAAGGCTCCCAAGCCCATGATCGAGGAGATGTAGATGGGAAGATAGACTCCAAGGCCCAAGGTTGCGCTGGGCAGTTTTGCCAAAAAGAGCACCAGACCGAGTCCCAGACCGATGAGGAAGGCCGGGATGTTCTGAAGGCCTCCGACCATGGCTGCAACGGCTGCGGCCTGGGGAGCCGGAAGCTCTGCAGTTCCGAAGCCTCCAAAGGATGCTTTCATGATAAGCAGGACGAACACCGAGAGAATGGCTCCCACCACACCTCCGATCCCTTCCCCCAATATCTGCTGGCGAGGGTCGGTCTTGAGCAGGTGTCCGCTCTTCAGGTCATTCATGACATCACCGGTAAGACCACAGGCGACAGCGACAATGGCGGCGATGCTGAAGGAGGCGATGAGGCTGGGTTTGCTGATGAGCTGGATGACCAACAGCACGAGGATGCCGAAGATTTCCATGGGATTGATGCCGGTTTGCCCGGTAAGCATGCCCGAGAGGTAGGTTGCCAGATAGATGCCTGCCATCAGAACCAAGGACTCAACCAAGCCGAGTTCGGTGCCCAGGGAGAGCAGGATGACAGCGAAGAAGAGGATGAGTACGATGAGCAGGCGCGAAGTAAAGGAGAGTGTTTCCGGTTTGTCTTGAAGTTTCTTGAGGGCGGTGAGTTTGGAGTAGACAGCCTTGAAAAACACACCAAGGCCGGTTCCGATCATCAGCCCGATGCCAAGGTTGGAACGGAAAATATCCGCTTCAGCCATGGAGGCGAACAAACCTTGTGTGATGCCGATGGGAGTAAGCAGATAGTAGCCGAAGATGGCTCCACCAAACCAGACCAGGGCAAAGAGAGGGCCGATGATCGCACCGATACCCAAAGCCATCGGGGACACCCAGATGGAGAAGGCTGGAAAGAGTGCACTTCCCCCATAGATTCCCAGCAAGGCCGGAATCTTGGCAAATCCATCGCGAAGGACGGTGAAGATGACCGATCCGCCCATGGACACAAAGAGTGTCCGGGCTCCCTTTCCACCCTGCTTGCCTGCGATGAGGGTGTTGTAGCTGGCAATTCCCATGGGGTAGGGCAACTCTTCCTCAATGATCAGTTTCTTGCGGTAGAGAGAGGAGAAGAGGGTTCCCAGGATTGCTCCTACCACAGCAAGTACGATCAGGCTGGGGATGGAGAAGGAAGTACTTGGGTCGATCATCCACAATCCCGGCAAGGTGAACGCCAAGCCTCCGGCAACCATGGCACCACTGCTCATGATGGTATGGGTGACGTTGATCTCCTGCAAGCTTGAGTTCTTTGCTTTTCCCAGGGCAGCCAAGCTGACCACGGTCACAAAGATGGTCGGCCAAGGGAGGGCTCCCATTCTCAGTGCAACATACATGCTGCTCGCGGTGATGACCAGAAGTCCTGCAATGCCGATGATGGTTGCGCGTAGGGTAAGGTGTCTCTGCATTTTTACACTTCCTCTTCTCTGTGTATAGTACAAAGGAATGAGAAAAAACGCCAGAGCTTCCTGATGACGTCAAAACAGTATGGATAGCGTTTGGGGGTGAGGGCTTCCCTTTGCAAGAAACTGGGCTTATGGTATAGTTGTCTCAACGAACTACAGTAGGGGAATCCTACAAAGGGAGAAATCTATGAAGAAAGTACTGCTTGTTTTGCTGTTGGTCGCACTTGTACTGGTTCCTGCTACCGCCGCCGAGCGCGCTTCAAAAACGGATTTGGCTGTAGGCTTGAACCTCGGTACCAACTCCGGTGTTGGTGTTCAGTATCGCATGAATGATTTTGACTTGATCGGTAACCTCGGTTTTGGCTTTATCGGAGGCTCCAATCTTTCCTTCGATGCTGCTGCCAACTATAAGGTAACCGAATTCAATATCGACAAGGCAGAGTTTGATGTAACCGTCGGCGGCGGCGTAGCCATGGCAATTCCTCTTGGTGAAGGTGACTTCCGCTTGGCAGCCATTGCACCCGTTGGTGTTGTGTATAGCATGAACAACCGCGACTTCCCGCTTGATTTCTATCTGCGTGTTGCTCCGGGCCTGCAGATCATTCCTGCAATCGATTTCTACTTTGCCGGCTATCTCGGGGCTCTGTGGAGATTCAATTGATCGGTTGCTGACAAGTATAGAGTGAAAAAGGTGCCGTTCCTTCTGGGATGGCACCTTTTTCATCACCTTTCCGTTTCTTAGGTTGCATCAAGCGTGACGGTATGGATGCAAAGGTCCTTGGAAGCGGTTCTGGATTCGTGTTTTCACCACAATGCCTTCCTCTGTGTAGTCGATGCTCTCCACCTGGCCGAAGCGGTGGATATGCGCCACCAGATCATGGCGAGAGTTGGGAAGGACATAGATGGTGGTGGGGCAGAGCTCGTGAAGCGTCTCTCCCATCTGCTTGAGCAGCTCTTCGATGCCTGCCCCGGTCTTGATGGAAGTCTCAATCACCGGGTTGTACAGGCTTCTGAGCCGGGAGACGGAGAACTCGTCTTGGACCAGGTCCATCTTGTTTGCCAGGACAATCGCCGGCTTGTCTGTGCATCCCAGTTCCTCGAGCACTTCGATGGTGGTGGCGTAATTGGCCAGCATATCAGGATGTGAAGCATCACAGACGATGATCAGAAAGTCTGCATACTTTGCCTCTTCAAGAGTGCTCTTGAATGCGTCGACCAAGGTGTGGGGAAGATCGCTGACAAAACCGACGGTGTCGGAGAGCAATATCTCCTCACCTCCTGGAAGCTTCACCTGGCGGGTGGTGGGGTCGAGGGTAGCAAAGAGCTTGTCCTCAACGAGCACCCCTGCATTGGTGAGGGCGTTGAGCAGGCTCGATTTACCGCTGTTCGTGTACCCTACGATGGCCCCGGTGGGAATGCTTCCCTCAATGCGGGCACTGCGCTGGATGCTGCGTTGCTGGACTACCTTTTCCAGCTGGGCTTTGAGTGCAACGATACGATCCTGGACTTGGCGCCTGTCAAGCTCAAGCTGCTTCTCTCCTTCGCCTCTGGTTCCCTTCACCCCTCCCTGTTGCCGGCCCAAGCTCGTCCAACGACGGGTAAGGCGGGGAAGGGAGTATTCAAGGCGGGCAAGCTCCACCTGGAGCACCGCTTCCTTAGTGGCAGCACGGTCTGCAAAGATTTGCAGGATGACCTCGTCGCGGTCAATGACCGTAATCTCCCAGATTTTCTCCAGGTTGCGTTGGACCCGCGGATTGATCTGTCGGTCGAAAATGACCAGATTGACACCAAGCTCATCGATGAGGGTTTGGACTGCTTCGACCTTGCCGCTGCCGATCAAGGTGGCGCTGTTGGTCTGTCTGAGGCTGATATGTTCAACGCGCAGCGTTTCGCTTCCCATGGTGTCTGCCAGGGCTTTGAGCTCTTCGCCGCGTCGATTGCTTTCCTGCGGATTCTCTTGTGGTTCGGTGAGGACCAAGAGCAGTGCTTGCTGCTTGGTTTCTTGAATTTCGTGAATGTGTTTGCCTTTGGAAATCGGCTGGTCAGCCCCGTTGTTGTTTTGGATACCCATTGGTGTTGACTATAGGCTCTGGTTATCATGCAAGTCAATATGTGCTACACTGCCGCTACGGTTCCACTGAGCCGAATATGAGGTATACCATGGGTTTAAATTGCGGCATTGTAGGTCTGCCAAACGTTGGCAAATCAACAATCTTTTCCGCCTTGACGGCAGCTCCTGCCGAAGTTGCGAACTATCCGTTCTGTACAATCGACCCCAATGTGGGCATCGTTTCCGTTCCTGATTCCCGTTTGGACAAGATTGTCTCCCTGATTCCTCCCCAGAAGGTGGTTCCGGCGACCTTTGAGTTTGTGGATATCGCAGGCTTGGTAGCCGGGGCATCCAAGGGAGAGGGGCTGGGCAACCGCTTCCTCGCTTCCATCCGAGAGGTGGGCGTCATCGCCCATGTGGTGCGCTGTTTTGACAATGGGGACATCATCCATGTGAACAACCGCATCGATCCTGCTGGGGATATCGAGACGATCAACATCGAACTCGCCCTTGCTGACTTGGATACGGTCACCAATCGCTGGGCAAAGCAAATGAAGCTCACCCGCTTGAGTAAGGAAGCGCAGAAGGAGAACGAGAAGGTCCTGCCCCTGCTCACCCGACTCAAGGAGTGTCTGGAGGACGGCAAGCCCGCCCGTAGCCTCGCCCTCGAGGAAGAGGAGCTGGCTCAGGTCCATGACCTGCACCTGATCACCCTCAAGCCGGTCATCTACGTGTGCAATGTGGATGAGGAAGGTATTGTCGAGGAGAACGACTATGTGAAGCAGGTGCGCGCCATCGCCGAGGGAGAACACTCTGATGTGGTGGTCATCTGTGGCAAGATTGAGTCCGAGATTGCTGTCTTGGAAACAGAAGAGGAGAAGCGGGAGTTCCTCGAGGCTGTCGGGCTGAAGGAGTCTGGTCTCAACCAGCTGATCCGCAGCGCCTACCATACCTTGGGAATGCGCACCTTCTTCACCGCAGGCTCCGATGAGGACCGTGCCTGGACCTTCCATGCAGGGTACAAGGCTCCTCAGGCAGCAGGGGTCATCCACACTGATTTTGAGAAGGGCTTCATCAAGGCCGAAGTGTACAACTGTGAGGATCTCTTCCTCTACAAGACTGAGCAGAAAGTAAAAGAAGCCGGAAAACTCAGGATGGAAGGCAAGGAGTATGTGGTGCAGGATGGAGACATCATGCACTTCAGGTTCAACGTCTAGCAGACAGGGTCAGGCAGCAAGCAATTGCTGCCTTTTTTCAGCTCATTGCCACTGTACGCTGAATGTGATGGGCTCAGCGAGCAAGAGGAAGTCGATCAGAGGGAAGCTGAACTCATAGACATTGCTGCTGATCTTCTTGCCGCCGGTGAAGGTGGTGATCGGACCAGGGGTTTCGATGCGCAAGGTAATGAAGGATTGCTCGATGGCAGGAGGTCCCTCTTCACCGAGCATGAAACTGATCATCTCCAGATAATCCGCTTCGCTCAAGCCTTGGTTGTACACCGGACCGAAGGCTTCAAAATTCTCGTCTGCAAGGAAGGGGATGACCGGCACGAGCTGGTGGTAGTTGTCCATGGAGAGAAAAAACTTCAGGCTCCTTGCATCAACGATGAGCAAGCTCTGGTTGGCACCAGCTCCCAGATCACTGACCAACTGCATCAGGTTGGTGAAGATGAACGTTCCTTCATACGCGTTGTTGCTGAGCTTGGTGAAGGCAACGTTACGAGTCGTATAGCTGTAGTTGAGGGCACGTTCAAAGTCATTGATTGCTTTGTCCATCAACGACTGGTCACCCTCGGGTGGGATGAACTCACTGAAGTCCTCAAGCACCGCAAGGAAAAAATCTTCAACGGTAAAGCCAAAGGCAGAGGTATGGGAACTCGTTTTGCTGAACGAGATGCGTTCTGTGACCGTGCAACTGGTTGTAAAGAGAAGGGCGACAAGCACAAGAGCGACGCCCAAACGATAAGGGTTTCTTCGATTCACCGGGTTTCCTTCCTTCCTCCCTAACTGTACGTGATTTTTTCCTGCTTCTCAACAGGAAGTGCATGAAATTGTTCTACTTCAATGGAATAAAGAGCAATTGGCCATCCTCCTGAGCCTGGATGGCAAACTCCTGTTGCTCTTGTTCAGGATACGTTCTCACAAACTCCTCAAGGCTCAATCGATCCAATAGGGAGAGCTCGTCCAAACTGTACAGCAGTCGGATTACCGGACTCTCTTGGTAGGTCTGGATGAAGGCAATGCCCTGATGCAACTCCATATAGGAGAGAAGAGCTGGTTCATAGGCCTGTTTGCCCAGTTTTTTCAGCAGGCTCCGTACAAAGGCCTCCTGTACGGAGAAGATGTCGATCTCTTCCTGTCTCTGCCCGCTTTTTTTCAAATAAAAGGAAAGATAGGAGTTGAAAAGAGTGAGAATCTGATGGCCTTTGAGCTCAAGGGCCTCACCCAGTTTTCCCATCCACATGCCAGCTTGCCCTTGGGTGAAGAAGAGGTCAGCCGCTTCCTTCAATCTGATTGCCCTCAGGATATCCTCCTCACAGAAGGTGGGGGAGCTCTGGATCGTATAGGGTGCATCCTTGAGATGCTTGATGCCAAACTCAGCTGCTTGGTCAGCCACCAGGGTACCGGGAAGCAAGGAGAGAGGGAATATGTCGAGGTTGCTGGGCTTAAGGGCCATGGCGTAGTCGAGACTTTTGGTGAACGCTTCAAAGCTGTCCAAAGGGAGGCCGATGATCAGGTCAAGGCCGAAGGGGATGCCCCGATCGTTGAGCAGGGCTACTTTCTTGGCAAAGCTGTCTGGGACAAAACTCCGGTTTGCCTGCTTGAGCACGGCCGGGTCGCTGCTCTGAAGTCCTATCTGCAAAGAGCAGTTGATGCGAGAAAAAGCATCGGCGAGCTGCTTGTCGAGCAACTCAGCCCTGATTTCAAAGACAAAGTGGATTGCTTGCGATTTGGCTTCTATGAGGGAGAGCAACTCAAGTGTCCGCTTCTTGTCCATATTGAAGGTAGGGTCGAGCACATAGATTTCACCTACACCATGCGCCACAAGATAGTCCAACTCAGCTTCGAGGCGTTCAGGGGGAAAATGTCTTACCGAGCGCTGTCCACGGGATTCAAAACAGAAGCTGCAGTGAAAGGGACAGCCGCGGGTCATCTCCCACAGCACCGAGGCACCTTCGGTAAGAAAAGGATCCGCCAGACCTTGCAGGATAGGGGAGGAGAGCTCACTGAGCTGGGGTGAGGGAGCATAGGAGATGTACTTCAGGTCAGAGACCAAGCCTTTGCCTTGTACTGCTTGGTGTTTCGCCAATTGCTGGACAGCTTGCACGACCGCCTCTTCACCCTCTCCGACCACCAGAAAAGAGAGGCTGTCCAGGTTGAAGCTCTGCGGATTGGCCGTTGCCTCGGGTCCACCAGCGAACACCACCAATCCTGGATGCTCCTCTTTGAGAGCAGAGAGAAAGCTATCCATCCAAAGCCGATTCCAAAGGTAGACGGAGAGGCCGATCACTTCGCCTTGCTCATATGCTACCTGCCCGGCGGCCTGACGTGGATCATCGGCGAGCGTAAAGGGATGATGTACGCATGCAAAGCCTTTTGCAAGCAAAGAGCTTTGGATGCAGAGGGCTCCCAAGGGGTAACTGAGGTTTCCTTCTTCCAGGCAACAGGAGACGAGGTGTATGGTCATACGCAGATAGTAGCCTGCCACTCTCTCTCTTGCAAGGAGGGTCGGTGCGTGTATAGTGTAAGGTATGAGACGGATTTTGGTAGTGATTCTGCTCTTCTTGTCCTCTTTGTATGCAGCACCCCTCGCCCTCGAGGTGGTGGGTTTGCACCCCAACCAGATAGAGCTTGCCTGGGAGCCAGTTGAGGGTGCCCACTATTATGATGTGTACCTTGATGGGAATGCGGTGGCGCGGGTGACTACTGCCTTTGCAACGCTCGGTTCGAATGAGAATAGTCTTGCCTCCCATACCGAGTATCAGGTGATTGTTGCAGCAAGGAAACAGGGCAACATTGATCTGGCTGCAGGCCTGAAAAAGGTGACCACTTCCGGTTGGGAGGGGCGATACCGATGGGAGAACACCACCGGCGAGGATAACAAGGGAGCGTGCAAAAGCCTTGATTTCACGGTTGTGTACAGCGATGGGTCCTATCAGGTGTTTGCCCACTATGATCAGGTCTACCGGATATTTCCCTTGGTTCCTGACCAGCTTCTTGGCAAAGAGGTGAGTTGGGAGGGCGAGCAGGAGTACCAGAAGGCATATCGGGCGAACGCCAAGGTGTTCAATACCACTTCCCATGTTCCGAAAAGTTGGAGTGTCACCAAGATGGAGATGGGTGTAAGCCGCTTTTCAGTAGAGGTGAAGAGCAGGGTGGGCTCTCTTCGATTCACTACCCGCTCGACCTACACCTTTCAACTTTCCCCTAAAGGGGAAGAGCTGCTTCTTTTTGAGACAAAGGGTGATGGACTCGCCTCTTGGGGGCTCTTCTCAAGTCCGAATCCAGGGGAGAAGGGGGTCTTCCATTGTGTGTTTCTCGGACCATGAATGAGAAAAACCTTGAAACAGTATACGTTGACAAAAGCTGAGAGCCCCAGTATATGTTGTAACCTAAGGCCTCGTGTCTTGAGGAGAATACTGCATGGATGATGCCAAAACCCTGATCATAGTTGAGTCGCCCACCAAAGCGAAGACCATTACGAAATTCCTGCCCAAGGAGTGCAAGGTGGTTGCCAGCAAAGGCCATATCCGTGACCTCCCGGAGGAACGTATGGCCATTGATGTGGAAAAGGACTTCACTTGTGAGTATCAGGTGGTCAGCGGCAAGGAGAGCCTGATCAAGGAGCTGAAGAGCAGTCTCAAGGGTGCTTCCCGCTTGCTGTTGGCAACTGATGAGGACCGCGAGGGTGAAAGCATCTCGTGGCATCTGCTTGAAGTGCTCAAGCCAAAGATTCCCTACCAGCGGATGGTCTTTCATGAAATTACCAAGAGTGCCATCACCAAAGCGCTCGAGCAGGGACGGGCATTGGACGAGAACTTGGTGATGGCCCAGGAAGGTCGAAGGGTTGTTGACCGTCTCTATGGATACACGCTCTCTCCCACCTTGTGGAGAAAACTCTCCAACAAAAAGCTTTCGGCAGGTCGAGTGCAGTCGGTAGGTTTGAGGCTGACGGTGGAGCGTGAACGCCTTCGCATGCTCTTCCTGCAGACAACCTACTATGATGCAAAAGCGGATTTGCTCTCAAAAGAGCACAAGTCTTTTGAAGCGAAGCTGACTTCGTATCAGGGTCAGGGCATTGCAGGAAGCAAGGATTTCGACTCCAACAGCGGTGTGTACAAGGATAAGGCCAATACCTTGCTGCTGCAGAAGGAGCAGATAGAGGCAATCGTCAAAGAGCTTGAGCGTGAAACGTATCGTGTCGAGGACATCCAGCGCAAACCGTTTGTCACTCGTCCCAGCATTCCTTTCACTACCAGCACCCTTCAGCAGGATGCGATCAAGAAGCTGCACATAAGTGCTTCCGATACGATGCGCATTGCCCAGAAGCTCTATGAGAATGGGTTCATCACCTATATGAGAACCGATAGTCCTTCTTTGAGCCAGGAGGGAACACGTGCTGCAAGAAATGTGGTGGAGTCGTTGTACGGCAATGAGTATCTCTCTTCTTCCCCTCGGTATTTTGCTGCAAAAAGTGCAGGAGCCCAGGAAGCCCACGAGGCGATTCGCCCTGCAGGTGAGACCTTTCTCCACCCTTCTGAAACCCATCTGGTGGGCAAGGAGCTCTCTCTCTATGAACTGATTTGGAAGCGAACGCTGGCAAGCCAGATGGCAGAAGCGAAAAAAGCTACCACAACGGTTCGGATCAAGGCTGGCGATGGAGAGTTTACGGCAACCGGAACGGAGATTGTTTTCCCCGGTTTCTTGCGTGCCTATGTAGAGGGCAGTGACGACCCCGAGGCCGCCCTCGATGACAAAGAGTCCTTGCTTCCTGCTCTGAAGGTCGGGGAAGTATGCGACCTCCAGGCTTTGGCAGCGAGTGAACACCAGACCAAGAGCCCTGCTCGCTTCACGGAAGCTTCCTTGGTCCAGGAGCTGGAGAAGCGTGGCATCGGCCGGCCGTCGACCTACGCCACCATCATCAAGACGTTGCTCGATCGCCGCTATGTGGTAAAGGAAGGCTCAGCCCTTGCTCCGACGTTCATGGGGTTTGCCGTCTGCCAATTCCTGGAGACAAACTTCCCTCAGTTCGTTGATTACGATTTCACCTCCATGATGGAGGATGGGTTGGACAAGATAGCCAGCGGTGAGCTGGACAAGGTTGCCTTCCTCTCTTCCTTCTACCTTGGAGAGACAGGGCTGGCCAAGCAGAATGAGCTGCAGCTGAGCCTTGACAACAAGGTGGCCTCAAAAACCTTGAGCCTTCCGCATATCTCTGCGGAGAATCCCATCATGATCGGTCCCTACGGACCGTATGTGATCGATGAGCAGGCCCAGTTCATCTCGCTTCCGCAAGACTGGCTTCCCGGCAGTGTAACCGATGAGCAGGTCAAGCAGCTCAAAGCAAACGGCAAGGAGAAAGCCAAGCCGGTAGTGCTGGGCAGTGGACCTGTATCGGGTGAACCTGTCCAAGTGCTCACCGGCCGCTTCGGCCCTTACTGGCAGGAAGGGGAGGGCAAGGAAGCCAAACGGGCAAGCATCCCCAAGTGGGTGCAGGATGCCCAAAAGGCCGAGGACCTGGAGATTGCGAGGCGCTATCTGTCGTTGCCTAGGGTGCTGGGGACGGATGCCGAGGGCCATGAGGTCATCGCCCACAAGGGAAAGTACGGACCCTTTGTGGCCTGTAATTCCGAGATACGAAACCTACGAAAGAACGACAACGACCAACATCTCTTCTCCATTACCTTGGAGCAAGCTCTCGAGCTGCTCAAAGAGGAGAAAACCCCTGCAGGAAAGGCGAGGGGACGAAAGACACAAGCAAGAACGTCAAAAGCCTCCGTTGTGAAGGATCTGGGCACGTTCGAAAACGAGACAGTGGCATTGGCCACCGGTCGCTACGGCTTCTACTTGAAGGTCGGCAAGGAAAACATTGCCTTGCCCAACGAATTCAAGAAGGATGAGGCGAAAGCCAACTCCCTTACCCATGAAGAGGCCGTAGAGATCATCCGCACCAAGCGTGCAAAGGGCTAGAGAAAGGAAAACATGGCAAGACTTTTGGGAAAGCGACCCCCTGCCAGGCATGTGGAGACAATTGCTACCGAGGATACGGTAGAGCAGCTCTCCAGTGAGTTCCGCCTGAGTAAGGAGAAGGTGCAAAGCATTCTCAGGGGTGTGGGGATCAACCTGGAGGGTTCAAACCCTGCCAGTGAGATGGGTCTGTATCGTGAGGTCATCGCCTGTAAGGTTGGTGACCGGTCCCGATTCACCCACTCCGATACGTCCTACGAGGAAGTATTGGATGAGCAACTGCGCTCCTTTGATGAGATTTACGTAGATACTGCGCCGATTATCCAGGAAGACTGGTTTCTGCACTTCGTAACTGATGCAGAGCCGATTCTCAAACGGCGCAAGAAAAAACTGATTATCCTCGAGAAGACGCTTGAGGAGCTGCACGGTTTGAAGGACAATCCGGAGAAGGACAAGGAAGTACGGGTCCGCTCCACCATCCGTCCCGACCTGATCCGCCAGCTTGCCCGCAGGGGCTTGGTGCGCATCGGGGATACCGGTAGTACGGGTATTGCAGATGATCATTTGGTAAGTCTGTTCTCCCAGATTGGAGCAACCAAGAGCTTGTTGCTTGTTACCCAGGATCGTGGGCTGAGTGAGCGGATTGTGCGTCTTGCCCATCAGCTGGAGCAGCATCCCAAGCAAGAGGTGAAGAAGCCCTGGTTCCTGCGGTTGCTCGGGCGCAAGAAATCCGATGCCGAACAGTATGCCCACCAAATGGTGGCTTGCAAGCTCATCGAGGAGGGCAAGCTCAAGCGTTGTTACATCTGTCCTGAGTGCAATGAAAGTTATTATGATGACCTGCATGCTTGTGAAGGCATGGTGCTTTGCGGCCGGTGCTACCTTGATCTCAAGGAGCAGGAGGCAAAGCAGATTGCGGCCAACCAAAAGAAGCGGGAAGCAGAGCTGAAGGCAGAGGAAGAGCGCCAGAAGAAGCTCGAGGAAGAGGAGAGGAGGCTGGAGCGAGAGAAGCTCAAGCAAACAGTGGGGCAACGAGTGGAGATGCAGAAGAAGCGCTTCATCAAGCGAGCCTCTTTGGTGCTTGTTGTGCTGCTCATTTTGGCCGTAGTGCTCATTGTTTTGCTGCTGTAGTTGCAACCGATTCCAATTTTTTACCGTCTGGACTTGTTCCGGGCGGTTTTTTCTTGCAGCGATGCGCCCAATCCAGTATATTACCAGTGGTAATTTAGTGAAGGAGAGGGTATGGTGATGCATCGCCGAATGTCGTTTTTGGGAGTCTTGTTGCTTGGCTTGGTTCTGCTTCAGGGGTGCATGTCCATCCCAACCTCGGCAGTAGATCCTGAACGATACTTCAAAGACCAACCGACTTCCCATGCAGAGACGCTGTATGGGACTCCCTACACAGGAACATGGGCTCCGCTTTTTTTTGCAGACTTTGATCAGATTGAGCGCCTGATGCTCATCGATATCGCTGACGACCCGATCTATCGCTCGATCGAGGTGCAGATATTCCTCATTGGGGGAAAGGAGGAGGCTGTTGTCATCACCGTCGATCGGAAGAAGAGGATTGACTATTACTACGGAAGTGACATCTTGCTCGATGAGAAGCGGAGGGAGTCGGTCTCAACCTTGCTTGATGCTCCGAACTTCCACAAGCAAGAGGTTATGGCATCCCTACAGGTGCTGGAAGGCGGGCTTTCCTGTACTGCCTCCTTCACAGACTATGCCGGAAGGCCAATTTTCATTTCGATTGTCGAGAGCAGGCCCAACACCAAGCAGACCGCGATGCTCGCTCCTGTTTCCAACCAGAGCCTGCATCCCACCTCGTTTCCCTTGGTCTTCCTGGATACCTTCAACATGGTATCGCGCAAGGGTACCCAAATCGAACTGGTATTCGATGGAGTTGTCAGGAAACCAGCCGGCTTTCCCTTGATAGTTGAGAACAGAAGGGTCTTCTACAGTCGCTATGCAGCAGACGTTGTGGTGGCGGATCTCCTGATTGAGGGAGTGCACCGCATTCCCTTGCACGAAGTGGCATCGGAAACAGCGGAGCTGAGAGATGGCAACGCAACCTACCACCTGAACTGGGAGCGAGGGTATCCGGAGCTGGAGAAGGTGAGCTTCGTCGAAGGCGATAGCTCCGTTTCCCTCTCTTTTGCACCAGCGCTGCCGGATTTGGGACATATGGATGCACAGGCAAGAGCACAAGGCAAGTTTCTGCTTTCCGTGAATGCCCATCCAGCGGTAATTGCCGGAACCTACGACATCGCTCCCTCACCTGGCGGGCATCGGCTTCTTTTGCAGCCCAGCACCAGTTGGCAACCCCCCTTCATGGGAAAGAAGTGGGTATCGACCTTCCTGTATACCGCTTATGTGGAAAAAGATCGGCACTATGTCCTGCTCGATGCACGCTGGGATCGTATCTAGGATGAAACCCAAAGCAAGGAGTGTGGGCCGACAGGCTTTCATCAAGTGCGTACTCGATATGCTGGATGAGGGAGCCAGCCTGGATGAGATCAATCTTCGGCATATTGCCAAACGCCTTGGGTGCGCCCACACCAATGCCTATAACTGGTTTGCATCCCAGCAGGAACTGTACTGGTGGGCACTGGGGCTGGCCATCGAACGGCTGTTGCTTGAAACCCAAGCTGAGGATATTCCGCCTCTTTTTGCTGAAGATGGCCTATTGGTGCGCTATGCAGCTTTTGCCAGACGACATCCAGCCTGGTTTCGCTTGATCTGGTTGGAACGACTTACTCCTCCAATACCTGATGAAATTGTGCCTCTGCTTGCAAGACCCTCCTGCTTGATGGGTCGAAGCCTAAAGCAAAGTGTCCCTGCACAAGGGTCATTGCAAGAGAAAGGGGATGTTTTGTTCTCCTACCTGCATGGGAAACTCTGCTTGCTGGTCACACACCGTATGAGCAGTGAGCAGGTTGAGACACTCGAACAGGATCTGCTCTCATTCGCCAACTCACTTTTTTGCTGAGCAGATTCTCATCTTCATCCGTTGACAGGTTGGAAAGGCGTGGTATACTTTGGCTAGGTGTTACGAAACACCTACAGACAAAAGGTAGGTATACGTACCATCAGCACGAAAAAAAGGAGAAAAAAATGAGGAAATCACTGTTGAAAATGGTGGCTTTGAGCCTCATGGTACTCATGGTAGCCGGATCGGTTTTCGGCGCCGGAGTCCAGGAAACATCCAAGGATGTAACGGTCAACATGTTCCAGCTCAAGGTTGAGATCAAGGATGCCATCGACGGCTATGCTGCCAAGTATTCTGCAGCAACTCCTGGTGTGACGGTCAAGGTGGAAACCCTTGGGGGTGGTGCTGACTACGGCGGGGCGCTCAAGGCAAAGGCCCAGTCGGGGCAGATGCCTGACATCTTTGTGATCGAAGGCCGCGGCGGCTATGACATTTGGAAGGATTACATTGCTGACCTCAGCGACCAGAGCTGGGTAGCTGACACCGATCTTGCTTTCAAGGTTGATGGCAAAGTGTATGGCTTCCCCGTTGCAATCGAAGGGTACGGTTTGGCTTACAACGCCGACATTCTTGCCAAGGCAGGAATTGATCCGGCTACGTTGACCACCCGTGCAGCCTATGAGAAAGCATTCCAGACGCTTGAAGCAAAGAAAGCCCAGCTTGGTATCGACGCACCTGTTGCCATGGCAGCATCTGTTGCCGGCGGTATGTGGTGGGTGGCTGCCCAGCACAACCTGGCTACCTATTGGGGTGGCGGTCTTGACTTCAACGATACCAGCATCATCGAAATGGCCCTCAAAGGCAGGTTGGATGACGCTCGGTTCCTGCAGTATGCAAAGTATCTGCAGCTGCTCTTCAAGTATGCCGACCAGAAAATCTTGCTCAACGGCAGCTATGATGACCAGGTTGGTGCATTTGCCCAAGGCAAGACTGCATTCCTGCATCAGGGCAACTGGGTTGATCCCAACCTGAAGCAGCTTGGTGTCACCTTCAAGGTAGGGTATGCTCCTCATGCATTCCTCGACAAAGAGCAGAAGGGCCTGTACCTCTTTGCTCCGAGCTGGTACTGCGTCAATAAAGAGAGCCCGAATGCAGAGGCTGCAAAGGCATTCCTGACTGCAATGGCTACCACTGCCGATGGTCATGACTATATGGTAAACCAGGCTGGCATGATTCCTGCCTTCAAGTCTGTCAAACTCCAGCCCGCTGGTCAGTTGAGTCAGGCTTTGATGGCTGCAAATGCCAAGGGTGGCAACTATGGGGTATTCTTCGGAATGCTTCCTGATGGTGCCGGCCAGAACGTCTTCGGCCCGATCTTCGATCTGTTTGCCCAGAACCAGAACAATCTGGATCGGTTCATTGCCGATATGAAGAGAGCTGTTGCCGGTCTTCCCAATATGTAAGGTGCTGTGTCTTGCACAGGGGTCTTTCCCCTGTGCAAGAACTTCTGTTCATCGTACGCAACTTCAGGGAGTACACATACATGAAACAAAGTCGTGCCGTCAACATACTGTTTGTAGCGCCTTGTGTCTTCGCTTTCGTCATGATCATCGTCATCCCGTTCTTCTTCGGTCTTTATTACTCGGTTACTGATTGGAACGGTGTCAGCAACAATGTTAATTTTGTTGGATTGCGCAACTTCAGCAACCTTGCGAACTCTCCTGACTTTGTGTATTCGTTTCTCATTACGATTGCCTATACATTGATCAACATCGTTCTGATCAACATCGTGAGTTTCGTCCTCTCCTTGGTGGTTACCAGCAAAATCAAGCGACGGAACTTCTATCGGGCCGGTTTCTTCGTTCCGTATCTGATCGGGGGAATTGTGTTGGGCTATATCTGGCAGTTCATCCTGAACAACATCCTCGTGAGTCTGGGTACCACCTATTCGATCAAATTCCTTGAAACATCCTTTCTCAGCCTTCCCCATACGGTCATCTGGACCATGGCTGTGGTAAACACCTGGCAGTATGCCGGGTATATCATGCTGATCTTCGTAGCCTCCATCCAAAGCATCCCGTCCTCCCTCATGGAGGCGGCAAGTGTCGATGGGGCTCCCTTCTTCTCCCGCGTTCTTCATATCCTGCTGCCCATGATGGCAAACGCGTTTACCATCTCCTTGTTTCTTACCCTGACAACATCATTCAAGCAGTTTGACATGAACCTGACCCTTACCAATGGTGGGCCTGCAACACGGTTCATGGACACTCCGGTCAAAGCCAGCCAATTGTTGGCTATGAATATCTTCAATACCGCGACGGCAAACAGGATGGCTGAAGCACAAGCCAAGGCAGTGGTGCTCTTTGTGGCACTGTTGGTGGTTTCGTTGATTCAGGTTACCGTGAACAAGAAGAAAGAGGTGGAGATGTGAGTGATACCCTCAAATTGAACAAGAAAAACCGTATCTTGAAGCCTGAGATGGTGGTGTTGGAGCTTTTGACCATCCTGCTCTTCGTCCTGTTCATGTTCCCCTTCTTCATGGTGGTGCTGAACTCGGCGAAGACATCCAGGGAGATCATTTTCAATGCCATAGCCCTCCCTGCATCTTGGAAACAGTTGGTCACCAACGTATCCTTGATCTTCAACAATCCGACCGTCGACTATCTGGGAGCTTTCTTTGATAGTATTCTCATCACCGTGTTCTCCCTCTTGGTAATCGCTGTTTGTTCTGCAATGGCAGCCTGGGTGATGGTGCGCAACAAGACATGGTGGTCAACACTGCTGTTCATGGCTTTCGTGTCGGCCATGGTCATTCCCTTCCAGGTGCTGATGTATCCTCTGGTTCGTTGGATGCGCGTAAGCGGGAACTTCATCAATATCCGTTTGCTTGGTACCATTCCGGGCATCGTTTTCGCCTATCTTGGTTTCGGAAGCCCCCTGTCGATATTCATTTTCCATGGGTTCATCAAGAGCATTCCCTTGGAGATCGAGGAGTCTGCAACCATCGATGGTTGCCCCAGAAGCAAGATTTTCTTCAAAATCGTTTTTCCGCTTTTGCAGCCGATCATCGTGACGGTCCTGATTCTCAATGGCATCTGGATCTGGAACGACTACCTGTTGCCACTGCTGGTCTTGGGGTCAAATGGTAGGGTGCAGACCATCCCGATTGCCGTTACCGCCTTCGCCGGTGCGTACCTCAAGCAGTGGGACCTGATCCTTACGTCCACCCTGATCGCAATGCTCCCGATCATAGTTCTGTACATCTTTGCGCAACGATACATCATCAAGGGTATGGTTGAAGGTTCGATAAAATAGAGGAGAGAGAAGAGATGAAAATTGTTCTGGTTGGTGCTGGGAGTATCCAGTTCGGCTATGGTACGCTCGGAGACATCTTCAACAGCACCTTGCTCAAGGGTTGTGAGATCACCTTGCTTGATATCAATGCCACCGCCTTGGAAGTTGTATTGAAAACCACCAAGGAGTTCTTGCAGAAGCACAAGCTGTCCTACACAGTGAATGCCACTACTGATCGAAGAGAGGCTTTTCAGGGAGCAGACTTCATCATCTCTTCGATTGAAGTTGGCAACAGGTTCCAGCTTTGGGACGAGGATTGGAAGATTCCGCTTCAGTATGGGGTGCACCAGGTCTATGGGGAAAATGGGGGGCCGGGAGGTGTCTTCCACTCCCTTCGCATCGGCAAGGTCATATTGGAAATCGTCAAGGATGCGATGGAGATTTGCCCGAATGCCTGGATCTTCAACTATTCGAACCCGATGACAGCAATCTGCACTACCGTAAAGCGTGCATATCCTGAAGCCAAGTTTGTGGGTATGTGCCATGAGATCGGGTGGCTGGGACGTTGGTTGCCCCGCATGCTCAATCGCAAGCATGAGGATCTTCACTACCGTGCAGCCGGACTGAACCATTTCAGCTGTATGATTACGCTCACCGATCGCAAGAGCGGCATGGATCTGTATCCCGAGGTTTTGCAGAAGGCTGAGGCCTTCTTTGAACGTGAGCCTGGGTACAGTGACCTCTTCGATGAGTATCGCAGAACCGGGACGCTCAGTGCTGCTGAGAAGTTTGACAAGGGTGAGACAAACCTGAAGAGCGCATATGAGTTTACGGACCGCCGCCTTGTGCAATTCATGCTGAAGAACTACCAGTTGCTTCCCATTACTACAGACAGCCATTTCGGCGAGTATCTGAGTTGGGCTTGGGATGTGGTGGACCATCGTGGTATCCTCGATTTCTACGATGTCTACAAGATCATGCTCAGTCAGGAAGTGCCGCATGGAATTCGCCTTGAGACCAGTGAACGGGTCATCCCGATCATCGACGGAATCCTTGGCAACACCAACTATGAGGAGGCTGCAGTCAATGTGCAGAACCTCGGTCTTATTGAGGATTTGCCATCATGGTTGGTTGTGGAAGTACCTGCATTGATCAATAAGAGTGGGGTGAACGGTATCAAGATGCCGGATCTGCCCAAGGGCTATCTTGGACTGCTTCGCGGGTATACCAGTGTGTATGACCTTACTGCCGAGGCAATCATTCATGAGAAGAGGGAGTACGCCATCCAAGCGCTGCTGGCAAACCCCGTGGTTCATCAGGCTTCGCATCTGGAGGCGATGGTGGATAGGGTGATCAGCAAGCAGCAAAAGTGGCTGGGGTATTTGAAGTAAGAAGTGACGGCGGATGGGGGTATACTTCCATCCGCTGAATTTTGTATGCTGGGGCGTATGGCTACCATCAAGGAAATTTCCCGAAAAGCAGGAGTGAGTCCCACTACCGTTGCGAACGTATTGTACGGTCGGACTGCCAAAGTGTCTGCCGAAACCCGGGAGAAAGTACAAGCGATCATCGAAGAAGAGAAGTATGCACCCAATATGGGTGCAATGATGTTGCTGAAGAACAATTCAAAGATCATCGGTGTCATCATGTTCACTGAACCAAGAAAAAATGAGACGGTTCTGGAAGATCCGTTCTCATCGGCAATCCTGGGTGCGATGGAGCGCGAAATCCGGGAAAGCGGCTACTATATGATGCTGTATACCACCAGTGATGAGGCTGAAGTGGTACGCCTTTCCAAGGCATGGAAGATGGATGGCCTCATTTTGGTATGGGTTCCGGGCAAGATTTGCCGAGTCATCAACTCCAGCATTGATGTTCCCTGTGTCTATATCGACTGCTTTTTCGAGGATGATGAGCATCCCTACCACAATATTGGCCTGGAAGACAGAAAGGGCGGATATGAGGTGACCAAGTACCTGCTCTCCATGGGGCACAGAAACATGCTGTTTCTTCCCTGCAATCCCATTTTTCCCGGTGGTGATACCGAACGCTTTGCCGGTTGTCAGGATGCCTTTGCAGAACAGGGCCTGGTTCTTGCAGACGATGCCAACAGGCCTTTGCCCTACGACCGCAAGAAGCGGCAAAAAATTTATCTTGAGATAGCTGGCAAGAACAATAGGTACACTGCCTTGGCTTTCTCCTCCGACTTCTATGCATCAGAGGCGCTCACGTTCCTCCAGGAGCAAGGGATCAGGGTCCCTGAGGACATCTCCATCACCGGTTTCGATGACAACATCTTTTCTCGTCTTGTCCAGCCACGTCTTACCACGGTCCACCAGGATTCAAGCAAAAAGGGAACCCTGGCAATCCAGATGCTGGTCAAGCTCATTCATGGAGTGCAAGTGGAAGAGGTGAGGGTCAAGCTCCCGATACGGTTGGAAATACGAAATTCAGTACAAAAGCTCAACTGATGAAGAAGGCTGCCGTTGCAATAACGACAGCCTTCAGTAAGTGCCCCTGGCGCGATTCGAACGCACGACCCCTTCCTTAGGAGGGAAGTGCTCTATCCAGCTGAGCTACAGGAGCTAAATTCAATTTATCGTAAATCCTTACACATCAAGCATCTAAGATTCTCGACGTAAATTAGTCTACCATTGATTCAAGCTCTGTGTAAAGCCCTTCCGTCACCTTCCTGTTACAAATTGACACCAGTAAAACCTATGGTGTTAGTTGTACTAATAGGGTAGTGCAAGATGACCAGTTGCTGTATGGACTTTCTATTATTCTCGCTTATCAAATACTTTACTTCGAGCCAAGATTATTCGGTATCAGTAGTCGATTCAAATGCAAACATGCCGTGTAACTGCACCCCTGTGGTTGAAAATCAACATATTATGCAGACGGTACATTATCTATATTGGTAACTGCTCAGGTATCCCGAGTAGAATCTAGTCGAGAAAAGCCAAAGAGAATGAGTTGTTAAACAGCTGTGCCAAGGCCCCGAACGGATTGCCGCCATTCTTCCTGACCGTGTCGATGATGGAGAATATCCAGCAGAAGTTGGACCCACCATCGGCAGAGCGGAACGATCCGGCTGTTTTCATCTTGAGCTTGCTCATGCGGAAGGAACGTTCGGCGATGTTGTTGGAAAACGGAACCCGGAAGTCGGTGAAGAACCGAAGCACGTCGTCTTTCAGGTCCCTCAGCCTTTCGAGAAGGCACAGGACCTTTCCCTTGTTGGGCTTTCCCCGCTTTCTCTCTTTCGGCTTCTGGTAGGGGTTTCTGGAGAACCCCCTTTCCAGGATCCTGTCGTACTCGGCGGTGAATTCCTGCACCAGCTTCTGCGGTGCACAGGTCTGCCCCCTCGCCGTAAGCTTGCTCTTGGTCTTGTACAGCTTCGACAGTAGATTCTGCATGCTGGTTGCCCATTTCTGCCTGTGGTTCTGTTTGACGCCCTCCAGCTCCCTGTCTATGTGTGCACCGCAGCATGCATGGGTTGCATGCTTGAATGCCTTATTGTAGTAAGAGCTCCAGCAGTCGTGTGCGACCACGCCCCCAAAGTTCGGCAGCACTCCCCCTGCAACGATGCCCTCCACGCCCCGCTTGGGATGGACGGTGATCAGCGTCACCTTCTCGGTGGCGGCGGTGTGGGCCCATTGCACCTTGCCGGTGACCCTTACCCCCGTTTCATCACAATGGAGGACCTCGGATGCAAGCACCCGCTTTCTCAGGTCGGGCGCAAGCTCTTTGCAGCGGTCGGCACAATCCGAGAGGATGTTGCACACCGTGCCGTCGCTGAGGGAGATGCCCGCAAGGCCCTCCACCAGCTCGCAGATCCTCGAGGCGCCGATCATGCCGAAGGAAGAGAGCGATACGACCATCGCCTTGAGGTTGGCCCCGTATTGCAGATGGGCGTTCACCCCTTGCGGAAAGCTCCCTTTCAGGGTTTTCCCCGATCTGGGGCAGAGAACCTGGATGCACTCGTACCGGCTTTGCTCCGATGTGATGCGCACGTCGACCACGTTCCTGGTCTCGACGACGGACCGTTGGGCCTTGCATTTCTTGGCATGCCTGCAGGCGATGCAGTCGGAGGGAAGGCACTGGAGGATGGAATCGGGCTCGTCCTTGAGCCTCATGGTCGAACCTTCATGGCCCTTCTGGCCGCCGCTCTTCCTCTTGGGGCCCCGGCCGCCCTTGTTGATCGAGGACGGCTTGGGCTTGTGGAAGAAATCAGTGGAGGACGGCTTGCCGCTGTTGGTGCTGTTCTTGTTCTTCTGCTGCTCGAGCTCGGCGATCCGGGCATCCTTTTCAGCGATGAGCTGCTTGAGTTCATTGATGGTGCGGGAAAGCTCTTCGATGGTTTGCGCCTGGGTGATGTTCTGGTCATGGAGCCCGGAGAGCTGGGAAGACTGCTTGATACCCTGCAGAACCAGTTTCTCATTGGTCGCGGAAATACGGTCAATCTTGCGATTGAGAGCGTCGAATTCCTTTTTCCAAGAGCTTTCCGTTTTCACCTAAATACTATCTCCACTTGAAGATAGTATAGCATGAACGGTAGTAAATTACAATCAGAATTTGTTTATTTGCAAAGAATTAGCATGCCTTGAAGGCTGTTTGGGAAGCTTGGTTTTAGGTGGAAACGGGACTCTTTTCAAGCCAGGGAACAACACTAAAGAGTGACATCCTGCTCATGATTGGGGAGGTACACCTGAGCAGTTACCTATATTGCATCTTTCTTGGCATATACCTCCTTCAGTGATGTTGTGTGCGGATAATCAATAAATACCAAGAAGTCCTATGTACCCCAATGTCGTTTCTGTCGGTTATTGAAGATGCCCTAGTCAGGATTTGCATCCTTCTCATGTAAGGAAAGGGATTTCCCACAATGTGGGCATCTCATTTGGTTTTGGCTTTTTGTGGCATTCTTGAGGGTGTTCAGCCTTATTTCTTCCATAAAGCCGGAGCTGATAATGCCTGTGGGAAGAGCAACAAGGCCAATCCCTAATAATGCAATTACTCCACCCAAAATTTTCCCCAATACTGTTATTGGGTAGACATCTCCATATCCCACTGTAGTTAGTGTGATGATTGTCCACCACGCACTTGCTACGATATTGGGGAAGTTATCAGGTTGGGCTGGATTCTCGACAAAGTACATCAGAGAAGAAGCTAGTAATAGCAGTAGAAACGTAACAAATAAGGTCACCGCTAAATCTGCTTTGCTACGTTTCAAAACCCGTCCAATGAGTGCTAAAGATTTTGAATATCGTCCAAGTTTCAGAACTCGTAGAATACGGGTAAGCCTGAGAATCCTCAGAACCCTTAGATCTATTCTGAGAGTAAGTGGGACATAGAATGGCAGGATAGCTAAGAGATCGATTATCGCCATCCCAGAGAAGATGAATGCTATCCTGGCTTTCAGCTTTGTCTTTTCTGGAAATCTCAGATCAGCAGTCCAAAAACGGAAAAGATATTCTGCAGTGAAAACAATTACAGAGAAGAACTCGAAAGTGGCGAATAATTGACTGTATGCTGTCTTGATGTTCGAAAAGGACTCCAGTATCACAGCCACGATATTTAGGGCAATCAAAACTTCTATCGAATAAGCAAACACCTGGCTTGGGATATCACCTGGTTTTGCCTTTTCGATAATCTGGAATACTCGTTGCCTTATCATGGTTTTCTACAAGTCAGCATAGTATAGCTTCCATGATAATTCCAGAAAAATCGCATTTAGCAAATTTTCTACAATTGCTAAATTTTGTGTGATAGAATCAATTTGATATCGCAAAAGGAGTTCATGATGGGAAAGTTTAAAATTATCGGATGCCCGCTTTCTGAATTCGATGAGATGTTGAAATCGGTGGGAGATGTACGCGAGGTTGAAGTGCGTGAAGCTAGTAGCTTGTAAACACTAAAACTTTAATTTTAGCAATATTTGTGTTATCCTCCAAATAGCTGTATATTTGGGGGTAGCCATGAAGTATCAATCCTTGCGCATCACGCTGACGACAGAAGAACGGA